>Ga0209826_1002241_pt1 | contig 12866 bp, 6 predicted proteins | sample GOMGulsemesocosm_5_FD_184637 | JGI IMG/M metagenome (GOLD analysis project Ga0209826, IMG submission 184637) | Methane-oxidizing microbial communities from mesocosms in the Gulf of Mexico - GOM15C Gulf of Mexico (SPAdes) (version 2) | ecosystem: Environmental > Aquatic > Marine > Cold seeps... | reverse complement strand
CTTCTTAGAAAAGCATTCATAAGCCTTTTTGGTGGAATAACAGGCGACATGCTTGGCGCATCGGTCGAGCTACACGAGCTGGTTATACTGCTCTTAGCAAAACTAGCTTGAATCTAGGATGATAAAGATTAAAGACTGGATGACCTCTCTCCGCCAGATTGTGAAGCCTTCTTCAGCTTTGTCTGGCCAATAAATTTAATTCCTTCACGAGAAAAGTCGCCTAAGTTATGTCGTCCTGAAAATCAAACAAAGCATCATTTAATAATAGCAAGCACCAATAGTTTAATACCTACAAAAAAACCCAGAATCCCTTTAATAGCAAAGGACTGGACTTAATGGTATGTTCTGAGAGATACTATATTGGTGCCGAGAGCGGGACATATATCCTAGTATCATCATGCACTTATTTGTTTTCTTTCGTAATTTTTTCGTAAACCTAGTTTCCTGATACGAACATCACCACGGTGATAAGGCTCTATAACCGCATCAAACAAATAACAGACTATTTCTAGTGAAAATTAAACTGAATTTTTTTAGTAATTATATGTTTAATAGAGAATCAAGGGTAACCCAATAATAAATTGTAACCCGTGTATAATAGACCCTGCAAAGCACCATACTTACAAGGTTCATTATAATCTCACATACCTCTCTACCACACCCAAAAGCATACTTCGAATGGCCATTATCTGCCGCTCGGAAGGGAGAATGGAAGTGTGCATCTGAACGCTGGACTATATTACGTCAAGCATACCCAGAAAATTCAGCAACCTGGGTTCAAGGTGCTTTTTCTCTAATACAAGTTGGTGAGCTTAAAGAAGCAGAGTATTTATTGAGGCATGCCCGTAACAACTTCCCAGAAAACCCAAATAGCTTTCTTCATTCTGCAGAACTAGCTAAACACCAAAGCAACAAGGAGGATTTGGACTTCTATTTAGGTAAAGCTCAAAAACAGTTTCCTAAGCTAATAGAAACCTGGTTAAAATCAGCCGAATACTCAATGCACTATCATGATTATGATTCTGCAGAGCTTTTCAATAGTGAAGCAAGAAAACTCGCAAACAAAAACGCAGCCCCTCCTTTTATTCAATATGCTGAAATAGCTATGTTGAAAAAATCTTGGGGACTTGCTCTGGTTCGCTGGGAGATGGTTAGAAAAAAATTTCCAAAGCATCCATCCGGGTATGACCAAGCCGCTAAAGCAGCTAAGGCTCTAGGGAATAATAATCTTGCTAAAGAATTAAAGTTAGCCCAAGAGTATGGTCCTAGCGTATTGAAGGAACCTTCAGTTAATGAAAAGCCTATACGTCATATTGAAAAAAGTGCAGCTCTATCCGGCTTTCTCTCTCTTATTTGGTTAAAAGCAATCCTTAACCTAAAGTCTGAAGTGAAAAGAAGTTTTCTTAGTTATGGTTGGTGGGTTTTAGAACCATTACTGCATATGGGGATTTATTATCTTGTCTTCGGTTTTTTATTAAATCGAGGTGGGGAAAACTTTAGTGTTTTTTTACTCACTGGCCTTATTCCCTGGATGTGGTTCAGCAAATCAATCAATAATTGCAGTACTAGCATTCTAGAAGCACAGAACACAATTTTACAAATCAACCTTCCCCCTCTGATATTTCCATTAATTAGTATTGTACAAAACACTCTAAAACAAGGACCAATTCTTCTACTTTTACTTGGGTTTACTTCGCTTCAAGGCTTTGGTCCCAATATCTATTGGTGGAGCTTAATTCTAATATTTCTCGTTCAGCTTAATATAACCATCTTCTTTTCCTGCCTCATAGCAGCGGTAATACCTTTTATTAGAGACTTTATCTATATCGTAGGTAGCGGGCTTACATTTCTTATGTTTTTATCAGGTATTTTTTACGACTATAGAACCATTTCAGAAGATTGGCATGGTTTGTTTTTTTCAAACCCTATCGCTTTTTTACTAAAGTGTTATCGTGAAGTACTCATTGAATCAAGTAGTCCTGACTTACTAGTTTTGAGCTATTGGGGCCTTGCTTTTATTATTGCCAATTTCATACTCGCTTTCATCTACCAACAGTTACGATATTCCTACCCTCGTATCATTTTGGAATAGAACCTTATGAAGCCACTACTATCATTAAAAGAAATCTCAATTCGTTATAAAAAAAACACACCAATATTCCAAAAAAAGAAATATTTCGAAGCACTTAAATCAGTAACCTTAGATATATTCCCTGGAGAAACACTTGGAATCATTGGGCGAAATGGTGCTGGCAAATCAACGCTGTTAAGAGTCATTTCAAGCGTTATCAAACCTGACTCCGGAGAAATCATAAATAACGGTGCATCAGTTTCTTTGCTATCGTTACAAGCTGGCTTTGATGAAAACTTATGCGGCCGTGACAATACAATTCTCACAGGAATGATGCACGGATTTACCCGCAAAGAGATTGAAGAGCAGCTTGAGGAGATCATCCTCTATTCAGAGTTAGAAGAATTTTTTCATGAACCTGTTCGTACTTATTCAGCAGGCATGCGAGCAAGATTAGCTTTTTCTATTTCAATTATTTTCAGTCCGGATATTTTATTAATTGATGAGGTTTTAGCAGTAGGGGATTCACGATTCAGAAAAAAAGCAGAGATGACTATGATAAAAAAGTTAAACTCTCAGCAAACTATCGTTCTTGTAACTCACTCTCAACAACAAGTTTTAAGGCTTTGTGACCGTGCTATTTTAATTGAACATGGAATTAGTATTGCAGAAGGTGAGCCAGAAAAAATAATTCATTTGTACAATGAATTAGTTAGCTAGAGTGCCTGTATTTCTAAAAGTCTTTCCTTAATAATTCTACCTAGGTTTTTAGCAGATAGCTCATTAGCAACAAACTCTCTCGCTTTTTCCGCCCTTTGCTTGGCAAGTATTGGCTGCTCAATTATATCTTTCAAAAGTTCTGCAGCATGTTTAATATCAGGATCAGCCCATGTATTGCCTTTTTGATAAGGCCCATGATCTTCGTCAAGATCGATTAAATCATATTTTACAATTAAAGCATTTGAATCCAAGGTGAAATCCATATTTCCTGACCAACCGGTTACTATAACTGGCGTACCAACGGCCATTGCCTCAGCAATAACCAACCCAAACCCTTCAGAACGATGCAATGAAACTAAAGCTTTAGCTCCCTTCAGCAAAGTGAGTATTTCTTCTTTTTCCAAATACTTATCAATCAACTTAATACTTGGGTTTTCATCGATTTTATTAATTAAGTATTCTTGAAAATCCTTATTCTTTTCGAGGTTAGAGGTCTTAATCAATAAAGTGATATTTTGGCTATTAACACCAAAGGCCAATTCAAAAGCATCAATAACGGCATCAATATTTTTCCTTTGAGGGACACTTAAACAGTCAAATACACTTATAAAATAATTATTTTCAATGCTATCAAGAAGCTTACGTGAAGATTTACTTTCGAAATCTTGAGGTAAAGTAATGGCATGCGGAACAACCTTAACAGGGATAGTTACCTTAGCAGCGATGGCTTTTCTACAGAATTCTGAAGGCGTCCATATTTCATCTAAAAATTTTGCAGACTCTGCAAACTTAGTTGGGAAATCTGGTAATTCCCAAGCCCAATAGCCAATATTATATTTACTTTTCACATTCAGATCATTACGATGCAGCATCAAATAAGCCATTTGATCTGCGTTAATATGAAATAGATTTACGCAATATTTTGGTTCACCAATCAAATTTTCGTCAAAAGTAGCTTCCATTCTGGAAACATTACCCTTCTGAAAATCACTTACGGAAAAATCAACACCGGAAGCTTTTAACGCATCCACATTAGATCTTGCTGACTGACCAATTCCACTTTCAGCATACATGTAACCAATAATATTAACACCTAGCTCATCACTCTCCACGACCTTATCTGTGCGATCAAGCACTTCTCTTTTATAAGCTTTATTTAGCAAAAATCCTGAGATTCTTTGGCGGTAATCGGGCGATAGAACAGGTCTTACTATAGGACGAAGGCTCCAAGCTACCTTATAAGTCAGCTTATATAGTAACGAGCTTCTCAGCCTAAACTCAAGCCTACTGTTACTACTTTCACTTAAACTAATTTCATGCCTCAATGGTTCAATAAATTTTTCATCTAAATTCATTTGTTCCACTGCATTTTCTATAAACCAATGAGCGTACCTAATATTGTCGTACCCGCTAATATCTGGAAAGGCTATTTTTAAATCTGCTCTAATTTGGTAATACTTATAAGCAAGTCTTGTAATATATCTATTCTCCCCGCTTGGTAATATAATAAATTCATTTAGATAACCCATAAAATCCTTACAGCCAGTCTCTGTATTCAGGCCATAATCGCGCACTTCCCAATCAAGCTCATCTCTATAAATAACTCTTGCGACATCAGGGATTGGAGTTCCATCTATAAAAAAACCAAATGCATAGGGAAGGTCCTTATATTCACTAAAACCATAATCAATTAGATTTTTTTCATAATCAGAACATATTTGCTTAACAGCCTCACTAACAGATTTTCGTGTAAACCTATTCTGGTGCTTACTAAATGAATTAGTTTTAGGAGAAAATCCAGAAAAATGAAAAAACATAAGAGGCTGTCCATTGACTCTATAGCCATCATCACTATTTAATACATGCCTGTGGTGTAAATTCCAATAAGCAACATTCCAGCCTTCATTACGGTTAATATAAACGTTATCAAAAATTGCTGGCACCAAATCCATCCATTTCTGATCTACAAATAGTCCTTTTGGAATATCTACTACACAATCCTTATATAATTTCTCTTGCCACCATTTAACAAAAACAACAGTCTGCTCAGTATTTTTTAGTGCAATAAAACCTAAATTATAGGTACCACTTTGTAATATCTCTAATTCACCAGGCTTTTTCTCATCATCAAGAAACCCAGTTAAATGAGGTGTTAGTATTATTTGATACTCATCAAGTAAACTATTTAAACCTTTTAACTCTTGGTACACTTTAATATCTGGATCAAAATAAACGACTTTATGCCAACCCTCATTAAATAAAAGTTCAATTACATAAGGCTTTATGGCTGTATTAAGTTCTAAAATAGAGTAACGAAAAATGAAATCATCGATATTTTTTATATCTAAATCTCTAATACTAATAACCTCAAATGGCTCTTGAGATAAATCCAAGTCACCCATTTCATCACAAAGCACAACAAAGCACTTAGCACCCGGGTTGTTAGTTAAAATGCTATTAACAAGTGTTTTTGCAAAATGTAAATAATTTCTAGAAACTACCGTAAAAAAACAAACTTCTTTTTGTATTTGACTAATCATTCTTCCCTAATCTTATCTATCTTTTTTATCGTTAGTTTAATAATATAATTTAGATTTTAAGCTTCTTAACGTAGTCATGAAGAGACTTATTATCATTCAAAACTTGTTGAGCATAATTATCTTTTTCAAGAGTAATACGCTCTAAATCTTGGATATATTTATCTTTTATTTCTAAATGAGATTCCAAGCTAGTTATATAAGTTTTATTCTTTGTATTACCGTCAGTTAATGAATCGATTTGCTGGTGTCTCTGTTTTGACTCACTAATCAATGATGAAACATATTTTCGTGATGTATCTAAACTTACAAGGAGGCTATCAGGATAGCTTTTGACTTCCTCCAAGCTAGATTTTAATTTATCAATATAACTTATTGAAGTTTCATATTCATTTTTTAGTGAATCAATATATGTATCTTTTATTGCTATCGCCTTTTCAAGAGTGAAGTACATCAGCTTCAATTGATCACGTTCTGAAATAACTTCTTCTAATAATAATCCCTTAACATATTCACTTTCATTTAAGCCCTCTTCGCTACTGTCATAAAATGTAAACGATGGATTACTTAAACCATCGTTAATGCCAGCAACTATCTCGTATAGTTCAAAAACAACCGTATTAAGCTTTTGATCAATCCCTAACAACTCTTTATTATTTGAGTGAATCAAAGCGGTATCTAAAAAATCATCTACAAACTCCGCAATAGCCGAGGCTGGAATCTCATTTTCACCACTAATAAAATAAGCAATTTTCTTAAGCTCTCTTTCTGGGAACTGTAATAACTGATTATTATCGACCACCAATCTACCGTAAGACACAGAATCATTCACACAAGCTGACATATGTTCCAGCCAAAGCAGCATGCTCTTTTCATTTGAAAACTGATCTCTTTTTTTAAGAGACTCAGCAATCTTAGCAGGAGTCCGTGAAGATATTATATACAGAGGTGTTATATTCAGCTCTTTAAAAATGGTATTCCAAAAAGGCAATAAGCGAGATATTCTAGGATCTTTAAAACCCCATAACTTACCAGCTGAAGTTCTTCTATTTACTATTTTAATTGCCTCATCTTGGAATCTCTTCAAGCAATCCTTTAGCTTCGCTGAATCTAGTTTTAACCCTAGGGTATCCCATTGGTATCCAAAATGACTAAGTAACCTATTATTAAACAACACAATCTCTGCATCTTCCCAATAGCCTTTTTGATTATACTTGTCAGCAGGGATAAGCTTATCTCCCATATTGACTCCTAAACAGTTTAGTGCCTTTGACAAAATACTCGTTCCAGAACGATGCATCCCAACAACAATAATTACTTTTCTACTCATAAATAAATGCCTGCTCTGAGCAAGTGGTTTTGGAATTAAATAATAATTTCTAATAATTCAATTTTTGAAAGTGCAATACCTAACAATCTATCATCTCCATCGTCAGGAGATTTTGTATAAATAGTTTTTATTTGTAATTCATTATGACTATCTTGCCGAATAATACTTGAAGTTAACCTATAGCTCAAAACATATAAGCCTTGTATGTTTCTAACAGCCGTTCCCATTAATTCAAACTCATTTAAAAAAAACTTTACCTTCTTAAAAACATCTTCACTTATGACATAAGGAATATAAATATTTAATACCCTTTCAGATTTTATTAATGGAGGGAAATAAAGTGTAGTAACATTTTCTGGCCCAGTAAACCGCCAATGAAATGAATCATTATTTTCACATTCATACCAGTTTTCACCAATAATGCTCTCGTCAAATAACAACGTTATATTATTTCCGGGCATTTCTCCGTCAAATAATCTTTCTAAAGCTATTTTTTTAAGAGGAACCCCCTTTAGTGAGACTATCTGGTTATTTAAAATGTCTTTTGCTGCATCATAAAGCATGAAATCCAGTTCATTCCTCTCCCTAACCAAGTCTATAAACCCACTCGAGTAATCCGACATTAACCTTGATGAGTTCCTTACAATTTTGGCATTAATTGGTAACACACCAAGTTTATGCGTAAGAACATTTAGACTCTCTTGCATCCTTTCAACAACCCCTACACTGAACATATCTGATAATCTACTAATTGCAGTCTCAATTCTATCTAAATCAGTAACGCCTTGGGTTAAATCACTCGTTAAGAACTTAGTTTGTTGGTTACATACACCACCCTTGATTCCTACAATTTCATTAAGAGCAAACTCTTCAAAAGTTGACCCTTTTGCAAATGCCACTCTTTTTTTATCTGCTTCTGTGACACAAGCTGAAAACTCACTTCCTTTTAAAAAGTTGTATAAAGAACGTATTCTCGAAAGGGGATTTCTTATAAAGACAATCTTCTTAAAATCACTAAAGACTTCATTAGATGCAACGTCCCAACCAAAATGACCATGTATGAATTTTGTTTTAAGCAATTCACTTTCATACTTAGAAGCAAGCCACTCTTTAGGGTTTAGAACGTGGTAAACCTCTTTCTTATCATAATATTTAGTTAGCCCTTCTCGAATAGTTACACCAGCCGTTTTAGGTATATGAATATAGATAATTTTTTCCATTTAAATACCTTTCAAAAACCCAGAACTACTTTTTTCTTACAAAATAGGTAAAGCTATCAAACTTTTCACCTGAAGCATTATCATTTTCCACATCAAGTAATTCGGCACCAGAGTGAGCAATAAGACTTTCCACTTCAACTCTGGGAACAAGATTCATATCAATTGTTACCGCTCCAGACAATGTAGCAACTTCCGATTTAAACACGTCGTCATCACTAACCAAGCATTTTGATGGAACTTGGAATACAGCTAAACCGCCTACCTTAAGTACTCTAATAAATTCCTTTATAAATATTAGAATAGAAGCTTTATCTAAGTGCTGGAGTACGATATATGAATATAAAAAATCAATACTCTCATTACTTGCATTTAAACTCTCCAACTGACCCAATTCAAAGCTTATACTTTCATCATCATTAGACCTTTTAGCTAATTCAATCATTGTTGGGGATATATCAATACCAACTGCTTTATCAAAATAAACTGCTAGGCCTTGAGTTAATCGTCCCATACCACAACCAAAATCAAGAGCAACCCCATGTTCAATCTGAATATTTTTATCATGCAATTTATCCATTAAACGCTGAATATCAACCTTTCCCGTATGATAAAACTCCTCTTTGTTCCATTTATTTTGTTCCTTACCTGGCACAGACAAAATAGCCCACATAGGATCATGTATTGCCAACTTTTCCCAATTATCCCCAACTAACTTTTTTTCGTCCATTATTTAAATATCTCTTAAATTAAACATTACTGCCTAAAGTAACTTAAAAGCAGCACTTTCGGTAACCTACTTTAATCCAGCGCTCTCCAACCTATCGGCCTGCCAACTGGCTTACTCTGAATGACCGTTTTACCATCGGTTCGTAGCATATGCAGCGTGTCGTTAGTGTCGTGTTGCAACAATACGTCGTTATCGCCATCACCATCGTAGTCTGCTAAATCGGCGATTGACCAGCCACTAACAGGGCTAAGAGCACCTGTGTCTGTTGTCGCTGCGCCATCTTTTATCCAAGCATGGAGTTTGTTGGCACTGTCTCTTACTAAGAGGTCGGTTTTGTTATCACCATCTAAGTCAGTATGCCCTTCTAGTGTATAGCCAACGAGGCTATCTGCGCCGGTACTTGCACTGATGGTGCTACCATTCATGGTGTAGAGGTGCAGTTTGTCGAGTGTCGGGTGATAGAGCAGGATATCGGCTTTGCTATCAGCTGAGTAATCACTTACATTACTCACTGTCCACGCACCTATGTTAGCAACACCTTTGCTGGCTGTAATGCTTGTGCCATTCATGGTGAATAGGTGTAACTTGTGGCTGGCTGGACCATAAAGTAGGATGTCGGCTTTACCATCTCCGTTGTGATCGCTTGTGGCAGCTACGGTCCAATCAGGGACTTTTGCAATGCCACTGCTACTTTGGATAACGTTGCCATTCATTAGGAACATGATCACGATACCGGTACTATTATTTTGCAAGAGAATATCGGCTTTGTTATCGCCATTAAAATCAGCGATGCCTGAGATATTCCAACCGGGTATTTTGGCGATGCCTTTGCTACTGGTAACAACATTGCCATCCATAAGGAAGATGTTAAGCGCATGGCTGCTATTATGCCTTAGGAGAATATCGGCTTTACCATCGCCATTAAAATCATTGCTTTTATCTACAACGCTCCAGTTAGGGATGTTGGCAACGCCTTTGCTGGTTAGGATGCTAGCACCATCCATTTCAAAGGCGAATAGGCGCTCAAAACCGGCTGAGTAGAGGAGGACATCAGCTTTGTTGTCGCCGCCGAAGTCGCCTTTAATATTGTCACCGCTTTCTGTAATGGTGATGTCGGTACTGTTGATAGCCCCTAATATTGCACCTGAGGGTGTATTGAGTGACACGGTAAAGGTTTGATCTTCTTCTGCTGTGGCATCCGATGTTATGGAGACATTGCAGTATTTTGTAGTGCTATCGCCATCAGTCCAGTTTAGGCCATTTGCAATGGCAGTATAGTCACTACCTGATTCGGCTGTGCCATCGCTGGTTTGACAGGTGACAGAGACCGCGCCAGCACTGCTACCAGTGCGAACAACCGGTATGCCAATAATACCATCGGTTTCATCAACGGTATAAGAGGCTAAAGAGAACCCTAATACGCTGGGTGTAGATGCATTATCTGTTGGGTCGGTTCCGGCTTGGTATTCTTCTAGGTTGGTTGCGCCGTCACCATCTAAATCATCAGCCGCGTCGCTTGGGTCATTAAGGTCTAGGCCTAAAGCAAATTCAACATTATCCGGTATACCATCTCCATCGGTATCTATATTTACATTTGAATGAAGAGGGTCTGCGTCTTTAGCATCAACAATTCCATCACCGTCATAATCAGGCGTTATTAGTGCAGCTAAAGAACTAAAAACGTTCTGTTTGTGATCAAAAAGTTTTGAAATAACTGTGTTTGTTATGAATCTAATTCCTTCTAATGAAGTATTCGTTATCTCCAATACATTAAAGTGCGAATAACTGGTACTAGAATCATCAAAGCTAATCGTTTGCAAAGCATTGCCTGACAGTAAAACCTTGTGTGTACCGCTTGCGTTGAAATTATAATAGCCAGTGGTACCAGATTGATAGCTTGATGCTTGCGTAAAATCACCTTTTAATTCAAGGACACCGGCGGTTAGGAGTGAACTGTGATTACTGGTTGAATCCATGATGAAATTACCTTTAACCAACATACGGTCATTGGCATTAGTCATCTTTAAATACCCCCCCCCATAGCCGTATACAGCATTGCCCGATTCATCCGTTGATACCCTTTGCCCACGATAGTCACCATCAATAATCAACGTGCCACCATTAAGATTGAGCGTGCCACTCGAGTGAATTAGGTTACCTTTAACCGTTAAAACCTTGCCCGCTAAATCTAATGTATAGTTTAAAAGCGTTAAGTCACCGTTGATGGTCTGATTTGCGGATAAAGTCCACGGCATACGTTCTATATTGAGCCCATTCGAAATACCGCCATTGGAAACAAGTGTCGTTGTAGCAAGACTTGGCTGAAAATCGACCCATGCCGTACTGCTGTTTGTTATCTCCAATACATTAAAGTGCGAATAACTGGTACTAGAATCATCAAAGCTAATCGTTTGCAAAGCATTGCCTGACAGTAAAACCTTGTGTGTACCGCTTGCGTTGAAATTATAATAGCCAGTGGTACCAGATTGATAGCTTGATGCTTGCGTAAAATCACCTTTTAATTCAAGGACACCGGCGGTTAGGAGTGAACTGTGATTACTGGTTGAATCCATGATGAAATTACCTTTAACCAACATACGGTCATTGGCATTAGTCATCTTTAAATACCCCCCCCCATAGCCGTATACAGCATTGCCCGATTCATCCGTTGATACCCTTTGCCCACGATAGTCACCATCAATAATCAACGTGCCACCATTAAGATTGAGCGTGCCACTCGAGTGAATTAGGTTGCCATGAACAATTAAGACACCTCCATTTAGATCAATTGTTCCTGATTTAAAGACCAAGTCACCAGTGATGGAGATTGTTTCTCCTTCTGTATCAAGTGTTCCATTTTGTATAGTGACGTTGCTATCAATTAATGAGCCTAATTGACCGACCGTATAATAGGAGGTAACGCCATCGACTGTGTCTACACACTCAACCCCTGAAGGCCGATATATTGCTACGGTAACGGAACCTGTTGCGCCACAGCTTTGCACATCTGAGCTTAGCGTGGTATTGGATGCTGGCGGTGTTACCATCCCTGCATCACTGATGAGCAAGCGCTTTGTGGCTGTTTTATCTAAATATTGGGCTGTTATAACGATAGGTGTATCTACACTTACTGCTGATGTTGTTAGTAGCCCAGATTGTGAGATGCTTGCTACGTTTGTTTGGTCTACAGACCACGTGTCAGCATTTGCCTGTTGAGTTGTTTGGTCATCATAAACAATTGTTATCTGATATTGCTCTGATGTTTGCTCACTTAACGATGAGGTGCCTGACACACCAATAAAAGCGACTGCTTTATCTGCTGGTGTTACCACTATGCCTAGATAGGGCATGATGTTGGCAACAGGATCTATAGAACTATCCTTATTGGGTGCAGCATAAGCACGCTGCCCTTGTCGTACTTCTACATGCACATGCCAGGCATCATTGCTACCATGAGCCCCTTGTATGCCAAGTTGTTGACCTAGCTGAATGGTATCACCTATGTTGACGTTAATTTGATTCGCATGTAAGTAGATAACACTGATATCACGCTCACTATCATAAACACTGATGAGATGATATGGACCATCGTGATTTGCTGCGATGACCTTCCCCTTGCTAACCGAGTAAAAAGGGATTAAGTTATTTTCACCATTACCACTTTGAACATCGCGTGTTTGAAAGTCATTACCGGCATGGCCTGATTCACCTTGATACAGCTGAGGGTTTTCACCCCATTTATTGTAATCATAATTAGCGCCTGTTAAAGAGTTGGTTAGTTCCGCATAGGTTTGTTTAAAAAGGTAACAGGCGATTGTTTTGAGGTAAGGTGCGGTTAATTCATCACCGCAATGGCTTGGTATGCCAGCATTATTAATAAGCTCCTGTGGGTTGATATCCATAACTCTTTGAACGGTGTCTTGTATATCAGGATTAAGGATAATAATGGGTTGAGACATATAACCTATGGACACAACTACTCTTGCCTCTGTTATTGCTGAGCTTAAAAGATCGGCAGTCTGTAAATCAATAGGGATGGCGAAAGAGTCTCGGCTGACATAAGGTGTGAATTTGGTTAGCATCTTCTCAGAAATTTCGGCATTATCATCCAACGGTATTGAGATGCCCCCACCGGCTTCTGTAATAACGGTTATATCGATGTTATTTATGTATAAATCACTTCCTGATGTATTGTCGACATGGAAATTTAAGGTGAGTGTGTTATTCACCTTGTTAATGCTGACGGGGTTAACGGTTAAAT
>Ga0209826_1002240_pt1 | contig 12867 bp, 9 predicted proteins | sample GOMGulsemesocosm_5_FD_184637 | JGI IMG/M metagenome (GOLD analysis project Ga0209826, IMG submission 184637) | Methane-oxidizing microbial communities from mesocosms in the Gulf of Mexico - GOM15C Gulf of Mexico (SPAdes) (version 2) | ecosystem: Environmental > Aquatic > Marine > Cold seeps... | reverse complement strand
AGGGTGGTGGATATTAACGGGAGAACCGCTTCGCTACAACCTATTGATGAGTTTATGCAGGGCAAGCTTTTACCTTGTATTGCGTTAGAAGCGAGGTTAATTTTTTTTCTGATGTGTAACCTACCGTTTTAAACACTAGCTTTCCTTGTTGATTAAAAAACAGCATCATAGGCACTGGGCTTTGTGCGCCAATGGCTTGTATTATATTGTTATTGGCTAGGTAAGCAGGAAAGGTGTTTTTTTCTCGTTTAAGTTCATGGCGTAGTTTTTGTTTACTGCCCTGTACACCTAGCATAATGGTTTGTATTGTTGGGCAACTATGCTGTAATTTTTTTAACACTCTGTGTTGTCGTTGACACCAACGGCAATTAGGCATAAAAAAGGCAGCCAATAATGGCTTGCCTTGATAGTTTTCTAAGGTTTGCATTGTTGATGCTGAGTGGTCATCAGCATTTAGTCTTAACAATGATTGTTGATAAATGCTTTCAGCATTAGCCGCTTGAGTATAACTAACAAAGACTAATGATGATAAGCAAAAAAACAACAGTGCTTTTAACAAGCTAGAACTCATAGCGTAAGCCAGCGTAAGCTGTGCGTCCACGTAATGGCCCATAAATGTAACCTACATCGTAGTTACCCTCTTTATCGAACATTAATGGGCTTTCCATGTCATCCGCTTGGCTATAATCAAGTAAGTTTGTTGCACCAATATACACTTGAAGCTCTTTGGTTAACTCTTTGATTATTTTCATATCAACGGTGATGTATGATTTTGCATGCGTTGACTTTTTATTTGTGCCTGTTTTGCTGCCATCAGAATTAACAATATAACTGTTGTAGCCTTCGTAACCATAGTCGGTTAGGTCACGACTACCCACCCAAGTGGCTGAGGCGATAACATCCCAACCTTGATAATCCCAGTCAGAACTAAGTGTTATACGTTGTTCTGCAGGTGCTATCGCAAAAGATTCCCTAAAGGTGTCATCATAATCATATTGTTCAATAATGACAGATAGTGCAAGTTCGTCATATAGCTGATAATTAATGGCTAAGTCAACGGTTGTTACTGAGGCTGTTTCGTCTAACTGAGTGAGTACAGGTGTGTCATCATCGTCATACTCTAGCGAAGCCAAATGGTCAACTTCGGTATAGGCAAAAGAGAGTGTCGAAGTCAGTTTATCGCTATCAAAATTAAGTGAGTAGGTGGCACTGTTTGAGCGTTCAGGCTCGTCAACGTCAACATTATAACCCAACCCAGCGTCTAATATGCCGTGATCACTTTCAAAAAATGACAGTGGTGCGCGGTAACCTTGGCCAAAAGAAAGACGTGAGGTGAATTGTTCGTTATGAATGTAGCGCATGTCAACACGCGGTGAAAACAGTGTTTCATCTATTTCAGTACCGGGTTTACTTACATCAATAAAGTCTGCTTTAATGTGGTCAATGCGAAGTGCTGCGGCAACTTCAAAATCTTCATGGGGTGTCCACGTGTCTTGAATGTAGAAACCTGTAGTGATGTAGTCAAAACTGTCTTCTACATAGTTAGCTAAGCTTTCTAAGGCTCTTGAATCTGAGCGCATTTCTTCATGGCGTATATCTGCGCCAAAGGTAATTAGGTGGCTATCGTTAATATAATAATTAGCGCGTAAGCTACCATAGTACATACTGTCTTCAGCGTAGTAATCAACGCCTTCATAGAAAGAATCTTGTTCATGGTTTATATAAGCAAAACTGGTGGTTAGGTTAAAATCGCTATTAAACTCATGCAACCAGCTTGAAGAAAATTCTTCTCGGTCGGTTTTTATCCATTCGCTTGTTTCCCAAGGAAACCCGATATATTTATTACGAACATCGTTGCCTTCAAATAATTGTTCAGAATCACCATAAGCGACACTAGATAGCGCATCAGCAATACTGTGGGTAGTATCGCCCAACACAGGCCCACCAAAGACTTCAGAGCTACTTTGATTATAGCGTAGGCGTAAATTGTCGGTATGGCTAAAATCTTGAGAAAAATAAACCGTTAAGGATGAATTGGTCAGTTGTGGGTTTTCGTTAACACCGTTATTGTCGCCATCAAACTGATCGCGGTTATCATTTTGGGCAACTACAGTAAGGTGACTATTGTTGTCATCGCTAATGCCTGTTGCCATGATTGATGATTTTCTATAGCCTTGTTCACCTGCCGATAAGTCAACTTGCACGCCGTTTTCTGTTGCGTCTTTAGTAACCATATTTACTGTGCCACCAATCGCTTCTGGCGCGGTTAATGAAGCACCAGCACCACGTGCTATTTCTATTGAGCCGATGCCAGTTGCTGCTATTGAGTCCATGCCGTAAAAGCCAGAAATCATAGTGTGCATAGGAATACCATCAACAAGTACGTTGGTATGCTCACCCTTCATGCCGTTAATCATGACACGCTTTACTCCGCACATTGAACATTCATTAGAAACACGAATGCCTATAGCATTTTGAATCGCGTCAGCTAAACTAGCTGCTTGGGTATTTTCAATAAAGTCACTGGTCAATAATTCTGTTTTTGATATGTTGTCCTTCAACGCGCCAGAGCTACTTAATCTACGGCGAACACCATAGACTTCAATTTTTTCTACATTTTCAGTCGTTACATCTGTAGCTGCAGGCTGGTTTACTTGCTTATTGTCATCTTGAGCATATACAGGAGGTATTAAAAAAGAGGATAAAAAAGCACCACATAAAGTAAATTTAATATTATCATTCATTTTGTTAACAGACCTTTATTTTTATTTATTTATTTATTTGTTTGTTTATTTAGGGAATAAAATTAATAGATCAACATGACTATATACTTGGCTCAGGATCATCATCCCACCATTTCTTTACTCAAAAGTGCTCATAGACATGTAAATAACGCTAAGCTTATGACAAAAAAGAAGAAAACTAGACAGCCACAAAGCAGTGTTAATATCAATAACCACAATGATAATAGTTATCATTGTGAATTACAATGTTATTTACCTTTTTATTTGAATGCTATTTGTTTACCCATTTATCTATCAGTATTTTTTAGGTGCTTTAGATCTGTAGATTTAGGTGCTTTCGATAATACCGCCACTAATAATTGCCAGTATTGTTCAACCGTGGCAATTTCAATTTTTTCATCGGGTGAATGGGGAAATTTAATGGTTGGCCCAATGGACACCATGTCCCACTGAGGGTAGGCGGTTTTAAATAAGCCACACTCTAAACCCGCATGGATCACCATTATCGCGGGTTCTTTGTCAAATAATTCTTGATAGGTATCGCTAACAATTTGCATAATGGCTGAATCGGGGTTCGGTTCCCAACCCGGATAGGCTCCACTAAATTCAATATTAGCGCTAGCTAATTCAAAAATAGATTGCACGGTACGTTGTGTTTCTAATCGGCCATCATCATGTAGGCTACGAATTAATATTAAGGCATTAAGTGTTTTATCACGCGTATTAATAACACCTAGGTTTAATGAACTTTCGACAACACCTTCAATATCATCACTCATGCGTATAACACCATTTGGACAAGCGTTTAATGCGCGTAAAATGTTGCCTTGGGTTACACGACACCAGCATTGATCGAAGTCTTCTGGCGAAATTAATAACATATCAATATCTGTTTCAACAGCACCTAGGTTGTGTTGAATGGTTGAGAGATATAACGCTACAGCCACTTTTAGTGACTTAATTTGATTTTTAGCAACAACAAAACTGGCATTAGCTTCGCGAGGAATGGCATTGCGTAAACTACCGCCATTAAATTCGGTTAGGCGAATATCAAAAAGGTGACTGGCATCAAGTAAAAATCTGATCAGTAATTTATTAGCATTCGCACGGCCTGTATGAATATCAACACCAGAGTGACCGCCTTTCAAGCCAGAAATAGATAAATTAAACGCTTGGCTATCGGCAGGTACTTTTTCATAGTTTAAGGTGAATGTAGCTGAGCCATCAATACCGCCCGCACAGCCCATATAAACTTCGCCTTCTTGCTCGGAATCAGTGTTGATTAAAATATCTCCCTCAAGCCAGCCGGCTTCTAACCCAAAAGCGCCATTCATGCCGGCTTCTTCGTCAATAGTAACCAATACCTCTAAAGGACCATGAGTTATATCATCACTCGCTAATACGGCTAATGCTGAGGCTAAACCAATACCATTATCGGCACCTAGTGTCGTGCCATTTGCCGTTACCCAGTCACCTGAATCAATAATATAAGGCTTAATCGCATCCGTTAGAAAGTCATGCGCTGTATCATTGTTTTTTTGTGGCACCATATCCATGTGTGCTTGTAGAATAATGCCTTTCCTATCTTCCAACCCTTTGGTGGCTGGTTTTTTAATAAAAAGATTACCAATGGCATCTTCTTTAATGCTTAAGCCAAGGCTTTTAGCCCAAGATTGGATCCACAATGAAATTTGCTGTTCATGTTTAGATGGGTGCGGAATACTGCAAATTTTTTCAAATAATTGCCATAAAAGGCTTGGTTTAAGGTGTGATAATGTATTCATGATATTTCCTTTTAAGAGATAATATGGCTGCGCAAGTGGATTGGGTATAACCGTGATACTTCAAAGTACAAGTTTTAGGATGCCAGAGATTTTTTCTGAGCTAAAGACTTTTTTCTGGGCTAAAGACATAGAAACGAAAGATAATGGATCTTCGATTAGACACTTCGAAGATGACGGGTGACGGGTAACGGGTAACAAGTGACGGATAACAAATAACGGATATCAAGTGACGGATAACAAATAACGGATGGCTATTTTTAAATGGTAATTTTTTTTATAACCCTAAAGCTTTTTATAACCCTAAACTTGTAGTGCCAAGCTAATGCTATCCCTCTTAATAACATAAAAAAGAGTAATGCTGCCCATAAACTATGATTACCGTAACCTTGCAACAAAAACCACAATGGAAAAAACCCAGCAAAGGTGGCAATAATCATACTGTTTCTCATGGCTTTTGCTTTCATTAAACCAATATAAACACCGTCAAATAAAAAACACCAACAAGCAACAACAGGTAATAATATCATCCAAATTAAATAATCTTTGGCAAAATCATTCACTGCTTCTATATCAGAAATTAATGTTACTAAATACTCGCCTGCCAGTAAAAATAATAACGAATAACACAGGGCAAAAATAACAGTCCAAAATAATGCAACTTTAACAACTAACTGAAGTTTTTCACTGTTTTTCTCTCCGTAAGCTTTTCCTACCATCGCTTCTGCTGCATTGGCAACACCATCTAAACCAAAAGAAATAAGCAATAAAAAGTTCATTAAAATAGCGTTGGCTGCAACCACTTCATCTCCTAGTTTTGCACCTTGAAAAGTGATAAAAATAAAACAAAGCTCTAAGCATAGCGTGCGAATTAAAATATCACGATTAAGTTTAAAGTAACTGAGTAAACTATTACGTTCAAACAATGAAGAGAGTAATAACTGACTTTTGTTGAATAATTGTTTTATCGCTAATTTATAATGAGCAAGTATTATAAATAAACCTAACGTCACACCTGAATATTCAGCGATCACTGTTGCGCTTGCCACCCCTTGAACCTGCCAGTTAAACCCAAAAACAAATAACAGATCTAAAAAAACATTGACTAAATTAGTCACTATCAGCAACCACATTACGGCTTTGGTTTTATGATTTCCCAGTAACCAACCCAAAATAACTAAGTTAGTTAAGGCTGCAGGTAAACCCCAAATTCGTATCTCACTGTATTGTCTGGCATAAAATTGCACTTGCTCAGATCCACCCGCTAAATTTAGTGCTAAATTAATAAAAGGGTTTTGCAACACAACAAAACTAAAGCCAATGATAAAGGCGACGAAGATACCGCGAAACAAGACTAATAAATTTTGATTTATATTGTTCAAGCCGTAAGCTTGGGCGCTTAATCCCGTGGTAGACATGCGTAAAAAACTACACAACCAAGTAATGGCGGTTACTGTCATGGCGCCTATGGTGCTACCACCTAAAAAATAGGCCTGAGGTAAATGCCCCATTACTGCAGTATCAACTAAGCCAAGCAAGGGAACGGTGATATTAGATAACATAATTGGAAGAGCAAGCCACAATAATTGCTTATGTTGATCTAGATTGACAATTCTTAACAAGAAAACACTCCTTATTACTAGGCATTTTATCAAAAAAGCGCTATTTTATGCTATTCAAAACAAAACAGGAAATGATCATGAAAAAAGTCTTCTTAGCATTACTTTTATGTTGCTTTCATTTGACTAGTTTCGCGGCAGTAATTTTACAATATCACCATGTTAGTGATAGTACGCCTAAAAGCACCAGCATAACTCCTCAACAATTTGAAGTGCATTTACAATATTTAAAAGATAAAAATTTTAATGTTGTGCCTTTATCGAAAGTGATTAATGATATAAAAAGCCAGCAGCCTTTAAAAGATAAAACGGTCGCTATCACCTTTGATGATGCTTATATTGATGTATTAACCCAAGCTAAACCTATCCTTGATAAGTTTAACTACCCTTACACTATTTATGTAAATCCTGGCATTATTAATAAAAATGAACAAAGAAAAAACTCGCATTACCTGTCATGGGCGCAGTTAAAAACCTTAGCGGATGAAGGTGTAATTATTGCAAATCATGGTTTTGAGCATAATTCATTGACTCGAATTACCAAGGGTCTTAGCCAAGAACAATGGTTAACAAAACAAACAGAATTACTTTTAAGCGCTGAAAATATAATTAAAGAGAAAACAGGTCAAAGTTGGCGATATTTTGCTTACCCTTATGGTGAGTATGATCCCGCAATACAGCACTGGATAAAGGCTAATAACTTTATTGGTTTTTCTCAACAATCGGGAGCAGTAGGTCTACAGACTGATCTCACTAGTGTGCCGCGTTTTCCTGCTTCTATGCCTTATGACAAAATTTCTGGTTTACGAGATAAGCTCAATTCATTACCCTTTAACATTCAGTTGCCAGATGAGCAGGCTGAAACTATTTTTGAGTACCAGCAAGCAAAAAGCATCACTTTTACTATTGAAACGGATGATTTTTACAAGTCACAGCTTAATTGTTATATATCAGGGTTAGGCAAGCAAAAAATACAGTGGCAAGATGAGAGCAGCTTTACTATTAATTTCAGTGGTGACTTGCCTACAGGTCGAACTCGGTGTAACTGTACAGCTGCAAGTATCAGTCAACCCGGTCATTATTATTGGTATTCAAAGCCTTGGTTTGTGTTAAAACCAAATGGTGAGTGGTATCACTTGTAGATTTTAAATTAAGAACCGTAAAGAGACTAATCTCTCGATCTCGATTATCAAAATCAAGCACTATTATTGTCACTGTGCTTGGTCACTGTGCTTGATTTTTTGGTAACGATCCCCTTAATCTTTATTATCTCATTTCTGTGATATTTGATTGAGGGAAGTTATTTTCTGTGCCACTGTCTGTGCCTTTGTCTCTGTCTGTACCACCAATAACAGCTACTCTTTATTTATTTGCGCTACATCCAGTTGCCATTTCTAATAACACCAACAGCAATACCTTCAACATTAAACTCTTGGCAAGTAAGATCTACTTTAATAGGTGAAAACTCTTCGTTTTCAGCATGTAAATAAACAACATTACCTTCGCGTTTAAAACGTTTCACTGTAACGTTATTTTCAACACGGGCAACAATCACTTGTCCATTTTCTACATCGCTCGTTTGATGAACTGCCAATAAGTCACCATCCAAAATACCAATGTTTTTCATGCTTTCACCATTAACACGTAATAAATAGTCGGCAGCAGGGTGAAACACGTTACCATCCATTTTATAATGATCTTCAACATGCTCTTCTGCCAAAATAGGCTCACCCGCCGCAACACGACCAATAAGGGGCAACCCACTCTGTTGAGTAAATTGCTCAGCAAGGCGAATACCTCTTGAGGTGCCTGCCAGTATTTCAATGTAACCTTTTTTAGCCAGTGCTTTTAAATGTTCTTCAGCTGAGTTAGCTGATTTAAAACCAAAAAAAGTGGCGATTTCAGCACGCGTTGGTGGCATACCCGTCTCATTAATATTATCTTTAATGAGATTTAAAATTTGTTGTTGGCGCTTAGTTAATGGCTTTAATTCATTTATTACTGACATGACTTTTTCCTTTTTTCTAGTCTCGGCCTAGCTTAAGGGTAGGTATAAACCTGTACTTATAAACACTGTTACTATATACAGGTTTTTTGATAAAGACAAGAGTTTACTTATTTCAATTAATGACTTTTATGCTGTAATTTAACAACCGCCTCAGCGTCTAATCCGGGAGAAAAGAAAAAACCCTGTAGAATATCAACGCCAAATTCATTGAGCAGATCAAGTTGTGCTTGAGTTTCAACCCCTTCTGCAATGGTCGTTAAATTTAAGTTATGAGCCAGACTAATAATCGCTTTAACAATCGATTTATCTTCTTTATTATCGACAATATTTTGTACAAAAGACTTGTCAATTTTCAATTGATCTACTGGCAACATTTTCAAATAAGCAAGACTAGAAAACCCAGTACCAAAATCATCTATGCTCAATTTAATACCCATTTTTCTAAAAATATTTAACTGTTCAATAACACCGTCAATATTTTCCATTAACAGGCTTTCAGTTATTTCTAATTCTAATAATTTACCATCAAAGTTTTCTTGTTTCAGTAAATGTTGAATAAAGTCAACAAAACCAACATGGTTAAATTGTTTCTGTGAAACATTTACGGCAATAGGTAAAGGGGCATAACCTTGAGAAATCCATTTTTTACTTTGCTTGCATGCTGCTTTTAACACCCATTCACCGAGCAATATTATTAATTCACTTTGCTCGGCAATATCAATAAATACTCCAGGGTATAGCAACCCTTTTTCAGGATGTTGCCAGCGTACAAGTGCCTCATAACCTATTATATTGTTATTTCGCCATTGAGGTTGATAATGCAATCTAAGCTGGTTTTCTTTTATGGCAACTCTTAACTCTTGTTCAACAAATAAGCTTAATTTAACACTGTCATTCATAGTGGTATTAAAAAATTTAAAATCATTTTTGCCGCCTTCCTTAACCTTGTACATGGCAACATCAGCACGCTTTAATAGGGAGGAAATATTGTCTCCGTCGGTAGGGTATAAACTGATACCAATGCTAAATGTTAAAGTGAGTTTATGCCCTTGCACCTCAAAACTGCCAGACATCATTTCAATCAATTTTTTTGCTATTTGCGTTATTTGATCTATTTGTTCAATATCGCGTAATAAAATAATAAATTCATCACCACTTAACCGACATACCGTATCAGTATTGCGTACACAAGATTTCATCCGTTGGGAAACCAATTTTAACACGTTATCGCCTGCACCATGCCCCAAACTATCATTAACTAACTTGAAGCGATCAAGATCTAAAAAGACTAACGCAAATTGTTTCTTTTCTCTTACCGCATAAGAGATTTCTCGATCAAAATAGGTGTATAAATAATGGCGATTAGGAAGGCCTGTTAATGAATCATAGTTTGCTAATTGATGATTTTTATCTTCAGCTTTTTTTCGACTCATTATCTCTAACCCTAAGGCATTATTTTGCTCTTCTAGATCTTGTTCCGCTAAGCTACGACCTTCTTGTAATAGTAATATCCACCAAGTAATCACACTTAATAAAACACTAACAATAACAAAAACTTGAAAAAGTGAATTTTCCATAATCAATGCTGATTTTTCATCTAACTTAACAGTTTGTACTGTATAAATAGAATGAGTAATCAGTGCCAAAATAAAAAACAATAAACTAGAGATACCAATAAAATCGAATAACCTTAACGAACTTTTTTGCGAAATTTTACCTTTAAGTACATGGCAAATAAAATGAGCAATATTATCCCTAAACCCTTGTTCACTTTCTTTTTTGCACACGTCGTGACATAGAGAATCAAGCGAACAACAAAGTGAGCAAATATTTACCTGATGAAAGGGGCAATAAGCCATATCTTTCACATCATAGTGAGTTTGACACACACCACAATTTAATGTGCTGTCTACTTTATTATCATTAAAATCGTCACCATTACTGTTACGTGCGATGTAATACTTCCCTTTAGTCAAGTACGCTAATAAAGGAGTAAAAACCAATGCTAAAATTAAAGCAATTAAAGACGAGTAACTCTGCGGGTAAGCACCAAAATAACCAACAAAAGCGAGAATAGAGACAAAAGAGGATATTGCCATTGCTCCAATACCAACAGGATTAAAGTTGTATAAATGAGCTCGTTTAAACTCAATTATTTTAGGGCTTAATCCTAAAGGTTTATTAATCATTAAATCGGTAAAGATTACAGCTATCCACGAAATGGCTACGTTAGAATATAGCCCTAATACTTTTTCTAATACATCAAAAACACCCAATTCCATTAACAATAAAGCAATCGCGATATTAAAAATCAACCAAACGACTCTACCTGGATGTGAATGAGTTATTCTTGAAAAGAAATTAGACCATGCCAACGAGCCAGCATAGGCATTAGTGACATTTATTTTTATTTGTGAAATAACGACAAAAAACACACATGCCGTTAAAGCTAATGAAGGATTGTCAAAAACATATTGATAACCAACATGGTACATCTGCACGGGAGATTTTGCTTCATAGACTGACAAGCCACCAAGCATGACTAAACCTGCTAAAAAAATCCCTCCTATTTGTTTGGCAAAACCTAAAATTATCCAACCAGGCCCAGCCAATAACATCGATACCCACCATTTAACTTTATTCTTTTTAGTGAGTGTCGGCATGAAACGCAAGTAATCTACTTGTTCACCAATTTGAGGGATTAATGATAACGAAATGCCCATAGCAAAGCCCAAATAATAATAATTGAACTCGCTAGTTTGTGAAATGCTACCAGAAAAATTTAATACCGACTCAAATGCAGCTGGATCTTTCATTAATATTGCCACAAAGGGCGTAAACATCATTATCAACCAAATAGGTTGAGTCCATAACTGAAGCCGGTTAATGAAAGTGATACCATAAAACACAATGGGAATAATGATTAACGAACTAAGTAAGTACCCCCATTGCAGAGGTAGTTTGAAATATAATTCAAATGCTTGCGCCAATATAGCTGCTTCTAGGGCGAAAAATATAAAGCTAAAAGAAGCATAAATAAGCGAGGTAATTGTCGAGCCAATATAACCAAAACCAGCACTACGGGTAATTAAATCAATATCTATATTTTCATTGGCAGCATGATAACAGATAGGAATTGCGGCAATAAAAATAATAACCGATGCAAATAATATAGCCCAAAAAGCAATTGAAAAACCATATTGTAAGGCAATAGTAGCGCCGATAGCTTCAAGTGCTAAAAATGAAATACTACCCAAAGCAGTATTCGCTATTAAATATTCAGACCATTTGCGATAAGAACTAGGGGCATAGCGAAGAGAATAATCTTCAAGACTTTCAGTAGCAACCCACTGATTATACTCTCGACGTGATTTTTCAATATTAACATTTTTATAACTAATTTTTTGCTCAGTTTTTTGCTCTATCATAAGCATTTATCTTTATTATTACATGAAGTAAGGTTTATCAAATTGATTAAGCTCAGTATAGAAAAACACAGACAAAATAGCGAAACTAATTTTAGTTAACGTGAGGTGGCATCGATAGATAGTTCATAAAAGATAATTCCCCTTTGTAAGTTGTAAATTGTAAATTGTAAATTGTAAGTTAATGGTCAAATATGAATCAGCCCTGATAATAATTATCAATTAAGTAACGAACCGAGCCAAGAGAATCATCATGTAGTACAATAAACTTAACTGCTCACTTTATATTATTTACTATGTACCCATTAGAATATATCCAACCTGTCTTTCGCCCACCTAGTGAATGGAAAAGCTTAATTTTACAAGTAACCAACGGGTGTTCATGGAATCGCTGTACCTTTTGCGATATGTATACTGAAGAAGATAAAAAGTTTCGCCCTAAAAAAATAGAACTCATATCAAAAGAACTTCAGCAGATAAAAAAATCTGGTTTACCCGTTAACCGTATATTTCTAGCCGATGGCGATGCCATGATGTTGCCATTTAAACGTCTGAAAGAAATTCTTGAATTGATACGTGACGTTTTTCCTAATAATATTCGTGTATCAAGTTATTGCCTGCCTAGAAATTTAACAAACAAAACAGTAGAGCAACTTAAAGAGCTTAAAGACTTAGGGTTGAAAATATTATACGTTGGTTGTGAAAGTGGTGACGATGAAGTACTTAAACTTATTGATAAAGGTGAAACATACCAAAGCTCACTAACTGCATTAGTTAACATTAAGCAAGCAGGACTTAAAAGTTCAGTGATGATTTTAAATGGCTTAGGTGGCCCTAAATTATCTAAACAACATGCAATTAATTCGGCTAAGTTAATGAACGAAGGACAACCAGATTATTTATCAACACTCGTTGTTTCTTTTCCTTTAGGAGAAGAGCGGTTTGCAGCAAATTTTAAGGGTGACTTTCGTCAACTGACCCAACCTGAACTGTTTAATGAGATGGAAATATTGTTATCTCATCTAGAGTTAGATAAAACTATATTTCGCTCAGATCATGCCTCTAATTATTTGGTTTTAAAAGGCACGTTAGGACAAGATAAAGCAGCGTTATTAGCGAAAGTAAGACAGGCATTAAATACACCAAGTAGCATCACTTTAAGACAAGAATGGCAAAGAGGCTTGTAGAATATAAACGGGTGAATGTATAGCTATGCGCCTATGAATATGGCTCAAGGTATAGCTCAGTTCTTAATTATAATCGTCATCTTCTGATTGTAATCGTCATCTT
>Ga0209826_1002238_pt1 | contig 12870 bp, 12 predicted proteins | sample GOMGulsemesocosm_5_FD_184637 | JGI IMG/M metagenome (GOLD analysis project Ga0209826, IMG submission 184637) | Methane-oxidizing microbial communities from mesocosms in the Gulf of Mexico - GOM15C Gulf of Mexico (SPAdes) (version 2) | ecosystem: Environmental > Aquatic > Marine > Cold seeps... | reverse complement strand
GGCCCCTTGGTCGGCCAGTATCTGGGTAGACATGGGGCCGGCTACCATGGATGAGGCGTCTATAACGCGAATTCCCTTTAATGGGCTGCTCATATTCTCACTCCCTTTAGTTGGTACTGCTGAACTTAGTTATTGTTATTTCACACTTCTATAAAAATCTCGCCACAGTTGTTTGCCCACCTCATCGTATTCCATCATCGCTGTCGCCACTGCCTGGCGTTTTTCGCCATCGACCATTTCATCGGGCAGCAGCGGGTCTTTGGTTAGCAAGCGCACCGTGGCGCTGCCCACCTTAAGAGTATCGACTAAGGCCTCGTGCACGCTCAGGCGCTTTAATCGCTCGATGGCGGCGTAAACCTGTTGGGTTTGATCTTGGTAATCTCGGTTGAGCGCTTGGCAATCCCACAAGCCGGTTAATTGCTCGACGCATTCGCTGTCGGCTTGTTTGACCAAGAATGAGCCCTGAATCGCGTCGAGCCCCAGTTGGCGTAAATCCGACATTAATTGCTCTGCGCCGCCGCGAAGGTTGTCTGGGCGCACCCACAAACCGGGACGCCAGCGGGCCATGCCGCGCAGGCTCAGTACTCGCATTTGATGGCGCCAGACGGTGCTGCCTTCACTGGCGAGGTTTTCGGTGAGTACCGCGCACCAGTCGCCGTTCCACTTGCACCTTTGTTGCTCGAGCGTGCGCCAGCGCTGAATCTCTTGCTGTAGCAGCGCACCTTGGTTATTGAGGCAATAGAGGCCGCGGCTGGGGTTTTCGAGCAGCCCCTCGGCCACCAAGCGGCTGAGGGCAACTCGCAGCTGATTGGCACTGAAACCAAAGGCCTCGCCAGCGCGTATCAGCATCTTGCTTTGCGTCATGGTTTCGGGATCAGTATCGAGTGATACCAGAATAAAACGCCGCGGGTTGAACCAGTCTTTTTCGTCTTTCATAGGAATTTCTGTTGATTTGTTAATCGAATATTACCTATTATGATATCAAGATGTCAATTCATGTAACTATTTTGGGTTGGCAATAATATTACCAATAATCCGTAGCTAGAACAGGAGAGAGTCATTATGAGCGTTGATACACAGTGGTTAGCACAGAGCATCGAAGAGATAAAAACTCAGGGCTTTTGCCGTATTCCCGGTTTTTTGTCGCCGTCAAAACTGTCCGAAGTTAGGACCGCCCTAGGCAAACACATCGGCAGCTTTCACGGACGCAACAATTTCGAAGGCACCAAAACCGAGCGAGTTTACACCTTAGTCGGCCGAGACAAAGTGTTTGAAGAGGTCGTCGAAGACAAACGCATACTGGCTCTGTGCGAGGCCTTTTTAGAGCCCAACTTTTTACTCACCGCCAGCCAAGCCATACGCCTCGCCCCGGGTGAAACGCCGCAACCCTTTCACGCCGACGATTCCTTTTACCCGATCGCCCGCCCGCGACCCATGGTCAGCCTGTCGATGATTTGCGCCGTGGATGACTTCACCGCGGCCAATGGCGGCACCGAGGTTATTCCCGGCAGCCATCTGTGGAGTGAAGAAAAACTCGCCGGTGAATACCGCCGAGGCGAGGGCGAGTTGGACGCCGATCTGGAGCAGCGTTTGGCCGGGCAAACCGTAACCGTCGAAATGCCCGCGGGCAGCTGTGTGGTGTTTGCTGGCAACCTGTTACACCGCGGCGGCGCCAACAACAGCCAAGGGCCGCGCTGCGCTTTCTCTAACCAGTATTGTCAGCCTTGGGCTCGCACCCAAGAGAACTTCTTCCTCGGTATCCCTATCGAAAAAGCCCGCAGTATGTCATCGCGAGTGCAAGAGCTCTTGGGCTACTCGATCCATCCGCCGTTTATGGGACAGTTGAGCGCCTCCCATCCACAGAAAGCTCTGGAAGAGGGTTATGTTCCACCGGTGATGCGATAAGCGCTCGCGAAAATATCATCGCGTTGCGCGGTGATGGTTGCTTCTGACCTCGGTTCTTTCTTTCACCGTACTTGTCTAGAAGGCGGCGTTTCTGGACGAGCACTAGCCAAACTTCTTGCCAATCACCGCCGTAAACTAATCGACATCATGGTGGGCGTGCGGATATCGCAGTCAGCGTAAGAGGCGTCGGCATGCATACAACACAAATGAAACAATGTTTCATTTGTGTTGTAATTACTAAAGTCTTGTTGTATTTTTGTGGCCTGATTCATAATTAGGCGCAACGCTATGGACGTTAGTTCGCAATACGTGGGTTTAAAGCTCAAGCCCTTTCAAGCCATTATTAGCCCGCGAGATAGCATGAACTACGCGGCCGCCATTGGCGATAATAACGCTGTCTACTTTGATGATAGCCAGGACAGAAACATAGTTGCTCACCCCTTACAGGCGATCGCTGCAACTTGGCCCTTGCTGGGGAGTATCTGGGAATATATCGACGCCGATAACTTTCCGCTGCAGATTCTAAGCACCCAAGTGCATTACAGTGAACATTTACAACTGTACCGTTTAATAAACCCCGGTGAAAAACTTGATATCAAAGGTGAAATTGCGGCAATTTTACCTCACCCAGCTGGCACACATATGATCACGCGCCTAGATGCCTTTGATGAAAATCGGCAGCCGGTGTTCAGCGAGTACATCGGCGCCCTAATGCGTGGCGTTAAGTGTTTGGACGAAGGCCGGGGTGCAGAGAATTTGCCCTCGAAAATAAGCCCGCCACAAAAGCAGACAACGCCTATTTGGCAGAGCCCAATTGCTATCGATCCGCTGCTGGCATTTACCTATGATGCTGGAGCGAATATACATTTCCCTATTCACACCTCTAAACGTTTTGCCCAGCAGGTGGGGCTAAAAGAACCTATTTTGCAGGGCAGTGCGACACTGGCTTTGGCGGTAACCGAAATGGTGAATCGTGAGGCAAATGGCGACCCGGCTCGGCTTAGCTCTATCCAATGTGGTTTTTCCGCCACGGTGATTGCCGGCACTCAGATTTGTGTCGAGCTACTTGAAAAGATAGAAAATGAAGAGGGCATTCATTTGCTTTTTCAGGTGCTTAATGGTGAAGGAAAGATAGCGATTAGAAATGGCCGCATCACCTTAAAATCTACTCGTAAGAATAACGGAGACTAGCGTGCAAGATGATCTTCCCCAACCGTCGATGACTCTGCTTAATCATTGTTTAGAGCACTGGGCTAAAAATACGCCCGAACAAATAGCTATGATTCAGCATGAAGATGGCAAGAGTCTTAGCTACAAAAAATTTAATTCAATGGTGGATATCTTTGCCTTAAAACTATTGAGTTTGGGTTTACAAAAGGGCGATCGCCTAGCCACGCAATTAGTGTTAGTGCCCGAGCATGTCATATTTATGTACGCTTGCTTTAAAATAGGCGTGATAATTGCGCCATTAGACTTGCGCCTAAAAGCCGACGAAATTGTTAGGGATGTTAATAAAATAGAGGCCAAGGCCTTTTTCTTTTTAGGTAATACCGAAGTAAGCGACTTTAGGGAAATAGGCAAGGCGGTGCAGCGAAATTGCCCCAGTGTTGAGCATTTTGTGCAGTTTTCGGAAGACAATGGCCCAGGCGATATTATGGCTGGCGCTAGTAGTATTCATCATTTTATGAATAAGGCTAATTTGCTCAGGCTGAAAATAGCCGACATTTTTAGCGGTCGCCTTAAGCGTGCCTACGCTCAAATAACACCACGCACGGCGGCGCTCATTATCTATACCACGGGCACCACTGGGGCACCTAAGCCCGCGCTGCTATGCCACGAAAATATATTGGTACAAAACCAAATATTGATAAAAGGCCTAGGTGATATCACTGAAGATAGTGACGAAAAAGCAGACGAAAACCCGTTTGTAAGCATGGTTAACCTACCGCCAAGCCATGTCGGCTGTGTGACTGAAACTCTAATGAGTTCCTTTTACGTTGGTGGTAAGGCTGTTTTGTTGCGAATTTTTGATGTGAAAGCCACCCTAGAGGCCATCCAAGAGCACAAGGTTAGTTTGCTTGGCCAAATCCCAACTCAGTATAGAATGCTCTGGGCGCATCCAGATTATCAAAAATATAATTTGTCGAGTTTGCAGAGTGTTATTTACGCTGGCGCCGCTGCAGACCTGCCTTTTCTTGAGCGCTTGGCGCAGATGGCCAAAAACTTTGGTACTGGTTTGGGGATGACCGAAAACGCAGGTTTTGCGACCTTTTCCGCGCCGGGCACCAGTCCCGCGGATTTACTTGGGCAGGTAGGTTGTGCGTTTCCGGAGTTGGCTGAGGTAAGTATCCGTAAGCCGATGAACGACGACGGCAGCGCCGGCGAAGAGTGTGACCTGGGCGACGCCGGCGAAATATGTTATCACCCACCGGTGGTGTTTTTGGGGTACTTCAAGCAGCCGCAGGAGACCCAAAAGGCCATCAGTAAAGAGGGGCTTTTGTATACCGGCGATCTCGGTTGTTTTAAGTTACTGAATGGCGCTCCCACCTTGTATTTGTCGGGCCGAAGAAAGTTTGTGATTAAACAAAAGGGTTATAATGTATTCCCCACCGAAGTAGAAGACCATATCGCCCGTTTAGATGGGGTTGACCAAGTGGAGGTGTTGGGGTCTAAACACAAAATGTTTGACGAGGCTATTTTTGCTTATGTGAAATTAGGGGACAATAGCCATTTGAGCACTGAACAAATAATGGAGCATTGTAAAAATATCGCTTCTTACAAGCGCCCCCATCATGTTGAGATTTGGCCCAGTGATAAAGACTTTCCGCTAACTCGAAGTGCCAAGGTAGATAAAATGGCTTTAAAAGACCACGTTGAAACCACCGTTGCAAGACTCAGGTCCCAAGGACAATGGGATGCCTAGAGGAGGAGCCGAGAGCGAGTCGTTGCACCCCTCAAAAAAACTGCAAGCTAGGCTTTACCCCGCTGTGCTGGAAATTTGCTCAAATAATGACTTTCACCAGGTGAATATAAGAGAGATTTCAAAAATATCAGGGGTGAGTAGCGGCACTATATATAAATATTTTTCATCCAAAGAAGATCTTGTCTTTAGCATCCTAAATCACGAAATAGAAAAACTAGCCGATTTGGTTCAGTTGCATATCTCCGGTATGCGGGATGTTAAGGAGATTATGCGTAAAGTGTTTTGGTGCACTATGAATTTTTACGATGATAACCCCGGTGTCGCGATTACCGCGTTTATAACCGTACCTATGCGCAATTGGATGAAAGAGGGACACTATATGCGCTCCGCCGAAGTTCAGGCGCTAGACCTGATCATGGATGAGGCCAGGGCACAGGGACAAATTGATAGCCTCGTATCAAACCGACAGGTGATGGACCTGTATTATATGCATTGCTATCGACATATACATCAATGGTATTTTTACGGTATGGAGCACAAATTAAGCGAGACATTAGATAACTTTTTTGAGCTGTTTTGGAAGGCGCTTAAGCCATGAAAAAGTGGGGTCAGATGAAACTTATGGCGTGATTGTCATCATGGTAGACAGAAGCAGATCAGTATAAATCAGTTTCGTTTTGTGATGAAAAGTACTTGCCCATAGCTAGACGGTCCGAGTGAAAAAATTCAAGAACGAAGTAGGGGAGCCGTAGGGTCGAAGAGTAATGAGACGCCGCTGATTTAACTGCCATTAGTTTCATCTGACCCCATTTCTTAGTTTCATCTGACCCCATTTCTTTTCAGAACAAACGGATCTGACAAAAATAATAAGAACGCAGAAAATCTGAGCAAGGTGGAGTAGGCTAGATTTACCACGACGCTGCGGGTATCAGTGAAGTTTAGCTCGTGCTCGCAATACCTAACGGTATGTCTTTTATTCTCAACTTTGGGGGCGTGGAATGCTTAACCTTCGGTCAGCCACAGAACCCAATCGTCTCGGCGACCTGCTGTTGCAGCGTAATCTTATTAATCATGAACAACTCGACAGTGCCATCGCCGAGCAACGCGAGAGCCATCAGCCACTCGGTGAAATTCTCGTCGAGCACAAGCTTATTACCCGGCGGCAGGTGCAGCGCAGCCTCAAGTGGCAATCGATTATCCGTCTCGCCGCCGTGGTCACCAGTTTTACACTCAGTCCGCTGGTTGCCGCCAGCGACTTCAAACGTGAAGATAAGGTCGGCTATCATCAGTCGGACAATTTCGAACAGCTCGACCAGAACATGGCCAGTGGTACCCAGTTGCTCGGCCTATTACTTAAAGTAAACGATACCAGTCAGGTCAGCAGTGAACTGTCACATCACTACGGCCTTGGCAGCAGCTACGAGTCTAAAAACCGCTACTCTATCGACACCCCAAAAGAGACCTCCGCAAGCCTTGTCAACCAGCTGACCAGTGAATTCAAAAGCTACATAGAAGCACCCGTAGTCACTTTGCTGAAAGGCGGATACAGCGGCGGCGTCGACCCCTACAGCGAAGGTATGGTCTATAAAGCCAAGTGGTCCGACAAAGGCGTCAAACTCAATATCAAATATCAATTTTAGTGGCGGGCAGAGCGGTCAAAGGGCAAATGGGTGACCCGATTTTTTTGTCACTGCAAACGTGGCACCAAGAGTGGGGCCATTAAGTCAGGCTATCTATTTGGGGGCTAGATTGTGCTAATCATGGATTACTTCGTCGCTGAATACGCTCCTCGTAATGACGGTATCGTAAGAAGCGGGGTCAGATGAAACTTAGGGCGCAACTTTCGATTTGGTTTCTTGTTTAAACCTGGCAGTGTGCAGATTGATATTCCGCTGTCTTTGTTTAGAAAATGAAGGAGATTGCACTGAACACTCAGTCGATTTTTTGTTTTTGGTGAGCTGATCGATCATGTTAGTGCTTCTGATAACTTCTCAATTGAACTGGTAATCTCTGATTCACTGAGGGCGCCAAAGCCAAATCGTAAATGAGTCGGTGCAACTTGGTCATCTGTGTACAGCGTGCTTAGGGTTGAGTCTTTGCTAGGCAGACTATCTAGCGTTCTCCCTTTGACGAGCTTTGATATGTCTACCCAGATTGCCATTCCTCCAGTGGGTAAGGTAAATGAAATGTTGTCGCCAAAAATTCTAGTAAACTCTGCTGCCGCAAAATTTCTCCTCGACTCATATTGCTTTCTTGTCCTTCGAATATGACGTCTTACGTCTCCTGACTCCATTAGGTTCGAAAGAACAAGCTCTGATAATGTATTACCCTGTCTGTCAATGAGCACTATTTCTTGCGCTGCTCTTTCGATAAATTGAGCATCCGCTGCAATGTAGCCGAGCCTCAATCCTGGGGCAAATACCTTCGACATCGAACCTATATGAACGACGTTCTCTGAATTCGGGAGACTTGCAAGCGGAGGAATAGGGTTGGTTTCGTAGTGAAATTCATGATCATAGTCATCCTCTAAAACTGCGAATTTGAACGTTCTGGACAGCTCTAACAGGGTCAGTCTCCTATCCATGGATAAGCATACGGTTGTTGGATATTGATGGTGGGGCGTTACGTAAATGGCCGCAACGCGGTGTGTCGCTAATATCTCGCGTAAATGGTCGATGTCTAGCCCGTGATGATCGAGTTTGCATTTCAGTACCTTAAAACCATTCGATTCAAATGCTGCTCTAGCAGGCAAATAGCAGAGGTCTTCCATAACGATGACGCCTTTGCTCGGATCTAGAACTCTGGAGGCGAGATAGATACCCATTTGGCTGCCTCTTACGATGCAAACCTGCTCGACAGAGCAGTTCATAAACCTATCGCCGGATAACATTTTTTGGACCGAATTGCGCAGTTCAATGCTACCCCTAGGGTCTCCATATCCCAGTTTTGAATGACGGCTCAGATCAATGCAGACTCTTCGGTATGTTCTGGCGAGTAATTCATAAGGGATGAGTCGGGAGTCCGGTGTCCCGTCATTGCTTACGGGCATATCGCTATAAGTGCACACCGCATCTTGATAGAGAAATTCAACCAACTCTGAAGGTGATTTGGCTTTGTGGGTGCTGCTGACCAGCTGTTTGTTTGATGTGGATAGCCCCTGTTCTGGCAGAGTCTCTGAAACAAATGTGCCGGCCCTTGGCCGTGTGGCGAGCCACCCCTGGGCTTCGAGTTCTTCGTAAACCTGTTGGACGGTCTTTCGATTAATCCCTAATTGCTTCGCCAGCGAACGAGACCCGGGCAGCATACTGCCGGGTGCCAATCGGCCGTCTTTAATATCACTCGTTAGCGTGTTTAGTAGCTTTGAATGCAGGGTTTTGCCTGAGCTGTCTTCCAGCCAAAACTGCATTTCCCAAGGTCTCAACATATCAGTGTCCTGCGAACTTCTTTTGTCTGGGCCAGTAGAATATTTAAATCTGGAGGTTATTTGGGGGCCAGCTTATAGATACCGTGGGGCCACTGTCAAAGCAGTTACCAAGGAGAAGATGTATGAAGACAGCAAATACGACAAAAGAGGAGCTGATGCAGCGTGCACAAAGCGATATGCGCGAGTTCATCAAAGACATAGGCCTTAGCGACCGCGAAAAGCTGGCGGTAACCTGTCGAATCCTGTTCGACAAAGGTCACGATTCGGGCTTGGCCGGACAGATTACCTGCCGAGGTGAAGAGCCCAACACATTTCTGACGCAGCGGTTTGGTTTGGGTTTTGATGAGGTTACGGCTAGAAACCTGATTGCTGTAGATGAAGATCTTAAACCACTGGCCGGCGAAGCGATGCCCAATCCGGCCAACCGCTTTCATACATGGATCTACAAAGAGCATCCAGAAGTGAACTGCATTATTCACACCCACCCGACGTATATCGCGGCGTTGTCCATGCTTGAGGTGCCATTGGTGATTTCCCAAATGGACACTTGCGGTTTGTACAACGATTACTCTTTTGTGAAGGATTGGCCGGGAGTGCCTGTCGGCAATGAAGAGGGCACGCTAATTTCTAAGGCTCTGGGAAATAACCGCGCCGTTTTCTTAGCCCACCATGGCCAGCTTGTGACCGGTAAAAATATCGAGGAGGCCTGCAGTTTGGCCGTGTTAATCGAGCGAGCCGCGAAATTACAACTTTTGGCTATGGCGGCGGGCGAGGTCAAGCCACTGCCTCACAATCTGGCCCAAGAGGCCCATGATTGGGTTTCTACGGATAAGAGAAACAAGGTCAATTTTGCGTACTACGTGAGACAGGCGCTCAAAAACCATCAAGACTGTATATAAGGAGTATCTTATGAATCTATCAGGAATTATCGGTTATCCGGTTACACCATTTAGCCACGACAATAAAAGTGTTGATCTCGATAAGCTGCGCACGGTTATAGATGTCTTACTTGAAGCAAAAGTAGATGCTATTGCTGCGCTAGGCAGTGCCGGTGAAGCAGCGTATTTGAGTGAAAGTGAATGGAAGCAAGTGGCTGATAATACCGTGAGCCATGTCGCGGGAAGGGTACCTGTTGTTATTGGAATTGCTGAACTCTCGACCGAGCGGGCAGTTGAATACGCTAAGTATGCCCATGAAATTGGGGCTGAAATGATTATGCTCTCGCCCTTTTCGTACTATAAATTGAGCGAGGATGAAATCTTCTTACACTACGAAAGTGTCTCAGATGCGACTGCGTTGCCAATCATGATCTACAACAATCCTGCCACTTGTGGCGTTGATATGTCCCCAGAGTTTATGCTGAAAATGGTTGCTAGCATCGAGAATGCGTGCATGATCAAGGAGAGTACTGGCGACATACAGCGCATGCACAAAATTTACACTCTCTCGAGTGGTCAGGTGCCATTTTTTAATGGCTGCAATCATATGGCTTTGGAAGCACTTAATGCTGGTGCTAGTGGTTGGTGTACAGTTGCGCCGTGTTTGATTGGGGATCAACCCAAACAATTGTTTAAGGCAGTTAAAGATGGCAAAGCTGAGGTAGCTAAAGAACTGTTTTATCAGCAGTATGAGTTTCTTGAATTTATCGTGACCTCGGGCTTGGCGGCAGCCGTTAAATCGGGGCTCGCACTTCAAGGTATTGACGTGGGTGGCCCCAGAAAACCACTGTTGCCTCTAGATGGCTCAGAGCAGAAACGTTTGAAAGGCCTGTTAAGTCGCTTGGCTTAAGTAGCAACAGTTAGAGAGGCTGAAAGAAGTGGGGTCAGATGAAACTTATGGCGTGATTCTCACCAGAGTCATCTGATTTCGTTTCTTCACAAAGGATAACCATCATGAGCCAAGAAGAGCGTATCCTGATCAATCATGTTGTCAGTAAGTTGTTCGGCCAATTGCGTAAGCAGCCTATCTCTGAGGACGAGCGAAATGTGATTGTGCAGAAAGCCCTGCAGTCAACGGCTAAGCGAGAGAAACTCAAAAAATTATCTGAAGTTCCTATTGAGCAACTGGATGCAGAGTCTCGAGATTGGCTGCTCTGTGTGTTGAGTAATAAGCGCTAATAGCGTTGTCGACTAAACGGATGTTCGGCCTGAGATCATTCCTTAATGCAATAGGTACCGTTCCATCATATCCAATAATTGGTCAGTAACAGCAGAGTCCTCCAATCGATCAGGTGCGTGCAACGCGTAGTCATTTATCGTAGCTCTCAGGACTCGCGTTAGCAGCTCTACAATGATGGAGGTTTCGCATTGTGGGCGCACACTGCCGCGATGCGTATTTAGAAATTCAATGGATCTCGGAATATAGTCTGACAGAATTTTTGACTCCGCCTCAACAGTGACAAATTGCGGGACATCTCGGACCAAAGCTGCGTGTAGCTCTAAATTGGTGCGAACCAACTTTATGTAGGTCGATGTATGCAAACTTAGCATTTCATTCAAGGTGGTAGGAGCGGGCTCAGACATAATCAATTCGTAGTGACGCAGATTTTCTCTTCGTCGCATCTCAGCAAAAATTGCTTCTTTGCCAGGGAAATATTCATAGAGTGAACCGACGCTTACACCAGCTAGTTCTGCGATTTTGTTGGTGCTGGCTTTGTCGTATCCGATCGTTAGCAAAAGCCGAGCACCTGCTTCTAATACGGCCTCAACGGTAGCTTTTGAACGCTTTTGAACTGGATTTTTTCTCAGTGAATACAGTGAGTTAGCCGTATGTAGTGTCATCAATACCAAACCCGAATATAAAATCCGAACGATAGCTCATATAATTCTTTCCAACAACTAAAACGAGAGGCCTAGAGCGCAACCTAGGCCTGAAGACATTGATCGGAGAAAGAATGAAGTCAATCAAACTTTATGGTTATGCGACAAGTCCGTATGTACGAAAATCTGGGTGTTTTCTTTATTTTAAAGGAGTTGATTTTACCCACGTTCCAGTTAATCCGATTGATCCACAGGCAACCATCGGTCACACAAATGGTAGTCAAGTACCCGTTCTAGAGATCGAAAACGAGTGGCGACGCGAGTCGTCTGATCATGCGCTCTGGCTGGACGAACTGTTTCCCGAAAAACCGCTATACCCGCTAGAGCATCGAGCAACCATCGACAAAATTGATCGCTGGATTAGTGATACATTCTTGGTAAGCCTTTTTCGGGCGGCGATTGATGACGGCGAAGATGTAGGCTTACAAATGCGTTTCAGGGGATGGCGCCTTTCTGCGCTTGTAAGCGCACATACACCGTTACCAGAGAACATCAGACACCTGTGGCCTGAGGGGCTTAGAAAGGCACCTTTCATACAGGACATGGCCAAACACATGGATCTCACTGAGAGCGTTAAAGATATGCAAGTTCGAATATTTTCCGAACTTGTTGCGCACCTTGGTGATGGCCCCTATCTTGGCGGGCTGGATCAGCCAACCATGCTCGATCTTGCGGTCTTCCCGCAACTTGTATGGGGTTATATGTTTGGTCTGGAGGAAAACTTGAGCGCAGCCAGACACCCAGCCATAAAGAAATGGTTGAGCCGTGTTGCCGAACACTTGCCCAATAATCCAACCCTAATCGCTGATGAGATGCAGATCCATCCTCTAGCAGAGGCTCTGATCTAACAACCTAGAAAAACTATTCGCTTATCGACAAGTGCCGCAACTTATCAGGGTTGCGGGTTACATACAGTGCCTTAATTTCGCCCTCAATGATGTGAGCCGACAAGGTACTCACCGCCGTATCGCCGTCGTACAAAATGATGCCGGGCAGCTGGTTGATCAAGCAAAATCGTGTACTCGACACTGGCGTAAAGTTTTTGTTTAGGCCGATAAAAAGACGGGTGACTTTGTCGCGACCATAGATGGGGCGCAGTGCGGCAATGGCTTTACCGCCGCCGTCGGAGTAGGCGATGGCGTCGTCTGCCAATAGGTTTTTGATGGCGGGGATGTCGGCATTCGCTAATGCGGCTAAGAATTTATTGAAGACCACTTGGTGTTTTTGTTCTGTGGTTTCGAAACGATCTTTGTCTTGAGTAATATGGTTTTGTGCGCGGCGGTAAAGTTGGCGACAGTAGTCGGCACTTTGATCGACGCTAGCGGCAATCTCTTGATAGCTCAGATCAAACCCTTGGCGCAATACAAACACCGCTCGCTCTAAGGGCGACAGGCGCTCAAGCAGCAACATAAAGGCAGTTGAAAGGCTCTGCGACATTTCCAGTTGCAGGGCGGGGTCTTTGTGAGTCTCGGTGGGTTGCTGTGGGATGTTGTTTAGCTCTGTATCAGCCCGCTGGGTATCAGCCCACTGGCTGGCAATCGGGGTTGGCAGCCAGGGGCCAGTATAGTATTCGCGTTGTTTGGCTGCGGTCTTTAACAGATCCAAACTGCGGCGCACGGTGAGGGTTGTCAGCAGTGCGCCGGGTGTATTGATGGTGTCGTTTACGTTGAGCTTGTGCGATTGCAGGTAGACCTCTTGCACGATCTCTTCGGCTTCTTGCAGGTTTCCGAGTATTCGATAGGCAATGCCGCGCAGGCGTTTCTCGTGCTGTAAAAATTCACGGGTATGGCTATCTAGCG
>Ga0209826_1002237_pt1 | contig 12873 bp, 8 predicted proteins | sample GOMGulsemesocosm_5_FD_184637 | JGI IMG/M metagenome (GOLD analysis project Ga0209826, IMG submission 184637) | Methane-oxidizing microbial communities from mesocosms in the Gulf of Mexico - GOM15C Gulf of Mexico (SPAdes) (version 2) | ecosystem: Environmental > Aquatic > Marine > Cold seeps... | reverse complement strand
AGCCTGTTCACAGTGGTATTTTATTGGCACGGAATGCCGCATTTGACCTTCTGACTCTTTTCATTACGGATAACATATCGAGGCCAGTTATGATTGACGAAGCAACCTCTACAGAGACTGAACAAACAAACGCTAGCAATGCCGAAACACCACCGCCCCCCGCCAGAGAAAGTCGCATTGGCAAGATCATTGCGGGTGTTAATGGGGCATCAAAATTCACTTGGCATACTTGCCTAGGCTCTGCACTGGTGCTTGAGGAAAAGGTTGTCAGCCTCACCCATAAAATGGCACAGAAGGGTTCTGAATTTGAAAAGCAGACCAAAGGTAAACTCGATGGTCGAAAAACTCGATTATCCAGTGCTGGATATAAATTAAAGGCCAAAGCCCAGGAAAAAATCGTTGATGTCGAGAAGGTTATCGACAATGGCGTTAATCGCTCGCTACATATGATGGGAGTCCCCAACCGCCGAGAGATGAGTCAGCTCACTCACCTAATGCAAGATATGGCGGATTCTATATCCGACCTGGCGTCGCAAATGGAGTCTAAAAAAAGTACCGGCAGCCGAGGTAAAAAGACAGCCAAAAGCGCCAGTCAGTCTTCGGTAGCATAAGTAAAATACCGGCTTGCAGATTTTTAGCGAGCCGGAACACCTTTCACTGCAGCCTACCAAATATTAAACCCCAAGCAGACAAACTATCTTTACTCACCTGACATAGAAGGCATGACCGGATCGGTTTCGACTTCATTATTTACCTACTCAACATTCGACTAGCGAACTCAAACTATGAATCACGTGAGCGTACCGTCCAGTGAAGGACATAACAGCCAGTCCATTCGACCAGAAAACTTCTCTAATAATTTCAGATATTTAGATTTAGACAAAGCACTAGATTCTAACGAAAACTTAGATACTGATAACTCTGACATTGATAACTCTGGCATTCATAGCTCAGGCACGGACGACCCTCTCAATGAGAGACTGCAGAGTTTGCAAGAAAAGTCTTCAAGGTTAAAAGCGTTTGCCGCTGCCCTTAACGCTAAATACCAGAAAAATGAAAACCGTGATAAAACCCATACCCAAACTACCTACCATACTAATGCGACATTAAAACCCGAAAACAGCGTTACAGATGATTCAGAAAACATTAACAGCGCCATCAAAGGCCGAGGACTAATAGACGCCGCTGGACGTTTCTTTACCCAAGCACTCAAACAGCCTGATATATTTTCGAAACACTACGGAATTTTTGCCAAAGAGACCCTGAGCATTATTAAAGGAAATTCTGATTTGGAGCCAGAGCGGGGCGACAAACGTTTTCGCGACACAGCCTGGAGAGATAACTTTATCTACCATACGGTACTGCAAACCTATCTGGCGGCGGACAAGGGGATTAACAGCTGGGTTGAAGAGCTTGACATGGAGGACGCCGATCGTCGCCGAAGTCGCTTTATCTATCAACAAATAAGCTCACTGCTTTCGCCCACAAACGCACTATTGAATCCAGTCGCGGTTAAGCGAGCATTCCAGACAGGTGGCAAGAGCCTAACCTCTGGATTGAAGAACATGGCCAAGGATATTCAACACAATCATGGCATGCCTAGCCAAGTGCGGGCCGATGCATTCACGGTCGGAAAAGATTTAGCTCAGACATCAGGGGCGGTTATTTATCGCAATGATATCCTGGAGTTAATTCAGTACCAGATGAAACCCGGCCAGAACATATCCAAGCGTCCGGTGTTAATTGTTCCACCCCAACTCAACAAGTATTATATATTTGATCTAACACCTAAAAACAGCTTAATTAATCACCTGCAAGCACAGGATGTCCAGCCCTTTATTGTCAGTTGGCGCAACCCCAACAAAAGCCATGCTGAGTGGGATCTTGACAGCTATGTCACCGCGCTGGAGCAGGCACTCGAAGCCATTTGTGAAATAACCGATAGCGATCAGGTCAATCTTGCCAGCGCTTGTGCCGGCGGTTTAACCTCTATGGCGTTATTGGGTTATCTAGCGGCGATTAACAAACCCCTGGTTCATTCTCATTCACTGTTTGTAACGGCCCTGCAAGCGGATGACAATTCACCGCTGGGTTTGTTCGCTACACGGGAAATGATTGAACTAAGCCGAAGCCAATCTAAAGCTCGCGGTTATATGGATGGCAAGGAGTTATCCCATATCTTTGCTTGGCTGCGGCCAACCGATCTGGTCTGGAATTACTGGATTAATAACTATTTGCTCGGTAAAGAACCTCCCTCTATGGACGTTCTCTATTGGGATAATGATTCAACTCGCCTGCCTGCGGGTTTACACAGTGATTTTCTCGATATATTTGTTGGGGATAGGCTGTCTCAACCAGGCAAGCTGTTCGTAAAAGGCCAGCCGATTGACATTAAACAAATCAGCATGGATTTTTATTGTGTGGGCGGTGATGAAGATTATCTCATGCCGTGGAAAAACTGTTTCGACGTTCCCCGGGCTCTGGACACTCACTGTACTTTTGTATTGAGCACCAGCGGCCATATCCAAAGTATTTTACGTCCACCAAGCATTGCTAACACCACCTATTACACCAACCCTGACATGAGCCAAGATGCCGAAAATTGGCTGAAATCTGCACAAAAAAATAAAGGCAGTTGGTGGGAGCACTGGAGCGCATGGCTAACGGACAGGGCCGGCGACAAGAGGATTGCCCCGGCAAGGTTAGGCAGCGATCAACACCCCCCTCTATGCCCTGCCCCAGGTTTATACGTTAACGAATGAACCGGCTCATCCCCTAAAGCCGTTGTATATTTAAGTCTGTATTCCAACAATCATTACAACGTCTCCCCTAGCGAACCTTGTAAGCTGTTTCCCAACCCGACAGTTTACGGGGCATCGTGTTGATCTTGCCGGTGGCCCGTCCCAACCTCTGCGTTAATCACTTACTAAAGCCGCTCCCCGCCGGAAACATCTGCGCATGAATCTTGGCAATCTAGATGGCGTAAATGCCACTTGCCGATAGGCGTTCAGCCTGCTCAGCAGCTGGCCAGATAATTAAGGCCAACTCTGATTTCAGCAAGTAATAATGTGCAATGCAAACTAAAAACCGCACTACAAATGTATCCAGTAACTCCCCCCACCAACTTACTTATGCTCAGGTTGAAGGATAGCTGATGCATGCGATGGCGAGTGAATGTCACCGATTGCCAAATAGCAACCGGCTTCAATTGTTAAGCTGGCATTAGCAAGCTACGGGAGAGCCCGCCCCCACATGGGGTTACTCCCGGCGCTGAGAGAACAATAATATAGGTGAGGAAAGCCAGATGAGAGAGCGTCACAGAACAGGTCTATTTACACCTAACAGCCTGGCTACCGCGGTTGCCTTGACGGTCGCCGCCCTGGGGAGTGTGGTCAGTGCAGAGGCTTTGGTGCTGGAAGAGGTCGTCGTCACGGCTCAGAAACGCGTCCAGAATTTGCAGGATGTACCTATCTCCGTGATAGCGATGAGCGGCGAGAAGATCAGCGAGGCCGGCATTACCGGCCTGGAAGAGTTAAGCCTCTACGCGCCCAACGTTAATATCAACCAGGGAAAAGCCGCGCCTAACCTGTATATCCGCGGCGTGGGATCCGGTACCAACTCCGGTTTTGAACAATCCGTCGGCATGTATATTGACGGTGTCTACGCCGGCCGCGGCCAGCTCTCGAATGTACCCATCACCATGGATCTGGAGCGAGTCGAAATATTAAAGGGACCTCAGGGCATATTATTTGGCAAGAATAGTATTGCTGGCGCCATTAATATCAGTTCGGCGAAACCCACCAATGAATTCGAGTCATACCTCGAGACCTTGTACGAACCAGATCATGACGAGAAGGTGATCACCGGCGTTGTTTCAGGTCCGCTGACGGATAAGCTCAGCGGCCGCTTGGCACTGCGTAAAGATAGCTTGGGTGGCTGGTGGAGCGATGTACTGCGCGATAAGCAGGCCCCAGATCGCGATAACTGGTACAGCCGTGCCAGCCTGCGCTGGGATGCCAGCAACGACCTGGAGGTTTTGGGCAAGTACGAATACGGCGATTTCACTACCGCTCAAACTCCAACGGTGATCTACCAGTCGGATCAGCCGCTGAACTATCAGGGCGACTCGCCCTTCCCGGTGATCGATGACAATGATCGCGGCGCTCAAGACTTCGCCGACCGCTCGGCAACTCGCACAGATGTCTTCGCACTAACCGTCAACGCCGGCCTCGGTGACAATAGCCTGACCTCGATCTCGTCCTATTCCGCCTATGACATGATCCGCCACAACAATACTGATATGGCCGCAACAGCCGCCTTAAATCTCATTAGGGAGGAAACTTATAAGCAATTGAGTCAGGAGTTGCGTCTGGTGTCGCCTGGCAATGAAAGCGTCGACTGGATAGTCGGCACCTATTATCAGCAGTCGCAGCTGAATGTTTCCAACACGCTTGTTGATCTGGATTACCTGCTGGCCGGCGACCTCTCGGTACCGGCACTGGTGAGCGTAGGGCCGAAGACACCCTCGCGCTTCGATCAGCAATCGAGCAGCTGGGCAATGTTTGCCCAGAGCACCTGGAATATTCGAGACGACTTCCGCGTTGGTGCCGGCTTGCGCTACAACGAGGAAAGCAAAGAAGTCGATAAGGTGAACTCGGCCCAAGGGCTGGGTGTTCGCCTCGGCAATGGCGCGATCATCCAGGCCTCCCCCATCGGTGAGGGGCAGTTTGCTCTTATTAGCGATCTGCGCAGTCACAAGTTTGAGGACCTGGAGCGCAAGGAAGACAGGGTCACCTGGTCGACCAATGCCCAGTGGGATGTCAGCAGCGACGCCATGCTCTATGCCACTATCAGCACGGGTTATAAAGGTGGTGGCTTCGACGCTGCCTACGGTGGCGCAGGTGAGCGCATCCGTTTGACCGACAGTGTTTTCAGTGATCAGCCCAATGGGCAGAGCATTGCCGGCAACGACGCCTCCGAACTCGCCTTCGACGAGGAGACGGTACTGGCCTACGAACTGGGGGCCAAGCTTACCCTAGCCGATGGCGCAGCCAACCTGAATCTGGCGCTGTTCCGTATGGAGTATGACAACCTGCAAGTGAGCTCACTGGTGGCTGACAGTTTCAGGGTTTCCAATGCCGGCTCATCGATCAGTCAGGGACTTGAGATTGACGGTCGCTGGCGCATCACCGAGCGCTTAACTCTGGGGGGCGCCGTCGCTTACCTGGATGCCTACTACGATGAGTTTAACGGTGCTACCTGCACCATCCCGCAGATGAGCGACCCGAGTAATAACCCGGGTTGTTTGGCTGAGTCGGGTGCCAACATTGCCGCTGGTGAAACCGGTGGTCAGAATCTCAACGGTGCAACCCTGACCTACGCCCCCGATTGGAGCGCCAGCGCCAGTGTCGAATATATTTATCCGCTGGGTGCTGCGATGGAACTGCGTACCAATTTAGATATGAACTACACGGATGAATTCTATTCGGCCTTGGATCTGGACGCCAATACCCTGCACCAGAGTTACACCAAGGTGAGTGCGCGCATAGCCCTGGCCAGTAGCGATGACAGCTGGTCTCTGGCACTGGTAGGCAAAAACCTAACCGATCAAAAAACCACAGTCTGGAACAATGATGTGCCGCTGACCGATAGCAATAGCTATTACGGTGTGCCAGAGCGCCCCCGCTCGATTGCGATTCAAGGCTGGTATCGCTTTTATTAATTCGTCCTCTGGACTTTAAACGACTCTCTCTTGATGCCGGCGCCTATGCCGGCTTTTTTTGTGGCTCGGAGTTTTATGGTCGTAGGTGCAGCTTTCGCCATCTGGATGGGGTTGTTTCTAGACGCTTACTGAAGAAGCGTGAGAAGGCGCTGAGATCGCTGTAACAAAGCATGTCGGCAATATGGGTTAATGACATGTTTGAGTAACGCAGGTGGTGCATGGCCATCTCCAGGCGCACATCATCGAGTAAGTCTTTGTACATCAGCTGCTGGCTTTCCAGCTGTCGCTGCAGTGATCGGCGGTTCTTACCCAGATAGTTGGCAACCCGGTCGATGGAGGGGTCGCCAATAGCCAGACATCGTCGAATGACGTCCTTCATATTTAATTCAAAATTTTGCCCGTCCTCGCCCAAGGATGTTTTCAATTGGCTTTTTAATAGCTCATTCAAAGCCGGGTCCGCGTCGGGGCGCGTCTGTTGTAGGTCTTTGGTTTTAAATTTCCAGCCACTGAACTCGGCGTTATAGGTTACTGGGTATTTAAATATTCCCCGGGCATGGGCTGCCGCCTTATCCTTGTTAAAAATACTGTAACCGCTGACGGGTTTCAGTGATCCATTACCGATCAGACTTAGAATGCTGTTGCCCACACCCGTAGCATTTAGGTAAGCGTGACGCAGAGACTCGTCGCCTTGATAGTGAATGGTGTGTTTCCAAAAGGTGAATTCACCCTCGCTGTGCAAGCTCAGGGTGGCGCTCTTGCTTTGGAAATGCAAAAAGCGACTGAAGCTGTGTAGCGCATCCAGAACGGAAGGCGAAGTTTGAATAATAAGGCTCAAAATACCGAGGTGTGATCCGCCTTTTTTTTCCGATAGTTGAAAACCAAAGTCATCACAGGACAATGTTTCCGCGGCGCTATTTAAGAGTTTCAAGTATAGCTCGTAGGGGATAAATTTTTCCGGGTCGTCGAAGTCCGCCCTGGTAACGCCAGCCGCTGCATACAGAGACTCGACATCCCCACCCAACTCGCCAACCAGCACATCATATCCGCTTAAGGCGACGGCCCTGATTACATAGTTATCCATTGCCTTCGAGCCTTGAGAGTGAGTGGTAATTGTTTTTTAACTGTCACTAATTGTCAAGTGGGTACTCGCTGACTTCGTTATGGTAGCTGCCATAAACAGTTTCTATTAGGAGGCGAGATTAAATGCTTGGCTCCTATTTTTTTGAGGTGATGAATATGAACAAGCTAATGGGTACGCTGGGGATTGTCGTCATAGGTGCAGGTATCGCCGGCCTATTATCGACACAGGATAACGAGATAGCGAAAAAAATTAAGCTGGTTTCCTCCGTCGCTGTCGGGGGCAAGGACAGTTTGGACATAGGCCCGCCAAAATCCATGCGCGCCAGCACCAGCCTGGAGCGAGATGAAAAGGCTAAAGAAGAGTTGGGTTATACCCTGGGTATGCAGGCGTACCTCTATGGTATACCGGCGTTGCGATTAGAGGAGTTTCGCTACGGTTTTCATCAGCTGGGCGCACTGGCGGAAATGCTGGAAAAAAGTCACTTAATCCAGGGCGTTGCTGAAGGCGTGGAGTTTAATGAATTCTTGCACGCTCGTACCCTGCCGACATCGGAAGAGAAACTGGGTTTGACCCCCAATGTTGATACCACCTATAGCTCGGTATTTTATAACCTCGAACCCAGCCCGATTATTTTGACTGTGCCGCCGATTGATGATCGCTATTATTCCGTGCAGATTGTCGACGCTAACTTGTCTAACTCTGCCTACCTTGGCACCCGTGCAACAAATTCTAAGGCAGGCGACTATCTGCTGGTTGGCCCCAATTGGCAGGGCGAAATTCCCGCGGGCATGATACCCGTCAATTTACCCACCAACGAAGGCTTCCTGACGGTTCGTATTTTGGTTGATGGTCCAGAAGATCTGCAGAATGTCGCCGATATTCAAGACCAGTTTGCTATACGACCGCTAGCGGAAAATGAAAGCGATCCCCTTGTACCGGTCATGGTTCCCAAACCGGACATGAGCGGTGAGCTCTCCGAGTATCGAAGAATTGTCGAACTGACAAAGCGCAACCCGCCACAGGATCCAAGAACCCTGTCTATGTGGCAGAGCTTTGAGTACATTGGCATGTCGTTAACACGCCCCTTCGATGCCGAGAAAATTGACCCAGCGATTAAAAAAGGCATGCAGAGGGCACTGGAAGCCACAGCGGACGTCATTGCCTGGAAGGTTAAGTACCGAGGCTACAAATCCAAGTCTATGTGGAATGTCGACCTGCGTGGCGGCAGTTATCAACAGGATTTCCTGGCTCGAGCCGAGGGCGCCATTCAGGGCTTGATCGTTCACGACTCGGATGAAGGCATGTACTTTCATACCTACCACGACGGCAAGGGAGAAATGTTGAACGGCAGTGAGGCATACACCATGCACTTTCCCGCCGGTTACCTGCCTCCAGTAAAGGCCTTCTGGTCACTGACCGCCTACATGGATGACTACAACCTGGTAGAGAACGATATTAAGCGCTATAGCTTGGGTGATCGAACTCAGGGGCTGAAATACAATGCCGATGGATCCCTGACACTGAATATCCAGTCAACACCTCCCGAGGGCGGCTTTAGCAATTGGCTACCAACACCGGATGGTGATCTGTTCAGACTTAACTTTCGCATGTATATGCCTGAACCGATTATGAAAGATAAAGATCAGTTGGAAGCCTACTTGCCGCCGCTGATAAAGCACTCGTAGTTTCGCCCGTTAGGGCAATAGTAGTTTCGCCAGTTCGAGCAGCGAGAGTTGTCTGTGGTGTAACAAGTAAGAATAAAAGCATTAAAGAGTGAGTGGAGTGTTTCTGTGAAAAAAGTTAGCAAGGTATCGCTAGGCGTCGTGGCGTTGTTTGGTCTTGGCATTACCGTTAAGTCAGCGGTTGTTGATTTTAAAGCGGCGGCTTCCGCCTATCTCTATGGTTATCCGCTGGTCATCATGGAAGAAACCCGCAAGGCCAGCGAGAAAAACCATACCCCTAATGTACTTCTTCATTCCCGGACGTTTCCAGGCGCAGACTTTCGCTTGGTCGTGCGCCCAAACCAGGACACCCTCTACACCCCTTCGTGGATTGACCTGAAAGATTCCCCCCAGGTGATCTCCATGCCTGATACCGGGGATCGCTATTACGTGCTTCCTTTTATGGACGCATGGACCAATGTCTTTGCTCGTAGCGGCACCAGCACAACGGGCAATGGCAAGAAGGAAATAGCCTTGGTAGGCCCGGACTATGACGGCGAGCTGCCGAAGGGTTTGACCGAGGTTATTAAATCGCCTACCAATATGGTGTGGATGATTGGCCGCGTGCAGACAAACAGTGCCGAGGACGTGGCAAACGTATCCCTGCTACAGGAACAGATGGCTCTCACAACTCTGGCCGATTGGACTGAGGGTGTGCGCAACCGAGGGATTGTTCGCGACATGTCGGCAACCGAGGATGTCGATCCGATGATCGTCGTTGAGAATATGGATGCCCAGACTTTCTTTTCCCAGCTAAACCGCTTAATGCTTGAGCAGCCTGCACTGGCGGCTGATGCAGCCGAGCTGGCGAAGTTTGCTCACCTGAATATAGGCACGGGGGTAGAGTTTAAATTGGATGAACTCGGCTGGTTGCCATCGCGTTTACTTGATGTCGCCTTGAATGTAACTCGCAGCAAGGTGACAGAGGCCCTTAAGCGTGATCGATTTAATGCCGAAGGCTGGCGGGTGATGCGCTCGGGAATAGGGGTTTACGGCACCAATTACCAGACTCGCGCAGGCATAGCCAAGGCTGGCCTTGGCGCCCTACCCTCTGAAGAGGCGTCCTACCCCGGTGCCTGGCAAACCGCGGACGGTGAGGCTCTGGATGGCTCTAAGTTCAACTATCGCTTGCACTTTGCCGCGAATGAGTTGCCGCCGGTAGACGCCTTCTGGTCATTAACCCTGTATGACACGGATGGTTTTATGAAGTCTAACGAAATTGATCGCCATAGCATCGGAGATCGATCCAGTATTCAGCTCAACGAAGATGGTTCTCTTGATTTGTACATCCAACATAAAAAACCCGCAGCCGGTGTTAGCAACTGGCTACCGGCCCCGCAAGAGACGTTTAATGTGTTATTGCGTTTGTACAATCCAGGCCCGAGCTTTATGAATAATCAGTGGCGCCTGCCGCCCCTAGAAAAACTAGGGAGCCTTTAGCCCGCAAGCTGGCTTCCTATTATAAGTGTCACGCTCACCCAGCAATGAATCTCGTTAGGTGTTTTCCAACTCAACAACTTACGGCCATCATGTTTATATTTTCGGTGACCGGCCTCAAAGCTGCGCCTAGATGGGAACTCTCCTTAAGGCCTGAGCTGCAGCGATATTAATCCGAGGTGCCCGGGTTATCTCCGACAGCCTGCACCACCAGTGTTTGTATGGCCATTCCTATTGGGCCTTTTTGGTCAAATAACGTCGCCTCTGATAGGCCAACACCGGTTGACTGCCAATGGGAGGTCGCCCTAGTGGCAAGCCACTCACTTTCTGGTAGGCGATGAATCGCAATCGTAATGTCCGGGTTCATAAACATCGCTTCAGATAACGCTGCATTGCGGGATATACCATTGCCACAATCGGCTATCGGGCATAACCGCTGGAAAGCTGAAGGGGTTTCACCCTCAAGTAAAGGCAAGGTTCTCATCCATATTGTAGTTGCCCCAATAGAGTCATCCTCGCCTGGAGGGTACAAAATCTCAATACCATGTGGAAAATATGGCAGTGAGTGCTTCACTGACTTGACGGGAAATGCTCCGGGTTTTGCATTTTCAAAATCAGGGGTATCGGTCGGTGGGCAAGCTAAATACCCACCACCCTCAGCAGCCAAGTGCAGTGCGCTGGCACTCGCGCAAACCCTACCCTTTGCATCAATCAATTCCGCCGAACTGATTGCGGAAACTCGACCATTTTTGGTCACCTGCGCCACTATTCGAAAACCAGCCATCGGTATTGGGCGGAGTAGATTAACGGTTAAACGTGTTAAGGGTTTATCGGCCACCACTTTTTCAAGTGCCCGCGCTATTAACCCCGTGGGCGGTCCCGCATGACAAGCATCTTCAGACCAGGGGCCGCGCGCTTCATCATTAGGCGTAAACCAATCGCCATCAACAGAAGAAAAAAAAGCTTTATTTTTGTTTAGCATAAAAATATACCAGAAAGGAAATAACGACCAACGAACCAATGAAGGAAATTATACCCTCTTGAGGCTTGCCCCTCTAGCGTCAGCGTGTGGCTTTGGCACCAGCTTGTCAGGCTGACATTTGACAGCAGCCCAAACTAAGAGAACGGTTAAAGCTCTAACGCTGATGGTTTAATCAGTTGCGCCAACAGCGAGCCTGAACCAAAGAGAGATTCTCGCCAGTCAATTATTGGCCGCCCCAAACAGCCCACGTTTATCGAAAAAATATCATCCAGCCACCGAGTCACTTGGCGCAAGGACTCTTCGGTCAGTCTCGCGCTTTGATTCGTCCAACAGTCGCCCCATCCACAGCAGCCCTAAGGTAATCAGCAGAGCCGCGACGCCTTTCATCAGCCAGCTGACCGGTTCAGTATTGAGTACTAACAGCTGATTAACCACGGACACCAAAATAAAAACGACCAGCGCCAGGCGCACAGAATACTGTCCCGGTTGCGCGTCAAATTTTTCATAGCGCTCAGCGGAGAATCGCTGCCGCGGGTAGGATTTCTCAACATCGGCAGGACGCCAGCCGGTGGGCATAAACCAGATGCGCCACTTATCCCATCGATTTTTTGTCAGGCGGGCATCACACCAGAGCGAGTGCAGCCAATCGAAGTGGGCCATGACTGGATTGAAGCTGGCAAAACGTTTGCGTACGCCAAACATGACGGCTTCGTCTTCGGCTTGGTAGGTGCCAAACATGCGATCAAACACCATAAAAATTCCGCCGTGGTTTTTATCGATATAGTGATCATTCATGCCGTGGTGCACTCGGTGGGCCGAGGGTGTACCGAGTATGCCTTCAATTAGAGGCAGTTTGTCGATAGCGCGGGTGTGCAACCAGAAACCATAAAACTTGTTGATCAGCAGCTGCGCGACAAATATTTCCGCCGAGAAACCGGCGATGGCCATCAACAAATAAAGCGGCCAATACATCAGATCTTGCAGCGCGCCCTGGCGCAGGCCAGCGGTGAGATTAAATTCCTCCGACTGGTGGTGGGTCACATGCCCGCCCCACAGCACATTCACCTCATGGGAGATGCGGTGCGCCCAGTACCAGAGAAAATCAAAGATGATTAACCCGCAAACCCAGGTGACCCAGCTGGTATCACTCAATTGCATCAATGAATAATTTTCAAAGACCCAGGCGTAGAGCGCCACCAGACCTACTTTTACAAACAGCTCCAGGGTGGTGGTGAATACACCGCAACCCAGGCAACTGAGGCTGTTTCTCAGGTTGTATAGGCGCAGACCCTTTAAGTGTGAATAACAGGCCTCGAGAAAGATCAAGATAAAAAAGACGGGTACTGCGTACTGTAAATAAAGACTGTTCATATCGACAACTGGCTCCCCCTGGGCACTCAACGATGGATGTTTTTCAACGCGCTCGCGTCCCTGGCCCAGCTGACCGGACCGCCCCTACTTTCTACAATTCAAGCGTCCGCTTAGGCGGCCTGCTCTTCAAGGCCGGCCGCGGCTGGCTGAAGCAACCGGCCCAATAGCAGATCGCCAACGTTGAAGTTGGGTTTATAACCTGGGAATAACCAGTAGGCGGTAAACTCTGAGGAATTGGCCACGTTCGGAAATTTGGGGTTGATAAAGCTAGGCCCGGCGATGGTCTTCTCAGACACCATGCTGATGTATTGCTCGAGCGCACTCTCCAGCGTGTTGCCGTTGAGCACCACTTCCATACCGGTTCTCTCGGCGTAGGCTTTTAGTCCAGGAATATTAGACTGCTCTGGCGCGTAACAGTCCGCGCCGACACCATTTTCACTGGTGACAAACACCCCCTTCTCGGTTTTCATCACAAACGAGTGGTTGCCAATGGTATGGCCTGGTGTGCGTACCAACGCAAAACCTTCACCGATTTTGGTCGAGTGGTTCAGCTGAATAA
>Ga0209826_1002236_pt1 | contig 12879 bp, 11 predicted proteins | sample GOMGulsemesocosm_5_FD_184637 | JGI IMG/M metagenome (GOLD analysis project Ga0209826, IMG submission 184637) | Methane-oxidizing microbial communities from mesocosms in the Gulf of Mexico - GOM15C Gulf of Mexico (SPAdes) (version 2) | ecosystem: Environmental > Aquatic > Marine > Cold seeps... | reverse complement strand
ATATGCGTTTTTCACGCCATGCCCAAACAGATGGACTGACATAGTGAACTGTTTTTATATTTTGCTTTTTTAAACGCAGCTCTAAACCAATATTAAAATCTGGTGCATCAATACCGATAAAAACATCGGGCTTATTTTCAGTAAAATAATGAACGAGTGACTTTCTGACATGTAATAGCCGAAAAATCCGACCAAGTACTTCAACAATACCCATGACGGAAAGCTCTTCCATTGCAAACAGACTTTCAAAACCTAACTTTTCCATTTTAGCACCGCCAATACCAACAAACTTAGCACTAGGGTGTGTTTTTTGTAGCGCTGCTATTAAGCCCGCGCCAAGGGTGTCACCTGAGTGTTCGCCAACAACAATGGCAAAGACAGGAGTATTAACAGAAGGTTTTACTGAAGGTAATCTTTGGGAAGCATTTAGCTTTGAAGAGTCTGTCACAAATGAGGCTCCTAGGTGCTAGGCACTAGGTTCTAGAACCTAGTGCCTATGAACCTATCTAATAATACCGCGAGTTGATTTTTTAATTGAATCGGTGAAAAGTGTAAGCTCTGGAGATGTACCTCCTTGCTCTAATATAGCGGATAAAGCTTCATCAACAGATTGCTTTTTACGGTAAATTTCTTTATATGCACGCTTAATTGATAAGATGACATCGCTAGAAAAGCCGCGACGTTTCAGGCCTTCGCTATTTAATCCAAAAGGTTTAGCCGGGTGACCAGAAGCCATAACATAAGCTGGAATATCTTTTAAAACGAGCGCATTCGCAGCAATAAAACTATGAGCACCAATATGACAAAACTGATGTACACCTGACATACCACCAATAATGACATAATCACCAACATGCACGTGACCCGCAATAGAAGCATTATTTGCCATGATACAATGATTACCTACTATACAATCATGTGCTACATGGGTATATGCCATAAATAAGTTATTGCTGCCAATTTGCGTTAAGCTATTGTCTTGCAAAGTGCCTCGATGAATGGTGCAGCACTCTCGAAAAATATTATTATCACCAATAATTAACTCTGTCGGCTCTCCGTCATATTTTAAATCTTGGCAATCTTCCCCTATGCTGGCAAATTGAAATATACGATTGCCCTGGCCTATTTTAGTCGGGCCATTAATCACCACATGAGAACTAATATGGCAATTATCACCAATAACGACATTATTTGCTACATAAGTCCATGGACCAATAGTAACGTTATTTCCAATCTCAGCACCAGGCTCAATAATCGCTTGTGGATGAATCATAAAATATCCTAAAAAAGTTCGCGGTTAAAACTATTCCTACAAAAGTTTCATGGCGATGTAGTTAACTCAGGGTTTAGTTGTAAACGTCATCTTCGAAGTTTCTGATCGAAGATGCATTGTATTTTAGACACTGCCCCCAAATTAAGACACCATGGGGATCACGAACCTGAGTCATATGAATAGGCACGAAAAGTTAAGTCTATAGTTTTCTTCGAGCACACATAAGATCTGCTGAGCAGACTACTTTACCATCAACTTTTGCTTCACCATAAAACTTCCACATTCCTCGACGCTCTTTAATAAACTCAACGTGAAGGTGCATAGTATCTCCAGGTAAAACAGGCTGTTTAAAGCGTGCTTTATCTATTGAAGCAAAAAGGTACATTTCATTTTCTTCACGACCTTCTGTACTCTTAAAACCCAAAATACCCGTTGCTTGCGCTAAAGCTTCTAAAATTAAAACACCAGGAAAAATTGCCGCGTCGGGAAAGTGCCCAGTAAAGACAGGCTCATTAATAGTAACATTTTTTATGGCGTGCAAACTTTTACGAGGTTCATGATCGACGACCTTATCAACCAGTAACATAGGATATCGATGTGGAATAAGCTCTTTAATTTCGTTAAGTGATATTGGCTTTTTTTGTCTGTTTAAATCAAGAGTGTCCAATTGATTATTCCTTTCATTAATCATGCTAATTTATTAAGAATAAGATCAACACAAAATGTTTACGTTTTAAATTTAATTTATTTACTTAGCTTTTCTTATTTTCAACTTTTAACTAACCTGATGTTAACAAGTATGTTATTTATCTGCGAGTAGTTTTTCTAGCTCTTTTACTCGTTTATTTAAGCTCTCTAAGCGTTTAATCCGAGCATTGGTTTTATTCCACTCTTTATTCGATACAGCAGGCATTCCAGATGAATAAACGCCTGAAGTTGTTACGTCTTTAGTAACCATTGCCATACCAGTAAACACACAGTTATCAGTAATGTTAATGTGGCCGTTAAAACCTACAAGCCCTGCAATTGTACAATTTTTTCCTACCATTGTACTGCCCGCTACAACACTACAAGCTGCCATCGCTGTGTTTTCACCAATAATAACATTATGAGCAATTTGAATTTGGTTATCGAGTATAACACCATCTTTAATAATGGTATTTTCAAGTGCACCTCTATCTATAGTTGTGCTTGCGCCTATTTCAACGCGATTACCAATAACAACACTACCTAACTGGGGGATTTTGTGCCATTTATACTGCTCGCTCTTACCATCGTTAAGTGGGGCATAACCAAATCCATCTGAGCCAATAACGGTATTTGCTTGAATTAAACATGCTTCACCAATAATAACATCATGATAAATGCTTATATTTGACCAGAGACTAGTACCTTTACCTATAGATGTATTTTGACCAATAAAGCAACCTGCGCCAATACTCACATTGTCTTCAAGCTTAACACCTGACTCAATAACAGTATTTGCACCAATATTAACGTTTTGACCTAATAAAGCCTGATCAGAAATAACGGCACTTGCATGAATACCATTGGCTACTTTTGGTGTTGTATCAAATAAATTGGCGAGTAATGCATATCCCTGATAGGGATTATTCATTACTAACGCATTAACAGAGCACTGAGCTAGCATATCAGGAGAGACAATTACAGCACTCGCCTGTGTTGATTGAAGTTGCGATATGTACTTTTTATTAGCTAAAAATGCAACTTGCCCTGACTGTGCATTAGCAAGTGTTGCCAAGCTACTTATCTCATTATGTTCTAAACATTTTTCAGAACCAGTGATGACTAACTTGGCATCAATATGTTTCGCTATTTCAGTAAGAGTATAAATCATTGCCTATTTAAGCTTGCTTACTTGCTCTACTACTTCGCCTGTAATATCCGTAGATGGTTTTGAAAAAACAACAGCTTGCTTTGAAAGAACCAAATCGTAATCGTTTTTAGCAGCAATATTGTCAACAGCTTGAGTAACTAGCGCTAATAACTTGTTAGTTTCTTGATTTTTTCGTTGAGCAACTTGTTGTTGAAACTCCTTCACTTTAACTTGATATTGTTGATACAAACCAGTCATTTTAGTTTGTAAATCTTTCTTCTCTTTTTCGCTCATTAATGAGCCATTACGTTTCAAGTTTTCATCTTCGAAAGTTAAATCTTTTTGAAGTTGTTCAATAACCGCTTTCTCATCTTTAAACTCAGTTTCTAATGTTTGCATTAATGCTGCAGCTTGAGGGATTTGACTAATCGCTTCTTGTACATTCACTACGGCAATTTTTTGTTCAAATGCCATTGCGCTACTTGCTAGTAACAATGTTGATGCTGTAGCTGTAATAGCCATAGATTTAATGAATTTTTTCAATTTATTTTCCTCTTCTTTTTTATACTTGAATTTATAGTATTATTTCTATGCTTAACTTAACAGTTAAGCATCATTACTTACTAGATAAAGTTTACTAGCTAAATTAAAATGTTTGTCCAATATTGAAACTAAAGAATGCGGTATCGTCATCTTCTGCTTCTTTAATTGTTTTAGCAAAGTTAAAAATCATCGGTCCCATAGGTGATAACCATTGTATTGATAAACCTCCAGATGCACGATAGCGACCAATATCTGAATAGTCGCTAAGTTTATCAAGCTCAACTGGTGCTAAATCTTGATAATCGGCAATATCAAATTCAGTATCCCAAACATTACCAATATCTACAAAGAAGCTCGTTCTTACACTATTAGAATAACTTTCATCTAAAAATGGTGTTGGCACAATTAGCTCAATACCACCGACAGCTATAGCATTACCACCAACACTTCGCGGTGAAGCTTGAATATAATCATGATCAGGCCCTAAACAACAAGCACTACCGCCCGTTGGGTTAGGTGTTCCTCCAATAGATGTAGGGTAGCGATACACTGCACGCGGACCTACGGTGTTGTTTTCAAAACCACGTAGTGTATCTGAACCGCCTGCTCTAAAGTTTTCCCAAAATGGTAATAGTTGATCGTTACCATTTATATCGCCATAACCGTTACCATAACCTAATTGCAATCGTGTTAAGACAGTCCAACGCTGATTGCGCGTTATTGGAAAGTAGAATTTACTATCAAAATTAACTTTGAAATACTGAACATCTGAAGTGTTCGGTGTCGTCATTTTAAATGATAATTGTTGCGATGAACCTGCTGTTGGGAAAGTTCCTCGATTTAATGTTGAACGCGAAATATTAGCATTCACATCATAGTTCTTAAACGCTAATGGAGCATCAGGATCGTTTGGATCAGAATGCAAGTCATAAAAAGCTTGTATTTGCTCGTAGGTCTCTAAAGAAGTAATTTCATTATTTTTAAAGCCAACGCCAAAGCCTACTCTTAAATATTCATTAATAGGGAAACCCCAGTTAAGGCCAACACCATAGGTTTTGTTGTTGTACTCAACTAAGTTGGCTTGGCCAGCATCAAAAGCTTGATAGAATATTTGCCCACCAAGTGATACTGCATCAACAGTAAAGTAAGGGTCTGTATAAGATACACTAGCGCTTTTTGAATAGGTATTAGTATTAATATTAAAACCTACACGGTTCCCCGTACCCAAAAAGTTATTTTGCTGTATGCCTGCATTTAAACTTAAACCTGTTCTATCGCCAAAACCAATGCCTGCAGTAAAAGAGCCTGAAGCTTGTTCTTTCACGATAAAGTCTACATCAACTAAATCATCTTCACCTGGAATTTGATTAGTTTCAAAGTCAACGCTTTCCATATAAGGTAAACGCGATAAACGTGCTTTAGAGTGCTCAACCATGCTATTTGATAACCAAGCTCCTTCCATTTGTCTTAATTCGCGACGTAATACTTTATCAGAAGTAACATTATTACCACTAAAGTTTACTTTATTTACGTAAATTCGTTTACCCGGATCAATTGAGATAGATAGTTTAACCGTATGGTTTTCATCATCAATATCAGGAATAGTTGTTACTTTTGGATAAGCATAACCAAAACGACCAAGAAACTTACTGATCACTTCTTCGGTATAAGTAACTTCAGCACCATTATAAAGCTTATCAACTTGCAATGGATTAATAGTACGAATCGTACTTTCAAAGCCTGCCATGTCACCAATAAAGTCAACTTCGCTGATCTTGTAGGTTTCGCCTTCAGTTATATTCATCGCAATATAAACTGATTTCTTGTCTGGGGTCATTGATACTTGGGTAGAGTCAACTTTAAAGCGAAGGTAACCACGATCTAAATAATAACTATTAATCGTTTCCATATCACCTTGTAAAGTTTGCTTTTGATACCTGTCTTGTGCCATAAAATCCCACCATGGCGAACCAAAAGTAAGTTCAATTTTCTCAAGTACTTGAGCATCAGTAAAAACGTCATTACCAATAAGATTAATTTGCTTGATAGCCGCCGCATCACCCTCGGTAAATTTAAACTCTAAATTAACTCTATTTCGCGGTAGGTGTGTAATGGTTGTACTTACATCGGCATTATATTTACCAACACTGTGGTAAAAATCTTCCAAACCCATTTCAATGCCTGAAATAACCGTGCGATCTAAAGTTTCGCCAACACGTATGTTACTACCATCTAAACTTTCGGTTAATTGCTCATCTTTTAAGTCGCTATTACCATCAAAGGTAATTTCGCTAATGGTTTCACGCTCTCTTACTCGGTAAATAATACGGTTACCATCGCGATAAACACGAATGTCATTAAAGTGACCTGATTTATATAAAGATTTAATTGATTGCGAAACTCTAAACTTATTTAAGTTATCGCCAACATTAAAAGGGATATGTGTTAATGCAGCGCCCAAAGCAACACGTTGTAAGCCTTTAACTTCAATATCTTCAACCTGAAATTCTTCAGTTGCTTGTGCTGTTGTGCCTAAAGTGCCTAATAACACGGCAAAGGCTAATTTTTTAATTATCATAAAACTCACTTCGTGAAGCTGAAAGCTTTAAGCTTCAGGTTTCAAGTACTGTAGAACAATACTTGTAGCTGATCTCTTATTTCTTATAGCTTATTTATTCTTACTATTTCTTGCAGCTCACTACTTGTAACTTGCAACTGTATCTTTAATTTTTCACTTACCCTAGCACCCGACTAAAATCGTTAAACAGAGCAATCCCCATTAATGCCAATAAAGCCAACGCACCAAACTTAAATCCTGCTTCTTGAATATTCATAGGCACAGGCTTTCCTGTTAAAAGCTCTATAAGCCTATTATTAGACAGAAGAGTAAGTGCCCGCCATCAAGTACTGGCTCATTTAGGTAAAGCGTAAAAGGTTAAGTATTCCTTTTATTCACAATCTAACCTAGCACCCGACTAAAATCATTAAACAGAGCAATCCCCATTAATGCCAATAATGCCAACGCGCCAAACTTAAATCCTGCTTCTTGAATATTCATCGGCACAGGCTTTCCTGTTAAAAGCTCTATAAGATAATAGAGTAAGTGTCCGCCATCAAGTACTGGCAACGGTAAAAGGTTAATTATTCCTAAATTAATACTGATTAATGCCAAAAAGCCTAAAAAGTAAACAAACCCATAACCAGCACTATCGCCTGCACCTTGAGCAATTGCAATTGGACCACTCAAATTTTTCACTGAAACATCACCAGTAATTAATTTACCGATCATATCAAAACTTAAAGTTATTAAATTCCAAGTACGTTTAACACTTTCACCAATGGCAGAAAATAAACCATGGCTAATTTCAATTCGGTATTCTTCTGGCCAATTATCAGCTTTAGGCGAAACACCTAAAAAACCAATAAAATGACCATTTTGCTCAATCCCTTTAGGTGTTACCTTTATTATTTGCTCATTTCCTGCACGTTCAATAGTAATATCTACCGTTGCATTAGGATAAAGCTTAATTTTTTTAGAAAAATCTAACCAACCTTTTGCTAATAGCTCACCATTAAGTGCAATAAGTTTATCACCTACTTGTAAACCACTTTTTTCTGCTGGACTGTCTTTACCTACACGAGCTAGCTCATTATAAATATTTGGCCTGTACGGTGTTATTCCTAAGCTTGTTAAGGCTGAAATTTTTTCTGGTGAAAACTGCCAATCCTTCGTTACTAACTTGTAACTTCTTACATACTGGCTACTGTCACTCTTGGTCTTTATTACTATTGAATCAGAGCCAATTTCTCCAACTAAAGCCAAATTCACATCTTGCCAATCATGTGTTACTTTTCCTGCAACCTCAACAATTTCAGCGTTGCTAGGCATTTGAGCAACTTCTGCTATAGAGCCAACTTTAATGTCGCCAATAACAGGTTTAATACTAGGAACACCAATTAAAAACATTAAATAAAATGCAAATATTGCAAAAGCAAAGTTAGCAAAAGGGCCAGCAGCAATAATAGCTATACGTTGATAAACAGACTTAGAGTTAAATGTTTTATCTTGATCTTGTTCAGGTACATCATCTACACGCTCATCAAGCATTTTAACATAACCACCTAATGGGATCATAGCAACAACATATTCAGTACCGTCATCTGCAGTTTTACGCCAAAGAGCTTTGCCAAAACCTACCGAAAAACGCTCTACTTTCACACCATTTTTACGTGCTACCCAAAAGTGCCCGTATTCATGAACAGTTACCAAGATGCCCAATGCGATAACAAAGGAGGCTAGGTTCCAAATAAACTCAAACATTATTCTCTTTAATCCTTAAACTTTCTAACTGAAAAATTCATTAATACTTCACTTACTGATAATGTACTAACAATTGTTGAGCAAATTCTCTAGCGCGTGTATCTAAGGAAATAACCTCATTAATATTACTTACCTGTTCTGAGACAAATTTTTTCACAGAAGTTTCATTTATTTTGTAAATATCATTGAATTTAATTTGCTCGTTCAAAAAGGCAGCTACCGCAATTTCATTAGCTGCATTTAGTGCAGTACAAGCTGCTTGTCCACTTTTACATGCCTCTATAGCAAGTTTTAAATTAGGATACTTCTTAAAATCAACCTGTTGGAATTCAAAAGCTGCGGTGTTAAAAAAATCTAACGGAGCAACACCTGAGTTAATTCGTTCAGGGTATGCTAATGCATGAGCAATAGGTGTGCGCATATCTGGATTACCCATTTGCGCAATCACTGAGCCATCTTGATATTGTACCATTGAATGAATAGTACTTTGAGGGTGTAATACTACTTGAATATCATCAGGTTCAACATTAAACAACCACTTTGCTTCAATAAACTCTAAACCTTTATTCATCATGGTGGCAGAATCAACCGATATTTTTTTACCCATATCCCAATTAGGATGAGCGCAAGCTTGGGTAGGTGTTACAGCTTCAAGTTCTTCAACCTGCAACGTTCTAAATGGCCCGCCTGAGCCAGTTAGTAAAATTTTACTGATGCCATTTTGACTCAGTTGGCAATGACCAACACGAGCTTGTTCTTGCCAAGGAAGGCTTTGAAAAATAGCATTGTGTTCACTATCAATGGGTAGTAACTGCGCGCCAGACTGCTTAACCGCATCAATAAATATAGCTCCAGAGGTGACTAACGCTTCTTTGTTTGCTAGTAAAACTCTTTTACCTGCCTGCACAGCAGCTAACGTTGGCATTAAACCTGCTGCGCCAACAATGGCAGCCATCACCGTATCTGTAGTAGAAGAGCGAGCAAGTTCAATAAGTGCATCATTACCTGATTCCACTTCGATACCCGCAAGATCTTTTTCAACTAAGCGCAACTTTAATAGCTTTGCGTGCTCTGATGAAACCATAACTACAGTTTGAGGCATAAACTCAACACACTGTTCAACGAGCTTATCTACGCTGGCATGGGCAGATAAACTGACAACATTAAACTTTTCAGGATGTAAACGCACCACATCTAAAGTACTAACCCCAATAGATCCCGTAGAGCCTAATATACAAAGTTGTTTAGCCACAGTTACCAACCAAACAATACGTAACAAAGAGCAAAAACAGGTGCTGTTGCTGTCAGGCTGTCAATTCTATCGAGAATACCACCGTGACCTGGCAAAATAGAGCCGCTATCTTTAACACCTGCTTGACGCTTAAACATACTTTCATTGAGATCACCTAATACAGATACGGTCGTAATCAATACAGTCACCAATAGAACTATTGTCGTTTGCTCACTATTCCAACTAAGCTGATATGCGGTAATAGCAATTAAAAGACAAGCGAAAACTATTCCACCTAAAAAGCCTTCAAAGGTTTTACCGGGACTAACATTAGGCATTAATTTGTTTTTACCAAAAGCTTTACCGACAAAATAAGCACCGACATCTGCGCTCCAAACCATCAAAAATAAAAGCATTAACAACTGAGCACCATGATAAGAGTCGGCTTGATAGTCATTGGTTCGAATAACCATAAAGGAAAGCCAAGTAGGTACGAGAGTTAACCAACCGAACACACCACGAACTGAGCGATGCTTAGCCCAAAAACTACTGGCGTTGGGGTATGAAAACATTAAAAAGGCAGAGAACACCCACCAAGCAATAGCCAGCCATAATAGTGCCATCGCATATTCATGTAACTCTTTAGAATTAAGCCATAGTTCTTCAGGCGCAAGTAAACTCCAAATGGCTGCAATTAGAATCACTGTTGTTGCAACAAAACTGATACGTCGAGTTTTGGTATCAAAGCCCATTAATGGTCCCCACTCCCAAGCACCAATAGCCATGATTGCTACCAATAAAACAGCAAAATACATCAAAGGTAAGTAGAAAATTGCTGATATTATAGCGGGAGCTAAAATTAAAGCTGTAATAATTCGTTGTTTAAGCAAGTTATATCCTTTTTACTGTCGTTATAAGTTTTAAGCTACAAAATTTAAGTTATTAATAGTTTTTAGTTAACTTTGAGCTTTACCAATTTTAATTGTTATTTTTATTGTTGGTTTTTCTTAGGGCTTCTAACTTGCCCCTTTTAACTGTTTTCTACTTGTTCGCCTGTTTTACCAAAACGACGCTCTCTTTGTTCAAAAACATCTATCGCTTTTTCAAATTGTTTTTCATTAAAATCAGGCCATAAAACTTCAGTAAAATAAAGCTCTGCATAAGCTGTTTGCCATAATAAGAAATTACTAATACGGTAATCACCACCAGTGCGAATCAATAAATCAAGCGCTGGTAGCTTAGCTAAGCACGTATGTTCATGCAATGACTCTTCGTTTATATCATTAAGTGTAATTTCATTATTTTGCACTTGGCTTGCAAGTTGTTTAGCTGCATTAGCAATATCCCAACGACCACCATAGTTTGCCGCAATAGATAAAACTAAGCCCGTATTATTTATCGTTAATTGCTCTGATTTTTTAATACTTTTTTGCAATTTATCTGAAAAACGACTTAAATCACCAATAACTTGAAAGCGAATATCATTTCTATGCAAACGCTTAACTTCTTTCGTTAGCACATACATAAATAAATCCATCAACACACTAACTTCTTTTGCTGGTCGTTGCCAGTTTTCACTACTAAAAGCAAACAAAGTTAACGCTTTCACACCAGCGTTACGGGCGCCCTTAACAACAGCACGAACCGAATCAACGCCAGCTTTGTGTCCAGTAACGCGGCCTTTACCTTGAGCTTGAGCCCAGCGACCGTTACCATCCATGATAATAGCAATATGTTCTGGGATTTTTTTATTTTCATCCATTGATACTAAGTTCAAAGCCACTAATTATCCTTTATAGCATTCTATTTGTATGAGAAAACGCCAAAGGATAACATTACCCTTAATTGGCGTTCTTTTAAAGGTACTGACTAAATTTCCATTAACTCAGCTTCTTTCTTTGCTAATAATTCATCAACTTGTTTAACAAAAGTATCTGTCACTTTTTGAATAGCATCTTCTGCTTGGTGATGCTCATCTTCACTGATGTCTTTATCTTTTAATAAGCTTTTAAAATCAGAGTTAGCATCACGACGAATATTACGAATAGCTATTTTGCCGCCTTCCGCTTCGCCACGAACAACTTTAACCAAATCTTTACGACGTTCTTCTGTTAATGGAGGCAGAGGAATACGAATTAACGTACCGTTTGATTGTGGGTTTAAACCAAGATCAGATTTCATAATGGCTTTTTCTACCGCTGAAATCATACCTTTGTCAAAAACAGTAATCGAAAGATTACGCGCATCTGGTACTGAAATATTACCGACTTGATTCAACGGTGTTTCCATACCGTAGTAGTCAACACTAATATTATCTAATAATGAAGCGTGAGCACGACCCGTTCTAACTTTATTAAGACTGCCTTTTAAAGAGTCAATGCTTTTTGCCATACGCTCTTGCGCATCTTGAGTAATTTCGTCTATCACAGTATTTCTTCCTAAAGTAATTTAAATAATGCTTAATTCAATAATTTTTCATGACTATGTAGTTAACTCAGGATTTAGTTGTAAACGTCATCTTCGAAGTTTCTGATCGAAGAGCCATTGTTTTTTAGACACTGGATCCCCGATTAAAACACCACGGGGATGACGAACCTGAATCATATGCATAGGCACGTAATTTTTTAATTATGGTGTTTACTATTTTTTAATAACCGTGCCTTCAGCTTCGCCCATAATAACAGCTTTGAGTGCGCCAGGCTTATTCATATTAAAAACTCTAATTGGCATGTTATGGTCGCGTGCTAAGGTAAATGCTGCCAAGTCCATTATTTTTAACTCTTTATCTAATACTTCATCATATGTTAATTCACTATAAAGCTCTGCATTAGGGTTTTTTACTGGATCTTCTGAGTAAATACCATCAACTTTCGTCGCTTTTAATACAACATCTGCTTCAATTTCAATACCACGTAAACAAGCGGCAGAATCAGTAGTAAAAAATGGATTACCTGTACCTGCTGAAAAAATAACAACACGACCAGACTTTAACAAACTGATTGCGTTTGCCCAATTATAACGTTCGCAAACACCCGCTAAATCAATAGCAGACATTAAACGGGTATTAACAAACGCACGATGTAGTGCATCACGCATTGCTAAGCCATTCATAACTGTGGCTAACATTCCCATTTGGTCGCCTACAACACGATTCATTCCTGCTTCAGCAAGACCAGCACCACGGAACAAATTACCGCCTCCAATAACCAAACCTACTTGAATATCCATTTCAACCAACTCTTTAATTTCTTGTGCCATGCGATCAAGAATTTTAGGGTCTATGCCAAATCCTTCTTCCCCCATGAGGGCTTCACCACTAAGTTTAAGAAGGATACGACGATACGTTGGCTTGGGATTGATACTCATAAGACGAAAATTCCTATTGGGTGATGATATATTTTGGCTAAAATTAACCGCGGCTATTTTAGTACGTTTAAGACAGTCACGAAAGCGTTAACTGAAAATAAAAGCAAAAAAGCCACTCGTAAAGGAGTGGCTTTTATAAATGTATCAGGGTTTAGGCTCTAGGCTCTAGGCTCTAGGTTCTAGGTTCTAGGTTCTAGGTTCTAGGCTCTAGGCTCTAGGCTCTAGGCTCTAGGTTCTAGGTTCTAGGTTCTAGGGGGAGTATATTACACAGATGGCAATTCCCCTTAGCACCTAGTTTCTTCCTAGTA
>Ga0209826_1002234_pt1 | contig 12880 bp, 19 predicted proteins | sample GOMGulsemesocosm_5_FD_184637 | JGI IMG/M metagenome (GOLD analysis project Ga0209826, IMG submission 184637) | Methane-oxidizing microbial communities from mesocosms in the Gulf of Mexico - GOM15C Gulf of Mexico (SPAdes) (version 2) | ecosystem: Environmental > Aquatic > Marine > Cold seeps... | reverse complement strand
ATCTATGTGGTTGAAAAGTAATTACTCTAAGTTTTGAATATATTTCACTATCTCTTCAATTGAGTCAGCAATACCTCTAATAAACATTGGCTCTCGATGAACAAATCTTACGACCTTGTATTTCTCCCTATATATTTCACTGTTAAGTTCTTGTTTACTGATCATAATACTTTTCAATAATAAATGATTGACAATTTTCACTGCATATATAAAACCTTTATACCTGCCTCTATCGTAAAATATATCGCTCTTATCACAATTATTTATAATGTGCTGGCTTTGAATTTGAAAGTGTTGTCTTAAGTCTTTTAGCGTGTAGCTCATGAGATGTTTCATTTTTGAATTATATTACAGTTCTGGAAACGCCTGGTGAATTATTGCAAATTGATATATTACAAATATTATAGTAATATCTACTCGATAATAAATAACAATTAAATACATTATAAAAGAGGATATATGAATAAAGAAGAATTTATAAGTGAATTTACAAGTAGATTGAGAGAATTGGATGTAAGAAAAGTTGATACTGAAGAATTGATGAAACTGAAATATGAAAACTTGCCAAAGACATTATTCAAATACTGTAGTTTTGATGAAAACAACCGAAACGTCAATAATTTAAAAAAAGATATTGTATGGATGAACAATCCAAAAAATTTCAATGATCCCTATGAATTTACTTTTAGTATCAATACTGACAAAGTAATAGAGCAAAAGTACGAAAAAAAAACTAAGTTATTTCTTGAAGTTTGTGAAAAAGATTTTTCAAACGAAGATATTGAGAAGATAAAATTAGATAGTAATTCCTTTGATGTAGTTATAAATAACTTATTGAAAGAAGGAAAGTTTACACAAGACAAATTAGATAAGTTTGAAGAAAAGTATATTGGTGTTACTCAGCAATATATAGACAATTTTGATATTAGAAAATTCTTTAAAGTATCTTCGTTCGCAGAAGAAAATGATTTGTTATTAATGTGGAGTCATTATGCCCAAAACCATACTGGATTTTGCATTGAGTACGATATTGATTCTTTAGGATTCGATAGCAAGGTTACACAACTTTTATATCCTATAGTATATTCTGAAGAAATATTTGACATCACTGATTTTTACTTGAACGAAAACGATGAACATTCACATATTGATTATTTACTAGAAGGAATGCTTCGAAAATCAAGCGAGTGGGAGTATGAAAAAGAATGGAGACTAATAACAGTAAATGAAGATGAATTTGGTACAGAGTGTGCCATGCCAAAACCCAAATCAATTTTTTTAGGTTCTCAATTCGATGCAGACAATCTTAAAAAATTATATAACTTCTGTAGTGACCATAAGATAAATTTATACCATATGAAATTAGACAAGTTAGAATATAAATTAACACCACATGTCCTAAAAAAATTTTAATTCTAAATCATAAAGGGAAGAGAATATGAGTTTAAAAGAAAATGCGATTAATTCTATAATATTGGGTGCTGAAGATTACCAGTTAGCAATAAATAATAACAACAAGAGATTTTTATCTGCAGTACGAAATATTTATTCTGGAATGCTGCTTCTATTTAAATGTGAATTGGAACGAATGAGTCCTGATGGTACAAATGGTGTTTTAATTAAGAAGAATATTAATCCTGTGTATAAAGATGGCAGCTTAACATGGATTGCAGGTGAGAATGGAAATACTATAGAATTTGATGGTATAAAGAAAAGATTCAAAAGTCTTGAAGTTGATTTTGACATGAAAAGAGCGGAAGATATCAAAAACCATCGAAATAATATTGAACACTATTACTCTCAAATAACTGAAGCCCAAACTCAGACAATACTCAGTGAGTGTTTTGTTGTTATTAAAAATTTTTTGGAAAACATTCTTGAAGAAGATACTAAAGAATTATTAGGGGAAGAAACCTGGGAAACCTTAATAGGAATAGAGCAATTTTATAATGATGAGTATCAAAAATCACAAGAAATGCTAGATGAATTAACTTGGCAGACTGATTATATTGAGGACTTAGTTAAAACCTGTACTTGTCCGCATTGTGATGTTGCGTTATTTGAACAAAAAGACAATGAAGATATTTTATGTAAATCGTGTGGTTATGAATTTGGAACTCAAGATGAGTTTATTGTAGAGATGTTAAATTTTGTTATTGAAAAACCATCAATGAGGCATTACGCTCAAGGTGGAGAAGATTTAATTGAAGAATGTCCTTCTTGCGATAATAATTCATATGTAGTTTCAGATTGTTGCTGCCATGTTTGCGGATTTATAGGTGGAGAATCATGTTATGTGTGTGGACGAGTTATGTCACTTGGAAGTGAAGATGCTACATGTAGCGGTTGCATAAGTGATATAATTAGTCGAGACAGATCCTAATGATGTGAGTTACTAGGACTGTTCTATGACATTCAATAGTTTTTCAAGTAATATTTTTCCATTGTAATTTTCTAACGAGTATTTGGAATCATGCTTTTCTTTGCTGTGCTCTGAAAGAAAAGAATCACGCAGTGACTCTACACAGTCTGGTTCTTTTGCAATGGTTATGCAGTGAGCACCTTTAATTAACTTTTTTAATAATGTTAAATCTTCATGGAATGCATACAAAGTGTTAATATAATCTAAATCTATGTCCAGTATATATTTTTCAAGAATTTGAGGTTTAATTTCCTTGAGTTCACTGATGGCATTTTGAAGAATATCGCTAAGTGCAGTAACTCTTATGCCTACATAATCCATATGCTCCACTTCATAAGTAAAATCATGAAGCTTTGAATACTCAATAATACGTTGACTATTATAATTTATAACTGGTCCACTATAGACATTCTCATTTCTTTGACTTTGGCTGTATGCAATAACAAAAACATCTTTTACAATATTCGACATAACGGAAAAATCAATATGTTCGTCATTTTTTAACATCTTGATAATCTCTTCTATGGAGAGCGTTCCTGTATTGAAATCATGAATTATTCTGTCTCTCTCAGAATGATAATTATCGTGTTTTTTGTTTTGAGCGATGTTCTTGCGAGCGATGTAGTTTTCTAAACATATTTTTGTGTCAGTATGAGTATCTAGTGTTATTACATTGTATTTAAGGTTGAGATTCCAAGCTTCTAGAACTTCATGATGATGCTCAACAATATAAACTGTCTTACCATTAATTTGTTTTATTTCCATTGATTAGCCAATCCGTAAATTTGTGTGTTATTCTATAAAAACTTTACTTACACGTGACTATATAATGTGACACTATACATAAGCGTACATTATTCATATTATATAATCTAACACAATATGCCTCTATGATATAGCCCGAACGCCCAAGAAACACAGCCCCTTGAACCTTTCTTTTCCTCATCCATTCATCCCTTTCAAAAGCAAACCCTTCAATTTTTCCACGTCTTGCCAAGCTTTCCAGAACACTTTGCCCCACCAATTCCTCATCCCTCCAAACAAAAGAGGCTTCACGGCTTCCTCACACAAGAGTCATTTCTTCACTTTCTTTTCCTTTTCAAACCTCAACACTTGACCAATTTCCGTGCAGTGTTTTTTCGAAATTTTCATGTTTTGCAAACACCTGTTTAAGAGTTCCAAAAGAGCAGGGGGCTTGAATTTTCTTCTTTGTTTGACCAGTTTACGTGCAAGGTTTTTTGTTGGGCGTTATCCAACAATTTGCTCTTTTTTGCTTGTTTTATGGGGTTTCAGTTTGCGCTAATGTTAGCTTCGGCACTTGAAAACTAGTTGCTTTTTTTTGGAAGGGTTGTTGAATTTGGGGAATTTGGAAAATTTGGATTCGTGGGAGAGAGGGTGAGGCATCCCAACAAATGGCAGATTCAGAAAAGAAGGGCATATAGTAGAAAATGGTATTGTGATATATTATATATTATGAATATAACACATAATACAGTGCATTTATAATTTAAATATGTTAGACTGTAAACAGTAGAAAAACAACTCACTTATAGCAGCTACTTGATTTAAGATTGAATGGTACTTTAACAGTATGGCTTGATCAAATCATTTATTTGTTTTACTTGAGTATTAAAGGATTTAATATTATTGTTTTAACCTATGCCAACAAAACCACGGAAACAATTATTTTTGATATAAAATTCCCTTGTTCAAAAGATGAGGTAGAAGATTATATTATAAATATGGGTAAGCCTGGTTTTGATTTTCCAGAAGCATTGAGTGATATCTTACACTTAAATGGTGAAGGTGAATTGGATACGTTATTCAAAATGTTAGTTGTCTCCCCTGATGAACTTTTAAATTGTTTTTTTGAAAAGTGTGAAGAAGATGTCTATTATGAGCATAGAATTAAGCATACCATGTATAAAAAGATTTATTCGAACAATGTATCCATGTTGATGGAAAATTCCCTCACGCATGAGTATATACTTTTTACAAATGAGTTGGTTTCGCAAGAGTTAATTTTATTTAATTAAAGTCACATTTGTCACGTTACTTGTGACGGATATTGTAACAAAAATGTGACATAATTACGTGAATTTAAATTTTATTTAATGCTATTAAGTCCTTCGGGATTCGATAGTTTAGGTGTTTTAAATGCTTCTGAAACGTTACTTTTTGTAAAGGTTTTTGAACTTTGTGACGTTTTAATTGTTACAAATTTGAAATAAAGTAATTTATTTTTTAATTATTATAGAATATTAACCGCGAACTCAAACACAGCGAAGGGGGATCCGCTTGAATAATAAAAAGTTTTATGCAAAATTTAACGTTGAAAAACGAAAGACTTTTTTGAACGATTTAATATTGTATTTAGACAATAGACAATCTGCTTTTTTAGTAGGTCTATTTAAATCACAATCCATGCCAGTAGGTATGTGTTTTTCGTTTGAAAAAATTGATGAGTATGATTATAAAGTTCATTTTATTTCTCATACTCACGAGTACAACTTAACATTTAATTTACCTAAGTCTCTGGTGGAGAGATATTTTAAAGTAATTAATTTGTTTAGTTTAAAAACAGAGTTATGTGCCATTGGAAAAGAACTGTATGAGGTTGTTAGTAGCGGTGGTTTTATTTCGTGTGAAGTCAATGGGTTAAGAAGGACCTATTTAAATGCAGTGACTTGTTACTTTAATGATTGTTCTTGTGAAAGAGAAGCAGCAAATTGTAATATACTTCAAAAAATTAATTCTTGGAATGCAGGATAAATTATGACTAATAAAAAATCTACTATATTAAACGAAGCGATTCAATGTATAGAAACAATGTTAAAACCTTTAAGCCCAATTGAGTTTGAAGGTGCAAAGTTATATGTAGTAGATTTAGCATTCTATCATGAGGTATTAAAGGTTGATGAAACTTTAATGCCTCTTAGAACTGATAGCAGACGTGGACAAGCTTATTCTATTGATAAGATAGTAACTGTTCTTAATCCAGAAGATGAAGCGTTTCAATACAACTTAACGGCTGTTTGGAAATCTTCATTGGTTACTGACCAGGGAAAATGTTTTGATAGACTCGCTGCAGAAAAAGATATTTCAATAAACAAAATTAACAAACGTGTTAAAGACAAAATAATCGAAGATGATTTAGATGAAGATGCAGCACAATCGTTAAAAGATGTTGCAGCTCTTAAAATTAAAGATGAAAAAGAAGAATTTGATAAAATAAAAACCAATCCTGAGAAATATCACTTGATAATTTCAACGTACAAAGAACGAAAGTCTTATGGACAAATTGCATGGGGTTATTACGACAAAGATAAGAAAAAGAAAAAAGGTCAACGTCACCTTTCTATTACTTACCCTAATCTACTCATTTATAATGAAGATTTAGAGATAGATACACATAGAACTGACATGATGGTGGCAAAATTCATAAAAGAAGGCTACAGAGCATTGGGAAATGTTTTCGTTAAGCTAAAAGATTAAATAATACAAATAAGGATACCCATGAAAGAAGAAACAAGTTTGAGCAAACGATTATCAAAAATTTTATATTACATACTAGTCTTTTCTTTAACATTTTTTACCTCTATAGGCATATATATGTTCTTTATCAGTGGAGAGTCATTGTCTATTATAATAAGCATGGTAAGTCTTGTGATACTTATCTTTGTGCTGCGAATAGCAAAGTTTAATTTACAAGAATATATTTTAACCATGTTGGTACCAATATCATTTGTTTTTTCGATGTCTATCGAGGGGAAAAATACAAATCTTACGGTTTTAATATTACCAATATTAGCAATTATAGTCGGAGTATGGCCTACAATTCAAAAAAAACTAGATGCGTCTGAAGAGAAAAGCAATGCAGAATGGGACACATTCAAAAACAATATTATTAAGTTCAAAGTTTATTTTTTATCAAAAGACTACGCTCTTGCTTTTAATGAAGATGAAAAAAGATTTAATATCCTTTATTTTGAATCTGGGTTTAACAATAACAAGGAATTTATTATAACTCCCATATCAAACATTAACTATCATAATGAGGATCAAACTATTGTAACAGGAATTGACCATAATAAATTAACTAGTTCTAGTAGCACGAGAACAAAAACAGTTACTAAATATTACGTAGAGGTTGAATTTGAAAATGGTTCAAAACAAAAAATAAAAATAGAGAGTGAAAACTATTTAAATGGAAGAATAGGTGCTTCTTCTAATTTTGATAAATATTTTTTTGAGAATAACTTAAAAAGAGAACTGGATAATTGAAAAGTATAAACAATTAATGTTATGGTGTAGAATAGATAAATATAACAATGATGATATTAATTTGCAAGAGTATAAAAACTTTACATGATTTCAAAGAAGATGCTTACGTAAATCATTTAATACTCAATTACATTAAAAAGAATACTGAAATCACCAAGATTAGTAACTACTATCATAAAAAGTAGAAACTATTTTTCCTTTTTACTTGAACAATCTATAAACCAACATTGTATTGTCATAAAAATTGAAATTGGAGTTTTATCTCCTATTTTTGTTAGTTGATAACTAGCAGCAGTATTTCCTGATTGTGTATTAAATTGATTTTCAATTTTTAATTGAGTGCCAACATTCTCTTGATTTTCGCCGTTAATTTTAATATCGTTAGCTTTTTTAATAAATATGGCCTGGTTTATTTCCGCTTGTTTAAAAAGTGAAGAAAAGGATTCAGTAAAATTAAAATTTGTTAACATAAACCACACAACTACTATTGCTATTGCGAATTTACCTGCTCTTTTTTTAATATAATCAAGCATATCTCAACCTATATCCTGAATTATATTTTGATTCAAAAAAATTCTCATTATAGTACTTCTCATTAAGACGATGAAATGCAGTTCTAAGTCTGGATGTCTCCTTCTCGTTTGCATTTTCAGTATCGTAAATTTGGAGCATTAGAGCTTCACTAGAGGTGAAACCATTTTTGTTCCCACCTATTATAAAAAAAATCTTTCTCTGAATAGGAGTTAATTTTAATTCAACTTCTTTTCCTCGTTTTGACTTAATCAGTTTTTTTGATTTAGGATACCAGGTCAACTTGTTTTTTAATCTGATTCCATCTTCTTTATTTAAACCCCTGTAGCATTTCTTTATAACGTGTGTTAAGCTCTTTTCAATTTGAAACATTGGATCAGTTCTAATGAGATAGTCTTGAAGGTTTAAAGGTATATATCTAAGTATTGTCTTTGCATCATTTATCTTTGTGTAAACAATAATATTGGTAAATTTATTTTTATTGCGAATTTTAGTAATTAAATCATATGCATATATTTCATTTGTTTCAATTTCAATAATTATTACTTGAGGTTGCATAGTATCAATTGCAGATTCAGCTAAAAGCATATCATCACAGATTAATACTTTTTCAAATTTCCTATTCAAAAGTGTCGTAAAAGACGAACTTATTTCACCTTCATCAACATAAAGTACAGATACACCGCTCATTAATTGTTCTCCCCAAATAAAAAATTTTCTTACTATATCAAAGTGTCATTTAAATCTATACTAAATTTGTATACTATCTTTCATTTTGTACGAATTTACACGATATTTAGGGTGCATTGCAACTTAATTATTGATATAATACGTTATAAAAATTAAAGGACCTATTTTATGTCTGAATCAATAAAATATCGTGTTGCACAAAAAGGTTTTAAATCTCAAAATCTTTTTAATATATCTGCTTTTATAGAAATTACTCATGGTAGATCAACTTACCCTATTTGTGAAGATGTAGTCTTTTTAGAATTCTACAATGGCACTAGAGGTGCTAATGGATTTAAATACGACACCAATAATAAAAAAGTGATGATATCAGATGCGCATGAACTTAGAAGACTATCATATGGCTGTAAAGAACTTTTAAAAAATGGCCAATCTAAATATGTAAATTACACAGATCCGGGTTTAACCGAAAATAGTTCTGGCAATAAGAAAAAGCTTACTCTAGGAATGAATCTTCAAGAAGATAAAAATATGAAAACCTTTTTTATAAACTTTGAAGAAAAACAAACAGAAAAAATTGCAATTCAATTTGATGCATATGGGTTTGCTGCCTTTGCAGATAGTATTAACGTCATTGCAAACGAATGTGAGACTGTTCTATTTAACTATCAACGCAAGATGGAAATAAAAGTAAACAAAGAAAAGAATCAATAAACAAGGGAAGAATATGAGCTATGTAAAGAAAAACCTATTAACAGATGAAGAGATTATTTATACAGCCAAAATACACTGGCTTATTTACATTAATGGTTTAATTTTAACGGTAATTGGTCTTGGGTTTATTTTTTGGATTCAAAGTATTAATTTCAAAGATGAAAGTTTAACTGCAGCATTCACTTCCTTTGGTGCAATTATTGTTTTAATTGGTGCTTTAAACTTACTAGGAGCATTCATTAAAAGAATATCAACAGAACTTGCTGTTACATCAATGAGAGTCATTGCAAAATTTGGACTTATCAGAAGAAATACCGTAGAGCTAAACTACAGTAAGATTGAAAGTATTGAAGTAAGTCAAAGTATATTCCAACGAATTGTTAATTCAGGAACGTTAGTGGTAAACGGAACTGGTCATGTAGGAACTCCAATACCTAATATTGATGAACCGCTTGTTTTTAGAAATAAAGTTATGGAAATAATAGATAAAAGATAGTTAATCTTTTGATTCGATAATAGAAATTGTGATATCGTTTTCTTTAAGACGTTGTGTTATTTTTTCTAGACTCGACTCAAGAGTAAGTCCATTTAAACAGTATTGAAAACTCTGAAAAACTCTTATCTTTAAAAAATGTTCTGCTTCTTCTGGTGTAGTAAATTGCTCTTCTTCTGTAATACTATCAAACTTTATAATACTTTTGGCGTGACTCATCATTCTCTTCCTCGATATCAATTTTATTAATTGATATACTCTTAGTAAATAAGCCTCCCCAAACTTTTTACATAAACTATTTAATAATAGTATTCTATTTGGCATTTTATTCCAAAAGCTCTTTAAAGTGCATAAATAATGTAGTTTTTGTATGTTAATGTAACATAGGAGTGAATTTATTCTGTCAAATAGAAAATAATGAACATAATCTTTTGACTTGCTTTAACTAAGATTTTTAAGTATTTTATTGTTCAAAAGAGGGTGAGAAAATCATAGTTTTATGAACTTCGCGAAAGAGAGAGACTCTTTGGATAAAAACAACAGTGTGAGTATGTTATAATTTTTTATATTATAATGAGGATATTAAAAGCATGAAAAAAATCATTATTAGTTTGCTGACAACTTCAATATTTGCAACATCATCAATGTTGTCCTATTTCATAGAAAAAGATAGCGATGCATTGTATACCTGTGATGCCCACTTTGGATTCAAAAAACTTGGAGATGAGTTCATCCTATGTTTTGGAGCTAGATCCAATTTAAATCTAGCCAATGATGCAATTGATAGAGAAGATAAACACAAAGCCAGAAAGTATTTGAGAAAATCAGAAAATGACTTAAATGCGTTGGAAATAATATATTCAGTAATGCCAGAGAAATCAGTTAAAAACAAGACTGGAATAGAGTCAATCAAGGAAGACTTTAAAATTGCCAAAACGTATTATGGTGAAACATTCCAATAAGATTATATTTATTGGAATTTATTACTACACACTAAGCAGATGCCTCAAAATAATTTAAATTAGTCAAAATAAGCTCTATTTTATATTCTTTACTGATTACCTCATCATTGGGTAATTGCTTGAGATACTTTCTACTATCGTCTTTTATGAACTTGTATTCAGTAAGAATATCACGAATGGTTTTTAATGTAACACTATTTCCATCATCATCTCTACTTTTTGGGTTATAACTAATAGGAAGTATTGTGCAGTTCTCATAAGGATTGTCTGGTACTAACAATCTGTATTCATTCCTGTACTGAAGAAAATATTCGTAGGCAGCCTTTTTGATTGCATTTTTGTAAACAAGTTTTTTTCTAAAGGAACCACCATTAATTACATTAGTTGATTCGTGTCGACCTGCAAGTGTAAATTTTATTTCATAATTACTAATACGTGTAGCAGTGAACGTGAATGAATAGTTTGACGATTTAGGTGTTTTATTTTTAGGAGTAGATGATTTACCAAGCATTATTGAGCGGTAGTCTGCAGAACTAATAGAACCAGTTCCACTTTTATTAGTTATAGCTGCTATTTGTTTTATTTGACTTGCAGAATGCGACATAATACACCTTTATTAAATGTATTATATCATAGTATATTATTAATTAACTATATATTATTAATATAGTCCAAAGTAATTATATCTTTTTGGGTTTTTTTTTATTTATATAGGGATGAAATATTTTTTCTTTTTTTTGTATCTTTAAATTTTTATTTTTATATCGCGCAAAAGGATTTTGATTGAAATCCCAATCTTCTGGCATGGATATTCTATACTCTTTATCAATCTTTTTATTTTCATCATTCATCATAATGCATCTTATACCATAGTCAATCAGTAGTTCTTTAATTTTTTCTGGTGTATTATATTTGCTATTATTACCTATTAATTCCAAACTTATCGTATTTACTGGAACTGGATGTTCATGTCTGAGTGTACCTTGGTCTTCTTTACGTAAATAAATTTCCTTAGATTTTTGCCCATCTGGTATTCCATTCTCTTCCATAAATTTTCTAGCATTTTCCGTCATTGTATCTGCAGTATCCATATATCTTTTAACTTCAGTAGATTCCCTAACTGCTCTATCAATTAAAGATTTTGAAGCCGCTGTTTTTGTTGCTAACAACAGATGGATGCATTCTGAATACTCCATTATTCTGATATTTAATGGTTTGTCTTTTAGCCTCAGCTCAATTAATTCTTGCCAAAGTTTGTCATATTTTTCTTCTTCATAATTATTCATGAAACTCCTATGTTATTACCGATACTACCTAAAACAAGCTAGAAACAATTTATATAAATGTTCATTTCATAAAATGTATTGAAATAAATGATATGTATTAAAAAGGATTAAAGTGGACAATTTGTCCTTTTAATCCTCATTATTGTCTAGTAATTACTCTTTATACTTATACTCGAAACTGTTGTGTTCACCCATTCTTCCAGTAAAGGCTTCTTTTATATTTTTAAGACGCTCAAATGAGGGTTCAATAAGGTTAGTACTTATATTGAAATGTGGATATTCACCTGTTATATCTGGGTGCATATGTGCTGCAACTACTACATCATCTCTTGAGACATATCTATTAGCCCAACGCTCAACTAAGTGTTTTATGCCTCTAATATCTCTATTATTTGTTCCTCGTTTTTTTTGAGCATCCAACCATTCATATACAATTCTGATACAATCATCGTGGAAGTGCTCACCTAAAGTTTTTGAGGCAACTTGTACTTTAGCTATTTCTATTTGTTCTTTTGTCATATTTTGACCTTTTTAGTTTAATTCATATCTTAAATATGTGTGTACGTAATTATACTAGTCTAGACAGGTCAAAAGAGGAAAATAATTTGCATCACCTGCAAATTATTTTCACTACATATAATCGTAAGGATCAAACCCACTATCTAGATAAGCAGGAGCCTCATCAATTTTATATTCTTCACACCACTCCTTAAAAGCACAGCCCATAAGCAGTGCATACTGCTTGGTATAAGCAGAAAGTGTAATATTATCACCGACACATTGTTCTTTCATAAACCTTTTTGCCTCACTAAGCGTTAATGACTGTGTTTGTATTTTGTAATCTTCCAATAAAGAATCATGTACTAATTCTGCCCCAGTATTGTCACCTTTTTGCTCTAACAAATGAATAACTCTATTTATCGCATCTTCACTATCTTTTTCAAATTTTCTCTGCGAATCGTCATTACTAGTATTTTGATATTGCCACTGAAACAGTTGCAGTGCGGCATACAAAGACCCTCTTACTAGATTGATTTTAACCTCATCACCCTTACATATCGTATCAATTATGATATCTAATGAATATGTTGATTTTCGTGTTTCTGTCCTCATGTCTTCCCTTGATTATTAATATTTTTACTAAACCCTAGCCTCTTTAAATTCATTATATGAATCACCCAATATAGCTTCAGCTTTAATACTCATATCTTTAACAACCTCATCATTGATATGAAGGTATTTTTTAGTTGTTGCGATGTCTTCATGTCCCATATATGCCTGAAGTTTAGCAATGTCAAAGCCTGCAACTGTTGACAGCCATGTACAGCATGAGTGTCTGAGCATATGAGCAGAATTTTTGTCCTTTGGTGCAATACCTGCAGCCAACATTACTTCTGGAATAATAGTATTTAAATATCTATCGTTTACAGAATTACCTTGATCAGTAGAAAATATAAATTTTGAGTTAACAGACTTACTATACGCCTTGCATATACCT
>Ga0209826_1002233_pt1 | contig 12882 bp, 9 predicted proteins | sample GOMGulsemesocosm_5_FD_184637 | JGI IMG/M metagenome (GOLD analysis project Ga0209826, IMG submission 184637) | Methane-oxidizing microbial communities from mesocosms in the Gulf of Mexico - GOM15C Gulf of Mexico (SPAdes) (version 2) | ecosystem: Environmental > Aquatic > Marine > Cold seeps... | reverse complement strand
TTGAAGAGCATAGGTAATAGCCGCCATACCTGAAGCAAGCGCTAAGCCTGCAATACCACCTTCCATTTCTGCAACACGCTGTTCAAGCACCGCTGTTGTTGGGTTCATAATACGGGTGTAAATATTCCCCGGTACTTTTAAATCAAATAAGTCAGCGCCGTGTTGGGTATTATCAAAGGTATAGGACGTGGTTTGGTAGATAGGTGTTGTGGCTGCGTTGGTGGTTGGGTCTATTTCGTAGCCACTATGTAAAGCGATGGTTTCAAGTTTCATTTGTTCTCCTCGTTAGGGTTTTTATTGTTTTATTTGAATTAGCTTACCAAGAACGAAGGAGGATTAAAATTCGTAATATTTAAATTCTAATGATATTTCTTTTAGTTGGGCTTATTAGCTATTGAGTCTGTTGATAGGCTTGTATAATGCGCCATTAGTTATTTGAATTTTATTAAGGAATAGACATGAATATATGTGGTGTAGAGCTGAGTGGTAATGATGCGGTTATTTGTTTGCTTCAACTGGAGAATCAGCACTTTAACTTACCGGATTGTCGGGTACGTAAGCTAACCCTGCCTAAAGAGCATACACGTGAAGACCTTCAATATTTTCAAACCACCTTTGCAAAGCTAATGAGCGATTATGCTATTGATAAGGTAGCGATTAAAGAGCGTGCGTTAAAAGGGAAGTTTGCTGGTGGAGCAATTGGCTTTAAATTAGAAGCGGCCCTTCAGTTAATGGACGATATGGATGTGGTTGTATTATCGCAAAAGGATATTAAGTTAGGCTTATCAGAAAATCGTATGCCTATTTTGTTTGCAGAGACTGGTTTAAAAGTATTTCAAGAAGCCGCCTTTACAGTGGCTTATGTTGCGCAAGTATTGCGATAACCCCGCCTCATAATCTAAAACGAAAGAACCCTGCTAAAGGGTTCTTTTTTTATGGGCGTTTACTCGAATTAATTTAAAGAGATATATCGTATGAGCAATCGTGAATCGATTGAAACTGAACGCGCTAGTAAAAAGTTGCAAGCTACCTTTTTTAACTTAAGGTCAAATAAGGCGTTTGAGCTGTTTGTTGTGTGCATTATTATCTTTTCAGCCGTGAGCATTGGTGTGCGTACGTATGAATTACCGCCTTTGTTAATTGATGTGGTGGGACTATTAGATGTTTTAATTACATTGATTTTCTTGTTTGAAATTATCGTGCGTTTTGTGGGTGAGCCTGATAAACGGCGCTTCTTTCATTCAGCTTGGAATGTGTTTGATAGCCTTATTGTTATAGTGAGCTTAATTCCCATTGAAGACAGTGAGTTGGCGCTTATTGGGCGGCTTGTGCGCATCTTTCGTGTGTTGCGGATGGTGTCGATTATCCCTGAACTGCGCATGTTACTTAATTCATTGGCTAAGGCATTGCCACAATTGGGCTATGTCGCTTTGATGATGTTTATTATCTTTTATATTTATGCAGCGGTAGGGTCTACCTTTTTTGCTGAGATTAATCCTGGGTTATGGGGCGATATAGCGGTGAGTTTGTTAACTCTATTCAGAGTGATGACGTTTGAAGATTGGACTGATGTCATGTATGAAACGATGGAGGTTTATCGCTTTAGTTGGGTTTTTTATCTCACATTTATCTTCTTTACGGCCTTTGCTTTTTTAAATATGATTATTGGTATTGTGGTGAATGTGCTGGAAGAAGAGCATCAACGCGAGCGTGATAAAAAAGCAGCAGCGTCTGGTGAACCTACGTTACATGACTTGCAGCAGCAACTTGTTGAATTGAAGCAGATAATGGAAAGCAGGCGCTAAGTCATATAAGTTAAGGATACTGATGGCTTTAAGTCGCCCTTTAATAAATTAAAGCAGATGCCAAAAACATGAAATTAACCGCCGTTGTCCCATCAATACGAGCCCCCTTTTTAGTGCTAACAGTTGCGTGTGTGTTTTTAGGTGCGAGCACAGTGCTTGCTAACAAGGCCGATTTTAATGGGTATTATTTTACCTTGGCGTTACTGGGTGCTTTATCCGCACATATTAGTGTGAACCTGCTGAATGAATACTTAGATTTTAAAAGTGGTTTAGACCTCATTACTAAAAGAACGAAGTTTAGCGGTGGCAGTGGCGGGCTTGTTGGAAACCCAGAAATGGTAATGATTGTTTTAGCGTTTGGTCTTGCCTGCCTTTTTATAACCGCCCTTATTGGGGCTTTCTTTATTTGGGTGCATGGAATAAATATTGTGCCGATTGGCATTGTGGGCTTAGTCCTAATTGTTTCATACACAGGTTGGATTAATCGACACCCATTTTTCTGCCTAATTGCACCGGGTGTTGGTTTTGCCGTGTTAATGGTGGTGGGGACACAGTTCGTTTTACAAGGTGAATATACGTTACTGCCTTGGTATGTCTTGCCAGCCCCCTTTTTTCTGATTAATAATCTCTTATTACTTAATCAATACCCCGATATTCAGGCGGATGCGAGTGTTGGGCGGTATCACTTGCCGATTGCTTATGGGGTTAATGTGAGCAACTGGGTGTACGGCTTTTTTGTTTTACTGGCCGTACTAGCCATTGTGATCGGTATTTTATTAGGTGTTTTACCCAGTATAAGTTGGCTGGCTTTGTTGCCCTTGCCATTGGCTATTTTTTCTTTATATGGGGCGGTTAAACATGCTGAAAATATTGGCGCTTATTCACAGTATCTTGGTGCTAATGTGGCTGTAGCCGTGTCAGTGCCATTTTTGTTGGGTATATCCATTTTGTTGTAGAGCTGTTTTTGTATCAGGCTTCTCTTTATCTACAACTAAGTGGTTAGCAGGTTTAGGGTGCTTTCATGAGGTAAAGAGTATTAGCATCCTAAATCACTGAGCCGAAATGTCCGCATGTGAATTAAGCACCCCAATAGTCATTTAGCTAAAAATTTCTCCATTGCTAATGAGTTCATCGGTTTGTGAAAATAATAACCTTGCACAATATCGCAATTCATTTTTTTACAAAGGTCGACTTGTTCTTTTGTTTCCACACCTTCAACAAGAACGTTTAGGCCAAGGCTATGTCCCACAACGGTAATGGCTTCCATAATAGCTTTATCATCGGGGTCTACTGGGGCGTCACGTACAAACTCTTGATCAATCTTTAACGTTGTAACGGGGAACCGTTTTAAATAGCTTAATGATGAATAGCCCGTCCCAAAATCATCAATTGATATATTCATCCCAGATTGCTTCAAATCTAGCAGCTTCTCAAGCACCGTATCGTCTGAGTCTATCAGTACATTTTCTGTTAGTTCAATGCCAATATATTTATGGTTGAGATTGTTTGCTTTTAACGCCTTCTCAATTAAAGAAAAAATCTTCCCATCTCTAAAGTTTCTTCCCGATATGTTTAAATCAACACGCACAGGCGTTAGCCCTTGGTCTTGCCATTGGCGCTGTTGTCGACAGGCTGTGTTAACCACCCATCCTGTGATTTTATTAATAAGCCCCGTTTTTTCCGCGATAGGGATGAACTCTGCTGGAGAGACCCATTCATCATCAACGGACCAACGAATTAATGCTTCATAAGCAATGGTTTCATTATTAGCTAACTGAATTTGGGGCTGGTAATAAAGTTGGAACGCATTGTTTTTAAGCGCTTTTCTTAACCCTGACTCAATCCATCGTTCCCTTTGTAGTTTGTTATTCATTTCAGAGGTGAAAAAACGATAACAATTACGGCCCGCATCTTTTGCTTTATACATCGCAATATCGGCGTTTTTAAGTAATGAGTGCATGTCTTCTGCGTCGTCTGGGTATAAGCTAATGCCAATACTTGGAGTGATATTAACGGGATGCCCGCTTAAGGGGAATGGTTCAATAAAGGCGTGTAGTATTTTATCTGCAACGGTAGATATATCTCTTTCACTGTCTGAATGCGGCAAAATAATAACGAACTCATCACCACCAAATCGGGCAATAAAATCATACTCCCTTAAAATAGTAGAGACTCGTGTTGAAACTTGTTGTAACAAGTCGTCGCCCATTTCATGGCCAAGTGAATCATTCACTGACTTGAAATGATCAAGGTCAAAGAACAAAAGAGCTAGCTTCCCTCTAAATCGTTTTGCCTCATCAATTTTCATTCGTAATTCTTTATCTAATTGAAAGCGGTTCGGTAGCTTAGTTAGTTGGTCGTAGGTTGCTATATATTCCAGCTTCGTTTCAATTCTTTTTCGTTCAAAAATTTCATTTTCAAGAGTGATGTTCTTTTTAGTTAATTCATCTTCAACAAAAACTCTACTTTCTTGCATTAAAACAATTAGCCAGCTTCCAATAAGTGAAATAAGAGCAAAGATATAAAATATATTTAGATAGGTGGCTTGAATGTTTTGGATGGTTAGCGGGTCGATATCTAAAATTCTAATGGTGTAGGTTGTCCAAAGAATGAAGCCTACAATTGATAGCAATGCTATAAAAACCAGTATGAAGCTGGTTAGTCTGGATAAACTTTCAACTTGAAATTTATTGGCGGTTACTATGTTTATAAATGTAAGCACTCTTTCTTTTAAACTAAATTCTTTTATGTTTTTACATGAGTCATGGCAACGAGCTTCTAGCGAGCAGCATAAAGAGCAGATATTAGACGAGTACATTGAGCAAGAAGCCATATCCTTTGCATCGTATTGAATATTACAAATGCCGCAGGTGTGCAGGCCTTCTTCAAAGACTTCTGATTGACGTGCGATGTAGTATTTTCCTTTGGTCACAAAGGCAATAAGTGGTGATAGTACAAATGCAGTACTCAGAGCGACAATTGATGAAAAGGCTTGAAGGCCTCCACCGAATAAACCAGAGAAGGCAATAATTGAAATAATAGAGGCTATTAAGGTGCTAAAAACACCGACTGGGTTTATATTAAACAAATGTGCGCGCTTAAACTCAATAACCGGAGGGCTGAGTCCTAAAGGCTTATTAATAACAAGATCCGCAACAATAGCAGCAATCCAAGCAATGGCAATATTGGAATATAAACCAAGTATTTTTGTTAATACATCAAAGACGCCTATTTCCATAAGAAGCAGAGCAATTGAAATATTAAAAATAACCCAAACAACCCTTCCTGGGTGAGTATGTGTTGTTCTAGAGAAAAAATTAGACCACGCTAACGATCCCGCATAAGCATTAGTAACATTGATTTTTATTTGCGAGATCATAACGAAAACAAAACTGACGGCTAAAGCCAAAGAAGGGTTTTCAAAAACATAAGCATAAGCGGCGTTATACATATAAATAGGCTCTTTTGCTTCGATAATTGAAGCACCGCCTAATAGCACTAATGCCGCTAAAAGAACCCCGCCTATTTGCTTTAAAAAACCAAGAATAACCCAGCCTGGGCCAGCTAAAATAACAGCTGCCCACCATTTAAGCCGATTATCTTTTGTCTGATCGGGCATAAAGCGTAAGTAATCAACTTGCTCACCAATTTGAGCAATGAGCGACAATGAAATACCTACCGCTAGGCCAAAAGGGTAAAGGGAGAACGCTGAGCTTCCCGTTTCGGAGCCTTTAAAATTAAAGAAACTATCCAGTAGGTTAGGCTCCTTAAGCAACACCATCACAAATGGAGTAATCATTAAAATCAACCAAATTGGCTGGGTAATAAGTTGTAATCGGTTAATGGCTTTCATGCCATAAAAGACAACGGGAATAATGATTATGGAGCAAACGGCGTACCCAATTGAAAGGGGTAGAGCGGTATACAGGAATAGCGCCTGAGCCATGATAGCTGCTTCTAACGCAAAGAATATAAAACAGAAAGAAGCATAAATTAATGAGGTGATTGTTGACCCCAGATACCCAAACCCTGCGGCGCGGGTTAAAAGATCAATATCAATATTGTTTTTTGCCGCCTGATAGCAAATAGGCAAGCCCATTAGGAAAATTATTATTGAGGCTGTTAGGATTCCCCAAAAAGCATTCTGAAAGCCATAACTGATCGCTATGCTTGCACCAATCGCTTCAAGGGCAAGAAAAGAGATACTACCAATAGCGGTGTTCGCAACAAGAAATTCTGACCAGTTACGAAAGCTTGAAGGTGAATAGCGGAGTGCGTAATCTTCAATGCTTTCTTCTGCGACAAATTGATTGTATTCACGTCGCTTTATTTCAACTTGAACCTTATCGTCACTCATTGAGGAAGCTGCTTCTGGTTAAAATATAATACATATCCTTTGTAAAAAATAACCGATGATTGCTAGAGTATATATTTAATGGTTATGATTAGTTTGTCTTTAAATATTTTTTTTGATTTAAAGCATGGATCCGTATGAAAAGGGTCGGTACATGTTGGGGGTTGTTAGTGGTATGAAAGGTTTTAATGGTTCAAGAGTTAGTGTGGTTTTTTTACAGTCTAGCGGCACGTTGTTAGTGGTTGTTGAGTGTTTTGTATTTGCAAAGTGGTTTACATAAACATATTAACTGACGAGTCAAATGAGTAGCGATTGTCTGCAAAAATTGCTTTTGTGAGCTACACTTAAACTTACGATATGGGAAGTAAATATCAACTTTGCTACTAGCTTATGGTGGCGCGTACGGAAGGGAAATGGCTAGTAGAGTAATAATGAAAGTGATCAGTTTTACTGCTCGTGCTGCTTGTTCTACATTTAAGCTCTTAAACTATTTATAGCCCTATGATCAATACCAAACTTAAATTCTTTAGTCTCCTAGCGTTTATTGGGGTGGTGATGGTGTTTGTTTTAATTTTTATCGATAAAGCTACCCTTGATAGTCATCGTATTGAATCCCAGCAGCATGTGAAAGATGAGTTGAATCAGGTGAGTAGTCGTCTTACATTTAACCTTTACAATAACATCCAAATTGCTAAAGGTTTGCCCGCACTATTTGCAGCAAATCCATCGTTATCGAATGAAGATTTTGCTTTAGCGGTTGATTACTTATTTGGGGAGCATACTCAGCTTCGTAATATTGTTGCTGCGCCAGACCTTATTATTAAATATGTGTACCCTGTTAAGGGTAACGAAGAAGTTATTGACCTGGATTATCGAACGCTTCCCCTACAGATAGCTTCTGTTATGAGGGCGAAAGAGTCTCGCCACTTGGTGTTGACAGGGCCGCTGACGTTAGTGCAAGGAGGAACTGGAATAATTTCTAGAATACCTGTTTATCTCAACAAACCAACGGGGGGAGAGTATTTTTGGGGGATTGTTGCCGTGGTGATTGATGCTGACCGCCTTTATCAAGCTAGTGGTCTGATGAATGCCGAATTAGCAATAGATATTGCTATTCGGAATACAGGTGATTCAGGGGTGGTGGGGGATGTCTTTTGGGGTTCTTCTCAATTATTTGATCAAGATAACATCAGAAGTACAATCACATTACCTTCTGGGTCTTGGGAGCTAGTTGCAAGGCCGATAAATGGCTGGGGGTTAAAGCCAGAAGGGATGTTTCAACAGCGGCTAATTAATGTTGGGGTAGCATTGTTATTATTTTTGGCAATATTTTCTTTTCTCAAAGCGTTAATTAATGCCTCTAATGCAAGCCTTAGGTTCCATACTGTATTTGAAGAAGCACCGCTAGGTATCGCTGTTATAGACTCATTGAGCGGACATATTTATGATGCAAATCCGGCGTTTGCTCAAATAGCAGGGCGGTCAATTGAAGAACTAAAAACATTAGACTGGATGAAAATAACCCACCCAGATGATGTGCAAAAAGATTTAGATAATATGGCAGCAATGAGTGCAGGTGAAACATCTGGGTTTGTAATGCAGAAACGCTATATTCAACCAGAGGGGGCTATTCGTTGGATTAATATGACGGTTACCCCGATGCAGGTTGATGATGAAAGTAAGCCTCGCCACTTATGTATGACGGAAGATATTTCTGAGCGGAAAGTGGCGGAAGATAAGCTCATGTTTATGGCGAATTATGACCTGCTCACACAGTTACCAAATAGAGAGCTCTTCGCGGATCGCTTCCAACAAGCAGCGGCTCAGAGTAAACGAACGGGAACACAGATTGCTATCTGTTTTCTTGATTTAGATAATTTTAAGCCTATTAATGACAGCTATGGCCATACCGTAGGTGATGGGCTATTGGTAGAAGTCGCCAAACGTATAAATGAATGCGTTCGTGAAGGGGATACTGTTTCACGTCAGGGTGGTGATGAGTTTACCCTTTTATTAAATAATATTGGAAGCCACGCCCAATGTGAGCAAACATTAGATCGTGTTCACCACGCTCTTTCGCAACCATACTTAATTGATGGTTGCCCTTGCAATATAACAGCCTCTAGCGGTGTGACTTTATACCCTGCAGACAATGTTGATATAGATACGTTGATCCGCCATGCTGACCAAGCGATGTATCAATCTAAGCTCGCTGGCAAACACCGTTACCATTTATTCAACCCTCAATACGATAAGGAAGTGATAGAAACGCATCACCAATTAAGTGAAATAAAACAAGCTTTGTTCAATAAAGAGTTCCAGTTGTTTTATCAACCTAAAGTCAACATGAGGACGGGTAAGGTATTTGGCGCTGAGGCATTGATTCGTTGGATTCACCCCGAGAAAGGCTTGATCCCTCCATTGGACTTTTTACCTGTTATCGAAGGGACTGATCTAGAAATTCAAGTGGGTGGCTGGGTTATTGATGAAGCTTTGCAACAACTTGATAGTTGGCAGCAAGAAGGCCTTAATATTGAAGTTAGTATCAATGTGTCTTCTCATCATTTGCAATCTTCAGCCTTCTTTTCTCAGCTAGAGGAGGGCTTAATTAGACACCCCGATGTGGCTCCCCAGTGTTTACAATTAGAAATATTAGAAAGCAGTAATCTCGGTGACATTAATATTGTCAGGGAAATTATTCAACGTTGCCAAAATAACTTAGGTGTAACAGTCGCTTTAGATGATTTTGGTACGGGCTACTCATCATTGACACATCTTAGAAGCCTGTCTGCCACCACGATTAAAATAGATCAAACATTTGTTCGTGATATGTTAGAAGACCGAGATGATTTAGCATTAATAGAAGGTATTATCAGCTTAGCTAAGACCTTTGAGCTTGAAGTGATCGCTGAAGGCGTAGAAACAACAGAGCACGGAATACTACTTATGCGGATTGGTTGTGATTGCGCGCAAGGCTATGGTATTGCACGACCTATGCCTGCTGCTGATCTGGGCGATTGGATAGGCAGTTTTATTCCAGATGAATCATGGGCAATATGGTCGGGCTCTGATTGGGAAATGAGCAACCTACCTTTGATGGTGGCTCAAAGTGACCACATTAAATGGGTCGAAGAAATATTCAAAGCACTAGATGGTCATCAGCTTGGTTTCGAAGAGGGTGAGCTAACAAGCCATTGTGAATGTCGGTTGGGAAACTGGTACTACAACCATGGTGAAAAGCACTATGGGCATTTAGAGGCTTTTTGTGCCTTAGAAGCGATTCATATTGATGTTCATAAAACCGGAAACCGCATTATTCAATTGTATAACGATGGTAAAAGAGATGAAGCAGTATTACTGGCAGACGATTTACTGACACTAAAAAGCCAAGTGTTAGAGTCGCTTAACACGCTACAAAAACAAGTTAATTTTGTTACTGATGAGTGATTTGAGAAGACTTGAACGATTAAGCAGCATAGTGCCTGTATTGTTGTTGCCTGATGAATAAACGTTTGATAATGCTCAAGTAAAGGTAACGAGTGAAAAGTTATTAAATTAAACATAGGCTAGTAACGCATTGCATTATTACTGAATAACGTTAACATATATTTATGATTAAAAGTTACGCTAATAAGTTAACGCAAAAGGCGGCTGATGGTGACTTTTCAAAGAAGTTACCAAGCAATATAAGAACCCGTGTATTAATGCGTTTAGTGCAGCTTGATAATGCTCATAGCCTTGATGATTTGCGGCTACCGCCATCAAACCAACTAGAAAAGCTAAGTGGGAATAGGAAAGAGCAGTACAGCATTCGTATCAATAAGCAATGGCGACTCTGTTTTGTATTTGTAAATGGCGATGCATTAAATATGGAAATAACAGGCTATCACTAGGAGTAAATTATGATTAACAACCCGTTTCATCCCGGTGTTTTTTTACAGGAACTATTAGAAGAAATGGATATTTCAGCTTACCGGTTGGCTAAAGATACCTTTATGCCAGCAACCAGAGTTAGTGAAATTATCAAAGAAAGGCGATCAATAACACCTGATACAGCCCTAAGGCTAGCGAAATACTTTAATACCACGCCTGCTTATTGGGTTGGTTTGCAAAGCAGTTATGACTTAAGCCAGTGCCAGCCGCAACATTTAGAAGATATTCAAGCGATAGCCTAAGTTAATTGAGAAAAAAGAAGGCGCTCACCTTCCTGGCTTCTTCGACGGAGTTCTAGTTCTGCTCAGTGATTAGACTAAGAGGTCCTCTTTTTTATACCCTTAATTTACGGGTTAAGAAGTTCCTGTAATGACTCTATTCCTTCCGCTATCTTTTGCTTGGTACAGTGCATCGTCAGCTATTTTAATTAAATCATCATAATGTTGTTTTCTATTCGGAACTAAAGAAGCGCAGCCAATACTAACGGTGACTCTATTTACATTACTGCTGCCTGAGTGCTCCCAGTTAAGATTATAAATTTCTTCACGTATGCGTTCTGCCACAATCATCGCACCAGCAATGTCTGATTGTGGCAGGATAACGGTAAACTCTTCTCCACCATAACGGGCAGTAAAATCTGAAGGGCGAAACTGTTGGTTTGCAATAGTCTTAGCAACCGCTTGTAGACATTCATCTCCTGCTTGGTGGCCGTAGATATCATTGAATTGTTTAAAATAATCAATATCGATAAACAAAAGTGCAATAGGCGTTTGTTCTCGTTGAGCAAGGCTCCAGTGACTTTTTAAATGTGAATCGAATGCTCGTCTATTGGCTAAGCCTGTCAGGCCATCGTGTTGAGCAAGCCGTTCTAATTTGTCGTGTGCTAGCTTTTGCTCAGTCATGTCACGAATTGTTTCTACGACAGCAATTATTTTTCCCGAGTCGTTATAAATAGCGGCGGCATCAATAGCCAAATAACAGTGGCCCTCAATGTTAGGGATTTCACACCAATTCTCTACGCTAACGCCAAACTGATCGTCTTCTGAGTCTGTGGTGGCAGAGTAAAGCGATTGTATTTCACCGACTTTATTTTTAATTAAGAGGTCAGCTAAACAATCTCGTGGCTCATCATAGAAAGCCTTCCAATGGTCATTAGTTCCAATCAGGTCATCGGCTTTATAATTTGTTAATCGTTCACAGGCTAAATTCCAAATGAGCACTTTTCCTTTATTATCGAGGACAAAGGTGGGAACCACTAAATTCCGCATGAGGCGAACGAGGAAATGATGTTCAGCAGATAAAGATGTGTTTGTTGAGCTCATTAGTATTTATGCCCCATGAAAAGTACCTTTAGTTTTGTTGTTCTCTAGTGATAACAAAAGTAATTGTAGTGGTCAAGTGAATAGTCTTCAACAAGGCATCTAGCTAATAAATCTGGAGCACAAAAAAACCAGCGATTAAACTGGCTTTTTTATGTATGGCTCCTCCGACTGGATTCGAACCAGTGACCCAATGATTAACAGTCATTTGCTCTACCGACTGAGCTACAGAGGAATTGTTTCAAGCTGCGTATAATACGGAATAGAGCCCTTATGGTCAAGTTAGACAAGGCTTTATATGGCGGGTGTGTGGTAAATTTTAGGCAAAAAAAAGAGTTAGATAAAATCTAACTCTTTTTAATATGGCTCCTCCGACTGGATTCGAACCAGTGACCCAATGATTAACAGTCATTTGCTCTACCGACTGAGCTACAGAGGAATTGTTTCAAGCCGCGTATAATACGTAACGAGACCCTGTTGGTCAATAAATAATTTTCCTTTTTTAAGTAATTATTTATCGTTCAACAATTTGGCAATTCTATCCATTGCGTTAACGAGGTTGTCCATGCTGGTAGCAATGGATATACGCATATGGCCATCTAAGCCGAATGCTGAGCCAGGAACAAGTGCTACGCCTGCTTTTTCGAGAATGTATTCAGCAAGGTCTATATCATTACTAATGTCGCTCATGCGATTTAAGATAGGGTTGAAATCGGGGAAGCAATAGAACGTACCGTCGGAATGAATGCAGCTAACGCCTTCGATATCGTTTAGTTTGTCTACCACATAGTCGTGGCGCTCTTTAAACGATACGAGCATTTCGCTGATGCAACTTTGGTCGCCTTCAAGCGCGGCTTGAGCGGCATATTGCGAGATAGAAGTTGGGTTTGATGTGCTTTGAGACTGAATTTTTTTCATTGCCTTGATCAAATCTACTGGGCCTGCGGCATAACCAATGCGCCAGCCGGTCATTGAGTAGGCTTTTGATACACCATTTAGCACGATGGTTTGATCGTACAACTCAGGGCATGCCATAACGATGTTGCTGAACGGTTCATCGCACCATAGGATGTGTTCGTACATATCATCGGTAGCGATTAATATGTTTGGGTATTTTTTTAACACAGCGCCTAGGGCTGCTAGCTCATTGTTACTATAGGCTTTGCCACTTGGGTTTGATGGGCTGTTGATAACAACGAGTTTGGTTTTACTGGTGATAGCAGCTTCAAGTTGCTCAGGCGTCATTTTGAATGACTGTTCTTGGCTTGCTTGTACAATGACAGGAACGCCGCCAGCGAGTAGACACATATCAGGGTATGAAACCCAGTATGGAGCAGGGATGATAACTTCATCGCCATCGTCGAGTAAGGCTTGTGCTAGATTGAAGAAGCTTTGCTTGCCACCACAAGACACCAATACTTGGTCGGCTTGGTATGAGAGTTGGTTGTCATTTTTAAACTTATTAATGATA
>Ga0209826_1002232_pt1 | contig 12883 bp, 11 predicted proteins | sample GOMGulsemesocosm_5_FD_184637 | JGI IMG/M metagenome (GOLD analysis project Ga0209826, IMG submission 184637) | Methane-oxidizing microbial communities from mesocosms in the Gulf of Mexico - GOM15C Gulf of Mexico (SPAdes) (version 2) | ecosystem: Environmental > Aquatic > Marine > Cold seeps... | reverse complement strand
GTATTTCCAAATGATGATTCAGCGAAAAAAGTTATTTACTTAGCCATCACTCAAGCATCTAAAAAATGGACTATGCCAATAAGAAACTGGAAATCGGCCTTGAATCGCTTTATGATTGAATTCGAAGACCGTATATCGGACTATATTTAAAATTGGTACTTACACAGATTTTGTTACAGGCTCGTTGCTTGGGAAACAATTAAGAAAAAACTAAACTAAACTAATATATAACTTTACACGCATTAGAAACGCTTCCTAATTCTTCAGTAAGATTAAGCAGACCTGCTTTGTGTTTAATAATCGGGTTGTCAGTATGTAACATGAGAGTTACCTCTTTTTGTCTAAATTAAAGATTCGACGTTTTTAATAAAAACGGGTAACTCTCAACTTATTAAGTCGATGTGTCAGATTAAGTCGGAACTAATACCCATTATGAGCCCGTGTAAGCATCAAGGTAATGATTCGTAGCAGATTATTACCCATTTCTTCTTTTCTTTGGCAATACTTTTTTCTTTGGTATAGTTTTTTTTGCAGTGACTTTCTTTTTTTGTTTTGCGGCTAATGAACTGGTTAAGTTATTAGTTTTTGTTTTCTTAGAAAGTGTAAGCCCATTACGAAGTTTATTTGTCTGAGATTTAGCATTAGATGTAATTAAACTCTGGTTACTATTATAGTTTTTAGTAACTATCGATTTCTGTTTTTTTGCTTTCAGTCCTTTCGAAGCGGTTATTTCATTTCGCAATTGTTTCTGCTTCGAATTAGCTATTGAAGTTACAAGGCTTTGATTACTCTTTTTATGTGTATTCATTTTACTCGCGATAACACCATTAGAGCTCTGATAAGTTTTTTTTAATTGTGATAATTTAGATTTCGTATTTTTTTGTATACTTAGTTTACTACTTTGAGTATTCCTTTTTTTAATCAAATTATCAGATAGTTTATTCCCACTACTGGGAGACTCTATACCTGCTACAGAGACTGTTGAAATAATCAAAGCCAATAAAAATAGAATGAAATTATGCATATATTACCTCAAAAATCAAAATCATCTTTTTTAGAAATTAAACAACTAGATTTAACAGTACCTTTTCTTAAGCCAACCTTAAATTTAGCTTTTTTAATAACATTATCACTAGTATCTAAAAATAACTGAAATTGCCCCGTAACTGTTGCAAATGCGTTTCCTGAGAACATCTTAATCTGACCAGTGAAAGGCTTATCTTGTTTATATGTCCCACTGACTTTAATAATGTTGACGGTGCTGGTATCTGAAACAGTGGATACCACAACGTCAGTGATAGCTGCACCAGTAATTGAGTTACAAATTAAGCTATTAAGAATTCTAGATTCAAGCTCAATTATAGCAGCATCACCTTCAGCTGTAGCTTCAATTGATATCATTAAAATAGATAACAGTAATAAACGTGCATAATTCATTTTCTTTAGCCCTCATATTTTATGGATTATTTTTAAACAAGAGATATCGGTTAGTTAATATATTATTATTCTGCTACAAGTCTAAAACCAACATCATTTCGGGGACTAGTAAACTCCATCGCTTGAGTTAAATCATCTACTTTTCGTCTCCATGATTCACCAACTATTGCATACTTGTTACAGTTAAAAGCTTTCTCGCACATTAAAACCAATTCGCTCACATTTCCTATAATTCCATACATGCCAGCACTATCAGCAGGGTATTTATTAAATATAGTAGGTTCAAATGCGCCATCATTGCATTGGTAGCTATTTTGTATATTAAGTAAGCTAGCTGCGGAACCATCTAATATATTATCGGTTTCACAATTACCTTTATTATGTAATTGCTTAGTAGCAAGGCTGAGCCATTCATTAAAAGTAGGTAACCTTACTCGAGTTGAATATTTAGTATTGTACCAACCTATATATGCCTGAATATCTTCAATGCTGATACAGGTAACTGGTGCATTATCTTTCAATATATAATTTGGGTCATCCCATACTCTATCGTAATTTCCAAGATGGTCTTTACAATCCTCTGTTGGGACATGTTTTGAATCAGCAATAAAATCTTTAAAATTTTTGTTCAACTCTTCATGAACAAGTGGTATATCTATATTGCTTCTAATACCTGTATTACTTGGAGTAGCTGTAATAGGCATATTGATCTTTTTACTCTCTAACAACCCCTTCGGTATTGATATTTTCGCTTCTAGACCAATATATCCGACTAATATAACTGAATATGGCCTTGTTTCAATAAAATCATATTCGTTATCATCCTCAAAGTTGATCCCTTTAATTTGACCTGAGTTATTATATGTTCCTTTAGTTCCACTAATGTGAGGCCACTTTCTCAGCGTTTTAAAAAGCTTACTTCTTTGCGAGGAAGTCAATAACTTTAATGATCGTAGTTGTTGGATATCTGGCAGTCTCCAGTCTGATATACCACAATATGCATCCTTATTTAACTTGACAATATAATTATCAAGGGAGCAGTTCTTTTTGCAGTAAATAGAGGTATCTGGAGTATTCTCTGAGCTTTTAATGAATGTCCTTCGAATATAATGTGGGGAATTTGAATCTAACACCTTCACTTCCCAAACGATATCACCCGTGTCAATACAAGAGACTTCTTTTTCAGAACCTTCCTGTATTTGATCGCCCGTTGAACTTAAAAACCTCGCGTTGGTAAATCCACTTTTTATATTTTTAGCCGTTGGCGGCTCTAGTAACTCATTAAAATCAAATACACGTTGATTCATATTGTAAAATTGATTTGAAAATGTAACTTTTTCTTTTGGACTCCAACCGGTACCCACATAGCTAAAATTATATACTGGCTTTAAGTTGTCGGTTAGTTTGGTATTAATATCTTCGAAACCGCCACACATATCCAACCCATCACCATCACCAAACATAAATATTTTACTTTTACCTGAAGCTGAATTTTTATCTAGCAGCTCTTGCGCATATCTATAACCATTAGGAATAATATCGCTGCCACTAGTTTTCAACGCTTTTATTTCTTTAGCTAAATCATTAAATTCACTATAAAACTTTGTAACTAAAGTTGGTGTGCTACCACAAGTTTCGGAAGTGTTACTACCTATTAGCGCAATTTCTGGCTTATTAGCTTTATTAGTATAAAGATTTATAGCTAATTTAAGCATTGACGCTTTCGAGTTTTCAATAGAGGTTCCACTCATTGAGCCAGAAAGATCAACTACAAAAATATATTTATCTGACGCGAAACTTACTATTGAAAACAACATAATTGAAAGCACGCTTATTATTTTTATACTCTTCATCATTTTATATTCTTTTATTAATTGCAGATTAATTATTCACTAAGTGTTTTTTCAATCTATTAGTAAACACACATATAAACCGAGAATTCATTAATTTTATAGTGATTTTACGATAACCTTTTTAAACAATTTACTAGACTTATCTGCAAACCAGCCCATTGAACCAGTTTCGCTATTCAAAGATTCAGTACATGTAGCAGGGTTAATAAAGGCATCTCCAGTGTCTAGGCTTCCATTTATCAACACCATATATGAAAACTCTACGCCGCCTCTACTTCTCTCTTTACAGTGTGTAGGACCAGCGTAAACTAAATGCCGATTCACATTATCTACGTAGACATGGATATCGCCAGACGCACCTTTAGGGAACTTCGCCGTATAGCTATAACCATAACTTGAAAACGTATGATTCTTTATATCATCCGCAGATGGTATATTGTCAATTGTTAACCTACCGACACCTTCAAATTTATTGATGGACTGTAGATGCCCTTTTTCAACAATCTGTTTTGTAGAAGATGAATATTTGTCTGCATCAACCGGATATTGAAGATTATAGTCAGGCTCAAATACATGTAAGTCTAAAAGAGAGGGGGCATTCCAGTAAATAGATACTTTAACAAGGTTATCAAATTCCCTTATTTCATATTGTAGGCCTTTAATGTTACCCTCTCGATCTTTGTAGTAAAGATCATTTACTCTGTTGTGTAAAGGAATCTCAAATGAAGCGATCCCATCATAAACTCGAGCATGATATTCCTTTTCGTCATATGTAATGGTTATAATCGAACCGTCTTTCCTACAAGAATTTTCAATAACACCAAAAAAATCGCCGTTAGAGTTTAGCTTGGATTCATCCACTGTTATTTTATCGTTACATTCAGTAGTATAACTTTTCACTATCTCTTGATAAGAACCATCTAATTGTTTAACGGAGAATTTATTATCTCCTTTTTTAAGGTCAAATATTTTTTCAAATTTTCCATCTATTACATTTGCCGTTGATTGTAATCCATTTTTTAATATTTCAACTTCTTGACCTGTTTGACGAAACTTATTCTGACCCATAAGTTTAACCATTCCGTCAACATCAGACATATCAACTAACCTTAAATTATCATTTCCGCCTTTAATATCTTTAGTCCAAACCTTACGATATATTCCTTGATTATTTCTCAAAAACAGCTCATTTAAACCTGGTGATAAATCAAACGTCACTTCAGCAGTACCATATTCATTAGCCGCAACAGGTCTTTCAACATATCCATCTACATTCACAAGTTTAAAATCGACACTCAAATGTTTTCGACAAGTATTATTTAAAGTACCTGTAATGCTATATACATAAACACTTTCTACAACATCAAAATCATCTTCTTGTATACATGCCTCTTCCGTTTTATCATCAATGAATGCCATTTTATTAGGGGATATATGTTTATATGACGCAGTATTTGATATCTTTTTACCCGAAAATGAAAATTGATCATTAAATGACTGTAATTTGGTATTAAAGTACTTTTGAAGTAAAAGATCATAAAAATCTTGTATTCTAGAAGAGTAATAAGGTGTCTTTAAATAAAAAATACTAACTTCAATTATAGGTAGACCATTTATAACATTATCCAACTTGAAAGGACTTTTTTCGTCAGATATAAAGCTATAACTTGGATATGAATGTAACAACTCTTTATCTTCAAATTTATAATTATAGGAATCGCCTAAAAATATAAATTTAATCGTATCAACTTCATAATATGCTTTTTTAAGATCCGCTAAAAATCTTAAAGATAGGGTAGGATTACTAATCAAATTATTTTTATCAACAGCAGGAGATATTATACCTACAGTTTCCATTTCTAATCTTTTCGTCTTATACGCTTCTTCAATAACTGATTTGTAAACTTTTGATATTAAATTAAAGGATCCGCCATGGCGTTTTGACCGTTCTAGTTCCGATAAGCTGAATTCCAATACTATGTTACTAGTCGTAGGTTCTATTACTAATAAAGAATCAATTCCTTTCATCTCTTCTAATAAACGGCTATTAAAGAAATCTACAGTTTCATCAAGCTGATATGTATCTACCGGCAATACTGTTACATATAAATCGCGAGATAATGTATTGAATGAGATAAATATTATGATAAATAGTAGTAATTTCTTCATAATTTTCTTACCTCATCTGCAGCAATATCTATAGATGCCCCATTATCCCTATTTAATTGAAATAGATTTGAATTATTCAATTTGGTAGATTTTACAAAGGTTGAATTGTTTAAACTATAATTTATTAAGTTAAAAGAAAATTCTACATTATTTATATTAATCTGGTTTTTTGTTATAAAATATCCACTTAATTTTATTGAGTTATTTGCAAGAGAAAATAACTTCGCCATAAATAGCTCATGCATATAATGGTTATGGGTGCTTGTATTTTGCTGTCCAAGAACTAGCACCTTCATATTACTTAATTCAGAATTGTTGTTGTTAATAAAGTTCCTGACGAAAGGCGAATACTTTGACGAAAGCCAACTATCACTCAAATAGTAACCTATAGTGCTAGTACCGTTTTTCCGCCACAATTGAAAATCACCTAGGATTATTAGGAGAGTATCTTCTCCTTTTAATCCTCTTTTTTTCAATTTTGAGGTCAATGTACCTAATTCTTTAGTTAAATTATATTTTTCATTTTTATACAGAGTAAGTCCTTTCAAAGTATGTTTTTTATTAAAGTGAGTATGTTTGACTACTTGGTCACTACCCATGATATCCAAAAATACATTTCGAATTCTTAGATCATCCATATTCTTAAATATTTTATTGATAATTTTATATTTATCACCATAAATTACTGAAGGTTCAACTAGGATATATATATTTTTTGGATTATCTTTTGCACTTGATATCATCGGCAATAATAATAATAAAAAAAGAAAATTTTTCATATTCTTCACCTATTATGCTATAGCTTCTTCTTTCCAGCGGTGCACTGCTGCTGAAAGAAGCTGGTTGGCATATGATATTTCTTGTCTTTTAAAACTATCAGAAATAACTTGTATATCAGAGGTTGATTCAATATTAGCTAATAACACCCCAAGTCGACTAATCAGCCCAGCTGCAAGTATGTTTTCATCTAATAATATTTGTCTATTTGTAGCCAAATCAGAGACTTTAGTATGTTTGTCATTTTTTACGTTATGTAAATTTTTAAGTAACCCTTCTGAACCGCCGTTACTTAAAGTTTGTTTTAGGTAATAATCAGCTAAAACCATCCACGCAACTGCTCCTACTAATACTTCGGCTAAGAACATAATAAATATATTTAAACTTTTAATAAAAGCTGCGCTTTCATCAACTATTTTCTTTTGATTTACTAATTCTTCTAACTTTAATTCGTCCGGCGACTTTTCTGAATCATCACTTATACTTTGAAGAGCGAATCCACCTTTACTATCCTGGTTAATAGATTCTTTTAAAAGTATAATTTGCTGAAACAGCTTTTGTGATTTAGATATATCTGTTTTCGACATTGTTTTAACAGTAATGCTACTAATCACCAGAATTAATGCGAGGGAGGAAACAATATAAAAAAACAAATTCTGGTGTCCTGTTCTTTCATAAATAATAGATATTATTTTACCACCTAACAGTAAGATAAGTGCTGACAAGCCATACAATATAGCCTCTCCATCAGTTACAATGATATAATCCCACATACTCATTATACGTGATGTAGCGGTACTCATTTTTTCATCATCCCATTTAATTATTTTTTCACCTTTTTCTATATAAGTGCTGTAATACTTTTGAAATATTTTAGTTTTTTCTTGGAGATTATCATCAAAAGCTAATTTCTGAATAGCCATTTGTTTCTCTTGAATGGAGCTTTCCATCCAAGAGTAATCTTTATTTGAATCTAAGTACGAATAAAATGTAAATACCGCAATCAATAATGCAGCAGGTATAAAAATTAGAACTTTCAACCTTTCGGCTTTCCAATTTACTTTCCCTTCTAATAATTTGTCATTACCTTTAATTATTTTCTCTTCTAGTTGAGTAACATCACCATGATAGTCATCCATATCATGTTCAATTTTTTTTATTTTTATTTCATTATTCAGTCTTTCTTCTTCAAGCGTTGCTTTTTCTGACATCGCATTTTTTATAATATTAGAATTAAAACTGAACTTACTTTGCCATTTATCTAATACTCGACTTAGCATAGGGTCAATCCAACGTTTTATCATTGACTCCCTCATGTTTTCATCTTCGTGTTTAAGTGTTTCAACATATTTTTCAAGTCGTTCATGGTGATCAAATACAGGATCTTCAAACTTTACCTTTGAGTGACTTTCCTCTAATTGGTTAACAATTTCTCGGTTAACCTTTGAGTGATGAATAAATTCCATATTTTTGACCTTTAAAATGTTTTTAAATTATGTGTTTATTTTTTTAACTTCAAAAACTCTATCTGTTGGCTTTTTGATAGAGTTGATACAAATGTTCGTTCTTGAGCTGACATCTTCATTAATGTTCTAAACAATTCTGGAGGTAATCCTTTTGAATCATTATTAACTAAAGATTTGCTACAAAACGTTTTATATATTTCTATAACAGATGAGTGCTTTTTCCAGCCAGGTACTTCTTCACATAAATTAATAGTTTGCCATTTCGAGTGATATTTGTTTTTTGGTAAAGACAACTCATCCTTTGCTTTAAATAACGACTCAACAAACCGTTGAATATACTCATACCTTGAAGACTTGTCTTTTTTAAAGTTATACACTGCTAACACTGCTTGAGCTGCGACTGTTTTTACTGGGCTTTCGACTAAATTTTTATAATCTTTTGACGTTAATACTGAAGGTTTATAAATATGCGATAAAGGCCCGGATGGAATATCTATAAAGTGAAAATTTGTAGATTTATTTATACTATTAAATAAATCTACAGGTTTGCCTGAAATATACACGAAGGCATCTATACCATTTCTTTTTGATAATTCTTTTAAAGCGTCAGTAGCAGAAAAATGAACTAAATCGGCTTTGACTTTTAAAGTATCAAATATTAATTTTGCAGTCATAGCAGTACCACTAGAAGCATTACCGATGCTAACTTTTTTTCCTTTTAGATCATAAATTGATTTAACACTTTTTCTGGCTAAAATATGAACTTCTTCATCATGCAACTTTGTTATATATCGGACTCTATTTTCCAAGTCCCCATATTTAGATTTCGCTGAGGCCATAACATCACTTTGTAATAAAGCAATATCGACACCTTTTAAGTAAAGAAGATCATTTAGATTTTTCTGCGAGCCGAGTCCTATCATTGGAACCACTCTAAGTTGTTTGTCAGCATACTTTGGTAATACGCTTTTCATTTCGTCGGTTAAACGTAAATAAGTGCCTGTTCGACCACCTGATACTATTTTTACTACACCATCATTTGCTTTTGCCGCATTACCTGTTGCAGCATTTACGGTACCGCTAACAGCAGAAGCTATTAATATAATTGATAAAGGTAAAGTATAAACTAATGATTTAAGCTTATTCATATGCACTCTCCGAGGGTTCAATAAATTTTTCAATTTTTCTATCACTTCTTGTTTGAGTTAAATAAATGAGAAAAATGAGGATTAATAATGGAAGCATCAGCCAATATTTAGATATTCGCTGATTCTCTTTGTACGTATTCTTGAGTGACCAGCCATAGGTTATCTCTAATTTTTCAGCTACTGAGCCAAACTCTACATTTTCAACTTCTAAGGAGTTATTATTGAGTTGAAGGCCAAACTCGTTATAAAGCGTATCAAAAAAACTTTTGTTGATAACTTTCATCTCTACCGTTTTTCTTTCGACATCACCTTCAAAGTTTTCACCCGTGAAAGTTAACTTATATAAACCGGCTTTAGCCACATTGTTTTCTTCACTTGTTTGAAGAGCGTTTATTTCTGAATAACGAGGAGAAAATTGTTCTTGAATGTAGTCCAATCTAAAGAAGCTAAAAGATATTAGTAATATGACTAGCCCTTCCCACCATTTGTTTTTTCTAATGAAATAGCCTTGAGTAACTGAGCAAAATAGCAACATTGCTATGCCCGTACTTATTACCACCAAAATTAGATGCCATAAACTTTCCACACCAATTAATAATATTTCTGTATTAAATAAAAACATGAAAGGTAAAATAGCTGTTCTGATATCATACATAAACCCTTGAACGCCTGTTTTCATTGGATCACTTTTAGCTATTCCCGCAGCTGCATAAGCTGCTAGACAAACAGGGGGGGTATCATCAGCGAGTATGCCAAAATAAAATACAAAAAGGTGAACCGCAATGAGTGGTATAATCAAATCAGATTGTGCACCTAATGTGACCAATACTGGTGCCATGAGTGTAGAAACCACAATATAATTTGCGGTAGTTGGCAATCCCATTCCTAGTACCAAACAGATTATAGCCGTAAACAATAAAGCAACAATTAAATTACCGCCTGAAATAAGCTCTATAAACTCTACCATTACCAAACCGATGCCTGTTTGAGTAACTGTTCCTACAATAATACCTGCGGCAGCGGTAGCTATTGCAATACCCATCATATTAGTTGAGCCACTTATTAGGCCTTCAACTAAATCTTTTCCTCCTTCTATGAACCGAGAAAATAGAGGTTCCTTTTCATTTGAAAAATACTGAAGTAGTGGCTTTTGTGTGAGCAATAACACCACCAAACTACATGTCCCCCAAAATGCTGATGTTGCAGGAGATAGTTGTTCAACAGCTAAACACCATACTAAAACAATAACAGGTAATAAATAGTGCATTCCTGATAACAGCGTTGCAATGAAAGTAGGGAGTTGTGGAGGATCACTTTCAATAAATGATTCTAATGTTCTAGTAGGATTTTTACTCGATATTTTAACGGCTATTATATAAAAAATGATTAAAAATAGTAAAGCAAAGCTACTGGTTAAGCTAGGGTATGCTTCCTTGATAAAGGAAAAGCTATAATGGAAGCCTATATATAGGATAGCTACTATCAAAAAACCTAAGATAAATCGTAATGTTTTTTCTAAAAAATTAAAGCTACTTTTTTGTTTTTTTAATGGTGCTAGATCTGCTTTTATCGCTTCTAAATGAACAATATATATTAAAGCTACGTAAGATATTAATGCGGGTAAAAGAGCGTGCTTAATTAAATCAATGTAGCTAATACCAACGTATTCAACCATTAAAAATGCTGCGGCTCCCATTACAGGGGGAGTTAGTTGACCATTTGTTGAGGCCGCAACCTCTATAGCTGCCGCTTTACTTGGACTGAAGCCAACCCTTTTCATTAAAGGGATTGTAAAAGTACCGGTGGTAACGACATTCGCAATTGATGACCCTGATGCTAAGCCTGTTAAACCAGAAGCTAATACAGCAGCTTTTGCAGGACCTCCGCGGTAATGGCCTAACACCGAAAAGGCTAATTTAATAAAGTAACTTCCTGCACCAGCTTTTTCTAATAATGAACCAAACAAAACAAATAAGAAAACAAACGCTGTTGATACGCCTACAGCAATACCAAAAACACCTTCAGTTGTTAACCACTGATGGGAAATTAGTTTAGCTACGCTAACGCCTTTATGAGATACAATATCTGGCATATAGGGCCCGGCTAAGCTGTATGTTAAAAAAATTAAGGAAACTAAAACTAACGGCCAGCCCAATGATTTTTTGGCGGCAACTAATAGGATTAATAAACCTAAAACGCCTACTATTATGTCAGTACGGCTTGGCATTCCCATTGTTTGGCTAATTTCTTCATAATAAATGTAACCATATAAGCAGGTATAAACACTCACGATTGCAAAGAGTATTGAAGAAAAAGTAATGATGCTATTTTTTGAAGCCAAGATGGAGCTTAAAAACACCAAAAGTGTAGCAAAAGCAAGATGAATCATTCTTGCTTCTGTTGAGTTAAAAACAGCCCAATTAAATATATATGGTAACGGCGAAGCTAACCATAGCTGAAAGCACGCCCAAACCAAGCATGTACCGATAAAAAGGCGATTGAATACTGATGTCATAAACTATTACTACTTATAATTTATTATAATAAACCGACTTCAGTGTAGTAACGCTTTGCACCTTCATGTAAAGGTGCTGACAAACCATCTTTAATCATGGCTTCTTTTGTTAAATTGTTTAATGCTGGATGAAGCTTCTTAAAGGCATTGAAGTTTTTAAAAACAGATTTCACCAACTGGTAAACATTCTCTGGTTTGGTTAATGTTGAGCTTACAAATGTAGCGCCTACTCCAAAAGTGGCAATATCTTTGTCATTACCTTGATACATGCCGGCAGGTATTTTCGCAGAACGATAATAAGAGTTATTATTAATTAATTTTGATATTTCTGGGCCTGAAATTTCAACTATAACCGAGTCACATAATGTTGTAGCTTCTTTTATTGCTGCATTCGGGTGTCCTACAGTATATACAATAGCGTCTAAGTTGCCATCGCACAAAGCTTTTGATTGCTCAGCTGCTTTTAGTTCGGCAGCTAGTTTGAATGTGCTTTTATCCCAACCAAAGGCATCCATCACAACCTCCATAGTTCCGCGACTACCACTGCCTGGGTTACCTAAGTTTACACGTTTTCCTACAAGGTCTTTGATATGATGAACTTTAGAGTCAGCTCTTGCAACAATTGTAAAGGGTTCAGCGTGTAACGAGAAAACTGCTCTAAGTTTTTTGTTAGCACCTTGAGCTTTAAATTTACTTGTTCCGTTATATGCGTGGTATTGCCAATCAGACTGTGCGATACCTATATCTAATTCACCTTGTCTTATTGTATTTAAGTTATAAATAGAACCACCTGTACTTTCAACACTACACCTTAATCCTAGCTTGTTTTTTTTACTTTCTTTGTTGAGGGTGCGGCAGATAGCACCACCAGTAGGATAATAAACACCAGTTACGCCCCCAGTCCCTACTGTTAAATATTCTTTATCTGATGCTGCATTAGTTTGAGCGCAAAAAGAAGCCACAAGTAGGCATAATGAAGGAGCAAGGGTTTTCATTCTAATCATAGTTATAATCTCAATTTATTATTAAGTGTTTAAAGTTGGCTTGAGTAAGTGTTATTTACACTTTACAGTGTCTACTTTTTTACCAAGCTTATTTTTAAACTTTTTGTAAGCTTTTTTTTCTGCTTGAGATTTGCTATCAGCAACGACTGTTGTGTAGCCTTTGTATTCGCCATTTACATAACGGCTACATTCATATTTCATACCAGCATTAGCTGTTTGAGATAATGTTATTAAGGGGATTATAAAGCAGATTAACTTAAACATTTCACTATCCTTGTATGTTTTTCACTCAAATCAAACTCAATGATACATTTATTATTATTGAATGTCGACATTAGATATTGAAATCCGCGATTTTATTTAAATTCAAATGATTATTAGGGATATAAAGTAGGGGGTCATACCAATTACATTAATTAGGGGATCTATTTTATACGCAGGAAAAATCGCCAAATACAAGGCATTTATTTCATTAACTAGTTGTTCTAATTATTAAATAAATAACGCGGTAGTT
>Ga0209826_1002231_pt1 | contig 12886 bp, 16 predicted proteins | sample GOMGulsemesocosm_5_FD_184637 | JGI IMG/M metagenome (GOLD analysis project Ga0209826, IMG submission 184637) | Methane-oxidizing microbial communities from mesocosms in the Gulf of Mexico - GOM15C Gulf of Mexico (SPAdes) (version 2) | ecosystem: Environmental > Aquatic > Marine > Cold seeps... | reverse complement strand
TGAAGATTTTGAAAACATAAATGAAGAGATAGAAAAAGTTGAAACAGATGCTTTTATTCAAGATATTCATTCTTTGGGATTTTGGTATTTAAATGATCTGGGTGAGTACTTACCTTCAAATTTAACATCTTACATTACGCCTGATGCTTTAGATGAAATAGAAGAAGCTTATATCTTCGAAGATAAAAGAATCACCAAAGATAAGTTTCTTACTCTTCCTCAAGTTAAAAACTCAAATGTTTACAATGTAATTGAACCTGCTAATGTAAAAGAATTTTTGACTTTTCACGACGGTAAAAAGTTTACCATTATTTCTGCAACTGAAGCCAAAGTAAAAGCACATGACTTAGACTTAAGTGACAAAAAAATCAAGTATTGCTTTGAACCTTATATAATAAATCTTGTTTCAGATGATGAGGTAATTATATCCCTTAACAAAGAAATCAAGAAAAAAAGAAAGAAAAAAGTTAGACTAATACTTGATGAGCTTAAAGTAGGGGACTTTGTAGTTCACGAAACCCATGGTATTGGGCAATTCTCTGATATCAAACCTGTTGTTGTTATGGGTGCAAAAAGAGACTTTGTTGTTATTTCTTATGCGGGTGATGACAAACTATTACTTCCTGTTGAAAATATTGATTTAGTAGATAGATACGTTGCAGATGGAAATTCTTATGCCACTTTAGATCGTCTTGGAAAAGGAAGTTTTGCCAAACTAAAAGAAAAAGTAAAAGAAAAACTTTTTGCCATTGCCAATGAGATTATTAAACTTGCAGCTGCAAGGGAATTAATCGATGGGATTAAAATCCCTTCAAACAATCCTACTATTGATAAGTTTCAACTTGAAGCTGGTTTTGATTATACCAAAGACCAAAAACGTTCCGTAAAAGAGTTTTTTGCAGATATTGGTTCGGGTCGTGTGATGGATAGGCTACTTTCAGGTGATGTTGGGTTTGGAAAAACTGAAGTTGCTATGAATGGAATCTTAGCAACGCTACTATCAGGAAATCAAGCTTTATTCGTATGTCCAACTACTTTACTTGCTTCTCAACATTATCACGGAATCTTTAAGAGATTTGAGAGTTTTGGTTTCAAAATTGCCAAACTAGATGGAAAAACAAGTACCAAAGAAAAAGCTCAAATCAAAAAAGGTTTAGAGTCAGGTGAAATGCAACTGGTCATTGGAACGCACTCACTTTTAGGAGTAACAGCTAAAAATTTAGCCTTAGTTATCATCGATGAAGAACATAAATTTGGTGTGAAACAAAAAGAAAAACTAAAACATTTAAGAGAAGATATTCATATCTTCTCCATGAGTGCTACACCAATCCCAAGAACTCTAAATCTTGCCTTATCTAAAGTAAAAGGTATGAGTTCACTTCTAACGCCTCCAAGTGAAAGGCTGGGCGTACGTTCTTATGTGAAAGAGTACAGTGAGAAACTTGTCAAAGAAATTATTTTGCGAGAAAAAAGACGTGGTGGACAAATCTTCTATGTGCATAATAACATCGCTTCAATGGATGCTAAAAAAGCAGATATTAAAGCAATATTACCAAATATAAAAATTGAGATGATTCACTCAAAAATCACTTTAGCAAATGCAGAAAAAATTATTGAAAAGTTTGATAACGGTGAAATAGATGTTCTATTAGCAACTTCAATAGTTGAATCAGGATTGCATTTACCAAATGCAAACTCAATGATTATTGATGGAGCAGATAGATTTGGCATTGCAGACCTTCATCAGCTTCGTGGACGAGTTGGACGTGGAAGCAAAGAAGGTTTTTGTTACTTCGTAGTTGAAGATAAAAAGAAAATCACAACTGATGCTGTTAAAAGGCTCGTAGCACTTGAAACCAACTCCTATTTAGGAAGTGGAACTGCTCTTGCTCATCAAGATTTAGAAATCAGAGGTGGTGGAAATATCATCGGTGAAGCTCAAAGTGGACATATCAAACAAATTGGATATGGTTTATATCTTAAAATGTTAGAAGACACTCTGGCAGTTCTAAGTGGAGAAATGAAAGAAGAGAAAAAAGCAGTGGATATCAAACTTGCAATTTCTGCATATATTTCAAGTGACTACATCACTGAAGACAGAGTAAGACTAGAGTTATATAGACGTCTTTCAAAAGCTTCAAACAAAGAAGAAGTTTATACCATAGAAGAAGAGATGGAAGATAGATTTGGTAAACCAGATTTACCGACGAAACAGTTTATTGAGTTAATCATCATAAAGATTCTTGCTTTAGAAAAAGGTATTAAAATGATTGGTAGTTATGAGATGAACGTGACGTTTACCTATGAAGGGGAAGTTAAGCAGACGGTTAAGTCGAACAGCAAGGACGACGACGACATCATAGCGACGACCTTACAGTTTCTTCGTAAAAAATAGTAGAAAAGATTGATATAAAACTGCATCTTTGAATAAATCTCTGCGTTGGAGGTGAAAATATAATCGTCTCATACTTATTGTATGTTTCTCATATGTTTTAACCTCCGCCTTGACCTTTAATAAAATCTACAATTTTCTATCAACTTAAAAAAATTGTTATAATTTGCCGTTGATAATCTTGTGAAGATTTATATTATAATGAGACACCCAAAGTACTTTTTTATTGTGTATTCCCACGTAAACCGGTACCCAAAAATATTTTTGTGGATAGCTTAATATCTTATCTCCATTTAGTAAATCTATTGATGAAATTGGCTTTCCAAGTTTTGATATTAAGTGAGTTGAAGGTTTGCCTACATAGTCATTTTCCCAATTTATAGTTTTCTCTTTTTTCTTGTTACTATCAATTAGCAAAATAGGTAAGAGAGGAATACTCACAATCATCATTGTTGCTGCCGCAAAACCGTCGCTTATACTTGAGGGACCCGAAGCTGAATCAGAATCTGTTTTGTTCAATTTTTTTGGAGTATAGATTGATACCTTGGAAAGTTTTTGATGAATCAACGGAATTTGTGTTAAAAATGGTAATGTTTTTAAGGTAGAAGGTAAACCTACACTGAATAAATGGGCTACGGTCCCTTTGTTAGTAACATTTAATAATATGTTGTTTTTAAAGATAAATTCATAATTATCTAGCTTACTGACAGAATAAACATCATTTTTATAAATAAAACTATATTGACTAGATAAATTCCTTTCACCTATTATTTGTTCAAGATATGTTTTGTCCTTGTTTGTAATTGAGCTTATGTCTAGTTTTTTGTTACTTGGTTCTTTTGAAGAGCATCCAAATAAAAAAAATATTGAAAGAATCGCTAAAATTGTTTTTTTTAAAATGGTAATTCCTATATATAATCTGGAATATTGTATCTTAAATAATATATTAGTTTATTTAGTTATATAAATTTAATTAATAATACTACCAAAATCTAAGCTATAATAATTATATTAAATACTATACACTATAAAAGGCTTACTATGACGTTCTCAAAATATCCCACCAATACTTACGATAGCTACCATGCACATATTTACTTCCTTGAAGATACACTGGACACTGCATTAAAATTGTTTGATAAAATAAAAGATAACTTTCCCTATGATGTAAGTGATGTTTATAAAAAATGTATAGGTCCTCATCCAAAGTGGAATTATCAAGTAACTTTTACCAAGAGTGACTTTGAAGATTTTATTCCTTGGTTAGATATCAATAGAGAAGGTTTGACTGTTTTCATTCATGGAATTAGTGATGATTTTTTAAAAGACCATACTGAGGGTGCTTCATGGTTAGGAAAGGAAGAAAAACTCAATATTGATATCTTTAAGGAAAAGAAGGATTAATCTTTAGTATATCTATCTTTTGAAAACTTCTTCTTAGAGTGTCCCCACTTGAGATAAATGTTTTCTATTTCACCAGACTTTACCAATTTATCCATCCTGTCATCAAATATTGTAATTAGTTTTTTACTACGTTGGGTATTTGAAAAAGCAAGAAAGAGTTTATTCCCAAGTTTTGCAACCTTCATATAGTAATCTTTTTCCAAATCAATATTGTTTTTATTTGACCAAGGTCTTATCTCTGATTCATAGTCGATTAAAGCATCTATTCGTCCAGCATTTAGCATTAATAGTCCACTTGAGATTTTTGATAGTTCTTTGTGTTTAACATCTGTGTTCTCAAACAAAGTTTTTTCAAACCCATATCCCCTAATCCATCCAACTTTTTACCAGATAGGGATTTGATGCCTTTATTTTTCCAATCAGATATAGCAGTTTTTTTAAATATTACAACAATAGGATCTTCTACACTAATGTGCCATTTTGGGTAGAGTAGTTCTTTATCTTTGTGATAATAAGCGCCAAGTAAGGCATCAGATTTTTTTATCAAAACTGTCCTCTCCGCTCGTTTCCAAGGAAATAGTTTGTGTTTACTTTTATTCCAATAGGTTCAAATACAGCTTTAATGACTTCCCAATAAACACCTGTACCATTTTCGTTTGTATATCCCTTCCATTGGGTAGATGTTATGTGTATCGTCTTAATCTCATGAGCAAATAAAGAGGTGATTTGTAAAGAGTAAAACCCACAAAGTACAAATGTAAAAATTAAAAGTCTTTTCAACACTGCTCCTCTATAGCATTAGTTCCGTACTTAACATATATTGATTTTATGATAACTAATCTTAATTATTAACAGTGCTTAAAAACTAAATTGGTAAATATTTTTTTACTTCTTTTCTTTATCTTCGTTTAAATAGCATAAAAAATAGTCATTTTCGTACTTTTTTACAATAAATCGTGTCTTCTATAACACAAGAGTATATTATAATGAAGTGTTAAGTTAATAATTCTATAAATTATTACATAAGGGAAGGATGAACAATGATTATTCAAGACACTGGTGCTTCACATTCACTGTTTGAAACAAGCACAACTCAAAACAAAGAAAAAAAAGAGTCGGGTTTATTTGATGAGGCATTAGGCCAGCAAAAAAGTGAATCACAAATAGCCAAAGAAAAAACACAACAACTTATGGATGATATTCGCTCTGTTATGCGTACGGGTCTTACTGAACAAGAACTTGAAGAACTAGAAGCTAAGATAGCGGAAATACAAAAAAGAATAAAAGAGGCATCACAAGGTGAGGGTGGCAATATTGGTCAAATAAGTTCCATGATGGATGAAATAGAAAAACTCATACTAGAAGCTCAAAAAAAGGTTAATGGTGTAGTCATCAAAGAAGCAGACAAAAATGCTTCACTTAATTCAAGTGAAGGAACTACATCAGAAATGGCAGCTTTAAATACTAGGGTTCAAGATGCGATGAGCTCTATAAATACTTTAAGAGAAAATAAGAGTATGGAGTCACAAGTAGCCAGTACTCATGATAAAGTTAGTTTAATGGAAGAGTTCCAAAACTCGTAAACTAATCTTTACTTTATATTACGGATGTGCGTTGCATATAGTTACAAAATAAATGAGAAATAATAAACGGAAGGAGAAAAAATGATTATTCAAAATAATGCTGCTACTAATACATTATTTGGAAGTAATGAGATTAGTAATCAAGAAGGAAGTCAATCAACTTTTTTTGAGGATTTATTAGCCCAGGCAATACCTGATTCGCAAAGTTCTAAAGAAAAAACGCAGCAACTAATGGACGAGCTTCGAGCTGCTGAATCTCAGAGAAAGTTACAAAATGTAAGAGAGAAAGAAGATGAAGAACAAAAGACAGTTCAACAATCTAGCGCTGTTCAACAAAATACAGAGTCTAAGTTTGAAACGACATTTGGTGTTCAAGCCAAACCAGAACCTATAACATCGCTTAACTCTTTAAGTGAAAATACCATGAACTTAAATACGGTTATGACACATGAGAGATTAAGTTTAATGGGTGAATTAAGGAATTCATTTAATTAGAAATTTTTAAACTTGTTATTTTAAAGGTTTTTTGTTGGTTTAAAAAGACGCGATGAAATAACAAGTTAAAATCTATCTCGATAATAAGGTAAAACTCACTTATATTTTTGATACATAATCTAAGGCTGATTTTATAACAACCACTTGTGCATCAATACAGGTTTGAGCAGATACTTTTGGGCTATCGGGATAGACTTCAGTTGTGGTACAGTAAGGAGCATTGGTCATTCCTGCACAAAGTCCTAGTTCTTTTGTAGCGTAGTTTATAACACCTTCTTGTGTGATATCTTCACCTATGATTTTATTGTTTTCATCACTTGGAGCAATATGAGTGACTTTTTTGACTTCTTTTATAATGCTTTTCTGAAAATCAAACTCAGGTTTATGGACATCACCCACTAGATAAAATCCATCAGGTATTTCCCACTCATCAAAATGTTTTCCTTCTCGTGCAGCTAATGCTGGTCTAAAAACAGTGTTGTCTGTATCAGTAGTTTCATGTAAATCCACATGAAGCGTAAACTCTAGGTCTAAAGAGTTAATAAAATCCATTAAATATTTAGACTCTTCACAGACGCTGTCTTTTGTAAAAGAACGATTAGGGTCAAGGGCATTTGGATTCCACCGATTGATAGTTTCATATCCCCATGGACTTACACAGGGAATAAGTACGAGATTAAAATCTTTATTATAAGAAGCGGCATCATTTTGTAAAAACTCTAATACACCATGTACTCCACTTGTTTCATAGCCATGAACCCCACCAGTGATTAGCACATTTTTTTTGTTTTTATCAAAGTGTTTTGATTTTAGTGCATATAGAGGGTATTTACTTTCATCATGGGAGAGTTTCCCATAGTTGATTAACTCAAAATCTGATGCAAAAGTATCTAGTTTACAAATAACATCTACAAAGTAAGAACGCTGTATTTTTTGCTCATCAAGCCAGTTTTTTCTATCTTGAGCATCCCATTTTTTTGAAGGTATTTTCCCCATATTAATTTCCTTAGATGATACTAATCATTTTTGGCATAGTGTATCATATAAGTTAATATGGGTAAGTTAATTTGAAGAGTTTTTATAAGTCTAAAAAGAATCTCTCTTTGTCTTTTGAGTATGCTCCTATTCTATTGTAAAATTTAATTGCGCCAGAATTAAAAGTAGGGGTTTGCCACTGTATTAAATCACAGCCCAGTTTTATGGATTCTTCTTTTATAGTATTCATTATTTTTTCACCCAATCCCAAACCACGTGATTTGTTATTTAAAAATAAACAATCCATATAAACGTAAAAGTTGGCATCCCAAGTGGAAAACTGTTTCATGTATGTGGCATAACCAATAAGTGTAGAGTCTAACTCTACGACGAGACAATACAAAGTGGGTGTTTGTGCAAATAGGTGTTTTTGTAAATTTTCTTTTATATCTTCTTTTGAAAAATCTGCTTTTTCATAAAGAGCATGTGCTTCACATAGATTTACAAGTTCTTCTAAATCTGATTGTTTTACAAATCTTATTTGTGCTTTTCCCATCTTCTGTTCTCCTGTATTTTAAATCTAGTTAAATAATGGTTTGAAAAAACTTCGCTCATAAGAAACAATACAATCAGTTTCTTGCGCGTATTTAAACGCTTCAATACATTCTGCATCTTTGAATGAATCTATTCTATATTGTTCATAAGTTGCCAGACTTGGAAAAGAAAATAAGGCTAAGGCAACATTATTTGTTCCCTCAGAAGGTAAAAAGTATCCGTGATGGGTACCTCCAAATTTATTTACTAAAGGTATCCATAGTTTGGCATAGGTTTCAAATTCATTCAACTTTTTTGGGTCAATAATATAGTTTAAATAACATGTAATCATTCTGTATTTCCTTAATATATTCTATCATTTGTGGGGTTAACACCCACAAACGATTTTAGAAGCTTCTGTTCCATTGATTCCTGATGTTTCGTAACCATCTCGTTTCCACCAGTCGATACCTCCAAGAAGTTCTCTTGTTTTAAAACCAAGTTTTGTCATAAGTAAAGCACCTTTTGTTGAAGCATTACATCCAATTCCATCACAATAAGTTACATAAGTATATGAAGTGTCAAATTCTTGTGTGATTATTTTATCCATTGTTCTGTGTGGCACATTGATGGCACCTGGAATATGTTCTATGTCATATGCCTCTTTTGACCTTGCATCAATAACGATGAGTTTGGCTTCATTTTGTAAAGAATCATATAAATCCCATGAGTCGATTTCGTATTTTAACTTGTCGCTGTAGTAGTTAATTTGCTCTTGCATTTTTTAATCCTTTTTGTTTATGTGGGAGAATTTTAGCAGGTGCAAAAAAATAATTCTACACTATTTGTCTTCATAAAGTTATCCATTCTTATTCATTTTATTTACAATTATCTTAGTACTGTGATATAATTAGGCATGCATAAAAAAATAACCAACTTTAAACACAGTAAAATCGCCAATGATTTGATGAGTTATATCTATGATAATATTGAAACAGATATCAACTTAGATCAGTTGTCTTATGATATGCATATTAGTAAAACTCATTTACATAAAATATTTAAAGAACAAATGGGTACAGCAATTTACGAAACCATAAAATCAATACGTTTACAAAAAGCTTCCAATATTTTAATCACCAATAAATACTCAACCATCACAGAAGTATCAAACATGTGTGGGTATAGTTCTCAGACTTCATTTATACGTGCTTTTAAACAAAGATTTGGACAAACACCAAAGTATTGGAGAAAAGGCGGATATAAAGAGTATTCGGACAAATTATTTGCCAAGGTTGAGCAAAAAGAATCTTCCATTGATTTTTCTACACTGGAACAAGGTTTGCTAAAAGTGAAACCTCGTATGGCTTATTACATCAGACAAAGAGGTTACAGTCCAAATTATAAACAGACTTGGGAGAAAATGATTGCGTGGATATATACAAATGGGATTAATCAGTACGAACAAATAGGTATTTATCATGACAATCCAACCATCACACCTTTAGAAGACTGTAGGTATGTAGCATGTGTGGTACCACTAGATGAAGAGCTGAATTTAGTCAATACCAATTTACCAGCGCTGGAAGTACAAGAGTGTTTATGTGTGACATTTAAAATTGAAGGTAAACATCAAGATATTTTAAATTTAATCCAGTGGGTCTATCATGAATGGCTACCCAACAGTGGATATGAAACCATTACAATTCCCTCATATATGATATTTGAAACCAATCATTTTGTAAAAGAAGATGGGGTATTTAAGGGTATCTATCATGTACCTGTTAAATATGTGTAAGGATAATTAATTAGCAGGTATCACAAACAAATCTATTTTTACCGCTATTTTTTGCCAAATACATTCGTTTATCTGCTAAGGCATATACTTCTTTCCAGTCACTTAATTCTTTGTCAAACTCAGCTATCCCAATACTAGAACTGACTTTAAACTCATAACTTTCAAATACTCTTGTGGTATCTTGCATAATACGTTGCGCCAAATTTGATGAAGCTTCTATATCAGAGTTTAGACTAATAATTGCAAACTCTTCTCCACCAATACGAGCAACAAAATCTACATCTCTTCTACTATTAAGTAGTAAAATTCGTCCAAATTCTTTTAGTACAAAATCTCCTGTTTCATGTCCATGCATATCATTGACTATTTTGAAATCATCAAGATCCAAAAACATCAAGGAAGCATTGGTAATTTCTCTTTGTACTTGGGAAAATACTTCTGAGCATTTGCTGTTAAAAAAGCGTTTGTTATAAACTTGAGTTAAAGTATCAGTGATACTTAACGTTAAGAGTTCATCCATAAGTTTAATATTTTCTTTTTCTAAGATTACTCTTTGTGATTCAGCTTCAATTTTACGTGCAAAAATAAGACCAATATCTTCTGCTTCTATAGAGATTTTACGTTTTTTATGTGAAAAAATAGAAATGTGTCCAATACAAGTATCACTACCATTATGTAAGGGTATTCCAAAATAACTTTCAAAATCGTTACTTGTTTCTTTTTCAAAGTCTAATTTAACATTTTCATTGATAATAATAATTTCGTCTTTATATACAAGTTCACATGGTGTGCCTTTTAAGTCAAAAATTTTATCTGTATGTTCGTCCGTAGAATATAAAACGGAAACTTTAGTTATGGGATTACAATCTAGTGCATTGGTGATAAAGACTAAGTCAGCTTCAAAGAGCTTTTTGAGTTCAAAACAAATCACCTCTAAAAAATCATTTCCCACATGGGCAGCAGTTACTTCCACCAAAGCTTTAAGCGCTTTATAGGGATCAAAATTAAATTTAGTCATGTTTAACCTTATCTAGAAGATAATAAAATATATAATGACCTATAATATCAAAGAAAATTATTTATTTAGTTAAATAAATAATATTAATTTATATTAGAAATAAAACAACAATATCACAGAAGAGTCATGAAATTAGTATACACTTAACTAATATATATAAATAAAGTGGGCAAAAATGGATAGTTTTATTCACAAAATAAGTGAAGAATAATTTTTCAGTAAGTGCTAAAATTCTTTTTATTAATAAGAACAAAGGAGTTATAATCAAAACTAACAACACCTCAATGAATACAGCCACACAAATAAATGCAGTAGATGTAAATAAAAAATCAAATTTTCTAATGTATAAAATTATTGGATTGGGTATTTTAATCTTAATTATAGCCATGGGAGTTCGACAAAGTTTTGGGGTATTTCTACCTTCTTTGTCTCAAGCTTTTGACATCTCTCGTTCTTCTTTTGGACTGGCTTTAGCAATCCAACATTTGATTTTTGGTGTATTTCAACCCTTTGTTGGATATCTAAGTGACAAATATGGTGCCCATAAAGTACTAAGTATTGGTGGATTTATTTATACCTTGGGATTATATTTGGTCACTCAAATATCTGATGCATATGGTTTATACATTAGTCTTGGCTTCTTAATAGGATTAGCCCTTAGTGCCACTACGTATGTTGTAATATTGGGAGCTATTGCAAAAGTGGTCAGTGCTAAAAGACGAAGTACTGTTTTTGGAATAGCAACTGCAGCTGGTTCGTTTGGGATGTTTATATTTATTCCAATTTCTCAGAACCTCTTGGCCGATTTTGAATTAAATGAAGTCTTTTATTTCTTTTGTTTGATTACAATTGTGATGATGATCTCTGGATTTTTTATGAAGGTGTCTACAAAAAATGATGCTGCTATTCATGAAGATGAGGTCACTTTACAACATGCTTTAAAAGTATGTAGAACACACTGGGGATATTGGAGACTAAACATTGGTTTTTTTGTATGTGGATTTCACGTGGCTTTTGTAGCAACCCACTTTCCCACTTATCTAGTAGATGAAGGAATAAGTGCAGGTGCAGCTACGCTTGCATTTTCATTTATAGGGTTATTTAATATTATTGGTTCTTTTTCTTTTGGTGTTTTGGGAGATAAGTATTCAAAAAGAAAACTATTAACAATACTATATTTTTTAAGAGGGCTTGTTTTCTCACTGATGTTGATATTACCTTTTAACGAAACCACTGCCTTATTGTTTGGAGCGTTGATTGGCCTTTTATGGCTTGCAACAGTACCCTTAACAAGTGGATTAGTCGTACAGATATTTGGCATTAAAGCACTTGCTACTTTATACGGAATCGTATTTTTATTTCATCAATTGGGAAGTTTTTTAGGAGCTTGGATGGGTGGAATAGTTTATGATAGTACTGGTTCCTACGATAGTATCTGGTGGGCTTGTGTGGGATTAAGTTTACTTGCAGCTGTGATTCATATTGGAATGGATGATAAAAAAATAAAACATAAATAAGAGCTCTTCCTCGAGCTCTTATTGATTAAAGAAGTTTAGGTTTTCCTACGAAATACCCTTGAAACAAGTCAATTCCCATTTCTTTTAGCAAGTCAAATATTTTTTTACTGTGAACAAATTCAGCAATAATTTTAATCTTTAACTCATGGGCAATTTTTAAAATACCATTGACAATTGTTCTTGCATCTAAATCAGTATCGATATCTTGTATTAAAGAACCATCCAGTTTTAAATATTTGGGTTTGATTTTTAACAGATGCATAAAATTTGAATACCCCGAACCAAAATCATCTATTGCAATGTCAATATTATAATCTTGGAAATTCAGAATAAAGTCATTTAAAAGATCATAATCACGAATATAATTATCTTCAATGATTTCAAAACAGATTGGATTTACTTTATTAAATAATTCCATCTGACATTTTTTGTACCTTTTTACCAATTGTTTTAAGTTAAATAAAAACATTTCATTTTCTATGTCTAGTAGAGAAATATTTATACTAAAACTCACATCTTCTTTTTCCATTTTTTCAAAAACTTTTTTAATCATGATGGTCGAAAGGGCATGGTATTGATGCGTTTCTTTAGACATTACTAAGAAGCTATCTGGAGTTAGAATTTCCTCTTCCCCTTTTGTATTGAATCGTCTTAATCTCATGAGTGCTTCATATTTAATAATATCATTCTCATCATCTACAATTTTTTGATAAAAAGGGAAAATATTATCACTTAATATGGCTTGAGTAATAATGTTTTCCCAATACATATTACTATCAAAAACATAAGCTGTACCAAATGTATTTTCTACTTTTTCAAGTGAATCATTAAGTGATGTTTTTTCTTTTAAAATATTTTGAACAATTTCTGTATTAAGTAGAAATTCCTCATCTTTACATTGTATTTTATAATAATCACTTTTAATACAATTTTCCATAACTTCTTCCCTTTATATTTTAAATTATTAAATAACTGTGACTCTATCGTAGAATTTTGAGCTTACATCTTAAAAGTATAATCAAATTTTTTTCTTATTACTTGATAATTAGTGCTATCTTTCCAATATAACATTATAGTAACATTATATAATGTTTATAAATCATTTAAAAATAGTTGAAACAGGTTAGTTAGATATAAGTATTTCTAGATAGAAAGATATTAATATAGATT
>Ga0209826_1002228_pt1 | contig 12892 bp, 12 predicted proteins | sample GOMGulsemesocosm_5_FD_184637 | JGI IMG/M metagenome (GOLD analysis project Ga0209826, IMG submission 184637) | Methane-oxidizing microbial communities from mesocosms in the Gulf of Mexico - GOM15C Gulf of Mexico (SPAdes) (version 2) | ecosystem: Environmental > Aquatic > Marine > Cold seeps... | reverse complement strand
AAGCTTAACTATTTCAAACTTCATACCTTAACTCCTTAAGACTAGCCTGAATCTCATCTTCTAAGCTTCTACCTTCTTTAAATTGTTCTTCCAATATAGACGTTAAACCATCGACTTTTTCCTTAATTGGAATTCCATCGTCTTCAACTTCTGCTGCTCCTACATAACGTCCTGGAGTAAGTACGAAGTCATGTTTTTTCATATCTTCAACTTTTGCCGAATAACAAAAACCTAACTCATCTTGGTAATCCTTCCCTTGCTGCCAGTTATGAAAGGTGTTCGCTATTTTTTTAATGTCATCGATAGAAAAATCTTTTAATACACGATCTTTCATATAACCTAAGTTACGCGCATCAACAAATAAGGTTTCACCTTGTCTGTTACGTTTTTGGTTTTTTTCTTGTTTGTTTTTAGTTAAAAACCAGATGCAGGCAGGGATTTGAGTGTTTGTAAAAAGTTGTCCAGGAAGAGCTACCATGCATTCAACTAGATCATCTTCTATTAAAGTTTTACGAATTTCACCTTCATTATTTGTCATGGAACTCATTGAGCCATTGGCTAATAAGAGTCCAATCGATCCGTTATTGTTGGTGTGATACAGCATGTGTTGTATCCAAGCATAATTCGCGTTACCTTTGGGTGGAATTCCATGAGTCCAGCGCTTATCGTCTTGTGACCCTCCCCACTCCTTTTGATTAAATGGGGGATTTGCGATTACGAAATCAGCTCTTAAATCAGGGTGCTGGTCGTTGTTAAGTGTATCTGTTGGTTCTTTACCTAAGTTAAACTCAATCCCCCTGATGACCATGTTCATCGCGGCTAACTTCCATGTCGTCGGATTTGATTCTTGACCGTAAATCGAAATTTCACCAATGCTTCCACCGTGCTCCTTAATGAAATTTTCTGATGAAATAAAGAAACCACCCGATCCACAAGCAGGATCATAAACCCGACCTTTGTAAGGCTCTAAGCATTCAATAATAGTGGTTACAATGCTTTTTGGCGTATAGAACTCTCCACCTCGCTTTCCTTCTGCACTTGCGAAATTCCCTAAAAAATATTCATAAACATGACCTAAAATATCTTTAGAAGACATTGTATTGTGATCAAAAGGTATTGATGAAACAAGGTCGATAAGTCCTGTTAATTTACTTGATTCGAGTTGTAATCTTCCATAGTCTTTATTGAGAATATTTTTTAATTTTGGATTATCTTTTTCGATAGCTTCCATCGCGTCATCAAGAAGTTTGCCAACCCCTTTGAATTCTCCACCCCATGATAAAGGCGAGCCTAGCGATAATTTAGATGATGATTTTAAATTATCCCATCTAGCCGCTTCAGGAACCCAGAAAATATTAGCTTCCGTATAAGCGTCTCGATCTTCAAGCTCTTCTAGTAAAAGCTCTGCGTCTCCATCTAAGTAATCTTGATGTTCAGGATCAGTAAATTCTTTTTCTAATTGATTTCTGCGCTCTATAAATGAATCACTGACATATTTTAAAAAAATTAACCCTAAGACAACATGCTTATATTCTGATGAATTTAAGTTGCTTCTTAGTTGTTCAGCTGAATTCCATAGCTTTTTTTCTAAACTAGAAATAAAGGATTGTTCATCTTTTTCTTCTGTTGTCATTTTTTAAAATTTCCTATAATAATTATTTTTTTATGTCTTTAAGTATGGTGTAAATAGTTTGTCGCGTAACACCGAAATGTTTTGCTATATCAGATTTTAATGCGCCGCCAATGAACATTGTTATTGCCATTTCTTTTTGTTTTTCATCAAGCGCTGCGGGTCTGCCGCCAATTCTTCCATTTTTCCTCGCAACTTCTAAACCTGCTTTGACTCTATCTTGAATTAATGACCGCTCGAATTCAGCTAAGGAACCAAAAATATTGAAAATCAATTTTCCTGTGCTGGTGGTTGTATCAATCGCTTCTGTTAATGAAGTAAAGCCGATTTCTTTTTTTTCTAAATCATTTACCACTTCTAATAAGTGCTGAAGTGACCGACCTAGACGATCAAGTTTCCATACAATAAGGACATCACCCTTCCGAAGCGATTTAAGGCACTGTTCTAGCTCAACTCTATCCTTCTTGACTCCAGATGCTTTTTCTTCATATATTTTTTCGCAACCAGCCGCATTTAGCGCATCTATTTGTAATGCGGTATCTTGTGATGATATTGAGACTCGTGCATATCCTATTTTCATGTATTTACTTTTTTAACAATGGTTTTATTAACAATATCATACTATTGATTTTTTAACAGCCTTTTTTAACATTATTCACTATAAATACGGTTTTGTTAATAGCTGTTCTTTCTTACAGACTGGTACGTTAAAAATACAGGTGTTTTTTTAACATCACTTAAATGCTAAAGCATATATCTTTTAGCACTATTTAATCTTTATTTTTTATTAAACGGTACAGAATAAAAGTGTTTTTTATATTTAAAGTGCAAAAAAGATCCTTTTTTTAAGAAAAATACTTAAATTTTTTTCTTATTTTTTTTAGAAAAAATTGAAAGTTGGAAAACGCTGCAAGATAGATAGATAAAGAGATTGAACATGATTGAAAATATTTTATTTTGCTATTATATATAAAAAAAAACAATATTAGCAAAAAGGGCTATCGCCCAAAGCGTAAAAACATGGGGTTCTCTCTTCGGCAGAAATGGATACAGGTCTTTTCATATGCATCTTTTTTATATTGATGAAAAAAAAATTATGGAGGTATTTTTTTCTATTTTATTCAGTAAAATCAGTCTTTTTTATTATTTTTCACTAATTTTGAAAAAAATGATGATTTTTAGTCTTTTAAGTGTAAATTTACACTTATTTACTGTAAATCTGTAACTATAATTTATAATAAAAGTGTAAATTACGGTTTTTACAGTTACAGTGTAAACCGTAACTATTTTGTTTGTTTTTACAATAATACATAAATGCTCAATAAAACTGAGTGTTTATGCTGTTTTATGAATTTCAGATGCTCCATATATTTTTTTTAAAAAAAAAGATAGTAAAAGATGTACTAAGATAATAAAAGTATAACTTAGTATATCTTCTATTATCTTTTAGTATCTTTTGTAGTAAAATAGAATTTTTAATTTAGAGAAAATTATGATCATATTAGTGGGTAGTCAAAAAGGAGGTTGCGGTAAATCAACGATTGCAACGAATATTGCAGCTGCACTTGCAGTGCAAGGAAAAGATGTGATGTTGGTTGATGCAGATCGTCAGGGTTCGAGTTCAAATTGGTTTTTAGATCGATCTGAGAATGAAGATTTAGCACCTGTGCATTCAGTTCAAAAACTTGACGATGTAAGGGTTTCAATACTTGATTTAAGTAAACGATATGAGTATGTAATCATTGATGCTGCAGGAAGAGATTCGCAAGAATTAAGAACATCTATGATGGTTGCTGATGTATTTGTTATGCCAGTTCGCCCCTCTCAATTTGATCTTGATACAGTACCTAACATGCGTAAAATATATAATGATGCAAAAATTTTAAATGGCGAACTAAAATTTTTATCGGTGATCATGATGGGGCCAACAAATCCGATTATTAATGAATCAAGTGATGCTCAAGAGTTTTTTAAAAATTATCCCGAGATAACTTTATTAAAAACGATTATCTGCGAAAGAAAAGTTTATCGGGATGCAATAAGCGGGGTTGGAAAAGGTGTGGTTGAACTGGATAACGCTAAAGCGAAAAAAGAAATAAATGATTTGTTGAGTGAGATTATTTAATGAAATTCAAAGATAGAACAATAAAAAGTGACGAAGATGTCGCCGCCGAGGAAAAATTTATTTCAGGTGCGGATAAAACAGCTGATGAAGTAGAAAAAGAAGAAGAAATTGTAAAATTAGATCCGAATGCTGTACGAAAAAAGCAATTAGGAATAAAAGTAAATGACTATGAAATGCTGTTACTGCAACGTTTAGCAGATAAAACAGATCGAACCATTTCGGCCACAATTCGATATGCAATAAATAAAGCGATCAAGGATCACAGTGTTAAAAAGCGACAATAAAAGTATAACTTAGTATATCTTTTATTATCTTAGTATAACTTTTACTATCTTTTTTTTGCTTTATTAACAATCAATTAAAAATTAAAAGAGAAGAATGTTAGACGCTTTATTATTAATCAGTTATAATCATAATAATCGCTTAGAAACCTTATGAAAATAAAGTTTCAGGCATAAAAAAAGCAGCTACTTGCAAAACAAATAGCTGCTTTTTTAAATTCTTTCAACCCTTTTAAAGACCGTTTTCTTGGCGGATCTCTGTCTTTAAAGGATAAATACAATAAGGGATAACTAAAACATTCAAATTTAATTATAACCTATTTTTTTATTCAAACAAATAAATCCTCTAAAATTTACTGTTTGAGCTGATATTTTAACACCATAAAATATCTAAATAAAGAGAAATATATCTAATTTGAGTGTTTTTTTTAAACATTCATGAAAAATACAAACTTAAAATTAAAAAATCTTTGCGGTGACACTACTGGATTTATCGACTTAGATAAAAAAACATCTCAGCTAGAAAATGGCAAAACAGGCTATTTTTATCATAAAGGTCAATCTGATCGAACATGGATAACAACGCCTGAATTTTTTCAACATCTCTCTAAACAAACGAATGCAACAATATATGTTTGTCCACGAACAGTTGATGCTAAAGATGTCGCTTCTTTACTAAAAGACAATGGCGAACAATTCAACCTATATCTACCAAATTTCTGCCACCTTTGGCATAGGTTCGCTGTAGAGCAACGAATTTCATTTGTTCATACTTCTGATGAAAAGCTTAATTTTCGTTATTTAACACGAGAAAAAACAGCTATTTCTGAAGAAAAATTATTTATTGATAATGACCTAATTAAATCTCCTGGGGGCATCACAATTGCTTCTACTTCTATCTCAGCTCATTATCAAAATCATTTGCTCGGGGGCGCAATATCTGCGACTTCTAATGCTGTTTTAGGTTATAAAAAAATATATTTTCAAACAAAATATCCGGATTTTTATAAAAAAATTGAAAGTTTAAAACACTCTAATAAAGAGCGTTCTGCCTTTAAATTTCTTGATTCAAAAATTAATGAAAAATTGAATGAACAAGTTTCTTTTTCTGATGCTTTTAAATCGATTGATTCATCTGAAGTTGAGCATATGAAAGACGGGGTATTTCTCTGGAATCAGGTTGAAGGCTCTGGAAAAACGGGGGCTATCGCTAATTCTTTAGAAAAAGGTTTTGGTAGATTTTTAGCTACATCGAATACAGAAGCACTTATTGCTGAATTAGCTAATAGATTAAATTGTGTAAGTTATAAAAACATTCCTGCGATTAAAGCGGGATTTCATTTTAATCGCGTTGCAACGTGTCTGAATAGTTTTACAAACCCAGTGATATCAGCGTTTAGTCATGATTTGGATTGTGTGTTTTTTGATGAATTCTTGTCTATTTTAGATGCCTTGGCCTCAGGTAAGCATATCTCAGAAACTGAACGACCACGACTTTTAGAAGAAGTTACTCGTATTATAAAAGATACACCGAAAATCATGATCGCTGATGCCAATCTAAATCAAGCAGCTGTCGAGTTTATTAAATCCATTCGAAATGACATTAATGTTGTTAATTTTGACTATAAAATTTATAAAAAACCTAATGCCATTTTTTATGATTCTCAAGAAAAAATAGTACAAAAAATTATCGATAAAGCGGCTGCTTCTAATGAATGTATTACCGTATTTACGGATACAAAAAAAATGGCGCTTACTCTCGAAAAAGTGCTTTTAAAGTCTGTTAAAAATCTTGAACCCGAACAGATCGCATTGCTTCATGCCGAAAATAAAGCAGGAGATGAGTTTAGATCTTACGATAAAAAATTCTGGGATGATATTGATAGAAACCTAAAAAAATACAAAATAATGATTTCATCTCCAGTGATAGGGTCTGGAATATCTCTTGAAAAAAACATTGATGAAAATACATTTTGTTTGTTTTCAGGACATTTAAATGTACCTTCCTATCTTCAACAGATAGCAAGAAATAGAATGACTACAAATCTTCACATTTATTTTGATGAGCGTTCAGAATACGAGCATCAGCTCATTAATAAAGAACAAAAGCTATCTCTTATCAGTTCTTATGGTGCTCTTGATGTTTTTAATTTAACTCGTAAGCAAACAGAAGAAAACATTAAATCTAATAAAATTGAATATTTTATGCGAGCCATGTTAAGAAAAGGATACTCTTTGTCTTGGAATCAAAAAAATGAACTTACATCAGAAATTGATTTAAAAAAATGTGCTAAGGAAGTTAAAAATGATCACGTTGTAGCTGTTCAAAATTCTTCTGACAATGCTATTTTAGATCCTATTCATCATTCTAAACTATCAAGGAAATCAAGGACTACACAAGCTGAAAGTGATGAACTGACACGTTTTAATCTAGCTAGAACTTTTTTTGAAAGTCCTGATATTAATACCAAAGAAAAAATAGATGTACTGCCAGAAGCATTCAAAATTTTACGAAATTTAGAGCTCATTAGAACTGCTTTACCAACAGTAAAAAAACTAGATGAAGAAGATTCAGCTATTGCTAGTAAAAAACGTCATTACGTTAATAAACGCGATATGTTGCTAATCTTAAGAAGATCTCAATCTCCATCCAAAACAGTTTGTAAAAACATTATTAAAGAATTTATTTCTAATGCTCCTAAGTACCAGCTATTAATTTCCGCAAATATTGGATATTGGAAAAAAGAATTTGAAACGATAGATCATATCAAGATCGTAAGTAAATTATGCAAAATCCACTTTGGTTTTGAAATAATAAAAAAAGGAAAAGAGATCAAAATAAAATATCATTTTGACTTCAGAAAGGTTGATAAAAAGAGAGCAGAAAAGAACTTTTCAATTCTCAAAAATAGCATCGAAAATGACCAAATTTTTTATGATTTTTTTCAGAAAAAATTAGAAAGTGAAAATCGCTATAAGGCTTATACTCAAAGGGCTGTAGCATGATGGAAAACATTTTATTTTGCTATTATATATAAAAAAATAATTATTCAGTAAAAGCGCTATCGCGCTAAAGCGTAACGACACGGTTTCTTCTTCTGCAGAAATGATGCAGACAGTAAGTGTCATCTTATTTTTATGCTACCTAATTGATCTTAAGAGTAGGTTAGGTGGTAGCAGGCGAAGGATTAAGTATTGATTTATTTACTGCTAAAATATATATCTTATAGCAGTAAAAAGGAACTAAATATGAGTAAATTTACGGTTAAAACAACCGATATATTTGAGATTTATACAGTAAAGGTTAAATCTTTATTTAAGAAGATTGATGTTGTTAAATTTGATCCAGAAAATGATACAACATTTAAACAAAGCACATCAGAAACTGCATCCTACGCAGCTGAGATTTCAGCTGTATCCAAAAATTCGAAATCAGTATTTTTAATATTTCATTTATACAAAATAAAAGAGATAGAAAAAATAGATATGACACCAACATTGGCTAAAAATATTTTAAGAAAAATTGTAGGGAAAGGGAAAGGAGTTTCGTTTTCAACGTTATTAAATAATTTTGCAATCGATGAGCGAACATCAAAAGATAAATCAAAAGATTTTGAAAAAATAGATTATATCTGTGAAAAATATAGTTACATAAAGGATGAATTAAAAGTTTTTATGAATGAATTAAGCAAGATAAGAAAAAAAGTTAAGGGAAATTAAAATACTAAAAGATATATTTTTTAGCATGAAATATATCCATATCTGCTTTTTTTGTTTATTTGAGTGAAGAAGTGATAAAAATATCTATATTAAGTGTAAATTTACAGTTTATGTATTAACTAGATTTATTTATAATGATATAATAAGTGTAAATTACAGTTTTACAGTTACACTGTAAATTTACATTTATTATAACATTTATAGGTATTGAAAATGAGTGAAGAAGAAGAAGAAAAAAAGAGAGTTAAATTTGAAGATGTTGTTAATGCATTAACTAAAGATAGTGATGGTAATGATCTGGTTGAAGCGATCAATCCTTTTGAGACTAATTCCGCAAAAATCAGAGAAATCATCGGTTCTGGCGGGCTCGGTACAATTCAAAAGCACTTAGGTACTATTCGTGAAAATGTTAGTAAAGATCGAATAGAAGCCTTAGATGTTTCAGAATCTGAAACACCTAACGCTCCTAAAGAGCTAATTAAATCAATTTGGGAATCAGCATGGAAATCAGCTCAAGTTGCTACTTTGTCCCGCATTGAAAGATTAACTGTTGAACGTGATGGTTTAAAATTAAAAGCAGATACACAAGCGAATGATATTGAAAGCTTAAGCGATCAGGTTGATGAGCTTGAATCAAATGTAACTGATTTACAAAATGATATTGTAAATAATAAAGTTTTGGTTGAAAAAATAGAAGCTGATGCAGAACAAAATATTGAAAACGTAAGAACAGAATTAACGAATGAAAATATTCTTTTAGAAGAATCAAAAGGATCGATTGAAAAGAATTTAATGGAGTTAAAGCATGAAGTTGAATCTGTAAAAAAAGATGCATTACATCAAAAAGAACTTTCTGATAGAGATGCTGAAATTGTTAAAACAACAATGCAATCAACGATTGATAACTTGAATGAAAAGGTGTCTGAATTAAAAGCAATGAGAATTTCAGAATTAAAAGATATGAAAGAAGTCGATATTTCTAGTAAATGAATCACGATCCTATGCACTTATTTTAAACACTAAGTACATAGGATGCTGAAAAAAAAGAAACCATATCTTTACGTTTTTGAGCGATAGCGATTTATTTTAAAGAATAAATTATTTTAAATAAAGATGTTTTTTACAGTATGATTTAATTGTTTTTTTACTTATTTTTAGCTGAAATGTTTCTTTTAAAATAGTTTGAATATTTTCATAAGATATTTCTTTTGATTGTATTTTTTCTTTATTTTGTAATAAAACATTCCTTAAATCCTCAAGTTGGTCTTTTATTTTTTCTTTTTTTATCATAATTTAGTTAGGTTTTTATTTACTAGTTAGTATATATTCAAAAGTTATTTATGTTAAATATTAACTATTTTTGATTTTTACGATAATATTAATATATAGTTTTTCTTTTTATAGGCACGTCAGCCATTGTTTAACATTTTTTCGCTACGCTACAAAATATTAAAAATGGCCTGTGCTTTAGGTTGCACCTAAAAACCGCTAAAAGATAAAAAAACAACTGCATACGCGAGGATTTATGTTATGAGTGAAAATGAAAAAGAAAATAAAAATATTCATGTCGCAACAAGAATGACAAAAAGTGAGTATGCAGAATTTTCATTAAAAAATATGAATTCTGATGGTGAAAAAATAATAAGCGAATCTGAATTTATTAGACAGTCATTATTGAAATCTGAAATTAAAATAAATGATTCTGAAGTTGAACAGTACAAATGTTTTATTTTAGGAAAAATAAGTAACAATGTTAATCAAATTGCAAAGCGATTAAATGAAGATAATCAGTTAAATAAAATAAATGAAGATAGTTATAAAAAAGTTTTATCAGAGTTGGTTAAGTTGAATGAAAGTGTTGTTAAATTAAGTAGCTCAATTTAACTTTATGTTGATAAGAATAACAAAAAATGTATCGGGAATTGAACATTATTTGGAAACAGGGAAAAAAGCAGGAAGGGATAAATCTCGTGATGAACTAGATAAACGAGTTTATTTATCTGGTGATATGCATGCTTTTTCTGAAGCAGTTAAATACACACAAAAAAATAAAAAATGGAAGGATAATTATTTTCATTTAACAGCTTCTTTTGCTATTGAAAATAATGATTTAGATGATGAAACTTTAAGAAGAATTACAGATGATTTACTCGATTATTATTTTTGTGATTATGATAAAAATGATTTGATTTATGAATGTGAAGCGCATAGACCTATCATTCAAAGTGATGTTGATAAGACAACTGGTGAGCTTCATCAACGAGTAATGCATTTTCATTTGGGTTTTTCAATGTTGGATGTAACAACCAATAATCAAATAAGAATGATTCCTTTTAAATTAGAATCTGATAGAGCTTTTCAGTCATTTTTAGCTGAAAAATATGATTTAGTTGATCCAGCAGATAAAAAAAGAAAATTACAGCAAACGAAAAAAGAAATTATTTCAAGATGGAATAGCAATACAGATATCGTAAGTAAACAAACAAAAGTTTCTGAATTAAGAAGTGTTTTTAAAGAAGTTTTAGAGGGTGTTGAAAGTATTGATGAAGTTGTAAAAGAACTTTATAAGCTTGATTTTGTTGATTCTGTAGCGTTTAAGGTTCAAAAAAAATCAGGTAATAAATATCTACAAGTTAAAACTTCACTCGGAACAAGAAATATAAATTTACGCGGTAAAGGGTTTGAGAATTTAGAGAAGCTTTATTACTCATCTGAAGAGCAAGCTAACCGTAAACAGCTTAAAGTTGATATAAGGACTAATGAAGAAATTTTTAACCAACATAAAGTGTGGTGGTTAACTCAGCAAAAGAAACGTAAAAAAAAGAAGAAAGTTGATTACGAAAAAACAGAGAAAAAATATAAGGATAAATTTGAAAATAGGATAAAAGAAGCGCGGGTATTTTATGTTCTGTATGAAAATAATATCCAAGAAGAATTGATTAAAGGTTATAAAATTTGGGAAAAGAACAATGTTCGATATTTGTTTAATAATGATTTAAACGTAAAAATTTATGATAATCCGAATAGGGTTACAGCTAGTATTCCTGATGATCCTGACGAACGAATTAAGGTAGTTAAATTGATGCTGGAGATGTGTTTAGCTAAGGGATGGGATTTAAGTAAGTTAAATATAAGAGGAACAGATCAGTTTAAAAAAGATGTTTTAGAGCAAATAAAGCTGATTAAGAATTCTGATTTAGATGTTAAAAGGCCTGATGAAAATTTGGTAAAAAGTAAAAAGTTAAGGATGAGCGGGGTTTCTCAAGAAGTGGTTAATAACAAAGAAAGTGATGCTAAAAAGAAATTTTCTAAGGATGAAATTAAAGCTATTAAAGAAGGTGTATCTGCTCAATCAGTTTTAGATGAAGCGGTTAAAAAATACGGTGTAATACATGATTTTTTTACTGTTATAGATAATAAAATCAAGGATAGTCGAACCAAAGCAAAGCCGAAAAATGTTATCGATTTTTTAACGAAAAATTGTAATGTTTCGTTTTCTGATGCGTTGCCTATGCTTGATGAAATGTTAAAAAATCAAGAAAATATGGAGGACTTAAATGATCAATTTAAGCGTATGTAAAAGCGCTAATCCGAATGGTCTTAGTGGTTGGGAAAAATTAGAAATTAATGGTTCTTCAGAGTTTGAGCGTGTTGTTAAGAAATATAGTTATGCTGCTTTTGGTGATTTGAAAGACGATTATAGAAAGTCAGATAATATTGAAAGTCTTTGTCCTTTAGCGATTTTTGATGTTGATAATGATCCTGGCGATCCACGGTTGCTTATTGATGAAGCTAAAGAGCTGTTAAATGGTGTTTTTTATATTATTTTAAGCAGTAGACATCATAAAAAAATTAAAGGAAGTAAGCCCGCGATTGATCGTTTTCGTATTTTTGTTTTTTTAGATAAATCGTTAACAGCTAAAAAAGAAAATTATCAATTAGAGGTTATAAAAATATCTGAGCGTTTAGGTTTGTTTGATTTTTTAGATATGAGTGCGCTAAAAGATATATCTCGACAGTATTATGCATCACCAGAAGATGCTATTTTTATTGTTAATGCAGCAGATAAGTTTTGTGTCGATGAAATTATTAGTGAAGCAAAAGATGATTTAGTTGAGATTCAAGCGATAAGGGATGAAGTTAAGAAAAACATAAAAAACATAAAAAACAATAAGAAAAATATTAGTTCAGATTCGAATGATTACTATACGTTTATTGATGTTGATGCTATGAACAGCCTGCCTTTAGATATTATTTATGAGTCTTTAACGGGTAGTAATATGACTCAGAAAGGGTCGTATTTAATGGCTAAAGGTGTTGCTCCAGGTACTAGTCAATCAAAAAAGTCATTTACAGTTTTTCAAGATAATGAAGAGTGGCTATGGCATGATTTTAAAACATTAGAGTCCGGAAATGTTTTAACATTCATGGAGCAATTGGGTTTTAATGCTCATGAAGCAGCTGTTAAGCTTGAAGTAATGTTTAATGTGACTTTGTTGGTTGAAAATCTTGAGTTTTATAAGAAAATATTTTTTGATGCACTTTCAAAATCTTATAATGATAAAAGTTTCAAAGCGGAGGTAAGGAAAGGGTTTACAGCAGATGTTGTTCTGCTTGATGTTAAAACGTATGGTTTAAGGGTTGCTAATAAGAGTTTTACATTAAGTGATTTCGGTGTAGATAAGCTTTTTGTCATAAATCATTTAAAAGATGGGATGCGAAGAAGGAATCTTGGGTTGGAGTGATTCAGGGATACTCAAAGATAATAAAAGAACATCTTTGAGTATCTTTTAATGTGTAGTTTATTAATGATTGATTATGAAAATATTTTTAACATCTGATATTCATACCGAAAGAGCTCATAAACGTTTTATACCGGATGCTGACTATCCTTGTTTACGCTTTAATTATCCTGAAGAGGCTGATGTTATTGTGTTAGCTGGCGATATTGGCGAATGGATCAATGGCATAGAATGGGCGAGGCATCGATTTAAAAATAAAGAGATTATTTGGTAATCCCCCCGAAAAATAATTGAAGTCAAAAGTGGAATTTTCTCTTATGCTTAACGCAGGAGACTATTCATGAAAAAAGCACATTTTAGCGATAGCCAAATATTAGCTATTTTAAAACAAGCC
>Ga0209826_1002227_pt1 | contig 12895 bp, 11 predicted proteins | sample GOMGulsemesocosm_5_FD_184637 | JGI IMG/M metagenome (GOLD analysis project Ga0209826, IMG submission 184637) | Methane-oxidizing microbial communities from mesocosms in the Gulf of Mexico - GOM15C Gulf of Mexico (SPAdes) (version 2) | ecosystem: Environmental > Aquatic > Marine > Cold seeps... | reverse complement strand
AACCCCGACGCTGCCGATTCGAACAACCTGGCCGAGCTGGGTTACGCCCAGGGCGTGCCCATGGGCGGCGACCTAACCCGAAACCCAGACCCCAGCGCCGCGCCGCAGCTGCTTATTCGCGCCGTCAAAGACCCTAAAGACGCCAACCTTGATCGCGTGCAGGTGGTTAAAGGTTGGATGGATCAAGCGGGGCAACAGCAGGAAGACGTCTTTAATGTCGCTTGGTCAGACAACCGCACACTCGATGCCAAGGGTAAGCTTGCGCCGGTTGGCAACACCGTTGACATCGCTACCGCACACTACGAAAACACCATTGGCAGTGCGGAACTGTCAACCCTCTGGACTGACCCGAGCTTCGACCCCAGCCAGCGGGCTTTCTATTATGTTCGGGTGCTGCAGATACCCACCCCGCGCCACTCCCTCTATGATGCGGTGGCGCTGCAGCAGCCAGCACCCAAAGAGGGACCAACCACCATCCAAGAGCGGGCTTATACCTCGCCTATCTGGTACACCCCATAAAGGTTGTTGGGTAGCCCTTGTAAGTGGCTACCCAATACAGCTCAACCTATAGCTCAACCTATAGCTCAAATAAAGCATACACATCGGAGCATCGACAGATGACGTTATCTCGACTCGCCACAGCCGGACTTTTAGCCGCCGCCATCAGTAACGCAACAACACTACAGGCCGAAGAACCCACTCAAGTGTTGTTTGGTGATACTCACCTGCACACCAATTACTCTTTCGATGCTTTTTTAAATCAGAACAAATCCGCTGACCCAGATACCGCTTACCGCTGGGCCAAAGGTCAGCCGGTGATCCACCCCTACAACCGAGCTAGGGTACAGATTGAGACGCCGCTGGATTTCCTCGTTGTGGCCGATCACGCCGAACTGATGGGGGTTATGCGCTCTATAGACAACAATACACTGGAGCTCGAAGACCTGGGCTTTATTGGCAATATCAAGCGCTGGTTTGCCATCTACTTCCTCCAGGACGCGATGGACTCTGGCCGCGAAGGCAGTAATTTCTTTGCCACGCTACTGCCAAGATCTGCCCAAAACCCTGGCGGCGACCCAGTGCAAGACCCCACGAACACTGGCATAGGCAGCAGCGCCTTTGGTGATACCAGCAAGACCGAAACCCGCGCTTGGAATGAGATAGTTGATGCTGCCGAGCGTCACAATGACCCTGGTACATTTACCAGCCTCATCGGCTGGGAGTGGAGCTCAATCCCCACCGGCGCCAACCTGCACAGAGTTGTGTTCACCCCTGACGGCGCTGACAAAGCCAAGCAGTATCTACCCTATGGCTCGGACCAGAGCGAATACCCAGAAGATCTATGGCAGTGGCTGCAAACCACACAGGAAAACACCGGCAGTCGATTTGTGGCTATCCCTCATAACTCCAACATATCCAAAGGCTATATGTTTGCTGAGACCACGCTGAAAGGTCAGCCGATTACCGCCGACTACGCCCGTACTCGAGTAAACTGGGAGCCGGTGGCCGAAGCCACCCAAATCAAAGGCGACTCTGAAACCCACCCAGCTGTATCTCCCGATGATGAGTTTGCCGACTTTGAAACCTACGCCCACTACATCCAACAGGATGCCCAAGATTATGAGGCCAAACCCGGTGACTACATTCGCTCAGGCCTCAAGCGAGGCCTGGCCATTGAAGAAAAAGTGGGCGTCAACCCATACAAGTTTGGCTTGATCGGCTCCACCGATGCCCACACAGGTATTGCCTCCGCCGAAGAGAATAACTTCTGGGGCAAACTGGCCATCGACTCCACCCCGGAAACCAAAAAGAACGGCGAGTCGATCGGCGAAATGAAATCCAACGGTTGGAGCATGTCCGCCTCAGGTTTGGCCGCGGTTTGGGCCAAGGAAAACAGCCGCGAAGAGATCTTTGCTGCCTTCCAGCGCAAGGAAGTGTATGCCACCACTGGGCCACGCTTAAAAGTGCGAATGTTCGGCGGCTGGGATTTTGATACAACTGCCTACGACGCAGATAATTTGGCCGAAATCGGTTACGCGCAAGGTGTGCCTATGGGTGGCGATTTAACCCGCAGCTCGGATCCGAGCGCCACACCTCAGCTGCTCATTCGCGCAATTAAAGACCCTAAAGAAGCCAACCTTGATCGCGTGCAAGTGATTAAAGGTTGGGTCGACCGCGACGGCAAACAGCACGAGCGCATTTTCAATGTGGCCTGGGCCGATGAGCGAAGCCTAGACGGCAATGGCAAGCTACAACCTGTGGGCAACACCGTTGATCTCAGCACCGGCCACTATGACAACAGCATCGGCAGTGCCGAGCTATCCACCCTGTGGACTGATCCGAGCTTCAACCCCAGCGAGCGAGCCTTCTACTATGTGCGTGTGCTGCAAATACCGACGCCTCGCCACTCACTTCTCGACGCCATCGCCTTACAGATACCAGCACCAGAAGAGGGTCCAGCCACTATTCAAGAGCGGGCTTACACCTCACCTATTTGGTATACGCCTTGATGCTTAGGGAATTTTCACAACCCCATCACTGCTGTATGCGGGACAACCATCTATGAGAAAGCTGCTTGCGGAACCCTTAATACAATTTGTGGCCATAGGTGCGGCGCTGTTTATAGCCGCCCAGATGTTTGCACCTGAGCGGCTGCAAAGCGTGGATGAATTCGACATCTCCGTGGATAACAAAACACTGGTTCACTACTTACAACTGCAAGCCAAGAGTTTCAGCGCCGCCGATGCCGAACAAAAATTTCTGTTGCTGTCAGAGCAAGAGAAGCAAACCCTGATCGATGACTATGTGCGCGATCAGGTGTTGTTTCGCGAAGCGATGGCGCTGGGCTTGGACGCTAACGACGAGGTTATTCGTCGACGCCTGATTCAAAAGATGGAGTACATCGCGCAGGGTTTTTATCAAAACATTGCGCCAATCGACGAGGCATATTTATCTGAATTCTTCGCTGAGAACCGTGAAGATTATCAGGTAGCCGCTGCGGTTAGTTTTACCCACGTTTTCTTTGATGAAAAAAAACACGGTGTCGAGAAAGCTCAGCAGCTGGCAACACAAAGCCTTGCAGAACTGAACCACAAGAGCATTGCCTTTAACGGCGCCTCGCAGTTCGGAGATCGCTTTCTCTTTAATCGCAATTACATTGAGCGCACCGCCGAATACATTCGCGGTCATTTCGGCAAGGGCTTTGAAACGCTTCTTTTTACTCTGCCGTCACAAACTCAATGGCAGGGGCCTTTTCAATCCGATTACGGTTTTCACCTGCTTCTCATGAAGAGGGTTACAGAACCTCGACTGCCAAACCTCAATGAGGTCTCAGGCATAGTGCTGGCCGACGCTCGCCGGCGTCAACAGCAGGATTTGAAAAAACAGGCGGTGGATACGCTTATAAAGAAATACAACGTGTCTAAAGTAGTCAACGACTCATGAGGTACGCCATTGTCTTATGGAGTGTACTGTTATGGAGCGGGCTTGCTGGCGCCCACGAAGGTCGCCCAGTGTACATAAAGCTGACTCAATCAGCGCCGCTGGAATACAGCCTACAATGGAAGACACCGCCGGTCATGGCCGCAGGCCAAGAACCAACGGTGCGCCTACAGGCAAGTGGCTGCGAGCGCCAAACTGGCGATTTCCGTCGCCGACTAACGGGTACACATCAGTACCTTTGCGAAAATCCAGCGCCCGCGCTAACCGTTGAGCTGCAATACCCAAAAGACAACCCAGCACTGTCGACGCTGATCGTCTTTGAGCGCTTAAGCGGTGAGCAGAGTCAGCACTTCTCCGGTCCAGAAACCCTGCAGATAACGCTACCGACGACGGTTAGCGTCAGCGACGTCATAGGTCAATACATTATCGCCGGCGCTGAGCACATCCTAGTTGGCTACGACCACCTGCTGTTTGTACTCTGCTTGCTGGTCATTGCCGGCTCGACCCGGCGCCTGCTACTGACCATCACCGGCTTCACCCTCGCCCACTCAGTGACCCTTGCGCTGGCCAGCTTTCAGATACTGCAACTGCCCATCGCCTTTGTGGAAATGTTAATCGCGCTGAGCATTGTGATACTGGCCGCCGAGATCATTAAAAACAAACAACACACCTTCGCTTGGCGCTACCCCGTCGCGACGGCCACCGCCTTTGGCTTATTACACGGATTAGGATTTGCCAGTGTCTTGGGAGAGTTCGGTCTGCCCCAACAGATGAAATTAACCGCTCTGGTATTTTTTAACGTAGGTATCGAGGCCGGACAAATATTGTTTATTTTGGCCTGCCTGTTTCTGAAGTCACTGTTTCTGAAGTCACTGTTTCTGAAGTCACTGTTGCTGAAGTCACTGCGGCTAAAGGCGCTGCCGTTGACGCCAGGATTACAACTGCCCCAGCGAATTCAACGACACGCCACAGCGATACCTATCTCGATTTCCGCTTTGGGTATTTATCTTGTCGGCTGCACCAGCGCTTATTGGTTGATCGAGCGCAGCGCCGCCATCTATTTTTAACTGGGCCGGTTCGAACTCCCCTTGTTATAATCACCTTGCAAGCGTTTATAACAATAATGAGGTGAGTGACCCATGAACATAAAAGCTTTCTTTCGCACCCCGCTTTTAGTGCTCTGCACGCTGCTGAGCACTACTTCTTACGCCGAGACGGTTTGGATCGATGTGCGCAGCGCCGTTGAGTATTCACTCGATCATATCGAGGGCGACCTGCGCATTGCCCATACCGATATTGTGCAGCGCCTGCTACAGCTGCAGCCCGATCTTAATACGGATATTCGCCTGTACTGCCGCAGTGGGGGTCGAGCAGGTAAAGCCATGGCGGCGCTAAAAGAGGCTGGCTACAAGCAGGTATCAAACGCGGGGAGTATTAACCATGCCCGTCAAGAGCGAGGTCTAAACCAGTAATCTCATCAGCTGTTCGATAACCGTTAACATTCCTCAACGTTTAAGCGCTGATTTTGGAAGAGCGGATCCTGCTGGATTTGCTGATACTTTAACTCCAACTCCTTGATCAACTCCGTGTACTGCTCATCAATATGCAAATACAGACGGATATCGTCATAGATGACTTCACTGTGCAGCTTATCGCGACCGGTTTCGCGGTAGAGCTGGCTGGCCAATAGGCGGTAGCGACTGATCAAGAAAAAACCATCGACACGGCCTGCGGCCAACAATTTGACCATCTGTCCGATGGACTGCGCTTGCACCGAGCTGGGGGCGTAATAGCCGCTCTGCACCTGGCCGGCAATCCGGCGATAGGCTGGCAGATAGGCTATCCGCCGGCCTCGGTAGTCCGCCGGGCCGTCTATCTCCGTCCCAGAGAAGAGCATGGTTGCCTCTTTTATCAGGGAGCCTTTAATCCGCACCATATTCGCCAGCTGCTGGCCTCCCAGTTTGGCGGTGTAATAGAGGCCATGGACCTTGCCCACCTCTGCGACCAGAGCAATACGGCGCGCTGGGTAGTACTGCAACTCTAGACGCCCATCAAGGTGACGATTCAGGGTATTAAGCAGCATGGAATCGCAGTCGAACACGTCGACAAACTCTTTGTATTCCACATTGGTGGCCAAGATAATCGGCCCATTGGGCTGCTGATCAAGCGCTGTGGCGGAAAGCGCCAACAGGGCTTGTAGAGGCAAAAAAAGGAGCAGCAGTTTGGAGCGGAAAGTAAGCAACATAGTCAGGCGCGGGCAATATCAACGAAACTCACATTTAACCATAAAACCGATCGGTCGGCAGCGGCCTTAGGCGGTCAAGGTCTGCCAGCAAACGTTAAATTAATCAGGGGCAAGCGGCGTTAAAACGCCGCTCGGTACTGGAGGCCTTCATTTCCACATCATGATGAACCATCTCCGGCCCTAACCCAGCTCGAGTGAGACACCACAATACTTACAGTGATCGGCGTCGGTCTCATGGCCCAAACGCTTGCAGCCATCACACTGTCGCTGACTGCGTTCGCGTTGCATTTCGGTTGCCAGCTCGGCCGTAAGAATGCCGGTTGGCACGGCAATGATGGAATAGCCTGTTAGCATCGCCGCGGCGGCGATGACCTGGCCGAGTGGCGTCTGCGGAATAATATCCCCGTAACCAACGGTGGTGATGGTCACAATGGTCCAGTAGATGCTTTTCGGAATGCTGGTGAAACCGTGCACAGGCCCTTCGACGACAAACATCAGTGAGCCAAACATGCTGGCGAGCACCAGTACGGTGGCAAAGAACACCAGAATTTTACGCCGCGACTGGAACATCGCACGCATAAGGATATTCATCTCCGAAAGATAACGCACCAGCTTTAAAATACGAAAAATCCGCAGCACCCGCAGCAGGCGAATGATCATCAAATAGTTGGCATCGATAAAGAACAACGCCAGATAACTGGGCATGATCGACAGCAGGTCGACTACACCATAAAAGCTGCGCAGGTAGCGCCAGCGATAAGGTGAGCAATAGATACGCAGCGCGTACTCAATGGTAAAGGCGATGGTGAATATCCACTCGACGGTATGCAGCCAGTGACCGGCGCTCTCAGCCACAACACCCACCGACTCCGCCATCACCACCAGTACACTGAGCAAGATCGCGCCGATCAACAACATATCAAAACGTTTTCCAGCTGGGCTCTCGGTGCCAAAAATAATGTCATTGAGTTGCTGCTGTAAGGGGGACTGCTGTACTGATGGCATAACCGACTCTTGTCTACTCAGGAGAAAACGCGCTCTGCAGGGAATTAAACCACAGAGCCGCGCCCTTGCGCATTCTCTCTGGTTACTTAACGCCACGGCTTATACTTGGCAAGCAGAGCCCGAGGCTTTACTCTGTGCGGCTATACCCTACTATCGACAGCCTAAAGCTGAGCGCTAACCACCAATAGCCGTCGATAGGAGCCCCCTACAAGCGCGCCAGCCCAATAGACGCTGCCACGCGCACAAGAGAGAACCCAGCCTGTGTCACTGCTACTAAAACCCCTGCGCTGCCCCCACTGCAGCGAGCCCATCGACAAGCGCCTACTGAAACGCAAAGACCTGCTCAAAACATTTTTAGAGCGCAAACCCTTTGGCTGCCCACACTGCGAAGCCTCGGTGGTCTACCCAGAGAAAGCCGAAACCATGGTATCAGCAGGCATTTTTGTGGCGGTTATCTTAGCGCCATTGTTCCGCCTCTGGGAGGTTGATTTCATTGAGAGCCAGCACCTGTTTATCCTCGGTGCGGCCATACTCGCCTTTGGCCTGCTCTCCCAAAAACTTGTGAAAGCCCCCGCCCAGTAGAGCAATCGATTATGAGCAAAAATTCACGCCTTGTTTACTCCACCGACAGCGGCCGCATTAAAACCGACGACAAGCCAGCGGACCGCCCTAGTGGCGACGGTATCGTGCGCATCAGTCGCGAAACCAAGGGCCGCAAGGGTAAGGGCGTCAGCCTCATAACCGGCGTTGCGCTGGACGACAAGGCACTCAAGGCGCTGGCCAAAGAACTGAAGCAAAAAAGCGGCGCCGGCGGCAGCATCAAGGACGGTGTAATTGAGATTCAAACCGACGACCGCGACAAGCTTAAAACCCTGCTCGAAGCAAAAGGCCATACTGTTAAACTCGCTGGAGGCTGAACGCGCTAAGGGTTAAACCAACGCTCGCGGCCTCCGAGACATACCCCCGCTCAACTCGGCATAAACTTCAATACCGAGCATTTGTGGCGTATTTCTTGCTAATTTAATTAGGACAACGCTTTAACGACTGAAAGCGTCACTAATTTGGCAGAGACCTACGCGATGATCGATTTAAACAGCCTGTGGCCCATCATTGATACCGCCACCAAAGTAACCCTCGGCGCCGCCATTGCTGGGGCTTGCCTGTGGTTTAACAACCGTCAGCACAGCACTGGCCAAGCGCCCAGCCGCGCCAACCGTCGCATCGACCAGCTCGAAGCCATCTCCAGTGACGTCGGCAACATCAACCACATCTTCGCCAAATATTCGTCGCTGGTGATCGAGTCGACCCGCTTTGGCAGCCGCTGGCCGGATGCCCGAAAAGAGGAACTTGGACGCGTGAATAGCGAACTGGTGGAAGAGTTTCGCAAGATGGCGGACGCCGAGGCCAAACTGCTGATGCTCGGCGAGAAAGCGCTGGAGAAAACCCTGCGCATGTACGGCGCCAAAATTGCCCACTTTCGCAAGCAGGTTTACGTTGGCCGGCAGGACATCAGCGAACAAGAGATTGTGCAGCTCAAGCAAGAGATACTGCAGCAGCGCGAACAGTTCTACGACATTCTCAGCAATAAGTACGACCGTCTATTAGCCTCCTAAGTCCGCTCGACACACCCCTCCCCACGCAATTCAGCGTGGGCCGGACAGGGCTCGCCCCACCATCAATTACAGCAAGCCACTCCATAGGGCTCAGGCGCAATAAGCCTTTTTATTGCCATACTCCACGCAATTTTGACTAAACTTAGCGACGCCCCTTCATTGCCCTGAGTAGTCCACAGCCCATGCAAGCAAAAGAACTGCTGTTAGTGACTTGCGGTATCATCTTGCTGTCGAACATCTCCATTATTGGCACCCTCTACGCAACGGGCCAATTTGACAGCGCCGCAGAGATAGCCGCCCAAGAACAAGCCGCTATACAAGCGCTGGCCGAGCAGCAGGCCGCCGATGCCCAGACACTGGAAGATGCCCGATTAGCCGAAGAGGCCGCCGCCAACGCACCTGAGCTAGGCCCCGATGGACTGCCATTGCCACCCAAGAAAATCGTCATACACTCCATGGCCAAGGCCTCCTACCTCTGCGAAGAGAAACTCAAAGAGGCCAACGCCAACAAGGAGGTTAGCTACCAATTTGACGCCGTTGCCAGCCGCTTCACCGATGAGATGTTGCAGTACAGTATCTACTTCGAAACCCAGACCATCAGCCGCACCGACGCCCCGCAGGTCGACACCAGTGTCACCTGTGAGGTTTCCGCCGAGACCATGGAGATCATCGGTTACAAAGTCCTGCCCATGTAGTCATTGATATCACCCCCCATGCTCCCAGACATCATTATTACAGGCATAAAAAAACCACCGATTTCTGCAAACCGGTGGTTTTTTAGGCGTTGCTGCTGAGTGCTTACGGGTTACCGTAACTCATCAAACGCGCGTAGCGTTTTTCTACCAGCTCGTCGATCGGCACTGCGCTCAGGCGGGCGACCTGATCAATCAAACGGCTCTTAACCTTAGCCGCTACCGCGTCTATGTCACGGTGTGCACCACCCAGTGGCTCAGCGATGGTCTCATCGACGATACCCAACTGCTCAAGGTTGCCAGACGTAACACCCATGGCTTCAGCCGCCAAGGGCGCTTTATCCACGGTCTTCCAGATGATATTGGCACAGCCCTCTGGAGAAATAACAAAGTAGGTTGAGTACTGCAGCATGTTGAGGTGGTCGCCCACACCAATGGCCAGTGCGCCACCTGATGAACCTTCACCGATCACGGTGCAGATAATCGGCGTGCGCAAGCGCGACATGACCGCCAGGTTCTGAGCAATGGCCTCTGAGATACCACGCTCTTCACTGTCGATACCTGGGTAGGCCCCGGGGGTGTCAATCAGGGTCAGCACGGGCATTTTGAAACGCTCGGCCATCTCCATTAAACGCAAAGCTTTACGATATCCCTCAGGCTTAGGCATACCGAAGTTGCGCTTAACCTTATCTTTTACGCTGCGACCTTTTTCCTCACCGATCACCATGACTGGCTTGCCATCGAGACGGGCAACACCGCCAATGATAGCCGCATCGTCGCCAAAGTGACGATCGCCGTGCAGCTCATCAAAATCGGTGAACATGCGCGAAATGTAATCAGAGGTGTAAGGGCGCTGCGGGTGGCGAGCCACCTTTACAACCTGCCAAGGAGTCAGGTCGGTGTAGATGCTCTCGGTGAGCTTAATGCTCTTGTCACGCAGCTTGGAGATTTCTTCAGCTATATTGAGGTTGTTATCGCTACCCACCAACTGAAGCTCTTCAATTTTGGCTTCTAGGTCAGCGATGGGCTGTTCAAAGTCTAAAAAATTCGGATTCATAACAACGCGATCGTCCAAGACATCATATTCAATTGTTTCAAGGAGAGGCCGATTATGACAAGCCATTCGTCCCCTTATAAAGGGCCATCACCTTACTTCAAAGTGACCAGTGAGTCGACTACTTTTAGCCCTCAGTGCGCCAAGCACAGACCCATATCGTCAGCTGTGCAACGCCTGTTAACTGTACTCAAGCGAGACCTGCTCACGCCCCAAAACCCCACGCAACTCTTCCATCAATTCATCCATGGGGTGCACACGCCAGTTAGGCCCGAGGTTGATCTGCCCTTGCGCGCTGCGCCCCTCATAGACGACCTTCACCTGACAGCGCCCAACCTGCCCCGCCTCAGTCTGGCGAAAGGGCGCCAACAGGTCGGCCAATTGCTGTGGGAATTTCGCTTCAACTCGGTCGCCCACCACCTTAATACGCAACCCGCGCGCCAATTCAACCCGCGCTGCGGCAAGGTCCCGTACACTCTCGGCTCGCACCTTTAAGCCACCACTGTATTCATCAAAACTGACCTGCCCACTGATCACCAGCATGGCATCCTTCACCAAGATTTCACGGTATTCATCGTAGGTATCGGCGAACACCGCCACCTCGATACGACCCGAGCGATCGTCGAGCTGCACAAAAGCCATATTATCGCCACGACGCGTTTTCATGACTCGAAAGGCAACCACAAGACCCGCAATCTGCTGGGTCGATTTCTCTGGCTTTAAGTCATTAATACGCGATGAAATCAGGTGTTTCAGCTCATGACGGTACTCCTCAATCGGGTGCCCGGTGAGGTAGAGGCCCAGCGTACTCATCTCGCCGTTGAGACGTTCCTTGATGTTCCAACTGCGCGTCTTGTTATAGGACTCATACACATCGCCATCCGCCGTCGCCGTTGGCACCAGATCACCAAACATGTCCATCATACCCTTGTTGGCATTCGCGGCACTCTGCTCTGCGGTTTTCACCGCCTCCGGCATGGCGGTAAAGAGCACCGCTCGGTCATAATCCAGCTCGCGACCAGGGCTGATACTGTCAAATGCCCCTGAGCGTATCAGCGCCTCCAACGCGCGCTTATTCACCTTGCGCGGGTCAACGCGGTCGCAGAAATCAAACAGATCCTTAAAAGGACCGTCCTTGCGCGCTTCGAGAATATTTTCAATCGGGCCTTCCCCCAAGCCCTTAATGGCGCCCAGGCCGTAAATGATGTTGTTGTCTTCATCGACGCTGAAGTGGAACTCACCACGGTTGACGTCAGGCGGCAACAGGTTGAGCTTCATATGACGGCATTCTTCAATGATCGTCACGACCTTTTCAGTCTTATCCATATCCGATGACATGGTCGCGGCAAGAAACTGCGCTGGGTAGTGCGCCTTTAACCAAGCGGTCTGGTAGGACACCAGTGCGTAGGCCGCCGAGTGGGATTTGTTAAAACCGTAGCCAGCAAACTTTTCCACTAGGTCGAAAATTTTCATCGCCAGCGTGGGATCGACGCCCTCGCCCTTAGCACCCTCTTCAAAGCTAGAGCGCTGCTTGGCCATTTCTTCGGGCTTTTTCTTACCCATGGCCCGGCGCAGCATATCGGCGCCACCGAGGCTGTAACCCGCCAGCTCCTGGGCGATCTGCATCACCTGTTCCTGATAGACAATGACCCCGTAGGTGGGTTTGAGGATCGGCTCCAGCTTCTCGTGCTGATACTTGGCATCAGGGTAGGCCACCTCGGCGCGACCGTGCTTACGGTTAACGAAGTCATCAACCATGCCTGAATCCAAGGGACCTGGGCGAAACAGTGCCACCAGGGCGATCAAGTCTTCGAGGTTATCGGGCTGCAGGCGGCTGATGAGGTCCTTCATGCCCCGTGATTCCAGCTGGAAGACCGCTGTCGTTTGCGCGTCTTTCAGTAATTTAAAGGTCTTGGCGTCGACAAGGGGAATATCCTCAATGACCAACGGCTCCTCGCCCAGCGTTGCGCGCTGGCGATCGATCATCTTCTTGGCCCAGTCGATGATCGTTAAAGTACGCAGACCCAAGAAGTCGAACTTCACCAGACCCGCGGATTCCACGTCGTTTTTATCGTACTGGGTTACCAAACCCTGGCCGGCCTCATCACAGTAGAGCGGCGAAAAGTCGGTGAGCTTGGTTGGTGCAATCACAACACCACCGGCGTGCTTACCCACATTTCGCGTCACGCCTTCGAGCTTAAGCGCCATGTCCCAGATTTCACGGGCCTGTTCATCGCCAGCTAGGAACTCACGCAGAATGTCCTCCTGCTCGAACGCCACCTTCAGTTTCATGCCCGGGTCTGCCGGAATCATCTTCGAAAGTTTATCCGCCAAGCCATAGGGCTTACCCTGAGCCCGCGCCACATCTCGCACCACCGCCTTGGCGGCCATGGTACCGAAGGTGATGATCTGGGATACCGCATCGCGACCGTAAGTATCCGCGGTGTAGCTAATCACCTGATCACGTTTATCCATACAGAAATCGACATCGAAATCGGGCATGGAGACACGTTCAGGGTTCAAGAAACGCTCAAACAGCAGATCGTATTCCAACGGATCCAGATCGGTAATCTTTTGTGCATAGGCCACCAGAGAACCGGCACCCGAACCACGGCCAGGCCCCACCGGAATGTCGTTATCCTTACTCCACTGAATGAAGTCCATGACGATGAGGAAGTAGCCGGGAAACCCCATCTGCATGATGATGTCGAGTTCGAACTGCAGTCGGTCGGTATACTCCTTCAACTTTTCGGGGTAATTGGCCGCTGTCGTATCTGGCAGGATGGTCTCCAAGCGCCAATAGAGGCCCTCGTAGGATATCTTCTGAAAGAAAATGTTGGTCTTG
>Ga0209826_1002220_pt1 | contig 12919 bp, 12 predicted proteins | sample GOMGulsemesocosm_5_FD_184637 | JGI IMG/M metagenome (GOLD analysis project Ga0209826, IMG submission 184637) | Methane-oxidizing microbial communities from mesocosms in the Gulf of Mexico - GOM15C Gulf of Mexico (SPAdes) (version 2) | ecosystem: Environmental > Aquatic > Marine > Cold seeps... | reverse complement strand
TAATTCCCCCAGTACGAGTTTTCAGTTAACTACCTAAAAGTACTATAATTGATTTACCTCCAACAAGTATAGTTTTCTTTGGTTTCTTAAAAAAGGAACTCCACAAAGCCTCATTTAGAGAATAGTCTTTGAAAATGTGTAAGACCGAGTGAATTGATTTACGAGTATATGTAGTAATGACAGCCCCAACTTCTGCTGGATCAGTATCATATCTTTCAAAACCAGTCTTATCGAGCGTTAAATACACTCTCTCTCATGGCAGGATCAAAATGGAGGGACGGCGGCGGCGGTATTGACCTTTGTGTACACAACAAAAATAACAACAATGGGAGTGATCGAATTAACGACTTTCAAGAGGGTGCTGGATCATTTGATCAACTAGATTTTTCATCCCATTCTCAAGCGAATTCCACAGCAGACTTATCTATCTCACAACAAAGTGCGAATGTTCTTATTGAGTTTGGAGCAAGTGAATCGGTATTGCTCATTGGCGTTGACAGTAATCAACTTCATGCTGATGATTTCATATTTTAGGGGCAAAAATCAAAAAAGCCCCGCCATAAATGGCAGGGCCTTTTGAAAATTGGAGCGGGCGAAGAGATTCGAACTCTCGACATTCTCGTTGGCAACGAGATGCTCTACCACTGAGCTACGCCCGCTCGGCGTTGCAGCATTGCTGCGAGGCGGGATAATAGGCATCTTGCTTGGTAATGCAAGCGGGTTTTTTAAAAAAAGTAAAATTTTTTTTCTTCATAGGCAAAAGGCCTGCCCCACGCTATCTTAAACGCCCTGTTTCAGTGGCTTTAAGGACCTCTCTATGTATGCAACAACTGAGCAACTCTTCCTCCGTTTTGACGAATTAGGAATCGCTCACACTACTCACCATCACGATCCCGTCTTTACAGTAGAGGAAGCACAGGCTGTCTCGCGAGAGCTGAAGGGAGGGCATAGTAAGAATCTTTTCCTTAAGGATAAAAATGGTGACTTGTATTTACTGGTGGCCCTTGAAGACACGAAAGTCGATTTAAAAGCTTTACGAAAAATAGTAGGCGCCAAGAATTTGAGCTTCGGTAAAGCAGAGTTACTTATCGAAACCCTTGGAATTGAACCCGGCTCAGTCACACCTTTCTCTCTCATAAACGACAAAACGCATAAAGTTCGCGTTTTGCTGGATTCGTTAATGATGGAAGAGGCTCTTTTGAATTTCCATCCTTTGATTAACGATAAAACCACCCAAATCGCGTCAAAGGATCTGCTTCATTTTATAAAAGCATGCGGCCACGAGAGCAAAATTGTTTCGCTATAGGAAAATCAAAAGCTATATGAACGGTAACTGCTTAACAAATATCGTGAGACCTGCTATTTCAAGAGCAACAAACAGACATTGGTAATTGATAGAAAAGTTGGTATATTAATCCTATGGAAACCCTAATGGATAACAACCCCGCACCGACAACAAGCTGGGTAACAGACGGCACATCAGAAAGTTTCAATAAAGACGTTGTTGAAGCCAGTGCCGACAAACTGGTTCTTGTGGATTTATGGGCCCCTTGGTGTGGCCCCTGCAAGCAACTTGGCCCTGTTCTTGAAAAAATCACGAATAACGCGGGCGGCGCCATTTCACTTGTTAAAATTGATATTGACCAGAACCCACAAATTGCACAAGCCCTACGCGTCCAGTCTATTCCGGCGGTTTTTGCCTTTAAAAACGGCCAGCCTGTCGATGGCTTTATGGGAGCCATTCCAGAGAGCAAAATCAAGGAATTTATTGAGAAGAATGCAGATGGCCCTATTGGCCCCTCTCCCGTTGAAGAGGCATTGGCTGCAGGCATCGCCGCTTTGGAAGATGGAAATACGGAAGTTGCCCTTACAGCATTTGCCAAAATTCTTGAAATTGAGCCAGAGAATGTCGAAGCGAAGGCTTATTTATCCCGTGTATATGTATCATTGGAAGAATTAGATGCTGCCCGCACGCTTTTGGAATCATTAAACGATGCAGATCAGAAAAACAAAGTTGTGATTGCTTCATTTGCCGCTTTGTCTCTCGCTGAAGGGGCACAAAATGCGGGAGAATTGGCTCCATTGCGAGACAAACTTGATGCAAACCCTGATGACCTCGATACGCGATTTGAGCTCGCAAAGGCTCTCATTGGTCGGGGAGATTATATTGAGGGCGGTGATCAATTAATCGATTTGATCAGACGGGATCGGGAATGGAACGAGGCAGCTGCCCGCCAAGAACTTTTAAAAATGTTTGCCGTAATCGGTCCGATGCACGACATTACTAAAGAATTCCGCCGTAAACTTTCAACATTGTTATTCTCATGAGTGATCAGGGCACCACATCAGGACTAGAGGAATTACCGGCAATTTTGCCGATATTCCCGCTGACCGGTGCCCTTTTGCTTAATACTGGGCAACTTCCGCTAAATGTATTTGAACCTCGGTATCTGGATATGGTTCGCGATGCCATGGAAGGACATCGGGTCATTGGCCTTATTCAGCCACTTGACCCAGATAATACAGCCCATGAGCCAGAATTATATGCGATCGGCTGTGCCGGAAAAATCTGTGAATTTAGTGAATTAGACAGCGGCCATTTCAGCATAACATTAGAGGGTATCTGCCGATTTAGAGTAACCGAAGAGCTAAGCCGCGTTACAAAATATCGCCAGATAAAAGCCGATTATTCCAACTTTCAGCATGATTTGGTGCCCTCAAACATGCCGGTCAATAGAGACGAATTGCAAGAAGTTCTGAAACACTTCTTAGAGTTTGATAATGAGGAAGAGGATTGGGAGGCCCTGAGCAATCTGGCAGATGATAACCTCGTCAATTCCCTATCTATGATTTGCCCCTTTGCCCCAGCAGAAAAACAAGCCTTACTTGAAGCAGAAAATGTTTCAATTCGCTCCACTCTTCTCGTCAGCTTGCTAACAATGATGATGCAGATGGGCGATCAAAACATAACAGTACAATAAAATTTAGGACCCCCGGTGACAGATACAAACGATGCAGAACAGGCCACGGATGACATTTCACATGTGGACCCCAAATTACTGGAAATTCTTGTATGCCCCTTAACGAAAGAGGCACTTATCTATGACAGTAAATCCGGTGAATTGATCAGTAAGAAAGCGGGTCTTGCCTTTCCAATCCGAAATGGAATTCCTGTAATGCTTGTGGATGAAGCCCGCCGGATTGATGACGGCTCAGCCTGATATGACACAGGATTTATTTGATAAGGCTGGGCGTCCAAGTCCCACAGAAGTGCGATTGAAAAAAGAGGAAAAGCGCCTCATTATTACTTTTTCTGATGGTAATCGTTTTGAATTCCCAGCAGAACTGCTTCGTGTTGAAAGCCCGTCAGCAGAAGTTCAAGGGCACAGCCCTAGTCAAAAGCAACTGATTGCAGGCCGCCGCCATGTGGGCATCATGTCCCTTGAACCCGTCGGTAAATATGCAGTCCGCCTCAGCTTCGATGATCTGCATGACACGGGCCTTTTTAGCTGGAGCTTTCTCTACGAACTTGGGCACTCCCAAGAAGCGGTTTGGGAGGATTACCTAACAAACCTAGAAGCAAATGGTCTAAGCCGCGACCCTTAAAGCCCTATAAAGGTTTTCCATCAAGAAGGCGCGGCAAGATACCAACCGTGCCTCTAGCATGCTCCATAAACATACCCTTCAGACGCGGCATCTTATTCACTGTGGCAAGACCCAGATCTCGCGCTAACCTGACCGGAGCCACGTCAGCGCAAAATAGTTTATTTAGCCCATCTGTAATGGCGAGCAGCATCATACTGTCAAATCGACGCCACCGCTGATACTCCGTTAAGGCATTCATTGTGCCTGGATCAAGGCCTAACCTTGCTTTATCAACAATCACCTCTGCAAGGGCGGCAACATCCCGCAAACCAAGATTAAGTCCTTGTCCTGCGATCGGATGCATCCCATGGGCCGCATCCCCGACTAAGGCCAGTCGCTCTGCCACATAGCTGTCTGATTGATGAAGGGCTAAAGGATAGCTCCACCGGGGTCCGACAATTTCAAGCGCACCCAAATAGTCACCAAAACGTCGAGCCATTTCGACCAAAAATTCATCATCGGGCAAAGCCATGATTTTTGCGGCTGTATCTGTTTGTTCTGTCCAAACAAGGGAGGATCGATTTCCAGACATTGGCAGAATAGCAAACGGACCGGGATTCAAAAACCGCTCCTGTGCGATACCCAAATGAGGTTTCTCATGGGCGACCGTACAGACAATACCTGATTGATTATAAGACCAGCCAACGGTCCCAATACCTGCCTTTTTGCGAAGTTGAGACATCCGACCATCGGCGGCTACCACCAATTTGGCCCGAATTTCAGTACCATCTTCAAGAAGGGCGGTTGCCCCATTAGCCTCTCGCTCGATGGATTTATAGGACGCAGGGGCTATTAAATTCAAACTGTTAATTTCACTCACCCGCTTTAACAGTGCTTGGCGCATATGGCGATTTTCCACCATGTGGCCAAAGGGTTCATCCCCTAATTGCCGGTGATCATAGTGAAGGAAAAATTTTGAAGGCCCATCTGTAATACGGATATCCAGCATAGGTTCCGCTTCTGCGATATGATCCCACACCCCAATAGTTCGCAGCAGATTGCGCGAAGCATGAGCGATGGCAGAAACTCGACCATCAAAACCGGCATCTGTAACAGTGTTTGGATCTTCTCTTTCCAAAACCACCACATCCAGCCCGGCAGATGCCACAGCAATTGCCAATGGGAGGCCGTTTAATCCACCTCCGACTACCAGTATATCCGTATTGATTACGCGTTCCATGCTGCTTTCACTCATATTCAGTCCATCTAACGGCTTCTATTGCTCTGTTATAAGATTATCGCTAACCTCCTACAATGACAAATGAATGGCACACGCTCACAGCCCTTGAATTGGGCAGAAAAATTGATCAGAGGGAAATTGACCCCGTCGATTTAACTCAGTATTTCCTTCGGCGCATCAAGGAAATCGATCCTGAAAATTTGATTTATGTACGATTAACAGAAGACAGAGCATTGTCTGAAGCCCGCGCAGCATCATTACGGGCGCGCAACAAGCAACGACGAAGTCCCCTTGATGGTGTGCCAATTTCATGGAAAGATCTTTTTGATACAGCAGGCATTGCAACTGAGGCTGGCGCTAAACTTTTGGAAGGTCGGGTACCATCTGATGACGCAGAGTGCTTAAAACGTGCAACACGCGCCGGGTTAATCTGCCTTGGTAAAACGAACATGCCCGATGTGGCTTTTTCAGGACTTGGCAATAATGCATGGACGGGTACAGGGGCAAATCCCTATGACGACCAAGTAAAACGCGTTCCTGGCGGCTCATCCTCCGGTGCCGCTCTGTCCGTCCACCACGGCCTTGCAGCGGCAGCCATTGGCTCGGATACTGCAGGCTCCGTCAGAATTCCTTCTGCATGGTGCGGCATTACAGGCTTGAAAACCACCCATGGGCTTATCTCCCTTGAAGGCTCTGTACCCCTCTCTCCTTCTCAAGATACGGTTGGCCCCCTGACAAAGGACATCGCCGACGCCAACGCCATAAGTGCCATTTTATCAGGCACGCCTCCTGCCGATTTAAAAGGAGCCACTTTAAAAGGCACACGAATTTTACGAGCAACCACCATTTTCGATGATTTGGTGGAGCCTGCAATACATGACCAAATCAAAGCTGGGCTAAAATTGCTTGAAGACGCCGGAGCCGAAATAGTCGAACAAGAAGTTCCTGTTTTTCAGGCTGTTCTGGATACCTGCACAATGCATGGTAGCCCCGCCAACATAGAAGGGAATGTACTTTGGGCTGACAAGATCCGTGAAAATCCCGATGGTATGTTTGCTCCCATCTCTAAGAGATTTCTATCCGCGGATGACTTCAAAGCTGCAGGAATTGTCAGTCTTTATATGGCATTGGACGGATTTCAGGCAGAGTATTTAACACAAACCGCAGGGTTCGATTTAGTGGTTGGTGCAACAGTCCCGGCCCCCCCTCCGCCGCTTGCCCCGCTATACGAAGATGAAGCGCTTTATTTAAAAGCGGCCATGATGTCTATCAGCCTGACACGGCTCGCTAATTTGCTAGGCCTCTGCGCAACGTCCCTGCCAACAGGATTGGTAAAGGGACTACCCGTCGGCATGATGTTGATGGCCCCTCCCTTCGAAGAAAGTAAGTTATTGCGCCTTAGTAAAGCCGCTGAGATGGCCCTTGCACCCATTAATGCCTAATTTTTATACTTTGATTATTTTTTAAGCAACTATCAGCCTCACAAATGCAATTCAAGCGCCTATTAATTGGGCGCTTTTTTTGTAACTTGCTGATAAATAACAACTTTTCACCAAAAAATTTGAACTGGCACAGGACTTGTAATGATACGTCTTGAAACGGGGTGCTCACGCTCCGACTGGATTTAAGAAGCCCAAGAGGTGAAAAAATGAAACTCATTATGGCCGTAATCAAGCCTTTCAAACTCGACGATGTGCGAGACGCACTGACAGCCATTGGCATCGACGGATTGACAGCTACAGAAGTGAAGGGTTTTGGACGGCAAAAGGGACATACCGAAATTTATCGTGGTGCAGAATATGCCATCTCTTTCCTTCCCAAGATCAAAATCGAAATCGCTGTAAAAAGCAATCTTGCAGAACAAGTTGTTGAAACCATCATGAACACAGCTAAAACCGGTCAAATCGGTGACGGTAAAATCTTTGTTTATGACTTGAATAATGTAGTCCGGATCAGAACCGGCGAAACAGATGCAGACGCACTGTAGGAGATTCCCCATGCGTAATTCTAAAATATCAAAAAGTTTAACAGCAGCGGGCGTCGCTCTTCTTGCTTTTGCCCCAGGCGTAGCAAGCGCTGCGGTAGAACCTGAAACTGCTTTTATCCTCAATTCTTTCTCATTTTTGATCAACGGCGCGTTGGTTATGTGGATGGCTGCAGGTTTTGCCATGTTAGAGGCCGGCCTTGTTCGTAAAAAGAACACAGCCACCATCTGCCTTAAAAACATCGCCCTTTATTCTGTATCTGGCCTGACATTCTATGTTGTCGGCTATAACCTGATGTATCTTGATGTCACAGGCTTCATCGGCAGCTTCAGCCCTTTCTGGTCCGCAGATGATGCGGCCGCTTTGTCCGGCACGTTTGACGAAGGCAGCTATTCAGCATCATCTGACTGGTTCTTCCAAATGGTCTTCGTTGCAACGGCCGCCTCCATCGTATCGGGTGCCCTTGCAGAACGGATCAAGCTTTGGTCATTTCTTGGTTTTGTTTTCCTCCTCACAGCCATCATCTACCCAATTCAGGGTTCATGGGTCTGGGGCGGCGGCTGGCTCAGCGAAATGGGTTTCTCCGATTATGCGGGTTCAACCCTTGTCCATTCGGTCGGTGGCTGGGCTGCCCTTACAGGTGCAATCATTCTAGGTGCCCGTAAAGGCAAATACACAAAAGACGGTCGCGTGGCACCAATTCCAGGCTCCAACCTGCCCCTCGCGACACTTGGAACATTCATCTTGTGGCTCGGCTGGTTCGGCTTTAACGGCGGTTCTGTTTTAGCGATGGGAACAGCTGAAGCTGTTATCGAAATGGCGAATGTTTTTGCCAACACTAACATGGCTGCTGTCGGTGGTGTCCTTGCCGCAATGGTTATGACGCAAATCCTCTACAAGAAAGTGGATTTGACAATGGCCCTCAACGGCGCGATTGCCGGCTTGGTATCTATTACTGCTGAACCTGCTGATCCAACCATTGGAATGGCCATTATGATTGGTGCCGTTGGTGGTGTCTTGGTTGTTCTTGCCGTACCACTACTCGACAAGCTCAAAATTGATGACGTGGTCGGTGCTATTTCAGCCCATTTGGTTGCCGGTATTTGGGGAACTATCGCGGTTGTATTCTCTGATGCAGACGCGACACTCTTTGTACAGGCAACAGGAATTGTCTCCATCGGTGCCTTTGTTGTCGTGACAAGTACAATTCTATGGCTTGCTCTGAAATATACAGTGGGTATTCGTGTTGACGAAGAAGATGAAGCGAATGGTTTGGATAAAGCAGAGCTTGGTTTGGAAGCATATCCTGAATTCGGACCTTCCTCTTAAAACCCACCCTTCCGCATAAGCAAAAGAGAACCCCTCTCTCTTTGCTTATGTATAAGGCAGTTGCCCATAATTTGATCCGATTATGATCATTTTTTAGGCAATTGCCTTTTTTTTGACATCCTCTTCTTCCTCAAACGCCTTAAAAAGTGTCAGTTTGATAACTGGCACGTTCCTTGATGATGCTCTCCAAGAGACAAGTCCAGCAGCGCAAGCTGTCAAAAAGGTTTAGGGAGTGAAATAATGGAAGCTGAAATTTCGGGCGCCGATGTCCTGTTTGTCCTGTTAGGGGCAATAATGGTCTTTGCCATGCATGCGGGGTTCGCTTTTTTGGAAGTGGGAACAGTTCGTCGTAAAAATCAGGTAAATGCACTTGTAAAAATTCTTGTAGACTTTGCGGTCTCTACAGTTTGTTACTTCCTGATTGGTTATGGCGTTGCCTATGGTGTGGATTTCCTGGTCAATGCCTCAGTCCTCTCCGGTGCAACAAAAGCAGAAGGCTACAGTTTCGCCAGCAATGGCTATGATCTTGTTAAATTCTTCTTCCTTCTGACTTTCGCAGCGGCCATTCCCGCCATTATTTCAGGTGGTATTGCAGAGCGGGCAAAATTCTGGCCGCAACTTGCTGCCACGGCCGTCATAACCGCACTCGTTTATCCTTTTTTCGAAGGCATTATTTGGGGCGGGTCATTTGGTATTCAAGACGCAATCGAGGCTATGTTCGGCTTTCCATTCCATGATTTTGCAGGATCAATCGTTGTTCATGCGGTAGGTGGATGGATCGCCCTTGGCGCCGTAATTTTGTTAGGTGCCCGCATGGGGCGCTACCGCAAAGATGGGCGCGTTGTGGGTATTCCTCCCTCCAACATCCCTTTCTTAGCCTTAGGGTCCTGGATTCTTTGCATCGGCTGGTTTGGCTTTAATGTTATGAGTGCGCAATCCATTGGCGGTATTTCTGGCCTTGTCGCGATTAACTCTCTCATGGCTATGGTCGGTGGCATTCTTAGCGCCTTGGTGATCGGCAGAAACGATCCAGGTTTTGTACATAATGGTGCCTTGGCAGGTCTTGTCGCAGTTTGTGCCGGATCAGATATCATGCACCCGCTGGGTGCCCTTGCAACAGGCGGCATCGCCGGAGGCCTTTTTGTCTGGGCCTTTACATTTTGCCAAAACAAATTGAAAATTGACGATGTTTTGGGCGTCTGGCCTCTTCACGGGCTTTGTGGTCTGTGGGGCGGAATTGCTGCTGGAATTTTCGGACTCGAAGCTCTTGGGGGCCTAGGAGGCGTCAGCCTGACGGTTCAGGTTCTTGTTAGCTTGGCAGGCTGTGCTTACGCTTTAGTTATGGGTTTTGTGGTCTACGGGATCTTCAAAGTGGCTACGGGTATTCGCCTTGACGAGCAATCAGAATTTGAAGGTGCTGACTTGAGCATCCATAAAATTGGCGCTTATCCAGAAGAAGATTTGCGTTAAAATTTGATATCTCACGGAAAGTACGACGATTGTTCTATTTTCCGTGAATTTTAGATAAATAGTAGTAATTCTCTAATCTGCAACAAAAGTAGAACAAAGCTGATAATCGTAGAAAAACAAGGTAAGTAGCATCATAAAGCTGCATAAAATTCATCAACATGCTTGTGTCTTTTTCCGCAGTTCTTTAATTATGTTTTTGTTTTGTACTCTTATCATTTCTTCGGTGACCTATATCAGCCATGAATTCTGATCTTTTGGCCCTTCGCGGCTCCCCATTTGTAGCGCTTAAAACCTTGCTGGACCCTATCGAAGCCCCAGTGGGCCTTGAGCCCCTTGCCCTGACTATCGGTGAGCCACAAAATCAACCACCGGAATTTATGAAGGATGTCTTGAAAGAGAATGACCATCTTTATGGAAAATATCCGCCGGTAGATGGCTCCCCTGAACTTCGTGCAGCAATCGTAAACTGGCTAAATCGCCGCTTTGAACTGCCGACAGGCATGATAGAAGCAAATCGGAATATCACCCCAGTAAACGGGACAAAAGAAGCCCTGTATATGGTCGCGCAGCTTTTGACGGACCGCACTAAAGATGGCTCTGAAAAGCCAACCATATTGATCCCCAACCCCTATTATCATGTATATTTCGGCGCGGCGATCATGGCGGGAGCGGAGCCTGTTATGCTGGACACCAGCGCGGAAAATAATTTCTTTCCAGATTTGAGCACCTTAACAGAAGATGTACTAGACCGATGCTCTGCTTTTTTTCTGTGCAGCCCTTCAAACCCACAAGGAACTGTTGCCGGTACTGAGTATCTAAGTCATGCATTAGCGCTCGCCCAAAAGCATAATTTCACCCTGATCATGGATGAATGTTATACGGAAATATACGATCAGGAAGCCCCAACCGGTATTCTTGAAATCTGCCGTGATCTTGGCGGATCTATGGAACGCGTTTTAACATTTCATTCCCTCTCCAAGCGCTCAAGCGCTGCAGGCTTGCGCTCTGGCTTCATCGCTGGCGACCCGGCGCTTACCAAAGCACTTCTCACATTGCGCCAATTTTCTGGCGCAGCTTCTCCTCTTCCTGTCTGCGCTGCCTCTGCTGCCCTTTGGGATGACGACAATCATGTGGCCTTAAATCGGACACGATACAAGACCAATATGGATATTGCGGAACGGCTTTTATCTGACCGGTTTGACTTTTATCGCCCTGCTGGTGGGTTTTTCTTATGGCTGAACGTTGGAAATGGTGTTGAAGCTGCGAAAAAGCTTTGGAAAGACGCTGCGATCCGCGTATTGCCGGGAGAATATCTAAGCACAACTGATGAGAATGGGTATAATCCAGGAGCTCCCTATATTCGGGTTGCTATGGTGTTTGATCCGGAAATGATGGAAGAAGCTTTATCCAGGTTAGCCAATAGCCTATAAATAGAGCTATAAATTATTAAAGGTCCGATTTATGAGTCAAGGCCCCAAGTCTATTTCGCTGTTACCCAGCGGTAGTACAGATTTTTTATATCGTCGCCTAATTGAAGTGTGCGGTTTTGCGCTTTTCCTAGTCGCGTGCCTGGGTGGTGTTGCCCTTTTATCCTATTCCCCTTCGGACCCCAATTTTAATCATTCAACGGCAAACGCGGCGGCCAACTTGCTTGGCAGTCCGGGTGCTCATATCTCCGACCTTCTTTTACAAACCATCGGCTTTGGTTCTATCCCGCTTTTATTTGGGCTTATTGCTTGGGGCTGGCGTATTGCATCCCACCGCGGTTTACACTGGGGCTGGGTTCATGTGGCCCTGATGCCTATCGGCATTACGTTTGCGTCTGCAAGTTTAACGGCCTTACCTGTTAGCGGTGACTGGCCCCTAAACGCGGCTTATGGTGGCATTGTTGGAGAAACCATCTTCAACAGCTTAGTCCTGCTTGGGCAAAAGCTGGGAATTGTCGTACCCGTTTCCTTGTTAGGTGCCTTCTTGGCAATTCTATCTCTTGGCATACTCGCGGTGGCTTATGCATTGCCATTGCAAGAGTGGATGAGCATGGGGCGTAGCGTTCGCAAGGGCGGCAAAGCTGCCTACGGCTTGATCGGTTACTTTAGAAAACGTCAGGGCACTTTGCATGATTTAGAAGATGAAGATGAAATGGTTCTTGGTAGCAAGCCTGAGACCAAGAAAGATGCCTCTCCAAAAAAGGCGGCCAGAAAGAAAAAGAAAATTCTCAAAGCCGAAATGGCGGACCGCCATTCTGAGCCGAGAATTGACACGAACCGTACCAAAATCGAGACAAGTAAAAGGGTTGCTGCAGAAAAACAGGCAGCCTTGGACCTTGGACCTTCGGATGTGTATCAGCTCCCCCCCCTAAACCTTCTGTCCCTACCCGATACAAAAGTAACAACAAAACCATTAAGTGAGGAATCCTTACAAAACAATGCGCGTTTGCTTGAAGGTGTTTTGGATGATTACGGCATTAAAGGGGAGATAAGCCGTGTTCGCCCCGGCCCAGTTGTCACCTTGTATGAGTTGGAACCAGCACCCGGTCTTAAAAGTTCCCGCGTGATTGGCCTTGCTGATGATATCGCCCGATCCATGAGCGCCGTGTCAACTCGTATTTCTGTTATTCCCGGTCGAAATGCCATCGGTATTGAACTGCCGAACCAGCGCAGAGAGACTGTGTTTTTACGTGAATTACTCTCGACCGCCACTTATGAAAGCACCAGCTCCAAACTGACTCTAGCGCTAGGTAAAGATATTGGTGGTGACCCGATCGTCACCGATCTTGCTCGTATGCCCCATCTGTTGATTGCCGGTACAACAGGCTCTGGTAAGTCCGTTGCCGTCAATACTATGATTTTAAGTCTGCTTTACAGACTGCCTCCCGAAGAATGCCGCTTCATCATGATTGACCCCAAGATGCTGGAACTATCAGTTTATGATGGCATTCCACATCTTTTAACGCCTGTTGTGACGGAACCAGGCAAAGCGGTCGTTGCCCTTAAATGGGCGGTGAAAGAGATGGAAAGCCGCTATCGTAAAATGGCAGAACTCGGCGTTCGAAACATTGATGGCTACAATCAGAAAATTCGCGATGCCAAGAAACGGGGTGAAGCGATAAAACGCACCGTTCAAACAGGGTTTGATGCCACATCAGGCGAACCTATCTTTGAAGAACGGGCCCTTGATACAGATCCTCTTCCGATGATTGTGGTGATTGTGGATGAAATGGCGGATCTAATGCTCGTTGCAGGTAAAGATATTGAAGCAAGCGTTCAGCGCCTTGCCCAAATGGCCCGTGCTGCTGGCCTTCATGTGATTA
>Ga0209826_1002218_pt1 | contig 12920 bp, 9 predicted proteins | sample GOMGulsemesocosm_5_FD_184637 | JGI IMG/M metagenome (GOLD analysis project Ga0209826, IMG submission 184637) | Methane-oxidizing microbial communities from mesocosms in the Gulf of Mexico - GOM15C Gulf of Mexico (SPAdes) (version 2) | ecosystem: Environmental > Aquatic > Marine > Cold seeps... | reverse complement strand
TTACTTAGCTTTTTATAACGGTAAGCGGACACACTCTAAATTAGGCTATAAATCGCCCTTAGAGTTTGAGCGTGAGTTCCATAAGAAATAGGTCTAAGAAAGTGTCCTGTTTTACTTGACCATTACACATTGTTATGGAGCGTGAGATAGTTGAGATTGCCAAACAAAAAACGACCTTTGATACTTCTTATTATGTGAGCAATTCAGCGATTGAATCTAGTTCGATAAAAGCACTGACTAAAGAGTTGGCGGGCGCCATTTGTTGTTACTGGGGCGTGGAGTCTAATAACTGGATTCGTGGTGTCACCTTAATAAAGTCATATAAAAACAAAAACAAAACCAAGCAACCAAGCGCAGGTCATGGCTTTGCTGCGTGGTCTTGCAATTGAGCTGATTAGAAAGACATCACCTAAAAATTTTCAGGCAGCTATAGATAATTTCTCCGGTTCAGTTGCTAACCTAGAGTCAATGCTCAGACTGGTAAAGTTTTTCTGAGAAAGCCGTGGACACTTTAGCCTTATCAAAATCACTAAGATGGATTCAATTTTAGGCGTAAATATTAATTTTTTCTGGTTGTCCTTTGATGATTTAAGATTAAATTCCAAGTCTTTTACGAGCAATAAAAAATTTTAATAGCTGTATCGGGTTACGGTTCCCCATCCATAAATAACCTTTTTTTAGTCGGTTTAGGCGGGCATCATAGCAAGTGTAATGGGGGATAGCTTTAAGTTCATTTGGGTGGAGAAAAGCTAGTAATGCTTTGGTAATGATGATCCCGGTTGCCAATTTACAACCACTAGCAATACTAGGGGCTTTGCGAGTATCAAGGTCGAATGCGTTAGGTTGTATATATTTAAGGTGAAAACCGGCAGGAGCAGCTCCTAGTGCCATTTTTAAAGCCTGTAAACCTAAAGGGGCTTGGTAATCAATGTCAAAATATTCATCAAAAGACATGCCTTCTGGAGTAAAGACTAATGCACCTACGCCAAATCCCATAGGGACACCAAATACAGCTGGTATCCCTTTTTCTCTGCAAGCGTTGATAATAATACGATGAACATTAATTTCAAAAAACTCAACAGCATCAACAAACACGTCTACACCAGTAAGAAAATCATCAACATTTTCTTCGTTAATGCCTTCCCCATAGGTTTTTATATTTGCCTCAGGGTTTATATCTAAGGCAAGCTCGTGCATAACCTCCATTTTATTGCGATTAATTGTTGAAACAGTGGCTCCATACTGTCGATTAAAGTTACCCACTTCGAATTCATCAAAGTCTGATATTTTGAAGTTGCCTACACCAGCCCGCAATAATGTAATTAAGTAATCGCCGCCTACACCGCCCATACCGGCAATGGCGAAGGTGGCATTTTTTAAGCGGTTTTGTTCTTCTTCTGTAGTAATGCCATTATTTCTGTAAAAGGCTAGATTATAATCAAATTGGGTCATGTTGGGTTCCAGTCAGTTTAGTGAGGTAGAGTTATATAAATGATTATTTATGATTCAGTAACACTAAGTTGTAAAGTGTGTACTGCGCGGACAGAAAAGTCCGCACTACAAACTATTGCTTGTAACTTCTCATTCCACTCGATTATTTGCGAAGTCTTTTTTCGGGAATCAATGCTTAGTAATAGATTCCTGCTAATAACGCTCAGAAATGACATTGTATTAATCTCTTTTTTGTTCGTAAGCAATAAGAAGTTACGTTGTATCACATCACTTAAAGATATGATTTGTAGATGATTAATTTTAGTTAATCATCTAATTTAGACTCTTGCAAGTAGCGGTCTTGGTAATATTGATCAATCTCTTCTGTATTATGCTCATAGTTTAAATACTCATTACGCCAGTTTTTAGCCTTTTCACAGTGTGGGTGACATTGATTCTTGATAGGGCAATAACGGCGTTCTATTTCATTAGTAATGGCGAGTGCCCATTGTAATGATCCATTGGCCCACTCGCAATATTCACACCATACTTTATCGGCAAAGCGTAAATGGGCTATATTGTGTCGATCAAAGTTAAAGTAGGGCTTAGGGTCAATGTTTTTTTGTCTTCTGATCCAAAAATAGACTACATTGAAAACAACCAGGAATAGGTATAAAGGGAGTAAGGCACAAGCAAATATAAGTATTAAAAACATACCGATAAAAGGGCCTATAGGCCCTAATCTTTGTTTATGTATCTTATTTAGTTTACCAATGCATTGGTTAATGTCTGCTTTTTTTACAGGCTCTTCTGGTTCCATGTCTTTTATCCTAAAATTTTTTTTTATTATTATGGTTAATAAAGTCCACTACTATGAAAATCGATATATTAATAAAGTTCTTTGTGAGCATATATCATTCTAACTATAGGAAGTATTTTGATCTTAGCGCTACCACAAAGACCAAGACCTCTCTTATCCTCGAGATGACGATAGGTTGCTTGTATTTTTAATATGGGGCAGGCCTTTGGTCTGAATTTTTTAATGGTGGACTGTTGATAATAAGGCCTAATTTCCCTTTAATTTTTTTAAAAGAGCTATTGAGGCATTTCTTTCCGAAAAACTTTGATCAGTTTTTAATATGTGATTCAGAATGTCGATGGCTTGTTTTTGATTACCGTTAGTGGTGTATGCTTCTGCCAGGTGGTATTGAATGTCATAAGCCATGGGAGCTAATTTACTTGCTTTTTCAAATACATCAATGCCCTGCTCTAAGTTGCCAAGCTTGCTTAATATCACTCCGTAAGTATCCGCAATAGCGGCAGAATTCGGTGCTAATTTATAAGCTTTTTGTGCAAGCTCTAAAGCGTCTGGGTTATTTTGTTGATGATAAATCCATGCTAGGTTATTAATAACAAGTGCATTATCAGGCATTACTGCAAGTATATTTTTATAATGCTTTTCAGCTTCGGTTAAGTTGTTTTGTTGCTGGTACAAAGTGGCTAGTTTGAAATGAGCGCTTAGATTTTCATTATTCTTTTTTAGTTCTTCATTGAGTAAAGTTATCGCATCAGACTGCTGTCCTTTTGCGGTCAGAATATCTACAATCACTGAAAGTAATTTAGCATTTGGCTTTATTTTATAGGCTTGCTGAAATGCAGATAAAGCATTGTCCAGTTCTTTTTTATTCAGATAAACTTCGCCTTCTATTATTTCACCAGCCCCTGTTTGAGGGGTTACTTTTTTAAGTTTCGTGGCTGTTTTTATTGCTTCTTGGTAGTTTTTAGTTTTAATTAAGTAGGTTGCTTTTTGAAATAAAATTTGCTCATTGTTTGGAGATATTGAGGATGCTTCTTCTAGTAATTTCAGTACTTCTTTTTCTTTTCCGGTCTGGCCTGCTAGTAGCCTGGCTAGAAGTAAGCGATGCTGAGTATCTTGTTTTTCTAAATTAACCAGTTTGCTTAATGTTTTCTCCGCCTGTATTTTTTGACTGTTTATAAGTTGTGCGTTAGCTAATAATGACATAGCGGCACTGTTTTTGGGGTAGCGGTTAATGATGTCTTCAGCTAGGGGTAATATTTTTTTAGGTTGTTTTTGAAGGATATATAGTTTGCTGAGATTATTTGCGATAGTGATTTCTTGTTCTATATTGCCTTGATTTCTCATGTGGGCAGTTAATAGTCGCTTTTCTGCTTCTAACGGATTATTTTGTTTGAATGAAATATCAGCTAGTATAAAAAATGCATAAGACAATTTGTTATTAATACTGAGCGCTTTATAGGAATATTCTTCAGCTCGCTGTAAATCACCTGCATTAAGTGAAAGCTTAGCCAAAGCTAGGTTTGCGTTTAGATTTTTTTGATCCAGATCAATGGCATCTTGATAGTTTTTAATGGCAAGTTCTGGTTGTTTATTAGTAAGTGCTAATAGTCCCTGTAAATTATAAAACTCTGGTTCTCTAGGGTTGCTCTTTAATAAGGCATTTATCTTATTTTCTGCTTCTTTAAGCTTTTTATTTTTAATAAGTTCGAGCGCTTCAATATAGTCTTTTTTCTGATTTTTGATTGCTTGCTGTTGTGTAAGATCTACATCAAAAAATGAGCTGCCAGGTTGAGTGTCTGGGAGAAGGAGTTGATCAGTTTTTTGTTCTTCCAATAAATCATAAGTGGCGCTTTCAACTGTGAAGCTTAAAAGCAGTATGCTGACTGTTGTAAGACTTTTCTTGATGAGGGGGCTTTTAATCATTAGATATACCTTATATTGAGGTTTGAATTTTTTATGCTTATAACTATTTATAGCTTATTTCTCATTTTTTATTCAAGTCTATCGGATACCATTTTTAGTTATAGCTAAAATTCAGTACTCTAGCTTTTAGGTATCATTTTACTTTTAAAGCAGCCACTTAAAATTAGTTGGGCTGTGTTTTAAACTTTATCTTTTTATATTATAGAGCCGATGTTACGCAAAAACATGAAAAATGCTTTAATCAGTATCATCATTTTAGCTTTCTTCTTCTGGAGCTTGTGTGTGTAATATCTGTTATAGCATTGTGTATGGGTTAGTCTACAGGTGTTAATTTTCTTTCTTGTCTTGCCATTACCATATCCCATAATAATGGAACAATAAATAACGTTAATAACGTGGCCGTTATCAAGCCTGTTACAAATGTTGATGCCATAGAGCCCCACACGATTGAGTAATAAGGAATACCAATAGCCATGGGTAAAAGGCCTAAAGTGGTTGTTAGGGTGGTGAGCATTATAGGTCTTAGTCGTACGCGTATGCCCTCGGTGATTGCTTTATGGCGAGATAGGCCGGCGCGATAACTTTTATTCATAAAGTCGACTAGCATGAGTGAGTCATTGACGACGACACCTGCGACACCAATAATAGCCATAAAGCTGTTAATTGTGAATAAGGATTGAGTGAAAAACTTTCCTAAGATAACACCAATTAATGCAAAGATGATGGCACATAAAATTATGATGGGTTGTAGGTACGATTGAAATTGAGCAGATAGAATCAAGTAGATAATTAGAATAGCCATAACAAAGGCGTAAGCTAAAGAAGTATAAGATTTTTGTGTGGCTGCAAAATCACCGGTAAAAATCAGGTTTGCTCCTGGATAGTTATTGCGTATTGTTTTGTAAAATTCACCAATTTCATGTATTACAGTAGCAGTATTGGTAGGGGACCCTGTTTCGATGTTGGCAACAAAGTTGACTGAGCGCTGTAAGTTATAACGGTTTAGCTCACCTTCTGCTGAATAGCTATGTAGTTTTGCAATATCACCCAAAAGAATAGGGCCCGTTGCATTTTCAATAAAAGGAATTTCTAAAACCTTTTGTAGTGAGGTAATACTTTGGGGAGTAAAGGCTAATTTTAAGTCTATTTCTCCATCATTAAGCCGGTATTTACCAATATATTGACCGTCTAAAACGCTCCCTGCCAGTTGTGTAACTTGACTGTTGTTTAGTTCGTATTCGCTGGTTTTTTCATGGTCAATTTTTATGTTAATAATCTTTTTTAGTTGTCCCTGATCATTTTTTAGGTCAACTAAATAAGGGGCTATAGAGGGTGTTGATTTTAAAAATGTGGCTAATGCTTGGGTGAGCCCATTTATAGATGTTTCATCGCTCCCTATAATTCTTACGCTAACATCTTTACCTGTTACAGGGCCTTCTTTTTGTTCTTGTATATGAATTTGGTAGCCATTATGTGCAAATTTTTCTTTAAGCTTAGTGCGCATATCTTCTAGGTGCTGCATGGGGTCGGTAAAGCTGCGCTTACCCTTTTCGGGGAGTGTGACCATTACAGCCCCATAATTATTACTGTAGATGGGGAGGTAGTTATCGCTAATATAGTACCCTGCAAAGCCTGCCGCTGACTCTACCTTTCCTGGTCCATCTTTAAGTATGTATTGAGAAATTTCCCTTAATTTGTTATCAATTTCTTCTATTGGTGTCTCGGGATTTGCTTGTATATTGACATGGTAAACAGAGTAATCACTTGGAAAAAATTGAATTTTTACCAAGGGTAGTTTTCCTGATATAGAAACAGCTAAAATACCTATTGAAGCAATGAATAGAGCAACAATAACTAATAAACTGGAACGACGATACTTAAGGGTGATATTAAGTGTTTTTTCGGTAATGCTGCGAATAGTCGATAAAATAAAATCATCTTTTTCTAGGCGTGTTGATAGCTCGTTGTTTTGGCGAGGACCGTAGTCATAGTAGTGAATGGGGAGAATAATGAGGCACTCAATCAGTGAGGCAATAAGTGCATAGCATACAGCTATAGGTATTTGCGCAAAGAATTCACCTGTAGACCCTGACATCATCAGCATGGGTAAGAAGGCGGAAATTGTAGTGAGTGTTGAAGCAATGACGGGCAAGGCTACTTCTGAGGTACCAAAAATTACCGCTTGATCTAAGTCTCTTCCTTCTTGAATGTGGCGGTAAATATTTTCAGTGACTACAATTGCATCGTCGACAATAATACCTGTGACTAGCACAAATGCGAATAGTGTCATTTCATTGAGGCTATTCCCTGTTAAGTGCATTAGTATCATGGTAATCATGAAAGAAAATGGAATACCTATGGTAATAAGTCCGGCATTCCGGATACCCATGAAATACCAGATAATGATTGAAACTAGGATCATTCCGGCAAGCATGTTGAGCCCTAGGGTACTGATTCCATCATTAATTTTTATTGTAGAGTCTTGCGTATATGTAATATTTAATTGCTCTTGGTTTATGAGTGGTTTTAATTTATCTAGTGTTGCTAGTATGTCTTTTTTGATGGATAAAGCATCGCCTGCATCGTTTTTAACGATTTTAAGTGCGATGACATTTTTTCCGTTAACGGATGAAATAACGATAGGGTCACGATAACCAAGTTGCGCATTAGTAATTAAGTCTTCTAGGCGAAGAAAACTTGAGTCACTATCTTTGCGGATAATGGATTTGATGACTTGCTCACGATTATTGAATGTTTCATCAACTTTTACTAGGTAGTTTCCATAGGGTGTATTAACACTACCAGCAGGTATTGATATGTTAATTTCTTTTAGAGTCTGAGCAACTTCATTATAGCTAACGCCATAAAGGCGTAATTTTTTAGGGTCAAGATTGATGTGAAATTCTCTAGTATATTCACCTTCTATTGTAATCTTATTGATGCCGGAGAGCTTTTCTAGGTGTGTTTTTATTTCTTTAGCAATAAGTGTTAAAGCACGGTTATCTTGTGACCCACTAATATTAATAGTGACAACAGGGTAAAAGTCATTAACGGTGTAGTTATCAATGACTGGAGGGTCTGTTTCTTCGGGGAGTTCATTGACAATATTGAGGATCTTTAAGCGTACTTCGTTAAAAAGCTCTTCATAGTTGGTATCGTCAACAAATTTAAGGTGTACGTATGAACGCTCAGGGTAAGATGTGGCCTTTAACCATTCTATGTTTTCTATATTATCAAGGCTGTCTTCTATTTTTCGAGTGACCAAGGCTTCTACATCACTTGGTGATGCTCCAGGGTAGATTGTGGTAATCACTACTTCACCAAAATTCACATTTGGGTAGCGCTCAACAGGAAGCTCACTGATAGCAAAAAATCCAGCAACAAACATTAAAACAAATAGTAGGTTAAAAAAGACTTTCTGTTTTAGTGAAAAACGTACTAATGAATCCATATTTTAAGGGTTTTGTCTTTTAAATTGATCGCCAATTTTGATTTCAGCTGAAGAAATTTTCGCCATATTTTTGCCTGCATAACCTTGAAGCATTACGCGTATTCTTTCGCCATTTTTTCGGGTGAGCCATACTTCCTCAAAGCGTGCATCTAGTGCATCTTTAGGGATTAGGAAATTATTGAGTTTGTCAGTAACATTTAAAGAGAGTTCAGTTCTGATGCCACCGCGTTGGTGCTCAGATGTGTCGGTAATAACTAAGTCAACGAGAATTTTGTGCGATTGTTGGTCAAACTCTGGGGAGATACGTTCGATACTGACAGGTATTTCCTGTTGATATTCGGGTAGGTAAACTGATAGTTTATCTTGGTTTTGTAGGGCTTGGAGTTCTTCGGCTGTTAATGTAATAGGAATTAATAATTGGCTGTAGTCGCTGGTTTGTGCGATAGTGACTCCTGCAGTAATCCACTGGCCTGGTTCTATCTTTCTTTGGGTGATTTTCCAGTTTTTAGGGGCTTTTATGCAATGCCTACTTTTTGTTTCCTGTTGTTTTTGTTTGCGTATTTTTTCATTTTGTATAGCGCGGTAGGCATTGCCTTTTTGGCGAGTCAGATCATCAAGTAGACTGAGTGCAGCACTATTGGTTTTAACTAGCTTTTGGTGTCGACTGACTTGTTTACCTAGAAATTTTAAATCAATGCCATGTTGGGCGATGCTATTTTTTGTTGAGGCGATATCGAGCTTGATAAAAGTATCATCTAAGCATGCAAAAATTCCGTCATCAGGAATAGGCTGACCAATGTCGGCATAAATGCGTGTCACCTTGCCAGATATTTCGCTGGCAATAGGCATGCTACGCCTTGCTCTGGTAAATCCAGAGATAGTAATAGTTTGAAATGAAGCTTGTACTGTGACTAATGAATTTTCGTTTGCATAACTGAGGCTTGTAGTTAGACAAAATAATAGGGAGAATAGAACGCTGATGATGTTTTGTTTAGTATGCATATTCTTCAAGTTTTTAAAGTAATAAGATATAACGTTGCTCTAATGTATTATGGTAGAACATCGTTTATAGTCAACTGAAATTATGATTTTTTGTATGCTTAAAGCGAAAGCTAGGCATATATAAAGCAGTTCTTAGATAAAGAAAAGTGTTGATGAAGTTAATAAGGCAGGTTTTTGATTTTTTTATTAGGTTTAGTTGAAAGGGTGATATGCAAGATTTTGCTTTTTACAGTTATCTGACAGGGTTGAGCGTTTTTTTTCTGGTATTGCCGTTGACTTTTTTACGGATAAAGAAAAATCCTTTTGTGCCGCAGTTTGCTTTAGCGATCAGTGTCTCTGTACTTTGGATGGGGGAGGTACTTTTTGTCTTGCAGGATGAGACTTTATATATTGCGGATACCTTTGCCTTTGAAACCTTGCGCAATGCGGCGTGGTTTTTTTTCTTGGGCGTTTTACTTTCTAAACAATTATTTAATGAGAAATATGCATTTTTAAAAAAATCAAAGCTTTCTATTCTATTAATTATTTGGTTAGTTACGATTTTTGCTGCTGAATTATCGCCATCTATTTTAGATGGCTTGAAGCTGATTTTTGGGCAGGATATTCGTTTATTTGCTCATGTGAGTTTTGCCATTATCGGTTTAATGCTGGTTGAGCAGTTGTATCGTAGTGTTGCAATTGAGCGGCGTTGGGCGATTAAATATTTGTGCTTAGGTTTATCGGCAATCTTTATTTTTGATTTTATTATTTATAGTAAGTCTTTATTATTTGGCCAACTTGATTTTTTGTTGTGGGATGCAAGAGGGTTAATTAATGCTTTATGTGCACCTTTGTTGGCTATTTCATTTAGCCGTTTACAAGATACTGATAATAAAGTAACCATATCGCGCACTACAGTGGTACATACTACGGTGTTATTTGGTGCAGGCTTGTATATGGTTTTAATGTCTCTAGCTGGCTACTACATTAAAAATTTTGGTGGGACTTGGGGGGCTGTATTTCAGACCTTTTTTATCTTTTTAGCGGCTATTTTTTTGGTTATTGTTTTTGCATCGGGGACTATCAGAGCATATTTTAAGGTTTATTTTAATAAGCATTTTTTTCAGCATCAGTATGACTATAGGCAAGAATGGATTAACTTAAGCCGTGAAATTGCAACACTGCATGCACTAGAAGATTTATCGCCATTTGTTATCAAAACTTTGGCGGATTTAGTGGGCAGTGGAAGTGGTGGTTTGTGGCTGTCTAATGATCAAGGTGAGTTTTATTTAGCTGACGAATTATCTTTTGGTTTTGGTGCAGATGCGGCTTTTAAATCCGATGATCAGTTTATTCAATTTTTGGCTGCTAAACAGTGGGTCATTGATTTTTGTGAATTTAACAATAGTCCAGAAATGTATGATGATGTGGATTTATCTGCGTGGTTGGCGTGTGACGATATATGGTTAATTATTCCTTTGATACAGCAAAATAAAGTGACTGCATTTGTGGTCCTGACACAGCCATTAGTAATGCGTCAGTTAAATTATGAGGATCATGATTTATTAAAAACGGTAGGCATGCAATTGGCTAATGCTTTAGCACTAAGTAATGTTACTGATGATTTATCTAGGGCTAGGCAGTTTGAAGCTTATAGTCGTTTTTCTGCTTTTTTAGTGCATGATTTGAAAAACTTGGTTGCTCAGGTATCAATGATTGTGCGCAATGCAGAGCAGCATAAGCGTAACCCTGAGTTTGTTGATGACGCTATTGATACATTGGAAAATGTTGTTAATAAGATTGAGCGCTTGTTAGCTCAGCTTAAGAAGGGTGACGTTAAAAGTGATAGTAAGATGATTATTAAGGTAGCTGATATTTTTTCAGATATTGTTTTGCAGCAGGCAGGTAATAAACCGACACTGAGAGTTGAGCGCCTAGTGTCCGAATGTTTAGCTTTAGCCGATAAAGATCAGTTAATTTCGATATTGGGCCATTTAGTACAAAATGCTCAAGATGCAACGCCAGATGACGGAGAAGTAAAGGTTCGTTTGGACTGTGATCAAGATAATGTTTTAATTGATGTTATTGATACCGGCAGTGGCATGGAGAAAAAATTTATTGCTGAGCGCTTATTCAGGCCATTCGATACTACGAAAGGTAATGCTGGTATGGGTATAGGTGTGTATGAGGCACGGGAATATATTCATAGTCAGGGTGGGGATATTTCAGTCATTAGTGAAGTGGGTGTGGGCACTATATTCAGTATTAAGTTGCCACGTATTATGGACGTAGGTTAGTGGGGGATGTAATGAACGATAAACAAGTATTATTAGTTGTAGAAGATGATCTTGGTTTACAGAAGCAATTCAAGTGGAGTTTTCCTGCCTATCAAGTAGTGATTGCTGGCGATAGAGAGTCTGCCGTAGATGCTTTAAGACGTTACATGCCAAGTGTTGTAACTTTAGATTTAGGTTTGCCACCTGACCCTGCCAATGCTAGTGAAGGCTTGGCAACCTTAAAAGAAATTTTAGAGCTAGCCCCGAAAACAAAAGTGATAGTTGTGACGGGTAATGATGATCGTGAAAATGCGATTAAAGCTGTGGCGATGGGAGCCTATGATTTTTATCAAAAACCAGCCGATATTGATGTTTTGAATTTAATTGTCTCGCGTGCATTTCAATTAAATGCTTTAGAGCAGGAAAATATTAAATTACAGCAGCAAACCAGTGAGCCTTTGTCAGGAATTATTGCTGTCAGTGAAAAAATGCAAAAACTTTCTCGAATGATTGAGAAAATTGCCCCTAGCTCGATTACTACTTTGTTATTGGGTGAGAGCGGTACCGGTAAAGAGGTGCTTGCGCGCGCCATTCATGAATTAAGTCCTAGAGCTGGAAACTCTTTTGTTGCCGTTAACTGCGCTGCAATTCCAGAAACTTTATTAGAAAGTGAATTATTTGGTTATGAAAAAGGGGCATTTACTGGGGCAGCTAAACAAACCGTTGGCAAGATTGAGTATGCGCAAGGTGGTACGTTCTTTCTTGATGAAATCGGTGATTTACCTTTTTCTTTACAAGCTAAATTATTGCGTTTTATTCAGGAGCGTGTGATTGAACGTTTAGGTGGTCGAGGGGAAATACCAGTAGATGTGCGTATTATTTGTGCAACTCATAAAAATGTACAAGATTTAATCGATGCAGGAAGCTTTAGAGAGGATCTGTATTATCGAATCAGTGAAATGGTGGTTAATATTCCGGCATTAAGAGAGCGTGAAGGTGATGCTATTGTCATTGCCAAGGCTTTTTTAAATCGATACAGTGAGCAAGAGAATCGAGATATTAAAGGCTTTACCACGGAAGCACAACATGGGATAGAGGCCTATTCTTGGCCAGGCAATATTCGTCAATTAGAGAATAAAATTAAGCGCGCAGTGGTCATGGCTGATGATGTTTATATTGGTTTGGAGGACTTGGCGTTGCAAGCTGCAACGGATGAGGATTCGTCCTTACCATTGAATTTAAAGTTAGTGCGTGAACATGCGGAGACTATTGCAATTAAACGGGCCTTAGCCCACGCTGATAATAATGTCTCAAATGCAGCTAAGCTATTGGGGATAACGCGGCCGACACTGTATACTTTATTTAATAAATACGGCATTGAAGGGCATTAAGTAGTATTTTAGTTAAATTAGAATTGTGTAAATTATAAACAAAGAAAGGAAGAGCATGATACCTGTAATACTCTCTGGTGGTTCTGGCACTCGATTATGGCCTTTATCGCGAGGCATTTATCCCAAGCAGTTTTTGCCGCTGGTTTCAGATAAAACCATGGTGCAGGAAACAGTGCTTAGATTAAAAGGTATAGAAGGCTTGCAAGCCCCTATTGCTGTTTGTAATGAAGATCATCGTTTTATGATGGCTGAGCAATTATGCAGAATTGATGTTCATCCCAAATGCATTATATTAGAGCCTATAGGTAAGAATACCGCACCGGCAGTCACTATGGCAGCATTAGCTGTAAATGATCCTGAAGATATTTTATTAGTGCTCCCCGCGGATCATGTCATAGAAAATGTAGCGGCCTTTCAAGAGGCAGTCATTAAGGCGAGAGAATTAGCGAAACAGGGGTTTCTTGCTACTTTTGGTATTGTGCCCACAGCAGCTGAAACAGGGTATGGATATATCAAGCGATCTTCGGAAAATATAGCAGAGGCTTTTAAAGTGGCTGAATTTGTCGAAAAACCGAATGCAGAAGTCGCTCAAGCCTATGTTGATAGCGGTGAATATTATTGGAACAGCGGTATGTTCGCTTTTAAAG
>Ga0209826_1002217_pt1 | contig 12922 bp, 11 predicted proteins | sample GOMGulsemesocosm_5_FD_184637 | JGI IMG/M metagenome (GOLD analysis project Ga0209826, IMG submission 184637) | Methane-oxidizing microbial communities from mesocosms in the Gulf of Mexico - GOM15C Gulf of Mexico (SPAdes) (version 2) | ecosystem: Environmental > Aquatic > Marine > Cold seeps... | reverse complement strand
GAAGCCTCTTGTCCACATTTCCAGTTCACACCTTTGTATGGTGGATTATTTCCCACCCAATTGTTTAACCAATTATTTAACTTATCAAGGTGGTTTTTATCTCCCTGTTTAGCATACTGCGCAAAACAAAGTACCCAATCAAACCGAGAGGCTTCCCAAACTGTTTTTATATCACCTAATGCAGCATCAAAGTCTGATATTTCCCACCAAGGTAATGCAGGATTTTTAACTTTGACACCCGTTAAATTATTACAGTGCCAATCAGGTACTGAATTAACGGCTACATTATGCCAACCAAAATAACTTTGCTGTGCTCGCCACTGCTCATTAGCTTGCAGTTTAACCGCAGAGACTGAAAAATTCCCATGAAAAAAATTGCCAGCAGGAATACTGGCGGTAATTTTTTTTACGGGATTAAGACCAAACTTAACACCTAGGCGATAAAACAATACCCGCACTAAGCTAGGTATACCCAACGCAAGTATTGTTTGTATTTTTAATAACGGTTTATTCATTGTTGCTTACGAAGTTTCTCTGCTATTTCAATAGTAACTTTGGCAACTTCAAAAAGTTCATCAACAGAAATAGGCGCCTCTGTTCCTTCTTGAATCGAAGCTAAAAATGCTTTCGCACAATTAGTCTGCCCTTTATCTTGCTTCCAAAGGTGCATTTTTTTAAATCCTGGCCAACCAAAAGCAGTCAATTTTCTAAAATTGTCTAACTGTATTACTCGGCCAGCAACAAATACTTCAACTCTTTCTTTAGGAAAGCTCGCTGCACCATTAGCAAGATAATGAATAGTACCAAAAGAGCCATCAGCGAAACCCAAAATAATCGCTGCTTTATCCTCAGTAATATCAACACCATCAACACTGCCCATGCGTTGACATTGCATTGATGTAATTTCACTTCCCGCTAAAAAACGCATAAGATCAATAAAGTGACAAGCTTCACCAATAATACGCCCTCCACCTACTTCAAGATCTTGAGTCCAATGATCTGCGGGGATAGCTCCCGCATTCATCGTCATAATAAACGACTTAGGCTCATTAACGGTATTAAGCAACTGCTTCATTTTTTGTATTTGAGGAGAGAATCGGCGATTAAAACCAACCATTAACTTAGGTGGATTTTCTAACTTTAACGCTTCTTTATAAGCGTGTTTAACCTTTTCTAATTCGTCTAAAGTAACGGCAAGTGGTTTTTCAACAAATACATTTTTACCTGCATTTAAAGCATCAACAACAAAACCTGCATGACTATTATGTCGTGTCACAATAGCAATAGTATTAATTTCAGGATCTGAGATCATTGACTGTGTATCAGTGGTTGTTTTAGCAAAACTAGCTTTGCTACCATGTGTTACACCACTAACACCACCAGAGGTAGCAATAGTGTGGCATTGCGCTCCCCCTTCTTTAAAGGCTGGAATTAACATACGCGATGCATAATTTCCAGCACCAACAAAACCGACAACAGGAGCTTCGGCACTAAATACTTTATGAGTATTTAACGAAAGGGTATCAATATGCCTTGTTTCAACGGTACTTTTATAATCAAGTAATATGCCCAATGCTGACTTGTCTGAGGTTAATAAATCATAAGCAGAAGAAGCATTTTCAAACTCAAATCGATGACTAATTAATGAAGTAACATCAAGTTGACCCGACGCCATTAAATCAAGAATAGCTTCAAAATTACGCTGTTGCGTCCAACGTACTAAGCCAAAGGGATAATCGTTACCTTGATCTTCATAACTTGGATCATAACGACCGGGGCCATACGCACAAGAAACTTGAAAGGTAAGCTCTTTCTCATAAAAATCGGCACGATTTAACTCTAAACCTACCACACCTACTAACACAATACGACCTCGCTGACGAGACATACGAGCAGCTTGAGTGACGGGATCAGTAGACTTTGTTGACGCGGTGATAATAACACCATCAACGCCCTTACCTCGGCTAAACGCCAACCCAACAGCTACAGGGTCTTCACCTTTACCAGGATTACAAACTTCAGCGCCAAACTGTTTTGCTAGATCTAATTTTGACTGATCATAATCAATCGCAAGAACACGACAACCTTGCGCCCGTAACATTTGTACGGTTAATAAACCAATAAGTCCAACACCTGTTACAACAATAGCCTCGCCCAATGTAGGGTTAAGTAAACGAATACCTTGCAAACCGATACTAGCAACAACCGTAAATGATGCTTCATCGTCTGTTACATTAGCAGGAATTTTGGCACACAAGTTTTTAACAATACGAACTACATCCGCATGACCGCCATTAGAGACAACACGATCCCCCTCGGTAAAGCCATCAACGCCTTGACCAACCGTATTAACAATACCAACATTGCAATAACCTAGCGGTAATGGCTCAGCCAGTTTAGACCGAACAGCATCAATGGTTGTAGCTAAACCATCTGTTTGCACTTTTTCAAGCACCATTTTAACTTTTTCAGGTTGCTTCATTGCTTTTTGTAGCAGACTTGCTTTACCAAAATCAACCAGCATTCTTTCTGTACCAGCTGAAATTAACGTTGTTTTGGTATCGATCAATAGATGACCGCGTTTTGCTTTTGGTGCTGGTGATTCAACTACTGTTGAACTACCTTTACCCATGTCTTGGAGGACTTGTTTCATATAAAACCTAAAAATAAAATAAAATAAAAATTAAAAACTTATAATTCTGATAAGTCATAGCATTCAGTTGATAAATCGTTCGTGACACTACCTACGTTATAGGCATATAATATATTCGTTTGTTCACTATTGAGTGGAAACATGACAGTTCCAAATTGGAACAAGCGATATGGCCAAATATCTTTATTCTTCGAGGCGACCATATTGAAATTAAAATCTGATTTTCTAATACTAATAATATCAGATTTATTTTCAATAATTCCAGCAGCCGGCTTATTATCAAATAAGCGTTTAAAAAAACCTTGCTTTTTCTCTGAAGGTTCTGTGGAAGTTGAAAAAATGTAAAAATCTTTTAATTCCCCACCATAAATACATGAGCCATTAATATCAAAAAGCTTATCTGACGTCCATTTATTGTCCTTTTTTGACAATAAACGGATGCTATTATTTTCAATTTGTGTGTCTGTTGCATACAAAAGTCCCCCTGAAGCGGGAAAGGCAATACATGCCCTATAACATTGCTTACCACTTACAATTAACTCTACATCCTTAAAGTCATTTTTTGCCATATATATTGCTGCTGAATGTTCAAAATCGCCAACTAATATCCATACACATTTATTTATGACATCAGGGACCAATGCATGAATATGATTAATTTCTCCATCATTAAATTCAAAAGGGCTAAACCATTCAGCACCATTTTTCCTTTGAAGTACTTTAATAGATTTTCGCTTATGGTTACCAAAATACTCACCAAAACACACCGAATCAGAAAAGCCAGGTACACCTTGGATTTCACAAAATTTTAGTGGCCCACGCCCTTGTGAAAAAGTATATTCGTCAATTAAAGTTTTCTCTCTTAAATCATATTTATATATTTTTCCACCATAGGTAAAAAAAACACCATAATGAGTAGCAATACTAGTCATAACACCTAAACGCTTAAGTCGAAAATATAAGGAAAACAAGCCTAAAAAACTATTAAGCTTAGTTTCAGGAAAGTTAAACAGGGGTAATATATTTCCGCTTGATTCTATCAATGAAACTCGATTTCCTTTTGCTATAATCATCCCACCAATTAAATCAAAACAAAGTGGCTTGATTTTTTTATATACTTTTATTAAGTCCACTTTTTAACTCCGAAATATGGATACCCAGTACTATTTCTTTTTTCAAGAAACACCATGAGTTTTTTTGCATCCAAAACTTCAACAATTACACCATCAATAATGGTAGAGGATAAAATCCCTTCATCAATTAAGTCTTTACATAACGTCCGTTCTGCAAAATGTAACGCACCCCATTTAGGGTTTCTTTCTCTTAAAGTTGTAGATTTACAAAATTCACCGTCCTTAATTAAAAAAGTCTTATCCCTGTACCAATTTTTTACTGCCCACTTCTCATCTTGGACATCTTCCGCTACATGTATCATTGTCAATGCGTGAGTTAAATCGGTACCTATGGATACAATACATGCATTAAGATCAACACACTTTTTCCATGATGAGTTAATACCACAAGCTAAAGGTGAAATTCCAGAAATATTGTCTTGCATTAGTGTTTCAGAGAGTCTACCAAAAGCAACCATTGTGTTTATCGGGTGTCGGCTTCTTCGGGACCCTTTTTTCCGATGTAAGAAGGCAGGTAACAGTCCTGTTTTTATAGGTGATGTTTTGACATTATATTCAAATACTTCTCCTTCATCTTCTTTCAAATAATCAGTCATGCTAGCTGTGTTTTTAAAAACTGGAGCTGCTGGCATTGCTAAGGTACCTTCTTCTCCAACGATAGACAATAACTCATCAATGATTTGAACAGGATTTAATCTAGATCCCTCTAAAGGAGGGTATGAGGAATGCACTAGTAATAGATCGCAGCTTTTCTCTTTTTTTCTATTTATGAATTTAACTATATTATTAAAGTCAACCTTAGGTTGTTTAGCTCTAGATTTTTTGGATACATTGTTTTTTACACTAGAAAAAAAATCTATATTTTTCCAATATATGTGTCTAACCGCTAACTCTATATAAGGAGAAATAGAGAATATTTTTTTAATAACACTTGTATTTGCCATATACCTACCATTATAAATGCTTAATCAAAAATTAATTACATACTCTGTAACTTAGAAAGCAGATCATCATATTCAACTACCGCTACCGAGCTTTTTTGTACTCTCATTAAGCCTGATATTTTTTTATTTGTTAAAATAAAACTTAACTCTTTAAAAACTGTATCAAAGTCATCAACTTGAACAAGGTTCGCTCCAGGATATCGCTCACAGACATCAGTAGTTATAACCAAGACCCCTGCTTCAATGGCTTCTGCAACCACAAGTCCAAAACTGTCGACTGAATTTAATCTTATATAGATATCCATTTGTGAAAGAAGATTTGAAAATTCAACTCCATCCAGATGGGAATATATGTTGACGTTTTTTAACTCTTCAGCATCGTGTAATATTTGTTTTTTAATTCCATCATTATCCAAACCATATAAGCAAAGATTCAACTCAAATTGAATACCGTCATTCTCTAATCTAGATAAAATCGATATAGTTTCTATTAATCTGTATATATTTGTAGGGAAACCTGAAATTATAATTTTCGGTATCACTGATTTTGAGAATCTATTGTCACTATTATCATTAAGGCTATCATAAGCTATATAGGGTGTAACTCGAACAATATCTTCACAGTCTATCTTTTTAAAAAATTCTTTTTGGGATAAAGATAAAGCACCTACAGCGTCAATTTTTTTAATAGCCTTCCTTATAATATATTTTGTAATAAAATTACAATTTTCATATTTCTTGCCTTGTTCCCCATTATGAAAAATAGCAAACCAACGAGAGCAAGTCCGTTTTGGCAATACAAACAAGAATACTAATGACTTAATTGATGAAAAATTAAAAAAATATACGCCCTCATTAATAATACCAAACTTTAATATGCGAAATATTCGCATAAAGGCATTACCAAGTATGTATTTCACACGCACATTTTCAGGTACTTTTTTCCCATCAGCCGGGTAAAAATCAATAACAGTTAATTTATCACTATTAAATCTATGTGAAAAATTATATGTAAAAGTAGTAACGCCACCAACTTCCTTATACGCAGGAAACCTACCAAAAAAAAATAATTCTTTCATCAGAACTTCTCTTTCTTCTTTAAAGCCATTTCATGCTCAATAATTTCATCCTCTGTGAAACGAAGTTTAATAACCTTGCATGGGTTACCAGCAGCAATTGAATATGCAGGAATATTTTTGGTTACAACAGAGCCGGCTCCGATAATAGCACCTCTGCCAATAGTTATACCCGTTAATATTATTGAACTTCCACCAATCCAGACATCTGATTTGATACAGACATCTTCATCTTTATGAGAATCCTCTTTGTGATTTTCATTAAGGTTATTCCCAATAATATTAAAGATATGATTACCACCATAGATCTGAACTTTCGGTCCAAACATAACATTATCACCTATGTAAATACCTCCACAATCAGATCTAAACCAGGCCTCAGGAGCTATAAATACGTTATCTCCAATGCTAATAGACGGATAGGACAATTGAGAAGATAATGAATCAAAGAAAACATTAACACCGCATGATTTAAACCTATGCTTATTAAGCAGTATTAGTAACCTTCTAAATACCTTAAATAATAACAAAATCCCCTCTCATAACATTTTAACTGTTGTAATATAATAAATAATTGAAAAATAAATATAACCCCCTTCATCTGAACCTAAATTTATATTTAATAAAAAACATAAATATTGGAATAGTCCAAAAATAGCTGTAATCTAAAGGGCTCACATAAATAGCAATGGTTCCCATACTTATAAAATATAAGTATAAAGAAAAGGCAAAGCGATCGCCCTTATAAGCTTTTAAATTTAAGATGCCTAGTAATGTGCCGTAAAAAAAACTGTAAAGAATCACGCCTATATAATTAAAGTCCCTATAAAAACTAAACAGGTACGTACCAAAAGCATTACCATAACGAATTTGACCATTAGTTCCTAAGTTAATTGGGATGCTATTATGCATAACATTTTCAACACTTGTACTTACATAACCATCGACACCAATGAAGTTCAAAAAATACGAAAAAATAAACTCAAACGATGCCAATAAAGATAAACCAAAGGAATGACAATGTAACAAACTTTCTGGTTTGTTGTAATAAAAATCAAATAGTGCAAAACCAAGGGTGTGATAAGAAATTAGATAATGAGTAACCACACCAGATAGGTCTGATGAGCCAAATCGGTTAAATGCAGCTAAAAAAACTAATAAAGTTAACACACATAAGGGTACAAAACTTTTAAACCTAAACTTGCTTAACACATTACTATTTATACTATAATTAAATTGAGAATAAAAAATCAAAATAAATAAAAAAATAATCGGGTAGTTAACTTGAAAATAATAAGAAAAAGCTAGTAAAAAAGAAATAGAAAAAAATAGTAACTTTCTAAATGATTTACTATCTGGACTAGAAAATGATATTAACAATACACCTAAAGTAATAGGATATAAAATAGCCTTCAAACCGTAATCAATTAAACCACTTCCCGAAATAAGTTGCTCCGCATCCGCACCTCTAACTCTAATAAAGTATTCGCTGAAATTTGAACTAAAAGCTCCAACATATAATAATGCTAATAAAACCAATAAAAGTGAAAAGGAACTGTATCGCGTTAAGCTATTTGATATATACTTTTTATCTAAACTAAAGGAGCTTTTATCATTAAAACTCTCTTTCCTTTTAAAAATATTAAAAGTAAAAAAATAACCACAAAACACGCTAAACAAAGAAATTATATATAATAAACTCACTTCAAACGAAGGGGATACCAACGGGTTAAAGGGACTATAACTTAGTGACAACCAGCCCCCCCACCAAAAACATAAAAACAACACACCACAATGCTTTATCATTTTTTTAAAAACTGCCATTGCACTTTTTTAACAAAGTTATAAGACAACACAAGAAGGTTAGAGGCTGAAACACTTCCTTTTACCAAGTCTAAAAGTTTATGATATTTTGAGACATGCTTACTATCTATTGGACTAATTTTTTCTCTAAAAAGGGCTACATTCCCTAAGTTTAAATAGGCAATAGCACTAAAAAAATTTAATGCATTTATTTTTTTATTAAAGATATCCCCTGACTCAGAGAAATCAATTTTCATTTTCTCTATAGATGACACCATCACTTTGGCATATTTTATTTTATTTTGAGGTGTTTCTTTTTTCATTTTATCTGACCAAGAGCCTATCGATTCTACACGATAAACAGACATTACCTTGGGAGAAAAAAAACCATGATATTTTTTAGTCGAGTACAGTTCTATAAATACATCTCCAATAGGAGCCTCCAGGAACCAACTAGGTAAAAGTTTCAATACAGATGATTTGATAAAATATGAACTCGTCGGCGCAAACTGACCGGGAAAAGATAGAATGTCATGACAATTAAATGTTACATCAGCTCCCCCCCCGAAAAATCGGTTTTCATTCTGAGGGATGATTTTAGATTTCTGATTTACAGAGTGGCAAGCATGTATAAAAAATTCTACACTTGTATTTTTACAAGCTTGCTGATACTGATATTGTATCTTATCAGTTGTAATCCAAAAGTCGTCTCCTTCACAAATAGCAATATATTCGCCTAAGGCTGAATCGACAACTGACTTAAAATTTTTATTCATCCCTAAATTTTCACTTGAATTTAAAAGGTTAATAAACTTTGGGTATTCCTCTGCATATTTTTTTATGATTTTGAAAGTCTCATCCGTGCTATTATCATCCCTAATAACAATCTCAAAAGGAAAGTCAGTCTTTTGAGAAATTAGACTATTTAAGCACTCTTCAATATAATCTTGATGATTATATGTTATAACGCAAATACTAACTTTAATATCATTTTCTCTATTACAATTCATGAACTGAAGCCTTTAAATTTATTTTTTAGTAGTCCCTTTGCTTGTTCTGAGGACCCCAAACTAACTAACAATACAACCATGCCGATGAGCATCACAAACAATATATTTATAATTCTACTATTTTCATTCCAATTCACGTCAATAAATAAAAGTAGACTGGCAATAGAACAAGCAGGTGCAATAATTTTTAAAACATCATCAACCAACCATTTACAATGTAATTTAGGCTCTAACTTATGGTGTACAAAGGCGACCCAAATTATGAAATAGAGAGCATTCATAATTAACCAAACATAACCAGCACCAACCCCACCAAAATAACTCGCAGCAAGAACAATACTTGGGATTAAGATAACCACTAAGCCCGCATTGCCAATAAGATGATAACGTAAATTACCTTTTGCATATTGCAGATAATAAGCAAAAGCGGCGATACATAAAAACAGATTGCCTGCTGCATACAACCTTAATATTGGTGCTGCTTTTTCTGCTAAGTCTAAATCGCCCGTCCATGCGATTAATAATGGCTTTGCTGTAACAGCTAAAGTAATAGCCGCAGAACCTGCGATAATAGCAACCAGTTGAGTAGATTGGCGATATACTTTAATCATTTCTTCATGTTTATTCTCTGCATGTAATCTTGCCATTCTTGGCATTATCGCACTACTAATAGGCCCACCAATAACCATAATACCGTTTGCAACTAATACTGCTAGGGTAAAATAGCCATAATTTTCTAATGACAAAATCCCCGAAAGCACCAACTTATCAGTTTGCGTAACAAATACCCAAACTGATGCGGTAAATGCGATGGTTAATGAAAATTTCAATACTGGCTTTATAGGTTGGAATGACCAGCCTATAGCTTCACTTAAGTTCGCTCTTTTAGGTAATAATTGCTCAGATTTTAAAGCTAAACCAATAATTTCTATTAATGCAATGAAAAATTGATGGATAAAAAATACTAAAGGGGTAAAACCAAAGTACCACATACTGACAAAGACACCGATAAAACGTAGAGTTGCAATCACAGCGTTAAAAACACTTAGCCAAACTAACTTTTCTGAGCCAGCTATCACACCACGATATAAGCCCGTCATCCAACGCAAAGCAACACTGATTGCCATGATTTGTAAAACAATAACAACATCAGCAACAGGCAGGTTCTCTACATTTAACCATTTTGTTGCGATGAGTTTTGACGATAGAAATAATGCCCCCCCACCAATAACAGCCACAACGACAAAGATCACTGTTAATGCGCGGTATAATTGCCTGAAAGTCAGCGCAGAAACTGCCCCTCCCTTATAACGAGCAGTTTCTCTACCTATAGTAGGGGTTAAACCTAGATCTAACACACCAAACCATGCTTGCAACATAGCAAAAAAACCAACTAAACCATACGCTTCACTGCCCATGTATTTAATATACATAGGGAGTAATACAATACCGATAATTGTGACATAAATTTGGCTAGCGTAATTAGCTATTATATTTTTTTTTAAAGTTGACACTGATAATCCGAATTTATGTTCTATTTATAACAGTGATTTTACAATAAGCTAATTGCACTCACTCATTCCCTTTTTAAATATGTGTTTTATACTAACAACATCTTCTACCGTCATATAAAAATGCAGTGGTAGGCATAACACTGTTTGTGATAACTCTTGGCTACTACTACTACTACTACTACTACTACTACTACTACTACTACTACTACTACTACTACTACTACTTGAAAACACTCTTTGTTTATCAAATACATTGTCTAATGATGGTGAAAAATATTGACGACATTGAATACCATGCGCTTTTAAAGCAATTTCTACTAATATGCGTTGTTCAACATTCTTTAATTTTATTGGCATATAAGCGCCATTAAAATTAGCTTTATTATGCCATTTAGGTAGTTCAACTATATTTTTCAAACCATCACGATAAGCTTGAAACAGTTCTGCCCTATGGTTAACAATATTATCAATATCATCAAGTAGTGTTAAACCTACCGCACATTGATACTCGTTAAGTTTTGCATTGATACCTGCTTCTGTGATATTACCTTTATCGTCGATACCAAAATTAATTAAACGCTTGGCACGTTCAAAATCAGCTTTTCGCTTAAAGATAATGGCACCACCTTCTACTGTATGAAAAACTTTTGTTGCATGAAAACTTAATGTGCTTGCATCACCAAAATTTAAAACAGATTCATCACCAATATTAATACCAAAAGCATGAGCCGCATCATAAATTATATTTAAGTTATGTTTTTTTGCTAGCTCATCAAATTTTTCAACATTACAAGGGTTACCATAAACATGCGTTGCAACTATGGTATCAATAGTGGGATCAGTTTCTAATGCTTTGAGTGCTTTCTCTGGACATAAGTTATAGCTTTGATTATCAATGTCACTAAATGAGATTTCTATCTCTTGCCATATTAACGAACTAGCTGTAGCAACAAAACTAAAAGGCGTGGTTAAGGCATTCTTTACATTAAGAACTTTATAAGCAACTTGTAATGCAATCGTGCCATTAGAAACAAGTAGCAGGTTTTCAACACCTAAATAGTTTTCTAATCTTTTTGTTAATTGCTGATGTAAGGGACCAAAATTGGTATACCAACCACTATCATTTACTTGTGATAAATATTGGGTAAGTTTTTCAAGGTTTGGTTTAAGCGGTTGATTGAGTTTTATTGTCATTAAATTATTCTTTCTATTACTTTACACGGCAGGAACATTTTAATTTCAAGCGCTCATTAAAGGTATTATAAAGTATTACTTACATGGATTCCCGATCAAACACTTCGGGAATGACGAATCGCCTGACTTAACTTTATACGTTCAAATATGATTTCTAATCATATTTCCTTCCATTACTTAAACTATTAAGCTCATTAAATACTGGCCATAACTATTTTTCATCATGGGTTTCGCTAACTCTTTTAATGCTTCTGCTGATAACCAATTATTGTTAAAAGCAATTTCTTCAAGACAAGCTATTTTAAAACCTTGACGGTGCTCTATAGTTTGAACAAACTGTGAGGCTTCTAATAATGACTCATGTGTGCCTGTGTCTAACCAAGCAAAGCCTCGTCCTAGCATTTCTACGCTAAGTTCACCTTTTTCCAGGTATACGTTATTAACACAAGTAATTTCAAGCTCACCACGGGCAGAAGGTTTAATTGATTTAGCAATTTCAACTACACTATTATCGTAAAAATACAAGCCTGTTACCGCATAGTTTGATTTTGGTTTTTCTGGCTTCTCTTCAATAGAAAGGGCTTTATTATTTTCGTCAAACTCTACCACACCAAATCGTTCAGGATCTTTTACTTGATAACCAAAAACCGTTGCGCCCTTTTGTTTTTGAGCTGCATTAATGAGTTTTGGAGAAAAACCATGACCATAAAAAACATTATCACCTAATACCAAACAAACATTATCACTACCGATAAATTCTTCACCAATAATAAAGGCTTGTGCTAACCCGTCAGGGCTAGACTGTATCGCATAACTAATATTGATACCAAATTGTGACCCATCGTCTAATAAGCGTTGATAGCCACTCATATCTTCAGGAGTAGAAATAATTAAAATATCTTTGATACCTGCAAGCATAAGTACAGACAAAGGATAAAAGATCATCGGCTTGTCATAAATAGGTAGTAATTGTTTAGATACGCCTTTGGTTATTGGGTATAAGCGTGTGCCCGAGCCGCCTGCTAATACTATTCCTTTTGTTTTTACATTAGTTTGCATTGTATTTCTCTGAATAAGTTATTGCTTTTTCAATTAATTTAAGCAACTGTTTTGTTTCTGTGAGTACTTCGCTAAAAATCAATCGCTGATCTTCTAAAATATATTCATGAGCAATTTCATTGCGGATATCTTTTAGTGTTCTAGCTTGGTCAACTGAGTCTATTAACTGCTTTTTTTCTGCGTTATTAATGGTGTCAATAAGTGAGCCTGGTTGCTTTAGCTCTACAACATCGATAGCACGATACATTTTATTAATTAAAATATCTGTACCCTAACAAATCGGCTCGTTAAGTTTTCTAATTTATCAAAATCTTCATCGGTAAACTTAGTTTCTAAGGATATACTTTGGCATTGAAAATAAGAGCGATTCAACCATTTTAAAGCACCTTGTAACTGTTCTGAACAGGCGGTTAAGTTTTCTAATGCGGTTCTTTTAGCTTTTTTATCACTTGTATTCTCACCTGTGCTTTCTATGTTTAATTTTATAGCTTGGGGTAAAACTAGCTGTACGAAAGGCTCGGTTAATTCTTTTGAAA
>Ga0209826_1002216_pt1 | contig 12929 bp, 11 predicted proteins | sample GOMGulsemesocosm_5_FD_184637 | JGI IMG/M metagenome (GOLD analysis project Ga0209826, IMG submission 184637) | Methane-oxidizing microbial communities from mesocosms in the Gulf of Mexico - GOM15C Gulf of Mexico (SPAdes) (version 2) | ecosystem: Environmental > Aquatic > Marine > Cold seeps... | reverse complement strand
TAAACTTTACACTATGTCAAGTTAACTTTACACTGTGAAAAAGTTTTAAAGGAAATTAAAGTGTTTATGTACGATATAGATATAAGAAAAGAAAAGTAATGCTGAGGTATAAAACTGATATTCACTAAAGCCTTAAGAAACGGCTTTAGTGTGAGATACTGTTCTATAAACGCGATCTACATTCATAAATTTGGTTTGAGGACAAACGGTTTCACCTGTATTTGATGCTCCTTCATGCCAGCAAGCGGCATTTAAATCACCTATGATATATCTAAATTTTACAGGGGTGCCTTTTTTTTCATAGGGCTGTAAACCAGCATTAATGAGTTTCACATCGGTGAGTGTTTCTGTGTTACTACCTTCAGCTGCATTATGTGTACTAATAGGACAAGAGAAAGTTAAGTTTGAATGTCCCAGTTCTTCTTTTGTTTTATCATCAATATGGAGAACAAAAATACCAGCATGATCATTGTTTTTTAAAACCAATGTACGTTTACAACCCTGTACGGGAATGTCACTAATACTTGGTTCCCAATACCAGTTTTCCCAAGGGTGTTTGTTGTTGTCATTCCAGTAACCAGCAAGTTCTAAATGATTTTGCTCATTGTTGATTTCAATAAAAGCGCGTGCATGATCAAACATGGTTTGCTCGCAGGATTTTTGTTTTTCAAAGTTATTTCCACTCCCCCAATCTGCTTTATTTTCTTCGTTAATTTTATATTCAATTTCAAAAGCTGAACCACTTTCACTGTATCCTTGTAGTCCCGCATTTATGAATGGCCCCTCGTTGTGGGAACCTTCCGCCGCATTTGACGAAAACATAGGAGACCTAAAAGACATATTTGCAAAACCCACTTCTTGATTGTTTTCATCAATCACCCTGTACCAAATACCTGCTCGGTCGTGGCTAAAGATAAGAAAGTTTTCTGTAGAGTTTTTTGAAATACTCGTAGGAATTATGTTTCTTTTATCAAGATCCCATTCTCCCCACGTACCTAGAAGTTCCAACTCATAAACTCCACTATGAATTGTAATCCCAACGCTATAGTTAATTGGTTTATCACTAATAATTTCACTCATAATTCATCCTTTTAATGGTTTTATTAAAAGTATGAATCCCACATACTTCATAAAACTATGCAATTAATAAATTATAACAGATAAAATACTAGTGAAGTGCTTAAAAAATTAACGTCATTTTATGCTTAAGTTAGGTTTAAAACGACCACCCTATACATCATTAAGCGTGTTAACTAATTCTCTTTGTTAATTATTGATATTATAATCTGTGCTAAGATTAGATACTAATTTTTATCAAGGAGTAAGTTATGTCCACACTAATTGAAGTTAAAAACTTACATCTATCCCATACCAGAGGTGAAATTATCACTGTGACCCATGTTGAAAAACCGTATGGTGAACACAGTAGTCCAATCGTTAGTATTGGAACGTCCTATCATGGCAAAAAAAATAATTCAGTGGTTGAAATACCTTATGAAAACGTTGATGAAGTCATTAAAGCACTTATTGAATCTAAAAAAGTTTGTGACAGATTTGTCCATGAAACTTTTCATGGTGAACTAGACGCTGATATGGGTGGTGGAGAATAAATAGTATAAATACAAGACCGTTTTTTGAACTTTCTTGTATTTATCTAGTAAATCAAATTATACTTTTTTAAAAGTTGATCTAAGTGTCCAGATTGTTTTAAATCGTTTATTCCTTCATTTATAATTTGTTGCAATTCTTTCCCATATTTAAAATTTCTTGAAATCATCATATGAAATGGTTGTTTTTCAATGTTTGGGATAATAAAGTATTTTAGATTTTTATTACCTAAGTAGTCTTTTCCAATTACGCTAAACCCTGCAAAAATTTCATATCCTTCAACAAACACATCGCATCGTTCATGTCTATAATGTAAAAGTTTTGTTAGTTTGTCATAAGAATAAATACTATAATTGTCTATTTCGTTTGCTTTTAAACCCACGTCCTCATACGAATATCCCATCAACCCACATATTTTATATTTTTTTTTCATTTGATCAACACTTAAGTGCTCTAGTCCATTTGGATATTTTGTTTTTGAGTAAAAAAAAGCATAATTTAGAGAATAATATGCCTGTGACAAGTAATATAGTCTCTCTCTTTCTTCATTGTATGAAGCATTGAGTAACATGTGATAATCACCTTCTTGAACAGTTCTTAAGGCTCTTGACCAAGGTGTGAGCACAATGTTAAAAGAGATATTGTTTTTATCTAAAATCATATGAATCACATCAACGGCAAAACCAGTTAGTTTGCTGGAATCATTGTTATGATAATAAGTATATGGAGGCCATTGTGCATCATCATCTGTTATTTGAATGGTAATATTATTTAAACTTTGGGCATTTAATTTAGTCAGTGGATGGCTATTTATTAAATAGAAAAATAAACTTAAAATTATTAGTAGTATTTTCATAATTTATTCCTTCTATGTGCTGAATAACATTGATAATACTTATTAGTTGTTTTTGTATACCCAAAATTTATTAAGTTGAAATTCATTATTCTAGCAAGCTCCGTAAGGAGATCAAAATAGAGTCCTGCTTAGTACTAAATAATGTATCTTATTTTAAAATAAAGTCCTCAGTGTTTGAATAAAAAAATTTAACTAATAAAGTATTTTTATCTATTTTTTTAAAGCTAAACCTACTTAAATATGCCACCTTTTTGCCACAATTTTAGTCTATAATTAAGAAACAAACCTTAAAAAATATAGTTCATTTTTATGAATCAAGGTCAATGATGAAACACAATGATGTCCCAAAAATAACAAATACTGTTGGATATGTTCTTTTAAAAAATGTATTTTCATTTTATGTGGTAATTGCTATTTGTATAACACTCACTCATATGTACAGTGAATATAAATCTGCTAAGTCTTTAGTTGATGCGGAAATGAAAAATATTGAAACAGTATTTATTAAACAATTAACTACAAGTCTTTGGAATTTAAATAATGAGTTATTAGATGATATTATAGAAGGTATATTAACATCACCTTCCATTATTGGTATTTCCATAAATATAAATACCATTGAAGGCACCAGTAATTTTGGCACAGTTGATGTTGCACAAAAATCAAATGAAAACTATTATTTTAAACAAAATAAAATCATTATTTATAAAAAAGATATTTATTCATATGCTTTTAATTTAAAACACGATGATTTCATTCAAGGTTCACTTCTAGGTTCTATTATTTTATATTCAGACAAAGTTGTCATTTATAATAAAGTTAAAAGTAATTTCTTATTTATAATTACAAATTCTATTATAAAAACATTGGCACTTTGGATTATCTTTTTGTATTTTTCCAAAAAATTCCTAACCGTACCTTTTTTTGAAATCATTACAAATACAAACAGTATTGATTTTCATAAACTGGATGATTCAAAATTTGATTACAACAAATACAATGGAAATGAATTTGATATTTTGAAAAAAACTTTTAATGATATGTATAAAAGGCTTAGAAAATCCTATCATAAACTTAATATTGCCAATGCCAAATATGTGAATTTAAATAAAGAACTAGAAGGTAAAGTTGATGACAGAACTTCACAGTTAGCTCACTCTAATGATGAATTAGAACAATCAATTGAGAACTTCAAGAGAACCCAAGAACAACTCCTTGATTCCAATGATGAGTTGGAGCAAACAATAAACAATTTAAAACAAACCCAAGACAAATTAGTGGAGTCAGAAAAAATGGCAAGTTTAGGAAGTTTGGTTGCTGGTGTTTCCCATGAAATAAATACACCCGTAGGTCTTGGACTAACTGGAATTACTCATCTTTCAGAATTAACACACACAATCAAGAGTAATTACGAAGATGAAAATATGAGTAAAGAAGAGTTTGAAGAGTACATAAAAATAAGCTCAAATTTAACAGAAATGATTACTTTAAATTTGAAAAAAACAGCGGAGCTTGTGAAAAGTTTTAAACAAATTGCAGTTGATCAAACCAGTGAAATAAAAAGAGAGTTTAATATCAAGGGATACTTAGATGAAGTGGTATTTAGTTTATATAATATACTTAAAAAAACAAAATTGAAGGTTTTAATAAAAGTAGAAAATGACTTGATTGTCAATTCTTATCCTGGAGCGTATTCTCAAGTAATCAGTAACTTGATAATCAATTCAGTGATGCATGGTTTTGATGACAAAGAAGAAGGTTCTATCACTATAAATATTTCAAGGAAAAAAAATAATCTTTATCTAGAATACCAAGATAATGGACGTGGGATACCTGAAAGTGTGCTACCAAAAATATTTGATCCTTTTTTTACAACCAATAGAAAACATGGAGGTACCGGCCTTGGATTAAATATAATTTACAATATTGTGTCGAATAATTTAGATGGAACCATTACTTGTGATAGCAAAGAAGGAGAGGGCGTATTGTTTAAAATAATATTGCCATTTAAGACATAGGGACACAAGCAAAAAGCAATTTTTATTGCCATACAAGTAACAAACTATGTTTATTACTTTAAGCATTAAATTACATTTATTGCTTTAAGTGATAGGGTATATAATCGCAGGCTATTTGACTTTAAGTTCAAGCTTACCTATACTTTAGAAAAAATTTGGAGTATTAAACAATGAAAGAATCACTTATAGTTGGATTGAAATATGAACATAGATATGTAGTAGAGCAAGATAAAACAGTACCTTTTATTTATCCCCAATCAGAAGAGTTGAGTGTGATGCCAGAAGTATTTGCAACAGGTTTTATGGTAGCTTTTTTAGAGCTTGCTTGTATAAAATGTATCAATCCTCATCTTGACTTGGAAACTGAACAGACTTTAGGTATTCATGTAAATGTAAGCCACGAAGCAGGAACACCTCTAGGATTTGAAGTTATTGCCAATGTGGAGTTAATTAAAGTTGAGGGTAAAAAACTGACATTTAAAGTAGAAGCCAATGATGGTATTGATATTATTTCAAGAGGTGTTCATGAACGTTTTGTTATTAATAAAGATAGATTTGTTGATAAGATGAATAAAAAGAATCAATCTTGAATGGTGTAAAATAACACTTCTAATATAGTGTCCTTTAGTTATTTAGATGTTCAAATTATGCTAAAATACCTTATGACCATTCCAATTTCTTGTTGATTTGATGTAAAAAAGGAATCCTATGAAAAGACTTTTTTATTTACTTTTGTTTATTTGTTTTATTATACAAACTATAAACGCTCAAAGTGTAAAAGAAGTTACTTTCTCAGGTGGTGCCCCACTTGATACTTATATACCTAGCATTACAGTTCCAGTGTTAAAAGAAGCATTTAGGCGAAATGGAATTGAATTTAAAGCTTTACACCTCCCCAGTCTTCGTTCCCTTGAAAGCACTAATTCAGGTATTCTTGATGGTGAACTTCATCGTGTATCTAATTTTCATGAAGTGAGCCGTGGAAAGTATCCAAACCTAATAAAAATCGATTCAGATTTAGTACATGTTTGGGTTGTTGCTTTTTCCAGTAAGAATATTAAAATAAATTCTTGGAAAGACTTGAAAGACTATTATGTCTCTTATTACAGAGGCAGAAAAAATATCACAGCAGCTTTACAAAATGTCATACCTCAAAAACAAATATTTAGAGTAAACAATGACAAAAAAGCTTTTGAACTCTTGGCTGCTGGAAGAATAGATATTGTTGTAACTGAGCGTAATCAAGGCAATAAGATTCTTTCTGGGTATCCAGAGTTTTCAAGTATACGTGAAGTTGGACAACTGCAACAAAGTATAATATATGCCTATATCCATAAAAAACATAAAGACCTTGCCATTAAAATTGCCAGTAGTATTGATGACATGAAAAAAGATGGAATGTTTAAACGCTTGGTTGAAACAATTGATAATCATTTGAAATAATAATACTTTTCTTCATGTTAAAATAACTGAATTAAATAATTCGTTACAAAACTATAAATAAGAATTTAATGTCACATTTTTGTAATCATATGGTAATTCATAGTAGATACAATCCCCTTTTATATATTAAGGGGAAGAAGTGTTTAAAAATATGAGTATTAGTATGAAGTTAATTGTGTCTGCTGGTGTATCTGTGCTGGGACTAGGTATATTGGTGTTAATGTTGAATTTTTCATTGAATTCTTTGAGTCAGTTGGATACTGCCAAAGAGAAGATAGAAGAACTCAAATCAGATATGCTGATGTTAAGACGAAATGAAAAAGACTTTTTACTCAGAAAAGATTTAAAATATAAAAATAAGTTTGAAAAAAATGTGACTGCTTTACATAAAGATTCAAGAGACTTAATCAATATCTTAAACGACAAAGGAATTGACAGTTCTAAAATAAAAAAATTTGATGTTATTATTGATGCTTATAAAAAAGAATTTTTCACTTTGATTTCCAAACAAAAAGAAATAGGGCTTAATTCAAAAGATGGTTTATATGGAAGTTTGAGAAACTCTGTTCATATTATACAAGATTCGGCAATACAATCAAAAAATTACAAACTTTTATCTTCTGTTTATGATTTGAGAAAACAAGAAAAAGATTTTATGTTAAGACGAGATTTAAAATATGTAACTAAGTTTGAACAAAAAATTGATGCTCTACTTTCAAAGACGAGTGGAAATGAAAATACTAACAATAGAATCAAATATCTCATGTCTTATAAAAAAGATTTTCTAACTCTGGTGGAATCTGAAGTAGAAATAGGTCTTAGCAGTAAAGTGGGTATTCAGGGAAATATGAGAAAGATTGTACATAGCAGTGAGTCCTTACTTGAAAGTCTTTCTTTTGAGTTTGAAATGATAATTGCTCAAGAAATTTCAAAAATGAAAATGCAAAGTTTAATAATAGGCATAAACATTATGCTCTTGGTTATCATACTAGCTTACGTTTTATCAAGAAATATCATCAAGTCAATCAATGACTTTCAAAAAGACTTACTTGGATTTTTTAAGTATTTAAACAATGAAACAAGTACCGTTAAACTTTTAAAATCTGACTCCAATGATGAGATTGGAACCATGTCTAAAGTGGTCAATGAAAATATTGAAACTACAAGAGTACTAATTGAAGATAACAATAGGTTTTTAAACGAAGTTCAAAGTATGATTGAGAAAGTAAGTGAGGGATATCTGTATCATCGATTTAAAAATGAGGTGAAATCAGAAAACCTAGAGACACTTAGAATCAGTTTTAATCAAATGTTAGATGGATTGCAAGGAAATATTGCTGGAAGTACCAATAAAATCCTAGATGTATTGGTGAGTTTTGGAAAACTTGATTTTACAAATAATGTAAAAAATGATGAAGGTAAAATCGCACTTGCTTTAAATGAAGTATCAACTCTAATCACAAGTATGTTGATTGAAAATAAATCAAATGGTTTGACACTCCAAAACAGCTCAAATACCTTACTCGAAAATGTAGAGATATTAAATACCAATTCAAATGAAACAGCAGCAGCGCTAGAACAAACGGCAGCTTCACTTGAAGAGATTACTGGGAATATTAGAGGAAATACACAAAACATAGCCAAAATGGCATCTTATTCCAATGAATTGAGTACTTCTTCAAGTCAAGGTCAATCCTTAGCTTCAAAAACAAGTATAGCAATGGATGAGATAAAAGAGCAGGTAATGGCAATCAGTGAAGCTATTGGTCTAATAGATCAAATTGCATTTCAAACCAATATTCTCTCCCTTAATGCAGCCGTGGAAGCTGCAACTGCTGGTGAAGCTGGAAAGGGTTTTGCTGTTGTGGCTGCTGAAGTACGAAATCTAGCAAGCAGAAGTGCTCAAGCTGCACAAGAAATAAAAAACCTCGTTGAAAATGCAAACAACAAAGCAAACGAAGGAAAAGAAATCTCAACTGATATGATAGAAGGTTATAGTACATTGAACAAAAATATTAAAAATACTCTGGAGTTAATTTCAGATGTGGAAACTGCTTCAAATGAGCAACTTTCAGGAATTGAGCAAATCAATGATGCTGTGAATCTTCTAGACCAACAAACACAGCAAAATGTTAGTATTGCAAGTACTACCAAAGAAATTGCCAAACAGACCGATGAAATAGCAACACTTATTGTTTCAAATGCTGATGACAAAAATTTCAAAGGAAAAGAAAATGTTGAAGCAAAAGGCATAAATAAAAAGAAACAACAAGAAGCCAAACAATATAAAATAAATCTAAACAATATTAAAAAAACAAAACATACAGCCAATGTAAGTTCTTATTCTAAAAATAATACAGATGAAGAATGGGAGAGTTTTTAGACCAAAACAATGTTATGAAAGCGATCAACTTCACAACAAATATTGTGTTTTTGGATGGTTTTCATGATATTTATAATTTCCTCCGCTAAAAAAGTATTTTGTTTTACGATTTTACTTTTAAATTTAAACAGACGTTTATTTGGAAAATAAACATAGTGTGTTAATTCTAGTTCGGATACATCTTCATCAAAATTTATCATATCTTTTCCCCTCTTTTGTCGAAGATTAAATATAAAAACAATGTTTATGTGCTCAAATATTTAAAACTAAATTCTGATTTGAATCAATACTATAAGTGATACCATATTTTTTAAGTTCATTTGAAATAAGTATAATTTCTTCATATAAATAAGTAGTTGGCATGTCTTTTTTGAATAAAAACATGGAATTTATTGGATCAAATGTAAAATAGATCAAAGTCATTTTATTAAAGTTTATTTTCTCAGCCATAGCTATATCCACCTTCCCAAATGTTTACATCTAAATATAGTGTATAAACTTCCGTTTATTACCAGAAAATCTTAATACAATCATATACTATAATTGTGGCAAAAAAGTGGTTTTAAGAGGGAAAGGAAGAACAATAGTAATATTCCATGAGTCATATAACGACCCATGAAATTAAAAAAGTAGGTTTATTTTCCTGAAACGGTTACATCTGTAAAAGACATCCAAGGTAAAATACTATCTCCGAAATCAATAGTTTCACTTGAAATATCTTTGATATTCAAAAAGAGTTTTTCCAGGTTTCCTGATATCATTGTTTCATTGATGGGATGTTTAATCTCGCCATCTTCTATAAAGTAACTGTTTTTAGCAACCCCCGAAAAATCACCATTTTGAGCAGGGTGTCCACCTGAGAAACGGCAAAGTAAAATACCTTTTTTGACATTTTTAATCATCTCTGAATAAGAGGTTTTACCCTTTTGGATTTCATATGCTCCACCTTGATTAACAGCTCTATCCATATTTGTTTTTTTAGCACCATATTGAGATAGTAAAAAGCTTTTTAGTACACCATTTTCTATGATCGTGCTATTTTTCGCTTCATATCCATCTCCTGTGATAAAATAACCATTTGAAATATTCTCTCCCACTGGATTTGAGTGTAGAGTAAACCTTTCATCGGCAATTTTTTTACCCAATTTATCTTGATACATGGATGTTTTTGTAATAAGAGAATTGTCTCTTAAATATCCTGTTAAATAAGATATAAACTCCATCAGACAATCAGGTGAGATAATAATATCACCAACAAATTTATCATCGACACTGCTTGAGTGTATTTGTTCACTGGATTGTTGTAACAATGCATTAATACTGGCACATTCTTTTAGTTCACGATCCAATTTGTTACTATCAAAACCATTGTAGTTAAAAGAAGAGATGTTTGTACCTTCTTTACTGGTAAACATTGAAAAGAAGGCATAGTGACCTTTTTGACCAAAGAAATCAACTTTATTTGAGTTTCTAAAGTAGTTTGTAGATTTTACAAACTCAAACATTGCTTCTTCAATAATAGTTTTTGGATAGGTCTCTTTAGTATAAGCTAAGTAACTTGCAAATAAATCATACATTTTATTGATATCACCAATTACTGGACCTGAATTAAACTCTTTGGCTTCTTGATAAGTAGCAATATCATTTGCAACATCATCTTTTGAAGAGTTTGCCAAGATGAGGACTTCATCTATGGCGTTATCAATAGTATCTTTATCTAAGTTATTGACCACCAAAGTTGCTATTTTATTTTCAACTATGGCTTTTAATATGAGTGTGATATTATTGGTTGTTCTATTCAGCGTCATTTGTCCATGCGCTGCATTTAATTCTTGATTCTTTTTGATACTTAGAGAACAAGAAGCTTTTGAAGCTCCCTTACGAAGTAGGGTATCAATACAATATTGAGTACACTCATCATATTTTTCTTGTCTTTTATTATTGTTTGTTAAATTTGATGACATGTTTACTTTCCTCCAATATTGATTTTACATTTGATGGCAGGTCCACCCATACCAACGGTGATACTTTGTTTTTTACCACACATTCCTCCACAAGACCAAGACATGTCTTCTGATACCATTGTGACAGTTTTTAAGACATCAAAAGCAACGCCTGAAATAGTAAAGTCTTTTAAAGCTCTACCCAGTTTTCCATTTTTGATTTCATAAGCAAGTACAATTCCAAACATAAATTCACTGGTAGAATCAGCTTGTCCATTACTTGATTTCATTAAATAGTATCCATCATCTATGGATTTAATCATATCTTCTAGTTTACTCTTGCCTGGAAGAAACGCTGTATTTCGCATACGAATAAGTGGTTCATCTAAAAAAGTTGAAGCACGAGCATTTCCTGTTGGATTTGCTTTAAAAGTAACGGCACTTTCTTTGTTGTGCATGTAGTTTTTCAACACTCCATTTTCAATAATAATAGTATCTTTTGAAGGTGTGCCTTCATCATCAACAAAAACGGGAACTGGGCAAATCTCATTATTGAAGGTATGTGCAAAATCAACAATATTAACCAGCTCACTTCCCACTTCTTTGTTCATAAACTCTCCCGCAATTGAGCCCCCTTGTACCAAGTCAGCTTCAGTTGTATGGCCTATTGCTTCATGGGCCAGAATCCCTGCTACATCTGCATCAATGATGCACTCTTTTATTCCAGCATCTGGATAAATACCTTGTGTTTTATCCTGAAGATGGGAATGAATTGCATCAATTTTGGGAAACAGATCTTGGGCATTTTTAAATACATCTGGAAACTCACCAAGACCTCCCAGTACATCATACAACTCTATAGTTGAGCCATCTTCTTTATGAGGCATAGCAAGATTGACATAAAGTATGGTTCGTGGCACCATTGAAAAAAAGTAAGAATCATCAGAAGTATATAAAGACTTTCGTACATCTAAAGAGCCTAAATAAAGAGTTCTGGAAGTAACATCTTCATATTTTGTAGCAATATATTCATCTAATTTTCCAAGAAAATCTAAAAGCTCTTTTTGGGTGGCTTTTTTCTTTTTTGTTGAAAAGTCATTTACACTAGAGGTCTTTTCTTTAGGTAGTGTTGAAACTTTTAGCTCTTGTGGTGATGTTTGTTGTTTTTCATACATAAACACTGCATTTTGAGTAGCATCATTAATAATGTCTTCTATATCTTCATCCGTGATCTGAGGGGTAGATGCAAAACCCCAAACTCCATTTTTGAATACACGAGCACTACTTCCTGAAGTAGTTGCCTTACTGTTTTGTTGTACATCCCCATTTAACATTGATACACTTATATTTGTGTTTTCTTGAACTCGAAGTTCCGTATAGTGTGTAAATAAAGGTGAATATTTTTGTAATTGTTCTTTTGTTTTATGCATAAGTTCTCTTTTCATAGAATTATATTTTATATATAATAATAGTTTATCATAGTTGTTATTTTTTAATACATTAAATATTGGAAAATCGAAAATAATTTTAATTTTAGGGTGGGGTGACTTTCACGTCACTTAGTATTTAAGGGTACAATAACTTTAAATGTAACACCTTTGTTTTTTTTACTCTCACAAGTTATTGAACCTTTTAATTTACTTGTAACAATATTATACACAATATTAAGTCCCAGTCCAGAGCCTCCAAACTCTCTATTCGTCGTAAAAAATGGTTCGAAAATTTTAAGTAATATTTCTTTTTCTATTCCACAACCGTCATCTTTGTAGATTACGTATAAATCATTATTTTTAGTAAATAACTCAATGGTTAATGTTCCCCTTTCATTTTCCTTATAAGCATGATGAATTGAGTTTATAATGAAATTGGTAAATATTTGTGAAAAAACGCCAGGATATGAATCCATAATTATTTTTTCAGAACATTTAATACTGATAGTAAGCTTTGTTTTTTTTGTAAGATTATGGATACTTAGTAAAATATCATTTAAATACTCTCTTAAGTCAAATTTTCTTTTTTCTTCACTGGTTTGATCAACAGAAACTTGTTTAAAACTTTGTATTAAACTAGCTGTTCTATTTAGGTTTGTGTTGATTGAAGTGGCTAAATTTATTGATGTATTCATATATTCTTTAAAAATCTCTTCACTCATGTTATCTGCTTCATATTGTCTCTTCAAATTTTTCGTGATTTCAAGAAAATGTGTTACTCCAGTAAGACCAATACCAACAGGAGTGTTTATCTCATGGGCAACGCCTGCAACTAAACCTCCCAAACTTGCCATCTTTTCCGCTTCTATTAGTTTCTGCTGTGCATTTTTTAGGTTAAGTATTGTTTGTTCAAGCTCTTGTGTTCTATTATGTACTTTATTCTCCAAGTCTTGAATATTTTCTTTTATTTTATTTCTCATAATTTTAAAGCTGTAGGAAAGTTGTTCTATTTCAATACTTCCTTTAACGTTAATTTGAGTGTTAAGATTCCCTACTGTAATTTCTTTTGAGACTTTTATGAGTTGACTAATTGGGATTAGAACAAACATACGTATAATTATAAAAAGTGTTAAAATAATTAGAATAGATATTAAAATGGTTTTAATGATTGTTCTTGTTATAATTTCATTAAGCTCTTTTTGTAATAGTTGATCTGAAATAAAAATAGAAATAGTTCCAATATCATTT
>Ga0209826_1002215_pt1 | contig 12935 bp, 12 predicted proteins | sample GOMGulsemesocosm_5_FD_184637 | JGI IMG/M metagenome (GOLD analysis project Ga0209826, IMG submission 184637) | Methane-oxidizing microbial communities from mesocosms in the Gulf of Mexico - GOM15C Gulf of Mexico (SPAdes) (version 2) | ecosystem: Environmental > Aquatic > Marine > Cold seeps... | reverse complement strand
GCTTGCATCAACACCTTTTTCCTCAATTAGAAAAGCTTGAATCGCTGAGCTATGTTTATCAAAAAATTGAGATGCCTTTACTGCCTGTGTTGGCACGTATGGAGCAAACAGGCGTGTTGGTTGATGCTGCCATGCTGCAGCAACAAAGCGTTGAGCTGGCAGCGAAGGTTAAGGTGCTGGAAGATCAAGCGCATGAGGTGGCTGGGCAGCCTTTTAATTTGGCGTCGCCTAAACAAATTCAAGAAATTTTGTACGATAAGCTGGGTTTGCCAGTATTGAAAAAAACGCCGAAAGGTCAGCCCTCTACAGCTGAAGCGGTGTTACATGAGCTGGCTATTGATTTTCCATTGCCTCGTTTAATTCTTGAACATAGAAGCTTGAGTAAGCTTCGCTCGACCTATACCAATAAATTACCTAAGCAGATTAACCCTGTAACGGGTCGTGTACATACCTCATACCATCAAGCGGTGGCGGCAACGGGCCGCTTGTCTTCATCAGATCCTAATTTACAGAACATTCCCGTGCGTAGCGAAGAGGGGCGACGTATTCGTGAAGCCTTTATTGCAGAGCCGGGTTATACGGTGCTCGCAGCCGATTATTCTCAAATTGAATTACGGATTATGGCGCACTTGTCGCAAGATGTGGGGTTGTTGCAAGCCTTTAAGGATGGCTTGGATGTACACAAAGCGACAGCAGCGGAGGTGTTTGGTGTACCCCTTGATCAAGTTGAAGGTCATCAGCGGCGCTCAGCTAAAGCGATTAACTTTGGTTTGATTTATGGCATGTCAGCCTTTGGTTTAGCTAAGCAATTAGATATAGATCGAGTTTCAGCGCAAGGTTATATCAATCTGTATTTTGAGCGCTACCCAGGCGTGAAGCAATATATGGATGAAACTCGTGAGCTGGCACGTGAGCAGGAATATGTTGAAACCCTCTTCGGTCGTCGTTTGTATTTGCCAGATATTAATGCGAAAAATGGTCAGCGTAGACAGTATGCAGAAAGAACCGCGATCAATGCGCCTATGCAGGGGACGGCAGCAGATATTATTAAATTAGCTATGTTATCGGTCGATGATTGGTTACAAACGGATAAGCCGCCTGTGCGTATGGTCATGCAAGTACACGATGAGTTAGTGTTTGAAGTGGAAAGTAGTTACTTAGAGGAAGCGAAGGGTATTATTCAGCAAAAAATGAGCGCAGCGGCTAATTTGGATGTGCCGTTAATCGTTGATGTTGGGGTGGGTATTAATTGGAACGAAGCGCATTAAACAAAATAAGTTAAGCGCCATCAATGAGATGATGGCGCTTACGTTGCTATTATTGAGCGCTGGCTTCTAGAGTTGCTTTTAAAGACTCTAGGCCTGCACGGTAAATACCTCGAACGCCTTTTTTTACGTCAGCTGCTTTTGCATCGCCCACAAGGCTAAAGTTGCCCATCCAAGTAACGGTAGAACCACCGAGGCCATTACTGCGAACGGAAAACCAAGATATGTAACCTTCAACAGGGAGTATGGCTGGGTCTACGTTGGTTATTTTATAAGTGAAGTTTTTATGTTCACCATTAAAACGTACAAGTTCTTCTGTAATCGTTGGCCCACCAAGGTCTACTACACGAACGCTGCCAGGGTGGTTGTCATTACTGGTTGTTTGGCTAATGATGGCTGGGTGCCAGTTGGCAATACCATTGAAATCTTTAGTTGCAGCCCAAACGGACGATGGGCTGGTTGCGATATCAACTTTTTCGGTAACAGAAAGGTTAGCTGCTTGAGCCGCTGAAATGCCCATTGCAAAAATTAATACGCCGATTAAAGAGAATGTTTTACTCATGATTGTTTCCTATTGGTTATGTTTTTATTAGTGTTGCTTTTTTAAGTAGCCTCATGTTGCCACAATATTTGTATGATAGTAAAGGGTCAGGTTTATCTCTTGTGTGTGGTCACTTGTTTTTTGGAGTGAACTTTTAATAATATCAATGGTCTATATTGAGTGCCTTGTGCTAAGGCATGACCTACTCATCATCCTCCCCCTTCCCTGTTTGAGTAGGTACCGGTTCGAAATGATCGGATATTTAGCCCTGGTCTTTGTCTTTTCCAGGGCTTTTTTTTGTATTGTTTTCGGTGTTTAAGTGGCTGTCTAGCCAAGTATGGATTTCTTCGATACCTTCTTTTTTGAGTGATGAAAACAATTCTATTTGAACGTTAGCCGAGGACTCTTTAAGTAATTTCTGCGCTGCAAATAACGCATTTTTCGCGCCATTCCTGTTGAGTTTGTCCGCTTTAGTTAGGGCTACAAAAACATCTAGGTTTAAATGTGCGGCGTAGTCAATCATCTGTAAGTCGTACTCTGCGAGGTTACGACGAATATCAACTAATAGCACAAGACCATTCAGCGCTTTACGTTTTTCAAGATAGCGCTCAAGCTCTTTTTGCCATTTAATTTGAATGTCGCGTGGCACTTTTGCGTAGCCATAGCCGGGTAAATCAACAAGGCAGCGTTGTTCATCGAGTTTGAAATACACCAATTGCTGGGTTCGCCCAGGCGTTTTACTCGTTCTAGCAAGGCTTCGTTGATTGGTGAGTGTGTTTATTGCACTAGACTTGCCAGCATTAGATCGACCAGCAAAGGCAACTTCGTACTCAATATCTTCAGGCGTGGTTTTAAGGTTGGGCGCGCTAAGCAGAAATTCTGCTCGGTGGTAAAGAGGGTTCATGATGTTAATTGGGCTTTGTTGTTTACCTTATTGTACCGGACTGCATGATTTCAGTGTGTTTAACGACAAATGTCGTAGAAAAAGGCTAAACTTAAGTTGGTTTTATTGTAAAATTCATGGCAATACTAAATTTGGAGAGATAATATGAAAAAAGTTTCATTAGTAATAGCTGGGCTGGCATTATTTGTTTCTACTTACTCAATTGCTGGAGATGTAGCAGCAGGTAAGGCAAAATCAGCTCAATGTGCTGCATGTCATGGTGCATCTGGCGTTAGTCCAATGGGGTTGTATCCAAATTTAGCCGAACAAAAAGAACAGTATTTAGCAAAGCAGTTGAAGGACTTTCGTTCAGGTACACGTAATGATCCAACAATGAAAGCAATGGCTGCTGCCTTAACAGATGCTGATATTGCCAACTTATCTGCGTATTACGCTAGCATAAAATAATTATTTAAGATCGGAATAGAAATGAAAGTAAATGTATTGCTAGTTTGTTTATTAACGGCACTAAGTTCAATGAGCGTTTTTGCTCAAGGTGATGTGCAAGCTGGTCGCGCGAAAGCAGCAATGTGTGCGGGTTGTCATGGACCAAGTGGCCATAGTCAAAATCCAGTTTGGCCTAAATTAGCGGGTCAACATGCTTTTTATATTGAAAAAGAACTTCATGATTTTCAAAATAAGAAACGTAATAATGCGACTATGGCGCCAATGGCTGCGGGTTTAAATGACGTGGATATTGAAAATATAGCAGCGTTTTTTGCTAGCGTGCCGCCAACGGTGGAAGTGGCGAAAGCCGACCAAGTCGCTTTAGGTGAAAAGCTTTATCGTGGTGGCAAGGCTAGTAATGGTTTACCGGCTTGTATCGCATGTCATGGGCCAAATGGCGCGGGTAGTGCGCCAGCACGTTTCCCTAGAATCGGAGGGCAGCATGCTGCTTATTTGGCTCAAACGCTGAAAGATTTTAAAGCAGAAACGCGCAATAATGATCACCAAAGAATGATGCGTGATATTGCTGCTCGTATGACTAATAAGGAAATAGAAGCGGTTTCATCATACATTTCTGGCTTACACTAAGTCGACATATCTTGTAAGAAGGGCAGCTCAGTTGTCCTTCTTCGCATATAAACTAGTGTAAGGCTGCGTAGCCTTCATTAGACTCTATTATGAATAATCAACTCCCCTCACCTAGAAAGAAAGGCCTGCTGCTTAAATTTCTAGGCTCGATGAACTTTGCCATTACATTGTTGGTGGCGCTATCTATTGCTGCCATTATTGGTACGGTTTTGCAGCAAAATCAACCTTATACAGACTACGTCTTAAAATTCGGCCCTTTTTGGTTTGAGGTGTTCCAAAAGCTAGCTTTATATGATGTATATTCATCTGGTTGGTTTTTGCTCATTCTGTTTTTTTTAGTGCTCTCTACTAGTACGTGTATTTATCGAAATGCACCCACTATGCTGCGAGAGATGCGTGAGTATAAACAGAGCACTCAACTTAAGACGCTCTTAAACTACAGTAACTGTCAAAGCTGGCAATTAAATTGCAGTATGGCTGAAGCGCAAGATGTTGTGCAGAAGCTATTACCTCATAATGGCTATAGCGCACGTGTAAAGGCGGCACCAACGCATACATTAGTTTCGGGTATGAAGGGCGGGAGTAGTCGCTTAGGGTATATCTTTACTCACCTGTCTATTGTATTGATTTGTTTGGGTGGTTTGATTGATGGTAATGCTGTTTTGAAAGCGCGTGAAATGCTAGGGCAGATCGTTCCAGAAACAAGGGATTTACTTGCGACTGAGGTGCCTTCAATTAGTCACTTATCTTCAAATAATCCAGCTTTTCGGGGAAGTGTGTCTGTTCCTGAAGGCAGCCGAACAGATGTTTTATTCGTAAATTATAGGGACGGGTATCTTGTGCAAGACTTGCCCTTTTCAATAGAGGTTAAGGACTTTAGGATTGAGCACTATGCTAGTGGTCAGCCTAAATCGTTTGAGAGTGATTTGGTTATTCACGATAAGCGCTTGGAAGAACCTTTAAAGCAAACCATATCCGTTAATCATCCGTTAATCTACGAAGGGTATTCTATCTATCAGGCAAGTTTTTCTGATGGTGGCTCTGAGTTGAAGTTATTAGCTTGGCCTCTAAAAAAAGGGAGTGAGCAATCAATGGTTTTAGATGCGCGGATAGGGGATACCTTAGACATGACGCTGTTTTCACAGGCGTGGACGCTTGAGCCATCAAACTTCCGTTTATTTAATATAAATCCTTCAGAGGATCCTGCTAAGAAATTTAAGAATATTGGACCAAGCATGCAGTTTAAAATGCGTAATAAGCTAGGTGAAGCCAAAGAGTTCTTGAACTACATGTTGCCAGTAGAAAGGGATGGTGAGTTTTATTACTTGAGTGGGATGCGTGCTTCACCAGCTGAAGAGTTTCGCTACTTATATATACCCGTTGATGATACCGGTGGTATTGATCGCTTTATGCGCTACTTACATGCTCTATCTGACAAAACCTTGGTGCGTAAGGTTGTGGCTAAGCAAGGGCTGACTAGTTCCCCACTACCGTTAAAAGAGTCGGCAGAGCTAAATGATGCAATGGTTCTTTTGGCTGGTTTGTTTGTTGAAAAGGGTATGCAGGGCGTTATTGCTCAGCTCGAAAAAAATGTGCCGCTTGAAAAACGTGAAGAAGTGGCAGAATTATATGTGCGTGTCCTGCAGCAGTTATTGGCTGCTGTGTATGTAGAAGTGTTGGCGGAAGAAGGTGTAGATGTCAGTCTGGGTATCGATGAAAAAAGAGCGGTGTTTTTTGATGCTGCCGCAGCTGCCATTGGTGCCATTGGACGTTATGGCTCACCGGTTTACTTTCAACTGACTGATTTTACGCATCATCAAGCGAGTGGTTTGCAAATAGCAAAGGCGCCAGGTAAAAACTTGGTTTATCCCGGCTGTGCATTGCTTGTTTTGGGTGTGTTTTTAATGTTTTATGCGCCTCAACGTCGTTTATGGGCTTGGTTAGAGATAAATGAAGGCGGTGTTAAACTGGTGTTGGCAGGGCATGCGAGCAAAAATAAAATGGATTTTGCTAAGCAGTATCAACAAGTGCGTGATCAATTTGATCGCGTGTTAACGAGCTAAAGGCATTTTATGAATAATACGCAGGCAGCATTACAAGACGAACTGAGCCAACGCTCTTTTTGGAGAGGTTTGAGTTTGGTAGATTGGATATGGAGCTTGCTTGTTATACTTGCAACAGCCTATGCATATAACCGTTATGTCTCCTTAATGGACGTGTATGAAGAAGTTATTTTAGTTTCTACGGGTGCGAGTTTGATTGCATTTGGCTGGTACTGGAAAGCGATCCGCGCCTTATCGCTAGCAGTGTTTTTACTGAGTATTCTAGGTGTTAGTCGGTATGTTAACGGGCTTGCTGATGCAGAAGTCGATTTCTTCCTAAAGTTTTTAGTCTCTAGCCAATCAGCGATTATGTGGATGAGTGCGCTTTATGTTCTAGCGACATTGACATATTTAGTCTCTTTTGTGGGGCGCTCAGAATTTGCTGGAAAAGTGGCGAGTTCAATGACTTGGTCGGCAACGACGATGGGCTTGGTTGGCTTGATGGTCAGGTGGCGTGAGTCATACTTAATTGGTTTAGACGTGGGGCACATTCCCGTTAGTAACCTGTATGAAGTGTTTATTTTATTTTCTATTATTACTGCTCTGCTGTATTTATTTTATGAGCGCCGCTATCAAACACGAGTACTGGGTGTGTTTGTATTGCTGGTGATTAGTGCCGCCGTTGCATTTTTACTTTGGTACGCATTTGATCGTGACGCTGCGGGTATTCAACCGTTGGTGCCAGCATTAAAGAGTTATTGGATGAAAATTCACGTGCCAGCTAACTTTATTGGCTACGGAGCTTTTGCTTTAGCTGCAATGGTTGCCATAGCTTATTTGGTTAGATATAAGGCTGAGCAGGGGGCTAAGGATGGGTTGGCTATGACCTTGCCTGAGTTGGATATATTGAGTGACTTGATGTACAAGTCTATTGCGTTGGGTTTTGCGTTCTTTACCTTGGCGACCATTCTAGGTGCTTTATGGGCAGCTGAAGCGTGGGGTGGATATTGGTCTTGGGACCCTAAGGAAACATGGGCGCTTATTGTTTGGTTAAACTATGCGGCTTGGTTACATATGCGTTTAACAAAAGGTTGGGATGGCAGGCCGATGGCTTGGTGGGCAATTATTGGTTTATTTGTAACCTTGTTTGCCTTTTTAGGGGTGAATATGTTTTTATCGGGCTTGCACTCATATGGCGAGTTATAGACGTGTTATTTAAGGAGATATAAATGCGGAAATTATTAATCTTATTGGCGGTTTTTTCATTATCATTTGCAACACAAGCACTATCGGCTGACTCAGCTAAATATAAGGCAGGAGTTGATTATGGCTTGATTACACCTGTACAACCGACCGATGCACCAGATAAGCTAGAAGTTGTTGAAATATTTTGGTATGGCTGCCCTCATTGCTACCACTTTGAACCGACGCTTGATCCTTGGGCTAAAGACTTGCCTAAAGATGTGAGTTTTTATCGTTTGCCAGCTATTTTTAGTCCTGTATGGGAAGTGCATGCACGAGCTTATTTTACGGCTGAAATATTGGATGTATTAGATGAGTCGCATAGCGCGCTTTTTCACACCCTGCATGCAAAAAGAAAGAAGATAAATACGCTTGATAAGTTGGCTGATTTTTATACTCAGTATGGTGTTGATAAAGCATTATTTGAAAAAACATATAATTCTTTTGTGGTCAATACCCGAGTTGCTCGAGCTAAAGAAATGGTCGGCAGATATGGAGTAGAAGGCGTGCCAGCAATTATTGTTAATGGCAAGTACTTAATTACAGGGCCAATGGCGAAAAATTACGAAAATATGCTTAAAATTGCTGAGTACCTCCTAGATAAAGAGCGCGCTCTAAAGTAAGTGGTACTGCCAGGCTAATAAGGGGCGTTAATTGACTTGAATACGGGGCTTTATTCGAGACAATTTTCTTCAATTTGTTTGTTTAGCTTTTGTCGCTGTATATTTTTAGCCTCTTCATCAAGTCGTAAGTAGCTTCCGCTTGCATCTTTGTACAAGCGGTTGCCGCTAAGCTCTAATGCGGCAAGCGATTGCTTGGCTCGATAGCAAACGTTATTCATTAACCGTCGTTGTATTAACTGCTGGTCAAGTTTATCGCTAGCAATTTTACGGTCTGCATTGGATTTCGCAATTGCATCAGCACTCTGTTGAAGCGAGATGACTGGTAGCTCTGTGTCGTTAAAGTGTTTTTTAATATAGATCTTCTCGCTAGAAATTGATTTGTCACGTGGAGGAGCTTGACTGTACTGCTGTACGCCTTGTTGGTTCGTCCAGTGGTAAATAACAGCTAAGCTTGAACTGCTGCAAAGTAAGAACATAACAAACAAAGTCTTACGCATGGTTGCTCCCTGTAGTGTAAATATTTTGGAATGTAATATTCTATTAAGTATATACCAGCTACCGTTGAATGAAGAACTCTCTTCCTGCTCAAATCTTCATACAAGTTGGTAATGGAATTTCTTGACCTATAGAGATTTAGTTGGTATTTTGTCGAGTTCGATTGCGTCTCGTATTTTAGCTTATTACGGGCGGGTAAAATTATTTTGAATTTGGAGAGTTTATTGTGGAGTTAAGTGGCGGTGAAATCGTCATCCAGTCCTTGAAAGATGAGGGAGTGGAATACGTGTTTGGGTACCCTGGTGGGTGCGTCCTGCATATTTATGATGCTATTTTTAAGCAGAAGGATGTCAAACATGTGCTTGTCCGTCATGAGCAAGGTGCAACACATGCGGCAGATGGTTATGCGCGAGCATCGGGCAAGCCGGGTGTGGTATTAGTAACATCAGGCCCTGGGGCGACAAATGCAGTAACCGGTATTGCTACCGCTTTTATGGATTCAATTCCAATGGTGGTTATTACAGGGCAAGTACCTAAGGCTGTCATCGGCTCAGATGCTTTCCAAGAAGTTGATACGGTTGGTATCACACGGCCTTGTGTGAAGCACAATTTTTTAGTGAAAAATGTAGGTGATATAGCTGAGACGATGAAGAAAGCCTTCTATTTGGCTACTTCTGGACGCCCTGGCCCTGTTATTGTTGATATACCTAAAGATATTACTGATCCGAGTGTCAAAGTACCTTATGAATATCCTGCTGAAATAAGCATGCGTTCATATACACCGCCAATCAGCGGTGATATTGCGCAAATAATTGAAGCAGTTAAGCTTATTAAAGAAGCCAAACGCCCTGTAATATATAGTGGTGGTGGTGTTGTATTGGGCGAAGGTAGTAGCGAGCTTAGAGAGCTTTGTCATACTTTGAACTTTCCTGTAACTCAAACACTGATGGGCTTGGGTGCGTTCCCTGGAACAGATCCACAGTTTATAGGTATGTTAGGTATGCACGGTACTTATGCAGCTAATATGGCTATGCATGAGAGTGATTTAATTATTGCGATTGGCGCTCGTTTTGACGATCGGGTGACTGGAAAAGTGGATGAGTTTTGCCCTCATGCAAAAATCATCCATATAGATGTTGACCCTGCGTCTATTGCAAAAATTATTGCAGTGGATGTTGCTATTGTTGGTCAAGTTAAGCCCGTTTTATTAGACATGTTAGCTCAGATTAAGCACTTGGGTGAAACCTTTGATCGTGCTCGAATTGCCGATTGGTGGTTGCAGGTTGATCAATGGCGTGCCACAGATTGTATGGCGTACGATACAACAACGGGGACTATTAAGCCGCAGTATGTTATTGAAAAATTATACGAAGTAACCAAAGGCAATGCTTTTGTGACCTCCGATGTTGGTCAGCATCAAATGTTTGCAGCACAGTTCTACCCATTTGATGAGCCACGTCGTTGGATTAACTCGGGTGGTTTAGGGACAATGGGTTTTGGTTTGCCAGCAGCTATGGGGGTGAAATTCGCACACCCAGACGCGGATGTGGCTTGTGTAACGGGTGAAGGAAGCATTCAAATGTGCTTGCAAGAACTATCAACCATGCTGCAATACGATACGCCGGTTAAGGTTATTAACTTAAATAATGGTTATTTAGGCATGGTGCGTCAGTGGCAGGAGTTTAATTACGATAAACGTTACTCGCATTCTTACCTTGAAGCTTTGCCAGATTTTAAAAAATTGGCAGAAGCTTATGGTCACGTAGGAATGACTATTACCAAAAAAGAAGATGTTGAACCAGCATTACGTGAAGCATTTGCGATGAAAAATCGCACGGTGTTCTTAGACTTTTTAACGGATACGAAAGAGAACGTCTACCCGATGATTGCGGCAGGTAAGGCGCATAACGATATGATGATGGGGCCTCGTTCAAAATATAATGGGAATAAATCATGAGTCGCCAGCATATTATTTCAATGTTACTGGAAAATGAATCAGGTGCTTTGTCGCGTGTTGCAGGCTTGTTTTCTGCGAGAGCTTATAATATCGAATCATTAACCGTAGCAGCTACAATAGATCCTTCATTATCTCGTTTAACTGTCGTGACAGTCGGTAGTGATATGGTTATTGAGCAAATAAAAAAGCAGCTTAATAAACTAATAGATGTTGTGAAGTTGATTGATTTATCTGAATCATTTTCACTTGAGCGAGAGTTGGTTTTACTCAAAGTGAGAAAGAATGAAGCGATTGAACAGAAAATCACAGAGTTAGATGGTGATTCAATGGCTCGTATTACAGACGAGACAGATGAGTTTTTGATTATTGAAGTCTCTGGTGAAAAAGCTTGGCTAGATGACTTTTTGTTATCATTGGGCGATGATATTATTGAAATTGTTCGCTCAGGTGTTATCGGTCTTTCACGTGGTGAGAGAACGCTTACTCTATAGAAAGTAAAAAGGCTCATATTTGAGTCATAGAATGGTAATGCTTTGCACTTGCAGAGTGATTTGAATTATTAATAAAATTAGGAAAAAAAATGAATATTTACTACGATAAAGATACCGATCTTTCAATTATCAAAGGCATGACTGTTGCTGTTATTGGTTACGGTTCACAAGGCCACGCACACGCGAACAACCTAAAAGATTCTGGCGTTAACGTTATCGTTGGATTAAGAGCAGGTTCTTCATCAGTGGATAAAGCTGAAGCTGCTGGCCTAGTTGTTAAAGAAGTGCCTGAAGCGGTATCAAGTGCAGACTTGATCATGATTTTGACACCTGATGAGTTTCAAGCTCAGCTATATGCCAATGAAATTGAACCTAACTTAAAAGAAGGCGCTACCTTAGCGTTTGCTCATGGTTTTGCTATTCACTACAACCAAGTTGTGCCTCGCGCTGACTTAGACGTTGTTATGATCGCGCCAAAAGCACCCGGTCATACGGTGCGTAGTGAGTTTACAAAAGGCGGCGGCATTCCTGATTTGATTGCTGTTTACCAAAATGCTTCAGGTAAAGCGAAAGACGTTGCATTATCTTACGCATCTGCTGTTGGTGGTGGTCGTACAGGTATTATTGAAACAACGTTCAAAGATGAGACTGAAACTGACTTATTTGGTGAGCAAGCCGTACTTTGTGGTGGTGCAGTTGAACTTGTGAAAATGGGTTTTGAAACACTAGTTGAAGGTGGTTATGCGCCTGAAATGGCATACTTTGAATGTTTACATGAATTGAAATTGATTGTTGATTTGATGTATGAAGGTGGTATCGCAAACATGAACTACTCAATCTCAAACAATGCTGAATACGGCGAGTACGTAACAGGCAAGAAAGTGATTAATGACGAGTCTCGTGAAGCGATGCGCGAAGCACTTAAAAACATTCAAAATGGTGAATATGCTAAGCAGTTTATTATTGAAGGAGCAACAAACTATCCATCAATGACTGCAAATCGTAGAAATAATGCTGATCACCAAATTGAACAAGTGGGTAGCAAATTACGTGAAATGATGCCTTGGATTACCGCTAATGCGTTAGTTGATAAGTCTAAAAACTAAACGGTATTTAGACTATTGAGAAAACGGCCGTTGATCGGCCGTTTTTTTATGCTCAAAATAATTGAGCCTGAGCTATAATTCATTTTCTCTTTACAGATAAAGCCTTAGATGAAACCAACACAAAAACCACGTTCTAAAGGAATTTACTTACTCCCTAATCTTTTTACTACGAGTGCTTTGTTTGCCGGTTTTTATGCGATTACCGGGGCTATAAATGGTCACTTTGAAGTAGCGGTTATTTCAATTTTTATTGCAATGATTCTGGATGGTTTAGATGGACGTGTTGCGAGAATGACCAATACTCAGAGTGAATTTGGTGCGCAATACGATAGTTTGGCTGACCTAGTCTCATTTGGTGTTGCTCCAGCAGCGGTTGCGTATGCTTGGGGCTTGTCATCTTTAGGTAAGCTTGGCTGGATGGTCGCTTTTATTTATGCCACTTGCGGGGCCTTACGCTTAGCACGCTTTAACGTGCAGCACAGTACGGCTGATAAGCGTTATTTTCAGGGTTTGGCGAGTCCAGCGGCAGCAGCCTTAATAGCTGGCTACATTTGGATGTTAGAAGAGCATCAAATATCTGGTCCAGCGGCCGTTTATGGTTTATTAGTCATTACCAGCTTATCGGGTTTGTTAATGGTGAGTAATATTCGCTACCATAGCTTTAAAGAGCTTAACTTTACTGGCAAAGTTCCCTTTATGGTGGCTGTTATTGTGATGCTGGTATTGGCGCTAGTGTATGTCGCTCCCCCTGTTGTTTTGTTTTTCATCTGCTTATTGTATGCGGGGTCAGGTATTGTTTTGACTATTAGTTTGTTGAGGCGTAGCCGTAAAGAAAAGAAGGCAGATACATAACATGATGACGGCGGCATGTCGCTTAGAGTATTTGGATGCCATGGGCATTCAAGTATGGCGTGATAGACGTGTTGAACAGACCCAACTTGTTGACTTAGAACCCAGTAATGAAAGCCGTAGCTGTAAGGCGTTGCTTTGCGTGGGCTCAGAGCAGGCAAAAGTATTTATTATTTCAGCATTTCCATCGGTGCAAGATGAGCAGCAAGCTAGCCCCTTTACAGGAGATGAGGCACGATTATTGATGCAGATGACACAAGCTTTGGGCTTAAAAAACAATGATCTTTACTTAATAAATAGTGCTGATTGCCAATCTGCACAAAATGATAAGGTAGATAAAGAACAC
>Ga0209826_1002212_pt1 | contig 12945 bp, 9 predicted proteins | sample GOMGulsemesocosm_5_FD_184637 | JGI IMG/M metagenome (GOLD analysis project Ga0209826, IMG submission 184637) | Methane-oxidizing microbial communities from mesocosms in the Gulf of Mexico - GOM15C Gulf of Mexico (SPAdes) (version 2) | ecosystem: Environmental > Aquatic > Marine > Cold seeps... | reverse complement strand
ACATAATTGCTTTACGGTTGAAAATACGAGCCACTGGTATCTCTTCATAGACAAGAATGACAATCGATTCGCAATTCGGGACCTGACCCCGCTCATTCTATATAATACCACTAACTATATTTAGTTTTCACATTCCAAAAATAACGGCAGCAATAAAAAATTGCCGTAAGGAAGGTTTTTTTTTCTTCATTACGATATATATTCCAAAAAAACTTTATCATTTTAAATTTACTAGATGAAACCGATGCGTCAAGTTTTCTATACCTCGCCAAAACTTCTTGCATTCCATAAACAAAATCAGTTCGTTGTAACACTTTTAACCAAAGCGCATAATCCTCATGCCCACAAATTGGGAATTTCGTTTCTACAAAAACATCCTTCCTAAGGAAGGCCGTCAAACAACCAATTGTATTGTGTTTCATTAGGCCTTCATAATTATTCTTTTGTGGCGGCATGAATGAGCCAATAGTATTTCCTTTTGCATCAATTACTTCATAACCAGAACATACAATTAAAGCCTTTTTTTTCTGAATAAAGGCCACCTGCGACTTAAGTTTACGAGGAAGCCATAGATCATCGGCATCTAAAAATGCTATATATTCTCCTTTCGCATTTTCAAGCCCTATATTTCTTGGGAGTGCTGGGCTACCACTATTACTATCAAGCTTAACTAACTTGATTCTAGAGTCAAACAAATTATATTCTTTAACCACTTTACAGGTCTCATCCTGAGAGAAATCATCAATCACGATTAGTTCCCAGTTAACATAAGACTGAGACAAGACTGAATCAATCGCTACCCTTATTGTTAAGGCTGCATTATATGCAGGCATAATTATTGATACTAAATCCACTTTTTCACTCCCACACAACTCCTTCTAAATTTTTAAAATGCGGTACCGCCTCAACCCCGTAATAATAAGAACCAATCTCATTTAAATGAGACTCATCCATATAAACAAGCTTATCTTTATAAAATGGCAATGTAGTAAATATTTTACTTTCTGATAAATCGAGATAAAACACGTTCGAGTGCTTTAAACTCATGGCTTTTATTAGTTCATTCCCGCTTTCCCACCGATTTTTAACCGTGGCCTTGGCAGGCAAACCAAGCATATTGAATCTAACCATGCGTTGCGTATCTGAATCCATAATTGGCGGTTGTGACATAAGAACGACTTTCTTGCCTTGCAAGCTCATCTTGTTAAAAAAAATATCTAATGAGTCCATAAACTCAACCCTTTTTGAATGATACTCCCACGCACCCGCTAAAAATATAACCTCCGCACGCTCAGTAAAAGCTATTCCTTCCTTTATCTGATCCGCGCATGGTTTCCTCGCCCAATTTGGCAATGCTTTTAAATTAAACCCTGGAATTGTCACGCAACTACTTGCCGTTACAACCTGTATCGCAAAATCACTCTTATTGCCGACCACATCAAAAAAATGATTCAGTTGTCCACCTAAACTATCGCCTAACAACAAGAATAGACGCCCACTACTCGTATCCCCTCGAAAACAATCTCCGACAATTTTTCCATGACATATTCTCTCCTTATCGCCATATCGGGTCTGGGAAACTGGAAGCTGAGGCACCACTATAGCATTAGCGTATATAGCACAACTTAAAATTAAAACAAAAAAAGATGAGCAAACAAAAACTGACTTAAAGCCTTTTAAGCCCCCCCCCTTTTTCTGCTCAAAAAAATAATATGATGCTAACGCCCCCAATGCAGTAAAAAATACAAAAACAAACAGCAAGGAAAGGGAAAGATCATAACTACCAGTGTAATACCTTATACTTGCCAGTACCGGCCAGTGCCAAAGGTAAAGAGAATAAGATATATTCCCCAACCAAATTAACATCGGGTTTAATAATAAGTGACCATATTTATTTTTGCTCGACGCAACTACTAACATGGTGCCGACACATGCAATCAACCCAAACGGTGCAATTGTTAAAAGATCCTCATTAATGAATAGAAGGCTTCCAAAAATTAAGACCAAACCTAGGAAAAACATAACGTTTGCAAACCCCACGCGCCACTTATCACCAAGTGACACCATTGCAACCCAAGAACCAATAAAAAACTCAGGAAGTCGAGCGCCAAATGAAAAATGCATTGCCCCCCCTTCCTTTAGTACAAAGGTTTGATAACCAACATAAAGCAACAACGTAAAAATCATCACCGGCAAGATCGCCTTCAATCGACTATCGGATACATAAATAAGCAGACAAGGCAATAACAAATAAAACTGCATTTCAACAGCAATACTCCACAAGTGCAGCAGTGGTAACTCTATAGAGGACGGTGCAAAGTATTCACCAAAAGTAGAATAGTAATAATTGGCTGAAAACGTTAACGATGCCCACAAGCTCTCCTTAAAATGACTGAAATCATTCTCTGTTAAAAGCATTGACATTACTAGTGAAATACACGATAGCAAGAATAGATAAGCAGGAACAATTCGTTTAATTCTCTTCAAATAAAATGCAACGAACTTAAAACTATGACTTCTCTTTTCTACCAATATAATTGACGTCATCAAAAAACCTGATATGGCAAAAAAAACATCCACCCCAAGGAAGCCCCCTGGAGCCCATTTATTATTGATATGAAATATTATTACCCCAAAAACTGCAATCGCTCGCAGCCCTTGTATATCCCCTCTTAACACAACGAAAACTCCCTCTAACTCTCTTTTAAATCTGACTATTGATAAATCGATACTAAAGATTTAACAGACTCAGCCCATGAAAATATTGGACGCGCCTTTCTTACGTTTTGAACAAACTCAGCATACATCTGATCATTTACGAGTTTCAACTGAGCCTTTACGGATGAAAAGCTATAATCCACTACGAGCCCAAGCCCATATTTCTCAACGATTAAATCTATTCCTGTACCTTTAGCAACGATTAAAGGCTTTCCCATTAAAACCGCTTCATAAAACTTATTGGGATCAGCAAACCTATTGACGGGTATTAATGGGTCATAAACACAATATACAAAGTCAGTATTTTGAGTTTTCTCTAGAACAGAGAGATAGGTTATATGCCCGTAATTTTGAATTTTAGAGTATCTATCAACAAGTGACTGAAGCTCCCCCCACCCTGCTATTTCAAACCTAAACTTATCTAATTCGACATCCTCCGAAAGGGCACATAAAATATCGATCGCTCTATCTTTCCCATATGTTCCACAGTATAAAACAGACCACCGCCCTTCCCTCTTAAAACCTCCATCGTTTGCTACATAAGAACCTTTAGGAGCATTGTTAACAACGTAAACTCTTTTCATGTAAAACTTTTTTCTTTCTGAGGAGGGAAGCACAACATAATCAGACCTTTTGTAAACTAAAAAAGTTAAAATACGAATTAACGGCCTTAAAACTAAAGAAAACTTATATGCGTAATCCTCTATATAGTCAGCGAAATCAGCCACTATCACGCACTTTCTACATTTTATAACTAGAAAAATCAAAGACGAATCTAAATCTATCGCATGAATAAAATCTGGATTCATCAGCTTTATTTCATCAAAAACAAACCTAAGCCAGGCAGTTCTCTTTACAATGCTTTTAATTCCCGTTCCATACTCAGCACTCCCTATAAAGCGATGAACTTCGACTCCTTTACTTCGCAACATATCAATTATTAAAACTTCGCTCTCATGCAACAACACTCTCTCCCAAAAAATAACTCTGACCCTAAGGCCTAGCTTGGTAAGTTCTAGCGCTTGCTTAACTAACCTTTGAGTTTTAAAAGCCGAGCTTCGAATCATTAATACGGTCCTCTTCTGTTCCTTATTGGAGGCTGGCATAAAATATCTCCAGTTTTTTTCGTTGCACAACCCGGCTGAAATAACTTACATCTGTCACTCCTCCTTCACCGCGACTGTAATTTTCAATTGCATCAATTAAGGCGTCTGTTGAATCGAATATTGTCAAACCTCTCCCTATTATTTTTGACTGTAACTCACACATACCCCCAACATTAGTTGAAAAGACATCCAGGCCCACCCCTAACGCCTCAATAGGCTTGATCGGTATCGCTGAGTCTGTAGATTTCATCTTCGGGCGTGTCATCAATAAAACATCCATTTCACTGTATATCTTAGGCACCGCTGCATATTCAACGACTCCATGAAAGTTTACTTGTTTATTACGGTCTTTCATTTTCAAAGAATGAATTTCACCTTCAGTACCGCCAAAAACATGGAACTCCACCTTTTCACTTACAACTGAGTTCGCAATAGAAACAAACTTTTCAAGTCCTTGAAATGCCTTTAAGCTTCCAACATAACAAATCTTTATGCTACCTTTCACATTTCTGTTGTACCTAAAGTCCTTTAACGATATTCCATTTTCAACAACAGTTATATTCTTATTCTTTACTCCATAATAAGTTTCTAGCATGCATATGCTTCTATCGGAAAGAAGCAAAATATTCGCATAGCAACTAACTGCTTTTTTTGAAACCCAACGTTTAAATTTCGAACTTGGAAAGTAAACTGAGTGCAACTCTAAGATAACCTTCCCTTTCCTTAAAAAGTTTTTAGCCCACAAAAAAGGAAGGAAAAAAAATGCCGCCCTCAAATTATGTACATGATAAACATCGAAGTCCTTCTTAACACATAAATAACAAAGCAGCCGCAACAACTCAATGCTCGTTTTGTATCGAATAACCCTTACCCTCCCAACCTTTGAGACTTTAGCTAAGTTAATTGTATGCTTTCTCGCTAAAACATAATGCACCATATCTGACTCTGAAATCAGATTCAATAGACGCGTGGTAGAGCCCCCCATATAAGGCCAAAATTTTTCATGGATATGTAATATTCTCATCGCTTACCTAATAGCACGCCATAACAAGGCGCATAGACCGAAGTAACCCCATCATAGTCAACCAAATACTTCTTATTATCGTAATAATCAAAGACCTTTATATATCCCTCACTAATAACAATGCTTCTAGCCACTTTAAACTCGGGATACTCAACAACCCCAACCCACTCGTTTTCGTTAACCATAAAGCAAGCACCTGGAGGGTGCTTTGAACTAAACGGCTTTAGTGAATCAAAAGATTTTTGTCTTTTATCAATATACCCATTATGACAGTCAATATTTCTTAGCCTAAACAACTCAGGAAATGCTTTGCTATAAGTTACCGTTCCAGGGTCTCTTACTTCTTCTTTTGAATTTCTTGAGTAATAGGTAATCGACAACTGGTCGTTATGGTCATGTCCACCTCGACCTAGCTGTCCGAGTTCCCCACATTTCAATGTTAATTGAAAATTATCACTTCGTATCAAGAGTAAGCTCAACCCTTTCAAATAAGTGGACTCCACTTTTCCGTAGTCTATGTTAAACACGAAGCGTAATCTTACGTTTAACTTATCCAAACCCGACATTTCATAACTAGGTAAGGCATAACCTACGCCCGCATTGTCTTTAGAAGGCCAACCACAAACCGCGTCGATAAAATCACACCGCTGCCTATAATCCCAAAGAAACTCTGTCTCTTTGGGATTAAATGAAGTTAGGGCATAATTATAATCTACTGGAGTTCTACCTATTCTGACATAAAGCTTTGACACCACACCACTATCATTATCCCCTATCAAAGGAATACTCCCATCCCCTCTCAATAACAACCTACAAACCAACTTAGACCTTATCAGCAATACCAATGCGCTCTTTTTTATCCTCAAGTCTAATGCCAATAAATATAACCAGCAAACTAGCTCTGTAGCCAAAAAATGATATGCTGTACTGCCTTCGAAATTACTCCCATCAGGTACGAATTGCTTCTCCAACTCACCCTCTACCTCATTACTTAAACTACCGAGCGGCAACCCAAGCCTTTCCCGTATTAAAAACACAGCTATTAAGTTAGACAAAAAGTGGTTATTTGTATGTCCGCTCGCTGATTTCTCGTAGTTATTTTCTAAATATGCCAAGTGAGAAATAAGAACATTAACTACAACTTTCTCTACGAGGTCATATTCATTCTTTAACATATCAATCGAGCAAATAATATTAATTGCCCTGAACGACACTTCCATAGGCGAAGACCACTCTAACCCAAGGTAAAACACTGATTTCTCTCCAGTAAAAGCCTTTTTTAATTTTGAAACCGATGCCAATGCCAAAAAAGGCAAATCATATCCTCTGCAATGATCCCATGACGCCTTAATATCTCCACCCTTATTAAACCTATGCGGCTTATACAAGAAGTAGGGCTTACGTATTATTCGCCTACCGTTTAAAGCATCAGTTTTTACCCACTGCTTTTTTTCACTCAAACCGACACACAAAAAACAATCAAAACCTTTCTCATGTAACCTAGCTCTTGAATCAATAATTGATGGGTCCAGTGCGTCAGAAATTTTCATCATTAGAAAACGTGATGTCGATGCACTTTTAACATACCGTTTGTAGTAAAAATTATGTAGGACGGCTTTTACGTAGTTTTTACAGTCTACAACTAAGAAGCTTATCGAATGAAGGTATGCCCTTAACACTTACTAAACAATCTAAACTTTTCAAAAAAATAATAGACGGTCAAAGCAATAATAACATCAACCTCTAATAACGTAAGCTGATCAACAAAAGACCCGCGCAACGTATTTATATAATTAGCTATAAACAGTATACAGAACACCCTAAGAGAAATGCTTCGCCCCATATATAAGTAGTTATAAGCAAGGCGGCTTACGTATCCAAAAAAGAACATTCCAATCCCCAAAGATACAAAATGATATATTCCAAAGAAATCAAATACCGTATAAGTAAAAGTTGAGCCGTCCACAAATGGATTTTCACCCATAATTTCATTCGTGTACACTATTAGTGACGATGTCACTGGCTTACTGGGCCATAACACTCTTGGTACCAATGCAAACAATTGATAAAAAACATATATCCCGTTATTATAATTATCTGTTTCCAAAAAATAACTCACAAACTTATCTAAATAATACCCTGGGCCTGAATCCCCCATTAGTGAAGCCATTGTTGCGTCTAATATATTAAAATCATCATCAACTAAGCGCCCATGCCTTAATATATTTAAGGCAATCATTATTGAAGGCAGTAATGGCAAAAATAGTAACCAGTACGATTTGAACTGTGGTGATTGTTTAATTACAATCATCCAAATCATCGCCATAATAATCAGAATTTCTATATAGTCCCATCGACTATGGCTTAAACTTACAACATTAAATACAATTAAAATTACCGCACCAAATATTAACGAACGCAGTCCTTTATCTAACTCCACTTTGTAATAGACAAAGTAAACGACCATAAAAAAAAGCGCCTTTTCAAACACTTTCCAAAAATAGCCGCCTGATTTTATATTTTGGGCATGAAAATCTAGCATATTCCCCATATACCCCCTCAGCGAAACACCGTAAAAGCTTAACTTAAGTAACAGTAAATAAGCCGAAAAAACTAGAATCAAACATATGTAAACATTTAGCCTCCAACAGGGAATCAATCTAGCGTGGGAGACATTAAATTTTGAGCATAAACTTTTATTTTGAACACACACACCCGCCAAAAAAAACACTGTCCCGTATAAAACAACGAAAGCCGTCCACTCATTAAATGAATGCCCAAAAAATACCACGTTATTTAAAAAGAAAACTATTAAAAACAACAAATACACAAAAATAGGGTCAAATGGGTCAGACACCAATCTTTTATAATGCTTCATTGAGTTAAAAATTAAGCATAAAAACGTAAATAAAACACTTAGCGTTATAAATAAAACACTCATGCTTTATTGACCCTTAATGCAGCAATTTTACAATTCAAATATAGACAAGAAAAAAGTGTTGCTATTGCCGCACCTATCTCTTGAAATAGACTAATAAAGGCCACCCCTAAAAAGAAATTAATTACTACTGCTTGCCTAGCTATATAGAATGGGAACTTAAAATCCCTTCGGCATAAATACTCATTCACGCTTGGTGAAAAATGGACGGTAAACAGGCAACTTACCCCCAGTATCGCTAGCACTATCGGTGAAGTAGGGTATTTTTTTTCTAAAAAATAATCAAAGTAAAAAAAGCCGGAAACTGCTATTGAAGTCACTAAGATAAACAGAATAGTTGCAATCATCTTATCTTTCTCAACAATAGACTCTCCTTCTTTTACCGAGATATAATTACTTATTAAAATATTTTGGAATACCACAACTATTGAAATCATTATGATATAGAGCCTATACGATGCATTATAAGCCGCCACATTGCCCTCTTCACCTAAATAGTACAACAACATGAAATCGGTCTGAAACCCAAAAGTAATTAAGAAAAAGTAACCGAAAAGGTATGGGTGACGTCTTACCAACTCCATTAAGCTTCCACGCTCTACTCTTAACTCCTTATCACTTAGCAGCATCATTAATATAACAACTAGGTAATAAGTTGATATATATAAATACACATACACACTTAAAGAAACCCTCTCCAAAAAATAACTGCCTGCTACAAACAAACAAAGCAAAACAAAAACCCTTACTGACTCTATTTTATAATAGCCAGAAGCCTTACCAGACCTAAGCCAGTCAAGCTTCCTCCTTTCAATTAAAATTAACGGAGGTATTAAAAAAACAACAAGGCTGACACTGTACAAAAAATCATAATAGATTGACAAAGCTAACCACACTAAACTAGCCAATGGTAGCGCAACGACAAAGAGCCCTTTAGACCTTGAGAAAAACAACTCATACTTCGACAGTGCACTTACAACACCACCACTAATTATAGTTACTGATGACAAGAATAAGCCTAACTCCGCATATTCTGTAACGCTTAACATAGATATCAATGAAAGAGTCAAAATAACATTTACCAGCTTAGTTATCAGGTCCAACCCCATAGAGCGAACAAATTCACCTATCATTTTTACTGCTTCTCATACCAACGCAACAAAATTAGTATTGCCCAAAGCTTATAGTACTTTTTCTCAACAACAAGCCTGGATATAACCATTTTTTCCAAACCAAAACCTTCCGCATTATCTTCAATATATCTTATGTAATCATTACCTTTAGATCCTTCAAAAACAAACTGATACGGCGTAGAAAACCCTTTTTTCTTTCTACTAAGAACCGAATCAGGAAGGAAATCTTTAACCATATTTCTTAAATATGGCTTATTTGTTTTTCGTTTTAGCCTATGAGTTAGTGGTATATTCCTAGAGTTCTCAAATAACTTTCTACTGAGAAATGGGGCCCTTGCTTCTTGGGAAAATCTCATGCTAACCATATCTACCCTGCTAAGAATCAGCTCTGGCATCCTGTTTTTTGTTTCTATGTACGTATACCAGTCTATTAACTTACTGTTAGGGATCTCAATGAAATTATCCCAATGCCTCTTAATACCCGTAGACGGGGAATTAAAGTCATACTTCAGAAGCTCTTGAATTTCACCTATTGTAAAAATCTCGCAGCCGCCAAAAAAAGATGACTGCCCTTTTACTTTCCTATCCAGCATCTCAAAAAGATGCCCTCCCCTTCCGACACTTAACTCAATTAACTTCCTCCCCATTTTTGCAAATAGGGATGGTAAAAAATCGAATAACAAGTCTACATATATATACTTAGACCAATGCGGATAACCCCAAAAAACCTCATCAGCTCCCTCACCTGTAAGCACCACCTTATCTTGCCTGCTTGACATTTCAGAAATAGCCAGACCTGGCACTACCGTGGGGTCTGCATTAGGCTCTTCAATCTTTTCCAAGAAAGCCTCTAAGTACTTATATACATGCTCATCACTCAAAACCTTAGCTTTAAATGACAAGCCGAGCTCTTCACATAACGCTTCCGCTTCCGCTGTTTCACCGCCATTTTCAAAATCAAACCCTATGGAATATGCAGTTATTTTGTCTTTCTTTGCAGGATCAAATGTTGAGATTTTTTTTGCTATTATCGATGAATCCACCCCACCAGACAAATAAAACCCAACACCAACATCAGATACCATCTTTTCTTCTATAGACTCACAAACATCTTTAAGCTTGGGACTTTCCTTGCTCGTAGAAGAAAATATATCCCAATATTCAACATAGTCATCGTGCCCAGAGAAACTATTATAATTAAACTTTGAATATGTCGCTGCCGGCACCTTTTCAACTCTTTTATATACTGTTGCAGGAGCTAAAATAGCCCCATACTTCAAGTATTCCGCTATTACTAACTTATCAACCTCTAATTCACCACCCACAATTGACTTAATGGCCGAAACATCACTAGATACAATTAAGACATCATTGTCAACATATTTATATAACGGCTTCTCTCCAAATCTGTCCCTACACATAACTGTAGAGTTTTCTTTTAAATCTAAAAAAACAAAGGAAAACATTCCATCAATTAACTCCAATGTTCTTTCTAACCCCAACAAAATTAACGACTGAAGCAACACTTCCGTATCGGAGTTATTCGTTTTCCAAAGCACACCTTTAAACCTGCTTATTAAATATTTTTTTAACCACTTATAATTATAAATTTCGCCATTAAATAACAAAAAATATCTCTCGCACTCGCTCTGCATAGGCTGGTTTGCCTGGCTAGTCACGTCAATTATAGATAACCGGCAGTGCGACAAAATCAGCTTTCCATCACCAACTGATATAGTATGAGCATAATCAGGCCCCCGATGAGATATTCTAGAAATCGCTTTTTTATTATCCGATATCCCTACCAACCCTTCTTCAGAAAAGTTTATAGACAACACGAAGCCACACATTATTTATATCCTTTCTTAGAAATCCCTTTTGTATCCAGCAGCAAGTCAACCTTGAGCAACGCCTCACTATCAATAAACTCATCATGCTCAACCAACACCACATTTACATCTGCCCTATTTTGCGCCTCCAATAGATGAACTAATACAAAACCATCTAAAGCCGAAGGCAAGCTATCTATATTGGGTTCGACACATAATAGTGGCCCAGAATGAAAACGAGCTATTTCTTTTGCAATTTTCATCGCAGGGCTTTCGCGAAGGTCGTCAATATTAGCCTTAAAACTTAGCCCATAACAAGCAAGCGTCACATCCCTCGTTGTTTTACTTGGGTTAGCTTGCAAGAAATCAGCTATTGCTATTTTAACTTTATCAATAACCCACTGAGGCTTGGCATCATTTACTTTACGAGCCATATGAATTAATTTAGCTTCCTCTGGTGTTTTAGACACAATAAACCAAGGGTCTACAGCTATACAATGCCCACCTACACCGGGACCTGGTTGTAATATGTTAATTCGTGGATGGCGGTTGGCTAACGAAATAAGCTCCCACACATTAATATCTAATTTATCGCAAATAATTGATAGTTCATTTGCAAATGCAATTTGAACATCACGACAACTGTTTTCTGTTAGCTTTGCCATTTCAGCAGTACGGGCATTGGTGATAACACAGTCACCTTGAACGAAGGTTTTATACAATTCTACCGAGAGCTTGGAACATTTAGCCGTTAAACCACCTATTACTCGGTCATTTTCCACCAGCTCTCTTACCACATGACCTGGTAAAACACGTTCGGGGCAATGCGCGATTCGAATATCCGAGTTTTCACCCTCTGTTTTAGGAAACGTTAGATCCGCTCTAGCCTCGGCTAACCATTCAGCCATTTGTTCTGTCGCACCCACTGGTGAAGTGGATTCTAGAATAACTAAATCCCCTTTTTTAAGTACCGGCGCAACAGCTTTCGCAGCAGCTTGAATATATTTTAAATCTGGCTGAGGAACATCATCCTCACTCTCAATTGGTAAAAAAGGTGTTGGCACAGCAATTAAAAAAGCATTCGCAGGCTCAGGCGTTAAAACGGCCTTTAGCTTCCCATCATTAACCGCTTTTTGAACGATAGCATCTAGCTCAGGTTCAACAATATGTATCTCACCACGATTAACAGTATCAACCGTACTTTTATTTACATCCACCCCGATAACCTGCTTACCGTATGCCGCAAACATTGCTGCTGTTGGTAAACCGATATAACCAAGCCCTATTACTGATATTGTTTCAAATGCCATTTAATTTTCTTCTTTTATATTCATTTTGCCAATACATTACATATTCGCTGACAAGCCTGCCCATCACCATATGGGTTATGAGCAATACTCATTTCTTTATAGGTTTCAATATTATCCATTAATTCATTTATCGCAGACGTCATTGTGCCGACATCTGTACCTACTAGTTTAACAGTACCAGCCTCTACAGCTTCTGGTCGCTCTGTTGTATCGCGCATGACTAATACTGGCTTACCTAAACTTGGTGCTTCTTCTTGAATGCCGCCTGAGTCGGTTAAAATGATATGCGCTCTACTCATTAAATAGATAAATTGCAAATATTGCTGTGGCTCGATAAGGAAAATGTTACCTATATTTTTCAAAATACGATTTACCGGCTCACGTACATTTGGATTTAAATGCATGGGATATAGTACTTGCGCATTTGGGTAGCGTTTAGCTGTGATAGCTAAAGCCTCACAGATACGCTCAAATCCACCACCGAAACTTTCACGACGATGCCCCGTAACTAAAATTAATTTTTTACTTTCATCTAGCATTGGAAACTGGGCAGACAGCTCATCATTTAAAGCATTATTTTTATCAATTTTATCTTTAATAAAAAATAATGCATCAATTACCGTATTACCTGTTACATGAATATTACTCTCTGAATAATTCTCCATGAGTAAATTTTGCTTCGATGTTTCTGTCGGAGCAAAATGATAATTCGTTAACGCACCTGTTAATTTACGGTTACCCTCTTCAGGCCAAGGTGAATAAATATTGCCTGTACGAAGCCCTGCCTCAACATGCCCCACAGTTATTCGTTCGTAATAAGCCGCTAAGCTTGCGGCAAAGGTTGTAGCTGTATCACCATGCACTAAAACGACATCTGGTTTAAATTC
>Ga0209826_1002209_pt1 | contig 12954 bp, 14 predicted proteins | sample GOMGulsemesocosm_5_FD_184637 | JGI IMG/M metagenome (GOLD analysis project Ga0209826, IMG submission 184637) | Methane-oxidizing microbial communities from mesocosms in the Gulf of Mexico - GOM15C Gulf of Mexico (SPAdes) (version 2) | ecosystem: Environmental > Aquatic > Marine > Cold seeps... | reverse complement strand
GTTAAAAATATTGATAAAAATGAAGTTATAACCAAACAGCACATTCGCAGGATCAGGCCTGGTTTTGGCTTAGCTCCACAGCATTATGATAATATTATAGGCAAACAAGCTGCAACCAATATCAATAGGGGTACACCCGTATCGTGGAAACTCGTAAAGTGACCTAAGATAATCAATGAAAAAAATATATATTTCACTCAACACGCTAATACCACCCTAATAAAATAATGGAATGATTTTTGCTTATTATAATCAATACTATATAAGTTAAATCAGTAATGAAATAATTTTACTTTGAGAGTTACCAAATGTGGGAAACAAAAAGGTTTATTTTAAAAAAGTTAACTTTTCAAGACGCTAATGATGGTTATCTAGATTGGTTTCACGATGAAGAAATAAAAAAATTCATAGCCACTAAACCAAAAACGCTGGCAGAGTTAAATGGCTTTATTAACCACTGTAATAACAATAAATTTATTGTTTTGTTAGGTATTTTTACAAAGAATGAAAAAAAACATATTGGTAATATTAAGTATGAGTTTTTAAAAAAAACCTATAACGAAGCTTCTATGGGTATCATGATTGGTATTGAGCAATGGCGTAATAAAGGCGTAGGCACTGAAGTTATCAATCAAAGTATAAAAGTTATATCAAATCTTTATAATACAGAAATCATAGAGTTAGGCGTCACTAGAGATAATATTGCAGCGATTCAAGTTTATAAAAAGTTAGGCTTTAAAGTTATCAGAGTACACCAAGATGATCCGAACTCAATCATCATGATTTTAGCATTAAAACATTAAAACATTAAAAACAAATACAACAACTCAATAATATAGCCATTTTACACAGTAGGAATATTTCAATAAAACATGTCCGTTACTCACTTTATTAACAAGAATTACCCTGAACGTACTGCTTTAATAACAGAGCAAGGGCAATCAATCAGTTATGCTAAATTATTAATCGATATTGAAAAAGTTTCTCAGCAACTTATTGATGGTAGCATTATATTTATTTTAGGTAAAAATGATTATACAACGCTAATATTTTATCTCGCGTCGCTAGAATCAAAGACAGTACCCCTGCTGCTTAGCCCTGAATTAAGCGATGAGCAGCTTCAAGTATTTATAAATAAATACCAACCAAAATTAATTTTAACCAATTTACCTATTGAAAAATCATTAGATCATTTTAAACAGGTTAGTAAACACAACCTTTATAGCCTGTTTAAAAACCCAAACACATTACTTCCAAAGCTACATAATGACTTAGCTCTACTAATGACAACGTCTGGTTCTACTGGCTCTCCAAAACTTGTGCGACTATCAATGAATAACCTTATTGCAAATGCCGCTTCTATCTCAGAGTATTTAAGTATTACCCCTGAAGATCGAGCAATTGCGCATTTACCTATTAGTTACTCTTATGGTCTATCGATCATTAATAGTCACTTATATGCTGGTGCTTCTTTTTATCTAACTAGTAGCTCCTTGATGGAAAAAACTTTTTGGCAGGAAATGAAGGCATTTAAGATAACTAGTTTTTCAGGCGTACCTTTTCACTATGAAACGCTACTTAGATTGCGCTTTGAAAATATGGATTTAGATAATCTGAAAACAATGACACAAGCAGGAGGAAAGCTTGCTGCCAATAAAATGGAAAAAGTTTTAGCTGCTTGTCAAACAAAGAATATAAAGTTTTGGGCTATGTATGGTCAAACTGAAGCTTCGCCGAGAATTTCTTATTTGCCCACAGAAGATACTTCACGAAAAATAGGCAGTATCGGTAAAGCCATTCCTCACGGTCATTTGTGGATAAAAAATGAGCAAGGTAAAGATATAACCTCAAGCGGCGAAACGGGAGAGCTTGTATTTGAAGGTGAAAATGTTTGCCTTGGTTATGCTCAAAGCGCAGAAGATCTAACCTTAGGCGATGATAACAACGGTGTATTAAATACCGGCGATATTGCTTGTGCTGATAAAGAAGGTTACTTTTATATCAAAGGACGCATTAAAAGGTTTCTAAAAATTTATGGCAACCGAATATCACTTGATCAAGTAGAAAGTTTATTAAGTAAAAGAGGTTATGAATCTGTTGCTCACGGGCGCGATGATAAGTTAACCATTCAAGTTGTTGCAAATATTGAATTTGATACGAATGCTTTTCGCCGTGAAATAGCAAACCTAATTAAGGTTAATTTTGTGGCTATTACTGTAAAAACTATCACTGAAATCCCACGATTAGAAAATGGCAAGGTAGATTATAAATGTCTGACAAGTCAACTATAGAAGCACTTATTAACTGGCCTGTTTTTGGTCATAACAAAGAAGATAAACAAGATGTGTTTATTAAAGAAATGCGTCGTTTAAGTGCGTTACATTCAAAAAACTGTGTTGAATATTCAACCCTTATAGAAAAACTTTCTGATAAACCATCAACACTAGATAAATTAAGCGATATTTTTCCAGTGCCCGTACGTTTGTTTAAACAACTGCGGCTATTAAGTGTTAATGAGTCTGATATTGTTAAGACCATGACGTCGTCAGGCACTAGTGGGCAGCAACCTTCGCAAATTTTCTTAGATAAAGCGACTGCTGGTTTACAAGTGAAAGTGTTATCTAAAATTATGGCTGACTTTATTGGCCTTAAACGTCTGCCAATGTTAGTGATTGACTGCCCTGCAACAGTCAAAGATCGCTATCGATTCTCTGCTCGAACGGCTGGAATTCTTGGTTTTTCTTTGTTTGGTCGAAAAGTGACTTATGCATTAAATGATGATATGTCCATAAACTTTGCCGCCATCGAACAATTTATAGAAAAACATAAAGATGAAAAAATATTACTTTTTGGTTTTACTTTTATTGTTTGGTTGCATTTTGTTATGTCGTTAGAGAAAACTGACAAGAAATTAATGCTTGATAATGGCATATTAATACATGGCGGAGGTTGGAAAAAACTTCAGTCTGAATCTGTATCAAAAGATAAATTCAAAAAAAGACTTTGCGCTGTAACAGGTATTAATAAAATACATAATTATTACGGCATGGTTGAACAAACGGGATCTATTTTTATGGAGTGTGAATATGGTCACTTACATGCATCTGCTTGGTCTGATATTTTAATTCGTGATCCAATGAATTTTAACGTTTTACCCGTTAATCAATCAGGTTTGATCCAGTTGTTTTCTGTTATTCCACAAAGCTATCCAGGTCACTCATTATTAAGTGAGGATATTGGTAGACTATTAGGAGAAGATGATTGCCATTGTGGCAGGAAAGGACGTTATTTTATGATCGAAAATCGTTTGGAACATGCTGAAGTTAGGGGTTGTAGTGATACATATTCCTAATAACATTAATGTTGCACAACAAGTACTTGTTGGAGACTCTAAATATTTAGGGAATTTTTCCTTGCCTGTGTGGGATGCTTCCCGTATTGAATTTTTAGCTGGGTTATCTAGATTACTTTTAAAGTCTAAGAATGCTCGACAATTTCCTGATGTTATAACGTTTGCCTATTGGTTACGAAAATCAAACCTGCATACATTAAAAAATAGCTCACCTTATGTAAATAAAACACAAATGGGGTTAGGGCTCACTTTTCATATATGCCCAGCTAATGTTGCCGTTAATTTCGCTTACTCAATGGCATTTGGTTTATTAGCAGGAAATACGTGTGTATTAAGACTTCCATCAACAAATACACCAACCACTCAAGTGATTGTTGATGCGATTAAAGATTTACTTCAAACCTCTCAATATGCCTATATGCAAGAGTCGCTGTTATTACTTAGGTATCAACATAATGATGACGTAAATGCTTTTTGGCTAGGCAAAGCAGATGGACGCATTATTTGGGGAGGAGATAATACCGTAAAACACATGAGAAGTTTTCAAGTACCCGCAAGATCGAAAGAAATAGCTTTTTCAGATCGTTATTCATTTTGTATATTGAAAGCGTCTAGTATTATAGAATTGAAAGAAGATGAAGATGAATATCATCATGTTGTTGAAAGTTTATACAATGATATTTTTTTGATGGATCAAGCTGCTTGCTCTTCACCACAATTGGTCGTTTGGGTTGGCAACAAGAATAAAGTTAATGTTGCGCAGAAAAAACTCTGGTCAGCTTTATCTAGTTTCGCCGAGAAAAAATATACAATGTCAGAAATTCAAGTCATGAATAAGTATGTAGATCTCTGTGAAGCCGTAATAACAAATACCAATATAGACAAAGTTAACCAATATAATAAATGCTTAACAACGATTGAATTAAGCACGTTAGACAAAAATCAAGAAAGTATTCGGGGATATAGTGGCACAATTTATGAGAGCAAATTAGAGGATATATCTGAACTGTCAGGTATTATCAATGAACGTTATCAAACGTTAAGCTATTTGGGTTTCGAACCCGAAGATCTTGTTACCTTTATTGAAGAAAACCGTTTACGAGGTATTGATAGAATTGTACCGATTGGTCAGGCCATAGATATGAATACCCTGTGGGATGGCTATGATATTATTACCAGTATATCCCGTATTATTGCCATCAATTAACAAGCCATGATGAGAAAAGTAACATAATATATGAGTGAAATGAATATGGAAAAATTTAGTCTTAACTGTGTTGAATTACAAGCGTATCAACCTAATCGTTATCCTTTTTTAATGATTGATCATGTTGAAGAGGTTGTACCAGGAAAATATGCTAAAGGTCATAAAAATTTGACGATGAATGAATGGTATTTTCCTGTTCATTTTCCCGGTGGCCCCAACATGCCAGGCGCATTACAACTTGAAGCTTTAGCACAAATGTTGACCGTTGCCATTACCACTTTACCAGGGCTAAAAGGTGAAGTAACTCATGCTTTACAACATACAGTTCGTTATCGTAGAGAAATTTTACCCGGCGAAAAGCTAGATATTCATACCGAAGTACTATCATGGAAGCGCGGAATCTGTAAAGGTAGAGGCATCGCAAGTGTTAATGGTGAAGTCGCTTGTGAAGCCGATATGATGATCACTATCCCAACAATTTTGGATCAATACTTACCAAAGAAAAAAACCAAATAGTGACGGATATTTTTTGATGGAACCTGTTGATATTCTTATCGTTGGCTCTGGAGCAAGTGGCGCTGCGGCGGCATGGAGCTTAAGTAGAGACTCCTCTTTAAAAATAGTTTGTCTCGAACAAGGAGGTATCACTGACCCCAATAAGTATCCATCAACGTCTCATCAATGGGAATTAACCAAGCAGAAATCAGCAAGCTTCGATCCTAACATAAGAGCGAATAAAGCTGACTTCCCTATAGATGCCAGTGATTCACCCATTGCTTTAGCAAATTATAATGGTTTTGGTGGAAGCACTATTCTTTATTCTGGCCATTTCCCACGTTTTCATCCTTCAGATTTTGCGGTTAAAACCCTTGATGGCGTTGCTGATGATTGGCCTTTAAGTTACCAAGATTTAGCCCCTTTTTTTACTCAAAATGAAAAAATGATGGGCATTGCTGGTTTAGTTGGTGATACTGCTTACCCTGAATATGAATCGTTATTACCACCTGTACCGTTGGGTGCAGGTGGTAAAAGAATGGCCAAAGCATTCAACAAGTTAGGCTGGCATTGGTGGCCTTCTTATAGCGCAATGAATACTCACCATCATCAAGATAGACCCCCGTGTATTAATCTTGGGCCATGTAATACCGGCTGCCCCCAAGGTGCTAAAGGTAGTGTTGATATAACCTATTGGCCAGAAGCTAAAAAACAAGGGGTAGAAATTAGAACTGAATGTGCTGTTTTTGACATTGTTCTTGATAACAAAGGAAGAGCAAAAGGGGTGCGTTATTTAGACAAAAAGGGCATTGAATACTTTCAAGAAGCAGCAGTGGTTTTATTAGCAGGTAGCGGTATAGGAACACCTAGATTACTGTTAAATAGTAAATCACCTGCCTACCCTGATGGTTTATTAAATAATAATGGCTTAGTAGGACGCAATTTAATGTTGCACCCTTTGGCTTACACTGAAGGTGTTTTTGAGCAAAACGTAAACTCAAGCATAGGACCTCATGGTTGCTGTATTTTGTCACAAGAATTTTATGAAAGTGAGCTTAAGCGTGATTTTGTCCGCGGTTACACAATGCAAATATTACGAGGAACACCACCGTTAGAAGCAGCAATGAGTAGTTATTTAACTCGACGGCTTCCTTTAGGCGCTAAACACCATCAGGCATTTTCCAAAATATTTAATCACAACATGGGTATTGCAATTATTAGTGAAGATTTACCTGAATGGCATAATCATATTGAATTAGATTCAGAACATTGTGACAGCCATGGTATTCCTGGTATTAAAGTACATTATACTATGCATGAAAATACTAAGAACATGCTAAAACATGGTATTGAACGTAGCAAAGAATTGTTCTCCGCTTCCGGTGCTAAAGTGGTATCAGCATTTTCTCCGGTAAAGCATGCAGGTTGGCATTTAATGGGAACAGCAAGAATGGGTAATGATCCAAAAAATTCAGTAGTAAACCAACACGGACAAGCACACGCTATAGACAATTTATTCATTGTTGATAGTAGTATTTTCGTCACATCAGGAGCGGTAAACCCTGTAGCGACAGCGCAAGCTTTAACATTGAAAATCTGCGAAGAATTACGAAAAAACATTAAAACATTGGTGAGGTCTTAATGCCTATAATTACACAATTCCTTGATGCTATATTGCCCGGTGATATTGCTCTTGGTGCTCCTTCCGCATCAGAATTAAATATTCAAGCAAGCTTTAAAGAGCAAGGTTTGATGGTGCAAATGGATGAGTTAATTTCTTTTATCGAAAAGGTATCATTAAATGAATTTAATCTCTTTTTGGGAGATATAAATATCGAGCAATATTTGTTTTGCGTTGAACGCGCTAAGCGTAAAAAGGTACGTTTAGCGAATAATTTAATTCTACATTGTTTTAAAGTTTATTATACACACCCACAAGTGTTACGCGGTTTATCAACTGGATCTGTTCCCCCTTTTCCTGCTGGCAACACGATTGAAAGCGACGACTGGTTAACCTTAGAAGATGTTTTTAAAAGAGGACCTATTTTTAGGGAAGTACCATGACATTATTTGCTAACGCTAAATTTTTAAAAAATAAAACAGCTATTATTACAGGCGCTAATAGAGGGATAGGTAAAGCCATCTGTGAAACATTTCTGGATCATGGTGCCCATGTTATTGGTTGTGTTAGAAATCAAAATGATATAACTAAACAGTGGCAACAAGAAGCAGAATTAGCGGGTGCTAAATTATCACTCATTAATCTAGATCTAAGTGATGAACCATCAATTAAAGATAGTATTAAAAAAATTCGCCAAATTTCTAAAGAAGTTGATATTTTAGTGAATTGTGCAGGCATAGCAGATGGCGCAGTTTTTCAAATGACGTCACTCAAACGTATGCGAGAAATTTTTGAGGTTAATTTATTTAACCAAATTTCTTTATGCCAAGGCGTTTCTCGATTAATGGCCAGACAAAAATCAGGTGTAATTGTTAATATTTCATCATCTACATCTCATGTGATTGATCATGGAACAATGGCTTACGGTACAAGTAAAGCAGCTTTCGAAAGAGTAACACTTAGTATGGCAGTAGAGCTTGCCGCGCAAGGAATAAGAGTGAATGGCATTGCTCCTGGGGTAACTGATACTGATATGGCAGAAGAGATGGATCCTCAAGCCAAAGAGAAATTACTCGAAAAATCACTATTAAAATCAATAGCAAATCCTTATGACATCGCCAACTCAGCTTTATTTTTATGTTCTGGATTATCATCCCATATTACCGGTCAAATCATTAACGTCGATGGCGGCATCATTTAACGAGAGAAGATAGAATGAAATATCCCAAAGTTGCTGAAATTGCACGCTTCATGCGTCGTAAGATTCTAGAAATTAGTTACCATAGTGGCACTTCTACTCATATAGGTGGAGCCTTATCTATGACTGATGCGATGGCTGTTCTTTATGGACATGTAATGAATTTTGATGCGGATAACCCTCGTTGGGCAGAACGAGATCGCTTTATTTTAAGTAAAGGGCATGGTGTATTAGGTTATTACCCTGCTTTACTCGCTGCTGGGTTTATTACTGAAAAAAAATTCACTACATTTCAACAAAATGGCAGTGACTTAATTGCACACCCAGTAATGAATCTTGACCTGGGTATTGAATCGTCTAACGGCAGTTTAGGTCATGGTATCTCTATGGCTGTTGGTATTGCTTATAGCGCAAAAATTACTGGTAAAGAATTTAAAACATATACGCTTGTCGGTGACGGTGAAACTAATGAAGGCTCTGTTTGGGAAGCTGTTATGCTGGCATCTCATTTACAATTAGATAATTTGACTGTAGTAGTTGATTATAATGGCATGCAAAATGATGGTTTAGGTAAAGATGTCTTAGAAATAAATAACATGTCTGAGCGCTTTAAAGCCTTTGGTTGGAATGTTATTGATGTTGATGGGCATGATATTGATGCTTTAGTCGCGGCTTTTGAAAGAAAATCTGAACATAAACCAAAGGTTATTGTTGCTCACACCACTAAAGGTAAAGGGGTTTCTTTTATGGAAAATGATAATAGTTGGCATCATAACCGTCTAACAAAAAATAATTTTGAGGCTGCAATTGCAGGCCTTGAAGCATAATTAATATGATAGGTTTTTAATGAATGGAAATTAACAAACGTAATATCAGGCAATGGTCTCGATTAGGCACTAGAGGTGTTTTTGGTCAGGCTATTTTAGCTGTAGCACCTGAACACTCTAATTTAATGGTGATGTCGGCTGATTTAGGAAGCTCTTCTGGTTTAGAACGTTTTAGAAAGGCTTTTCCGAAGCAATTTTTAAATGCCGGTATTGCTGAACAAAATATGATTGGTGTTGCCAGTGGCCTTGCTAAAGAAGGCTTTAATGTATTTGCTACTTCATTTTCTCCTTTTATTACCATGCGCGCTTGTGAACAAGTACGTATGAATATGGGGTATATGGAAATGAACATAAAGACCGTTGCAATAGGCAGTGGTATTGGCATGGGATTTTTAGGTAATTCTCATTTTGGTATTGAAGATGTTGCCGTGATGCGCGCTATTCCCAATATCACTATTGTTAATCCCGCAGACTGCTCAGAGGTTGTTAAAGTTGTCGAAGCAGCCGTTAATTTTAATGGGCCTATGTACATTCGCTTAACTGGTACAGCAAATTGTCCAATTGTTTATTCTGAAGATTATACATTTGAAATAGGTAAAGCGATTACTTTGCGAGAAGGTAGCGATCTCACCATTATTACTTGTGGTCCGATGGTTCATGAGTCGTTGCAAGCATCAGAACTACTTGCTGAGTTAGGTATTAATGCTACGGTTATTAACATGCATACAATTAAGCCTTTAGATCAAAAAATACTTATTGATATAATGGCTAAAAAACAGCCTGTCATCACCATTGAAGAACACTCAATCATTGGTGGTTTAGGCAGTGCAATAGCTGAATATATGGCTCCTCTTAAGGAAAGAGTTCGCCATTTATCAATTGGCCTACCCGATGCCTTCATAACAACAGGAGAATATAGATATATGATTGAACAACAAGGGTTAGATGCCATTTCTTTATCTAAAAAAATTCAACAATTTTTAAAAAGTTAATCATAATATATATATGATTATAAAAGGCATATTCTAAAGTGAATACTTTTAAAAACCCGAAAACAGCCTATATTGTTACGTCGCTTATAACCCAAGCATCATCACATTTTAAAAAAAATAAGGCTGGTGTTTATTGGGTTTCAATCGATTTTAGATCCTTATTATCAACAACAGGTGCTCATTATACTGAAGCAGAGATTTTAGCTAATTATACTCTGAATTTGTTATTAAAATATTTAGATAAAGAAAGTACTTTATTGATCTCTACATTTAACTTTGAGTTTCCTCAAAAAGGCATTTTTGATATTGAAAAGTCGCCTGTACAAACGGGAGCCTTTGGCGCTTTAGTACTTAAATCAAATATTGAAAATCGTATAGCACATCCTTTTTATTCATTCCTTGTTTTTGGTAAAAAAGCACCTTCATTATTACGTTCAAAATATGAAAATAGCACGGGAGATGACTCGATCTTTGAATGGATTATTGAGCATAACACTCAACTTATAACGGTTGGCCATCATTATGTAAAAGGCTTATCTAGTATTCATCATGCTGAAAATGAAGTTGATGTTGAATACCGTTATTCAAAAAAATTTACGGGTTTATCAGTAAGAAAAAATATGAATGAAAAAATTCACTGCTCTTTCTATGTACGTGATTTAAATACTTGTGATTTTTCCTCACTAACGTTAGCCGGTGATGAATATTTTAGACATCAAGGTATTGTACAAAGTGCCAATTTTGACGGCGGTAAACGTCCCTTAATTATTTATAGTTTAAATTTATTTAATGCACATAATGCGATGGTTGATAATTTAAGAAATAAAAACAAAGAACAATTTATTGATTATTTTGGGCCATCACGTGAATGCAACAATATTATTACAGGTAAAATCGCAGATAAACTTTATATGAGTGAACTAAATAAATATCATCAATGAATGGTTAAACCCGTGATACTGCAAGATTCGAATTTCAGCTGGCTTGGGTATAAACCTGATGTGATGGTTATTTAGTAGGAATCAACATTAAATGTGGAGAAGCATAACTAAACTCGCCTCTGCACAATAACTTACCGTCTGCTGTACATGCTACTTCACCTTTACTTATTCCCCGTCGAAAAGACTTCAATTGCGCATCAAAAACGATTTCTTGATTAGGCTTCGCAGAAGAAAACTGCTTAACCTTAATATCAGTTACTAACGCTGGCTCATCGTTATGCTCATATGACAAATAAATTAATAAAACCATCGTTTGCAACATTCCCTCAGTTAATAATGTTGCTGGCATTACTTGATACTTTGGCAAGTGGCAGGAGAAAAACCAATCAGAATTTGAAAGTTTTTTAATCGCAATACCGCTTTTCCCTTTCTTTATTAAATCGAATTGATCGATCATAAGAAATGGTTCCGTAATACCTAGTATTTTCGAGATATATTGATTTTTATATAATTGCGTCATAGGGATAATAGCGCCATAGTGTTTATCGCATATCGATTATAGTACGGCCAAAAGGCTTGTTTTGGTTACCTTTATTCATAAATTCGGGTAAGTCTTGCAAACTTATTGTTTGATAGAGTTTTTTGAAGTTACTAGGCTTCCATATGGTTGACATTTTTCTCCACACTTGTTCTCGGTATTGCATGCTGGTATTTTCAGCATTGATGCCAATAAGCGTAATACCACGCAAAATAAAAGGTAATACATTTGCATCAAAATGCGTATCCTTAGCCATACCTGTCGCTACAACAAGGCCGTTATCTTTGATCATTTTTAGTACGTTAGATAAAATCTGACCGCCAGCAACATCTATTGCTGAATCCCATTTTGGCGTGAATAAATTTTGTCCTGATTTAGCTTCTAGTTCTGAACGATCTAAAATTTCTGAGGCCCCTATATCAGTTAAAATATTTTTAGCATCTAAATTACCTGTTACAGCCGTTATGCTATAACCAAGTTGGCTTAACATAGCCGTAGCAATGCAGCCTATACCACCCGTTGCGCCTGAAACAATAACTTGCGAGTTATATATTTCAGCATTATTATTTAAGGTGTTAAGCTTTGAAGTATTCTTTAAAATGGCCTCTATTGATAAAGCAGCAGTATAACCAGCAGTACCATAAGCCATAGATTCAGCTAAAGAGAGGTTATCATCTAACTTCATTACCCATTTGGCAGGTACTGAAATATACTGACCAAATCCACCTGCTAGGTTCATTCCCATAGCACAACTCACCACAATAACTTTCTCTCCCTTGCAAAAATCAGGAGAGTTGCTTTCTTCTATAATACCCGAAGCATCAATACCAGGAGTATGAGGGAATCGTCGTGTTACTGCTGGATGACCATCACAAGACATATAATCTTTATAATTCACAGAACTAAAATGCACTCTAATAAGAATATCATTTTTTGGTAAATCATCAATTAAACAGGTTTCTATTGACTTAGTAAATACTCTACCCTTTTTTCGAACAATCAAGGCGTTATAATTTTTTTTCATGCTTTATCTAAAAAATAAAAAGTTACTGAATAAATAGTACGTTAGTTATAGGTCAAATATAAAGAAAAGTTTACAATTTTTCATATTATTAATGAAAGTTTAAACATAGTTAGATAACATTACTAACCACATAAATATTGGAATGATTTACAATGACTAACCAAGAAAAATATGACCAAGCTTTTATCGAAATTTTTGGTATTACCACTGATATATTAACAGATGACTTTGCTTATCAAGCAATACCTGAATGGGACTCAGTTGGTCACATGGGCTTAATTGCAGAGTTAGAAGATCTATTTGATATTATGATGGAAACTGAGGACATAATTGAGTTTGGCTCTTACGGTGAAGGTAAAAAGATTTTAGAAAAATATTCAGTAGAAATATAACCCTACCCCCTTAATACACCTATAAGACCAAATCACCTTTTATCAAAATTTAAAGAACATAAAAGTGACTTGAAAAACAAGAGGATTTAAAGTTATATTTTTTTTAATAACCCTTCCTCTTGTAACTTTTTAGTTAAAGAAAGTAGCTTAATTGCATACTCACCTATTTTATCAGCTATTTCTATTAAGGTACGTTCACCATCGCAATAAGCAATAAAATTCATCATTGTTCTAATATCAGTATAATCTTCATTCATGCTACTTAACGTTGGATATAAGCCTCTTTTTCCTAGCTGAGGTTCGCATAGTACAGTGACTTTATATTTAAAATTATTTTCTAAAAGAAACAAACATGCTTGTAAAACCT
>Ga0209826_1002206_pt1 | contig 12975 bp, 10 predicted proteins | sample GOMGulsemesocosm_5_FD_184637 | JGI IMG/M metagenome (GOLD analysis project Ga0209826, IMG submission 184637) | Methane-oxidizing microbial communities from mesocosms in the Gulf of Mexico - GOM15C Gulf of Mexico (SPAdes) (version 2) | ecosystem: Environmental > Aquatic > Marine > Cold seeps... | reverse complement strand
GAAACCATCGTTACCGGCACCGTGCAAGAGGTGCATCAGCAAGTACGTGATGATAGTAATATGCAGCGTGGTGAATTTGTCGTATTAATTGCGGGTTTTGATAGAAAACAGCGTAAAGCCGATGGTTTGTCTGATGATGACCTTGAATTACTCGCTGTTTTGCTGAGTGAGTGCTCAGTAAAAACGGCGGTTAAATTGGCGGTCAAACTCACCGGGCAAGCGAAAAAGGAGCTGTATAAAGCGGCGTTGGTATTAAATAGTGAAAATGAAGCGGATTAAGAATTGCTCATTCAGTTAATAATTTGTAAACTGCACGCGGAGTTGGCTAGACAGTCGCTCTGCGCAAGCAGGGAGGAAAGTCCGGGCTTCATAGGGCAAAGTGCCAGGTAACGCCTGGGGGGCGCGAGCCTACGGAAAGTGCAGCAGAAAGAAAACCGCCTAAGTCTACTCGTAGACCGGTAAGGGTGAAACGGTGCGGTAAGAGCGCACCGCATGAGCGGCAACGTTTCATGGCGATGGTAAACCCCACTTGAAGCAAGACCAAATAGAGAAGTGGTAACGCAAGTTACAACGTGTGGCCCACACGGCTTCTGGGTAGGTCGCTCGAGGTGCATAGCGATGTGCATCCCAGATGAATGACTGTCCACGACAGAACCCGGCTTATCGGCCAACTCCACTTATTTTCTCATCTCGTCCGCAGTGTGTACGGCAACTACTTGCCGTTTCTTATTGGTGTTTTTTTTCGTTTTAATCACCACATTCCCCGTACTCTATTTAGCTGAATATATGGCTGAAATAGCCCTTGAATAAGGCGTTTTTTCCGCTTAAAGCAAACGCTTGTTTTAAGTTCGGCAGTGCTTGCCGTTTAGCTCGGTGCTGGTGAGCCATTCTAGGTTCTTTCCAGTCCTTTTCTTATTTCTCAGCTTTTTTGTGAAGAAATGTCTGCAAGAGCCTGATTTTTATTGGTTTTATTTGATTTCAACCTCGCCTTCTGTGGCTGGCTTGTGAAACGCTGCTAAGTGTTTGTTCGCAAAGCAAGAATTTATGGAATGGGATGCTTGACAGAGTGGTATTTTCATCCCTATAGTGCAAAAAAGTGGGGCAAAGTGGTGAGAAAGGGAAAAAATAGTCATCAGGGGAGATAGCGAGTGTTTAGAGGGGTTAATAACGTTACGTTAGATGCAAAGGGGCGATTGTCTATCCCTACGCGTTACCGTGCCCAGCTGGATGACTCTTGTGATGCCCAGTTGATTATGACAGTGGACAGAGAGCGTAGCCTGTTATTGTACCCCTTACCCGTTTGGGAAGACATTGAACGTAAACTGATTAAATTACCTTCGTTGAACAAGCAAGCGAGGCGTTTACAGCGCCTGCTGATCGGCCATGCCACAGAATGCGAGCTAGATGGGCAGGGCCGAGTATTGGTTTCTCCGCCATTGCGTGATTTCGCTGGCTTGGAGAAAAAAGTTGTAATGATAGGGCAGGGCAATAAATTTGAAATTTGGAATGAGCAGGCGTGGTTGCTTAAGCGTGATATCTGGTTTGAAGAAGAAAGCGAAGAAGATGGCGAATTATCACCTGAATTGGAGGCTTTGTCTTTCTAATGTCTGAAATTAGCTTACATACCTCTGTTTTATTGGAAGAGTCCTTAACCGGCTTGATTCAGCGTGTCGATGGTTTATACGTTGACGGGACGTTCGGGCGGGGTGGGCATAGTTCAGCTCTGTTACAGGCTTTGTCTGCTGAGGGGCAATTGCTCGCAACCGATAAGGACTTGGATGCCTTGGGTTCTCCGCAGGCGCGGGAGTTATTAGCCGATGCACGGCTTGAATTGGCGCATAGCAGTTTTGCACAATTGCATGACTTGTTAGCCGAACGGGGCAAGCTGGGTCAGGTTGACGGGATTTTGCTCGATTTGGGGGTCTCATCACCGCAACTGGATGTGGCCGAACGCGGTTTTAGTTTTATGAAAGACGGCCCCTTGGATATGCGGATGGACGTGAGCCAAGGCGAGTCTGCCGCACAATGGTTGTCACACGTCGAAGAGCGGGAATTGACGATGGTGCTGCGTGACTACGGTGAAGAAAAATTTGCCCGTCGGATTGCTTCTGAGATTGTATTGCAACGTGAGGAAAACCCCTTGCAAACAACAGGACAATTGGCGCGCCTGATCGAAGGGGTGGTTAAAAAACGTGAGCCGGGCAAGCATCCTGCGACTCGAAGTTTTCAAGCGATACGGATTAAGGTGAATCATGAGCTGGATGATCTTGAACAGTTATTAGCCGATTCCGCCAGTATCTTGAAACCGGGCGGTCGCTTGGTGGTGATTAGTTTTCATTCCTTGGAAGATCGAATAGTGAAACGCTTCATGCGTGAGCAGTCTCGCGGGGTGATTGTGCCGCGCCATTTGCCAATGCCGCTGGAGCAAGAAAAATTGAATTTTAAGTGCATCGGTAAGGCGATTAAAGCCTCGCGTGATGAGGTGGCTTCGAATGTGCGTTCGCGAAGTGCGGTATTGCGCATTGCGGAAAAACTATAATGCTGCTGCAAGGCTCAACGACTGGGGTAGTTTTGTTGGCGATACTGACCATGGTGTCGGCCTTGTCGGTGGTTTATGTTAAGTATGATTCGCGGTTGAAATTTAATCAATTTCAGGGCGAGCTGCGTGAGCAGGATCGTCTCGGTGTTGAGTGGGGGCGCTTACAGTTAGAGGCTTATACCTGGTCGTCACAGAATAGTATCGAAAAATTAGCGCGTGCAAAATTGAATTTGCAAGCACCTGCCGCCGAACAAATCATTTACTTAAACGTTAAATGAACTTCGACGCACAGCCACCCAAAGACCCCGCTGCGAAGGTGATTGTGCCTGAGTTGGCGGGTCGTCGCCGGTTTATTTTGGCGTGTTTTATGTTGGTGATGTGTGCGCTGATTTGGCGTGCGGTTGATTTGCAAGTATTGAATAACGCTTTTTTGCAAAAGCGAGGTAAAGCCGTTTACTTGCGAGACATTAAATTGCCCGCGTATCGTGGAAAAATTACCGATGCAGAAGGGCACGCCTTAGCGATTAGTGCCCCGGTGAGTTCGGTTTGGATTAATCCGCGGGAATTGGATTTAACGGGAAAAAAGGCTGAGTTTGCCAAGCTATTGGGGATGAGCCTGAAAAGCTTGAATAAAAAACTCAACAAGGTGGGTTCACGACGATTTGTTTATTTGCGCAGGCATATGGACCCGCAGGTTGCCGAGAAAATTGACGATATGCAATTGTCAGGTGTTTATCTGCAGAAAGAATACCGTCGCTATTACCCCGATGGTGAAGTGGCGGCGCACATAGTCGGTTTCACCAATATTGACGATGAAGGTCAAGAAGGTTTGGAGTTGGCGTTTAATGAACAGTTGAAAGGTGTGGCTGGGGTTGAGCGTATACTGCGTGACGGCAAACGACGAATGGTGAAACACGTCGATGATATTCGTGCGCCGATACCGGGTACGGATATGCAGTTATCGATTGACCGACGTCTGCAGTATTTGGCCTATCGTGAGTTAAAAGCCGCCGTTGCCCAGCAACAAGCCAAGTCGGGCTCCTTGGTGATCCTCAACCCTAAAACGGGTGAAGTATTGGCGGTGGCCAATCAGCCGGCGTTTAACCCTAATGACCGCTCTAAACTAAAGGCTAGCCATGTGCGCAACCGTGCCTTTACCGACGTGTTCGAGCCCGGTTCAACGATGAAACCTTTTACCGTGGCGGCGGGGATGGAATCGGGTTTGTTTAATGACAAAAGTATTATCGATACTAACCCCGGGCGGATGAAGGTAGGGCGTAGTCAGGTTCGTGATCACCGGAACTATGGGAAAGTTGATTTGGCGACCTTGTTACTTAAATCGAGCAACGTCGCCTCCAGTAAAATAGCCTTAGCGGTGGAGCCGCAACGTTTTTGGAGTCTGTTGAATAAGCTGGGTTTTGGTCAGTTGACCGCGAATGGTTTTCCGGGTGAGGCGCGTGGGAAGTTAGTGGCTCATGAAAGTTGGCGGCCTATCGAGCGAGCAACCTTGGCCTATGGTTACGGCATGTCCACTTCGGTGTTGCAGTTGGCGCACGCGTATAGCGCGCTGGCCAATGATGGTTTATTGCAGCCAGTGAGTTTGATTCGCGGCCAGCAGGCAGCAGCGCCAGCCGAGCGGGTGATGAATGCCGAGGTGGCGAAGAAAATAAGAACAATGTTACAGGGTGTCGTCAGCAAGACGGGCACCGCACCGAGAGCGCAAGTGGCCGGTTATACGGTGGCAGGAAAAACCGGAACGGTGAAGAAATTCGCAAAAGGCGGTTACTCAGAAGATAAATACTTAGGCGTCTTCGCGGGGATGGTGCCCGCTAATAAACCTGAGTTGGTGATGGTGGTCTTGATCGATGAACCGCAAGAGGGTGATTATTACGGCGGCTTAGTTGCCGCACCGGTGTTTTCACGCATTATGACCGGTGCGATGCGTTTAATGAATGTCGTCCCTGATAACATCACAACACCGGTGCTGACGGCATCGCTTGCACGGGGTGTTCAGTGATGGCTCTGCAAAAAACACCGGCACGTATTTCCTTGCGGTACCTGCTCGCGGGTTTGCTGGAGATTGAACACGATGTATTCGTTACAGCACCATCGCTTGATGCGCGTCTAGTTGGTGACGGTGGCTTGTTTTTAGCGGCGTCGGGTTCGCAGTCACATGGCCTAGAATATGCGGAACAGGCTCTGCAGCGTGGTGTGGCGGTGATCGTATATGACCCTGTCGGCGGTGGTGATTTATTGGCCGCTAGAATAAGAAAACAGAGCCCTGTCCGTTTGATTGAACTGACCGATTTAATGACCAAGGTCAGCGATATTGCCGCGCGTTTTTATGCTCAGCCATCAGCGGAGCTAAGTGTGGTGGGCATTACTGGGACGAACGGTAAAACATCGGTGAGTCACTTTATTGCCCAAGCGCTAAATACTGAGGGCGGCTGTGCGGTGATCGGCACCCTAGGCTGGGGCGAGTTGTCGGCGTTACAACAAACAATCAATACCACGCCCGATGCGGTGAGTGTGCAAGCGCAATTAGCGAGCCTCTTGCAGGCGGGCGTTTCGACTGTGGCGATGGAGGTGTCTTCGCACGGCTTGGATCAAGGGCGAGTAAAGGCGGTGGCGTTCGACGGCGCGGTGTTTACTAATTTAAGTCATGATCACCTCGATTATCATAAAAACATGGCGGCGTACGGGCAGGCGAAGTTGGCCTTATTTCAAACGCCAAGCTTACAATTCGTGGTATTAAATGACGACGATGCTTTTAGTCAGACCATACGCGAGTCATTGTCAGCAACTGTTGAAATATATTCGTTTAGCCGACGAAACAATACGGCGAAAAAAGGCGGTTTGTTTATTGCCAATGAGCGCCTAACGAAGAGCGGTTTATCGTTCGACGTGACCTATGCTGGTGAAACCTTGTTGATTAAGTCGGCGCTATTTGGTTCGTTTAATATCGATAATTTAGTCGCTACCTTAGCGGTGTTATTGGCTAAGGGTGACGCGTTCGCGTCGGCGGTGAATAAAGTTCAGCAGTTGGTGAGTGTCGCTGGGCGGATGCAGTTACTGAGCAAAGCGGAGAAGCAACCGAGTGTGCTGGTTGATTATGCCCACACCCCCGATGCACTAAAACTAGCCTTAATGAGCTTGCGTGAACACTGCGCTGGGAAATTAAAACTGCTGTTTGGCTGCGGCGGCAATCGTGATCAGGCAAAGCGGGCTTTGATGGGGGCTATCGCGAGTGAATACGCCGATGAAGTGATCATTAGCAATGATAACCCGCGATTTGAAAGTGCCGAGGAGATTGCGGCGCAAATTCAAGCCGGTGCTAAAGGCGGCTGTTTAACGATAGAACTCGATAGAGCGCGAGCCATTGAGCAACTGATTGTTGCGGCTAAAAATGACGATATTATTTTAATTGCCGGTAAGGGGCATGAGGATTATCAGCAAATAGCGGGTGAGACGATTCCCTTTAGTGATGCGGCGGTCGGCTTGCACGCGTTACAGCGTAGATCGGCGAGCTCGTTAGGTGGTGGCCAATGAATGCGATGAGTCTTCAGGCATTGGCGGATATTGTGGATGGCGAATTACAAGGGGCCAACCTTAGTGTTAGCGCGATCAGTAGTGATACGCGCAGCATTCAGCCGGGGGATTTATTTGTTGCCTTGCAAGGTGAGAACTTTAACGCGAATGACTTTGCAAAGCAGGCGGCAGCAAAAGGGGCGGTAGCCGCTTTGTTGAGTGCGGATAGAGAGCTGGATATACCCTATGTGAAAGTTGCTAATACCTTGGAAGCATTAACCGCCTTGGCGGCCGATCAGCGTGCAAAGGCGGGTATTCCGTTGGTTGGAATTACCGGTAGCAACGGAAAAACGAGTGTTAAAGAATTGTTGGCCAGTATTTTGGCGCAATCAAAGCAGGTGCTCGCGACCGCGGGTAACCTGAATAACCAAATTGGCGTGCCCTTGACCTTGTTAAAGCTTAAACCCGAACACGAGGTGGCCGTCATTGAAATGGGCGCTAGTCAGCAGGGTGATATTAAACACTTATGTGCTATCGCCAAACCCACGGTGGCTATTTTAAATAATGTAGCCGCTGCGCATTTAGCCGGATTTGGCAGTCTTGCTGGGGTCGCGCAGGCAAAAGCAGAAATTATTTCAGGTTTAAGCAGTGATGGTACTGCGATACTGAATAAAGAAGAACCTTGGTTTGAACAGTGGTTAGAGTTATTGGCTGAACGCCAAGTCTTAAGTTTTGGGCGCAGCAGCGAGGCCGATGTTTGGGCTGATTTTGATTCAATGGAAACCGGTTTGAGTGATGACCGTTTCGTGACGACATTTGCTTTAAATTATCGACAAGAAACGGTGTTGATACGGCTAAGGTTGATTGGTCAGCATAATGTGATGAATGCGTTAGCGGCTGCCGCGGCGGCTATTTCTTTGGGCCTTAGTTTGCAGCAGATTCAACGGGGTTTAGAGGCATTAAACGCGGTTAATGGGCGCATGCAAGTACTTAAAGGTATTGGCGGAAGTGTGCTGGTAAATGATTGTTATAACGCGAATCCACGCTCTTTCGAAGCGGCGATGGATTGTATGACACATATTGATAAACCGCTTTGGCTGGTGTTGGGTGATTTTGCCGAACTAGGGGCGGATAGTGAACAGATTCACCGGAAAATAGGCGTAGACATCGCGAACAGTGGTGTGCAGCGCTTTTTTGCCGTGGGTGAAAAAATGTTGGTGGCGGTTAACGCCTTCAATCAGCAGTTGTCATCGTCGTCAAGACGAGCGCAGCATTTTATGAATAAACAACAAATGGCGGACGTTTTGCAGCAAGAGTTGGGGTCAGAGGTACTTGTTTTAGTTAAGGGTTCGCGTTCGCAAGGGCTGGAAACTGTAGTAGAAAAATTAACCAATGCAGAGGGCGCAGTATGTTGCTGATTCTAGCGGAGTGGTTGTCTGAATATCACAGTGGTTTTCGGGTATTTCAATACCTAACGATGCGTTCAATCTTGGGTACCTTAACGGCGTTATTCATCGCTTTTTTGGTGGGGCCCTCGATGATTCGTAAATTAACCTTCCATAAAATTGGTCAGGCGGTGCGTGATGATGGGCCGGAAACGCACTTCAAGAAGGCGGGTACACCGACCATGGGTGGTACGCTTATATTAGTTGCGGTGGGGCTCAGCACCTTATTATGGGCGGATTTAAATAATCGTTATGTTTGGGTGGTGTTGCTGGTGACCCTGCTAACAGGGGTGATCGGTTTTATTGATGACTACAAAAAAGTAGCCTTACAAGACCCGAAGGGCTTATCGGCGGGTAAAAAATACCTAGGGCAATCGGTGATTGCACTCAGTGCGGCGCTATTTTTGTTTTACACCGCGACGTCTCCTTTGGAGACAACTTTATTTGTACCGTTTTTTAAAGACGTGAGTTTCCAGTTGGGCTGGTTATTTGTGCCATTAACTTATTTTGTGATCGTCGGTACCAGTAATGCGGTTAACTTAACGGATGGCTTGGATGGTTTGGCGATTATGCCGACCGTATTGGTCGCTGGTGCATTGGGTATTTTTGCTTACCTATCGGGCAATGTTCAATTTGCCGAATACCTCGCTATTCCAAATTTACGTGGTACTGGTGAATTGGTGGTCTTTAGTGGTGCGATTGTTGGGGCGGGTCTAGGCTTCTTATGGTTTAACGCCTATCCAGCGATGGTGTTTATGGGTGATGTGGGGGCATTGGCGCTGGGCGCGGCACTGGGTATTTTAGCGGTATTGGTGCGGCAAGAGCTGGTGTTAATGATCATGGGCGGTGTTTTTGTCATGGAAACGGTGTCGGTGATTATGCAGGTGGCCTCGTTTAAGCTAACCGGCAAACGTATTTTCAGAATGGCACCGATTCATCATCACTTCGAATTGAAGGGCTGGCCGGAACCTCGAATCATCATTCGTTTTTGGATCATCACCGTTATCTTGGTGCTGATCGGTTTATCTACGCTGAAATTAAGATAATGGATTCGGCTATGGACAGCACACTTATTGCACAACGCAGCGGTTTGGCCCGTTTGGGTTTAGATCAGGATGACGCGCGTGTATTGGTTGTTGGTCTCGGTGTGACCGGTGTCTCGGTGATTAAGTTTTTACAACAAAATCAGGTTGAAGTGGCGGTTATTGATAGCCGTGAGAACCCTCCAGGCCTAGCGGTGGTTGAACAATCTTATCAAGACGTCGCGGTATTTACCTCGGGCTTTAACCATTCGGTCTTTGAGGCAGCCACACATATTATTGTCAGTCCGGGTGTTAGCTTGGATGAAAAGGAAATTCAGGCTGCCGCTGAGCGAGGGGTTCCCGTATTTGGTGATATCGACGTTTTTGCGGTGTGTGTTGATGCTCCTGTTGCTTGTATTACGGGGTCTAACGGGAAAAGCACGGTGACGACCCTGCTCGGGGAAATGGCGCGTCATGCTGGGTTTGATGTGCGCTTGGGGGGTAATTTGGGCACGCCGGCCTTGGCGTTGCTGACAGAGCAGGTCGCCGATTTGTATATTTTAGAGCTATCCAGTTTTCAGCTTGAGCGTACCTCTCAATTACGCGCCAATGTTGCGGCCGTATTAAATGTCAGCGCCGATCATATGGATCGTTATTCGACTATCACCAGCTACAGTGATGCGAAGGAACGGGTGTTATATGGTGATGGGGTGGCGGTGCTTAACCGCGATGATGACTTAGTGCGGGAGATGGCTTTAACGACCGAGCGTAAACTGACGAGCTTTGCCTTAGATAGACCTGCAGCGGATGATTATGGGGTGTTGATGATAGATGGCGAAAGCTATTTGTCGAAGGGTGATGAGACGATCATCGCGAGTGCCGAACTAAAAATAAAAGGCACACATAATATTCAAAATGCACTGGCTGCGATAGCGATGGCAGATAATTTGGGTATACCGAGGGCAGCACAAAAACAAGCGCTACGCAGTTTTGTCGGCTTAGCGCATAGAACTCAATGGGTTGCTGATATTAATGGGGTTACTTGGATTAATGATTCAAAGGCGACCAACCCCGGCGCGTGTTTAGCGGCCTTAGAAGGTTTGCCTGCACCGATTATTCTAATTGCCGGAGGCGATGGTAAGGGCGCTGACTTTGCTTTATTAAGCGACGCGGTTGCGAGCCAAGTGAGTTTGCTGGTTTTAATGGGCCGTGATGCCAGTCGGTTGCAAGAAGAACTCAATACCACGACGCCATTTGTTATGGCGGATACTATTGAACGGGCAGTGCAGTTGGCAGCGCAGGCGGCAACTCAAGGCGACAGCGTGTTATTGTCTCCGGCTTGTGCGTCGCTCGATCAATTCGATAATTATCAACAGCGTGGTGAGCGTTTTAGTGCCGCGGTCATGGAGCTGCAAGAATGAGTGCGGCCTTATTTAGTTCAGTGGGTGCGACTTTGCCGGTAAGGCGAGGGCACTACCATCTAGATGGCTGGATGGTCTTTTCCGCAGTCAGTTTGCTGGCGCTGGGTTATGTGATGGTGGTATCGGCCTCCTTACATATCGGCGAGCGATTTTTTCATAATATCTGGCATTATCCGGTGCGCCAATTTGTGCATATTGTTATAGGTATCATGATGGCGGTGCTGATGGCGAGCCTTCCTTTAAAACTCTGGGAGCAGAGCGGGCCTAGTTTGATTTTATTGGCGGTGGCTTTATTAATATTGGTGTTTATTCCCGGCATTGGGGTCAAGGTGAATGGTAGTTACCGTTGGATAAACCTCGGTGTCGCTCGCCTGCAAGTGTCTGAAATTGTAAAACTTATTTGTATTTTATATATGGCGGGTTTTTTGACCCGACACGTGGCCGTTGTGCGCGAGTCGATTAAAGGCATTTTTCGCCCGATGTTACCGCTGGGTTTGGTGTTTGCTTTGTTATTAGCCGAGCCGGATTTTGGTGCAACATTTGTTATTAGTTTTAGTGTTGTGGGGATGATGTTTTTGGGGGGCGCGCGTTTAGTTGAGTTTGCCACCTTAGTGATCATTGCGATTATCTTAGGGGTTGTGGCGGTTGCTACGTCAGCCTATCGAATGGACCGGGTGACGGCATTTATGGACCCTTGGGCAGATCACTTGGGGACGGGCTTTCAATTGGTGCAGTCGCTGATTGCCTTAGGGCGTGGCGAATGGTTTGGGGTCGGCTTAGGTAGCAGTATTCAGAAATTATTTTATTTGCCAGAAGCGCATACCGATTTTATTTTTGCGGTGATGGCCGAAGAGCTGGGTTTAATCGGTTCAGCGAGTGTGATTTTATTGTTTGGTCTATTAGTTTGGCGTGTTTTCCAAATGGGTAAGGCGGCGGAACGATTGAATTTACGTTTTTACTCTTTATTGGCGTATGGCCTCGGGCTTTGGTTAGGTCTGCAAGCGTTCGTTAATATCGCGGTTAATATGGGCGCGCTTCCCACCAAGGGGCTGACCTTGCCGCTGATGAGTTATGGTGGAAGTAGCATGATTATTATGTGCATGGTAATCGGCCTGTTGTGCCGTATTCACCATGAAACCCAGTTGGACTTAGAGGGTCAGCTGAAGGGGAGGTCGTTATGGCAATACGCGTAATGATTATGGCGGGTGGCACTGGTGGCCACGTGTTCCCTGCATTAGCGGTTGCGCAGTATTTGCGTGAAGCAGGCCATCAAGTGACTTGGTTGGGGACACAGCAGGGCATTGAAGCGCGCTTAGTGCCTGATGCGGGTTTTGAGATTGATTGGCTGAGTGTTTCGGGTTTGCGTGGGAAAGGCTTACGCAGTTTATTGCTCGCGCCATTGATGTTGTTACAAGCATGTTGGCAGGCATCAAGCATTATTCGCCAGCGTAAACCGGATGTGGTGTTGGGCTTGGGTGGTTTTGCTTCTGGCCCCGGTGGTTTGATGAGTTGGTTGCACCGTAGACCCTTGGTGATTCATGAGCAAAATAGGGTGCCAGGCACGACCAATCGTTTACTGAAAGGTTTTGCTTGTCGAGTACTAGAGGCATTCCCAAAAAGCTTCGAAGCCAGTGCCAATGCGGTTTTTAGTGGTAACCCGATACGTAAAGAACTGTTGCTACATGCAGATAAGCTGCAAGCCTCAAAACCCAGAATATTAGTTTTAGGCGGTAGTTTAGGTGCATCTATCTTGAATCAGGTCGTGCCAGAAGCCTTAAGGGACTTACAGCAAGATATAACGGTCGAGGTGATTCATCAAGCCGGTCAAACAACCATCGAAACGGCTCATGCTCGTTATCAAGAAATGGCGGTCACGGCCGATGTTCGAAGTTTTATCGAGGATATGAAAACGGTTTATGAGTGGGCGGATCTAGTGATTTGCCGCGCAGGTGCGATGACCGTGTCAGAGTTGGCGATGATGGGGTTGCCCGCGATTCTAGTGCCATTACCGCAGGCGATTGATGATCATCAAACAAAAAATGCGACTTATTTGTCGGATGAAGCCGCGGCTTGTTTAATTCCGCAGAACGAATTAACGGCGAGCAGCTTGGCGAACACATTGCGTGAGTTATTACATAACAAAGAAACCTTGTTAACGATGGCGGATAAAGCCCGTACGTTAGCGAAACCGGAGGCCACTAAGCTGGTCGCCGACTGTTGTTTGGAGGTGGCATTATGATGCCGGATACACATAAACATTATTCAGCCCACTTAGGCTTCGGTAAACTTAAAAATATCCATTTTATTGGTATCGGTGGTGCGGGCATGAGCGGCATTGCCGAGGTGCTGATTAATTTGGGTTACCGAGTCTCAGGTTCAGATATGCGCGCGAGTAAGGTGACCGAGCGCTTACAAGAAAAAGGTGCGACGGTTTATATCGGGCACGCGGCAGAGAATATTAACAATACGGATGTGATCGTCACCTCGACGGCGGTTAATAACGACAACGTGGAAGTGATTGCGGCTCGCGAGCAAAGAATACCGATTATTCCGCGCGCAGAAATGTTGGCCGAGATCATGCGCTTTAGATTCGGTATTGCGATTGCTGGAACCCACGGCAAAACGACCACGACCAGTTTGTTGGCGGTGTTGATGACCGAGGCGGGTTTAGACCCGACCTTTGTTATTGGTGGATTGTTAAACAGTGCAGGGACCAATGCCAAACTCGGTGAAAGTCATTACCTAGTGGCCGAAGCCGATGAAAGTGATGCGTCATTCCTTCATTTGCAGCCGATGATTGCGGTGGTGACTAATATCGATGAAGACCATATGAGTACTTATGGTGGTGACTTCGAGCAGGTTAAAGAGGCCTTCAAATCCTTTTTACACCAGTTGCCATTTTATGGTTTGGCGGTGATGTGTGTGGATGATCAAAACATCCGTGAAATATCTCCTGAAATCGGCAAACCCATTTTAACGTATGGGATCGAGCAGGAGGCTGACTTTCAGGCTTTAGAGCT
>Ga0209826_1002204_pt1 | contig 12990 bp, 8 predicted proteins | sample GOMGulsemesocosm_5_FD_184637 | JGI IMG/M metagenome (GOLD analysis project Ga0209826, IMG submission 184637) | Methane-oxidizing microbial communities from mesocosms in the Gulf of Mexico - GOM15C Gulf of Mexico (SPAdes) (version 2) | ecosystem: Environmental > Aquatic > Marine > Cold seeps... | reverse complement strand
GCGATCTAGGCCGCACCTCAGTGAAATCATCCCAGCCTTGCAGGCGGCTGGTATTCGCTGGCAGGCCACCGACATTGACCCACTGGCCAGCCGAATGGCCATTGTTGATCTACTTACCCTGACCCGTGCCCTGCATGACCCCAGCGACCGCAATGCATGGCTGGCGCTGTTGCGCACCCCTTGGTGCGGCCTGGACATGCACGATTTACATGTCATCGCCGGCCTCCAGGTAGAAGATGATCGAGGGCACTTCCCACACCTGCTGCAACGCTTAGCCGGTTTTAACCAGCTGCCGGGGCTTTCGACTGCCGGACGCAGCGCGCTGGCGCGATTTGTTCCTGTCATCAACAACAGCTGGCAGAACCGCCGCCGCAAACCTTTGGCCTATTGGATTCAAGGCACCTGGATTGCCCTTGGCGGCCCTACCTGCTTAACCGCCAGCGCCGATTACGCCAACGCCGAGGACTTCTTCCGCCTGTTACAAAAATACGATCAGGGCGGTCACATCAGTGATTGGCAAGAGTTTGATCGAGCCATGGGGCAGCTGTATGCAAAGCCGGCAGAGGATGCCGACCCACGGGTACAGGTCATGACCATCCACAAATCCAAAGGCCTGGAATTTGAGACCGTGATCATCCCAGGGTTAGACAAAGGCTCGCGCGCGGACGAGCATCAACTCTTGATTTGGCAAGAGCGCATCAACCGCGACGGCGATAAGCGCCTGTTGCTTGGGCCTCTTTCGGCGACTGGCGATGATACCGACCGCCTTTACCAGTTTTTACGCGATGAGCAAAAGATCAAAGGGCAGCTCGAGATTACCCGCTTGCTCTATGTGGGCTGTACGCGCGCCATCAAAGAGCTGCACCTGCTGGCCAACCTCAGCCGCGACGAAAAGAAAGGCGGTTTAAAGAAACCGTCATCTGGCAGCCTTATCAGCAGCCTATGGCCCGCCGTACAAGATTCAGTAAATGAAATAAACAGCAACCCGACATCAAGTACACAAGCCATTGAAGAGCTGGCGTTCATACGGCGACTGAAAAGTGATTGGCAGCGACCTGTTATGGTGCCTTCAAGCCTACTGGCCGCTTATCGAGGTCGCGATAATGACGGTGAGGAAGACAACCTCCCCAGTGATGATCGCTACCGCCACCGTCACGCCCGTCATACGGGCACACTGCTGCACCGAGCCCTTCAACAGGTGACGCAGGATGGATTGACCCGCTGGGATGCGAACCGCATTTCCCGACAACGCCAAGTGTGGAGCCTGCAACTTCGACAGGATGGTTTTGATTCGGCGAGCCTAGCGCCTGCGCTCGACAAAATTGAACTGGGCCTGAGACGCATGCTTGAAGATGAGACCGGACGCTGGATACTTTCCCCCGACCACGCCCACAGCCAGTGCGAAGCCAGCTTTTGGCAAGAGCTTAAAAACAACCGTTACAACCAAGCAAGCGAGTCGATCATTGACCGCACCTTCGTCGCTACTGCGCCGCAACACCTACAAGCTCAACACGGGCAGCTCGACAATCAACACAAGCGCTGGGTAATTGACTACAAAAGCAGTGAGCCGAGTGCAAATCAGTCGCTCACCGCGTTTATCGAGCATGAGGTCGGCGAGTACAGTCAGCAACTGCAACGCTACAAAGCGCTATTTCTACAACAACCATCATTGGCCAAAGCGCCTGTTATTTGTACAGCGCTGTATTTTCCTTTGATTAAACACCTAGAAATCGTCGATTTTGGTGATATGCAGTGATTTCATGCTCGAAAGTCTCTCTTATTTCAGTAGAATAGCAGCACAAATATAAAGCTCTAAGCAATGGACAATTCCATGACCGAACAAGTAGTAGACGACCTGAACGTAGTCTCTCAGGAGGTTCTTATCTCACCTGAAGATCTCAAAAAAGAGATGCCACTCACCGGCGCAGCGCTGCAAGCGGTAAAAGATGGTCGCGAGACGATACGCAATATTCTCGACCATAAAGACCACCGTTTGATGGTAGTTGTAGGCCCGTGTTCAATTCACGACGTAGACGCTGCCAAGGACTATGCACAGCGCCTAAAAGTCCTGGCTGACGAACTGAAAGACAGTCTGTATTTGGTCATGCGCGTCTATTTTGAAAAGCCACGCACCACCGTTGGCTGGAAAGGTCTGATCAACGACCCGCACCTAGACGACTCGTTCAAAATCCAAGATGGCCTGCGTATCGGTCGCCAGCTGTTGCTGGACATCAGTGACATGGGCCTTGCCACCTCTACCGAGGCGCTCGATCCTATTTCGCCACAGTATCTGCAGGATATGATTTCATGGTCTGCGGTTGGTGCTCGTACTACAGAGTCACAAACGCACCGTGAAATGGCCTCAGGCCTGTCTTCTGCGGTTGGTTTCAAGAACGGTACTGATGGCGGCTTGACGGTTGCAATCAACGCCCTTGAGTCTGTCTCTAGCCCGCACCGCTTCCTCGGTATTAATGGTGAAGGTCAGGTCTCTGTGATCCACACCGCCGGTAACCGATACGGTCATGTGGTATTGCGCGGCGGCAACAGCAAGCCAAACTATGATTCGGTCAGCGTAGCCATGTGCGAGCAAGAGCTCAGCAAAGCTGGTATCTCAACCAACATCATGGTCGATTGCAGCCACGCCAACTCCAACAAAAACCATGAGTTGCAACCTCTGGTTATGGATAACGTTGCCAATCAAATCCTCGAAGGCAATAAATCCATCATCGGTATCATGGTGGAAAGTAACATAGGCGCGGGCAACCAGAAATTGTCGGCCAACCGCGACGAGATGGAATACGGCGTGTCGGTTACCGACAAATGTATCGACTGGGCCACCACCGAGAAGACCCTTCGAGATATGGCGGAAAAGTTACGCGCGCCCCTGACTTCACGCATAGCTTAAAATACGCACAGCCTCATCCGTGCGTTACAAACAAAAAAGGCGAGCTTAGCTCGCCTTTTTTGTGCCTTCTCCCCCAGCCATCATTAAAGAAAACCCCAACCAAAGACAGACCAGCACCCAAACACCCAGAACAATGCCCTCGCTAAATGTTAACAACCAGTAGCTTCAGCACCAACCGAGCAACGACACGGACAGAAACATTCCAATGATCCAGACGCCAAATGGTTACCATAGGAAATGAATGCGTTCCCAAAAGTAGCCACAAACCATCTATTCAGATTAAAACTATATTTCCAGTATTCATTAAGAAGCAGCGGTGTTAGATTTTATAACCATAAGGACTGACGAAAGACTAACGACGGATAATACGTATTTACCGCACAATAAGTTGTTGTGCTGCGGAGAATAATAATAATGCCTAACCGCTACATTGCCTCTAACGGCGCACGTAAAACCGCTTATAGCCCCGTTGTATTACAGGCCATACAGCCCCGCGCTACGCATCTTCAATTGCACATCAAACTTACGCAAATGATAGGGCAAGATTACGTCTTTCTGTGCAGTGATCAGCAGATACTGAGCAACAAAGCCTGCCAACAACAAGCCTTTGAATTATGCGAAAGCTTACTGCTGGATAAACACCGCACCGAGTTCGTTCTCGTCTCCAGTGCAAACGATGGTACTCAGCATTTTCAGCGCTGTAGCATACATTGGGTTGATGATTACCCAGTCGGCATTACCCGCACTAACGTTCAGGCGACCCCACAACAGGATTTTTACCAAACCCTGTTTGAGCACACACAAGACATATGTACTCGCCTACTTTAAATACTCGAGCACACAACACTGAATTAAACCCTGCCTCTCTGTAACATCCGCTTACAGAGAGGTTGTCCGAAATGGACTGATCCACTGCCCTCTACAATTTAAATCGCCCTACCTGCACACTCAACCCAGACGCCAACTGGGTCAATGACTGGGCCGCCGCCGCCACGCCCTGACTACCCTCCGTGACTCGATCCCCTAGCAGCTGAAATTGCCCCACCTCACCGGTCGCTTGAGCCACGCCAGCTTTAGTATCACGAGACAAGCGCGTCACCTCATGGCATTCATCACTTAGCTGTAAAATTGTCTCGCGGATAGCCGCTAGGCTGACCACGGTACCCTGTGCCAGAGCCACAGAATCCTTCGCTTGAACCTGATTTTTCGCCATTGTGTCGACAGATCCGGTAATCGAACTGACAATCTGCTCCAGTATGCTGTTGATCTCAACCGTCGATTGGTGGGTTTTACTCGCCAGCGCACGCACCTCATCGGCCACTACGGCAAAACCTCTTCCCGACTCACCAGCACGCGCCGCTTCAATAGCCGCATTCAATGCAAGAAGGTTTGTCTGCCCAGCAATTTCTGCAATGGTGCCTACTACCCCGGCAACCTGATCCCCCAGGGCACGCAGCGCCAGCAACATAGTGGCCGTCGTTTCCAGGTCATCGGCCAACTGCGAGATACTCTCAGAGGCCCGCCCTACCTCAGCGGTACCCTCTGTGACCTCATCAGCGCCCCGTGAGGCAATACCGGCAGCGGATTCAGAACGACTCGTGCTGCTGTCAATTTGCTGCTGCAGCTGCTCCATCACCGCCACTAGCTGCTGAATTGTCTGACCCAACTCAGTAACCACATCATCACTATTGGCACTGCTGTGACCCAGTTCAGCCACGGACTGGCTGATCCCCTGAATCACACCCGAGACCTCACTAAGGCTTCCGTGGAAGCTAGACAGTAGATTATTCATGCTCTGTGCGGACTGGCCAATCTCATCTTTCGATTTGACCGGTAATTGCACGGTAAGATCGTGGTGCTCAGCAACCCGAGTCAAGGCACTCGACAACTGCTGGATAGGCTTGGAAATATGGCTGCGGGAATAGATATAAGCCAAACCGGCCACCGCTATCGTGACAACGATTAACAGGAAGATAAGCTCCAATACACCACTGAGGTCGTCAACAATCATCTCAGAATTTGCACTGGCACTGGCTTCAACGCTGCGTGTATTGCTGGTCAGTGACTGCCTCAAAGACTGTGTCTTGGCGGATAAGCTGGCCAGCTGGCTGCGCGCACCATCCCAATCAACGGGCTTAACGGACATGGTGTCACGAACTTGGCCCAGCAACCGGTTCAACTCATCAAACTCTCGCCGCAACCCTGGCAACTGCACGTCGGCTTTACCCAGCGCCGTTAAACTGCTGGAGATAGCCTCCTGTTGAGTGTCATAGCTCCGATCAAACTCATCGCCCGTCGAAGTAGTGCCATACAGCGAGAAGGCCGACAACTGTAGAGCCTGAGCCGCGCTAGAAAGATCTTGAAGAGCCGCCAATTCAGGCAGTGTTTCCTCAACAAATACATTCACCTGTTGCTGCACACTGCGATTGGTATTCACCAGCGCTACGGCCGTCACCACCATAACCGTCAATATTGCCGCGTAACCGGTAAAGACCTTACTGCTAACCGATGAAAATAACCCGCTCATCCATACGCCCTTTATTATCAGTGAGAAACAACACACCTTGTTATCGGCATATAGCTGCAGACCTTAAATATAGTTGATGCCTGTGAATAAATGATATTTCGCGCTGATCAGCAGACATAAAAAAACCGCAAAGGTACAACCCGTGCGGTTTTCGAAAGATCTAACAGCCCGGCCAGGGATTACATAAAGGCTTCCGTTTTATCCGTGTGGTCGGTTGAATCACGCACACCTTTCAACTCTGGGAGTTTCCCGATCAATGTTTTCTCTACACCTTCTTTTAGTGTTAGATCAACGGCCGAACAACCCTGACAACCACCACCAAACTTCAACACAGCAAACAGGTCTTCCGTAATTTCAACCAACTCAACATGACCACCATGGGCCGCAAGGCCTGGGTTAACCTCATTAAAGAGCACATAGTTGATTTTATCTTCCAAAGGCCCGTCATCACTGACCTGTGGCATTTTGGAGTTAGGCGCACGAATCGTCAGCTGACCACCCATGCGGTCGGCGTTGTAATCGACCTTGGCATTTTCCAAGAATGGGATACTGCGCTCTTCAAAATACGCATTGAAGGCGTCGTATGGCACCTTAATGTCGCTCTCTTCGCGGTCATCGGTATTGCAGTAAGCAATACAGGTCTCAGCTTTAGGCGTGCCTGGGTTGGCGACGAACATGCGGATGCCCACATCTTCACCGTCCTGCTTGGATAACAACTCAGCCAAATAGCCCTGAGCGGACTCCGTAATGTTTACGTTAACTACCATATTAATCTCAGCATTTATCTAATAACCACATTCTACTCAAATGACCGCCCCAGATAAACCAGACATCACATGTGGGTATAGAATAAATCGCCGCTGCATGAGTAAAAAGACCGAAAAGCGTTATTTCCACTGGCCTATTATTGTTGCCGTCGGCGCATGGTGATAGAATCCCCCGATCTATATCAATATATATTGATATAGATTCTCGGCGCAGTGATCACCCCTGTGTATTCGAGCGTCTATGCTTCAAAAGTTGCTCGCGACGCTGAATTCCTCAACGTCGATCTCTGAGCTCACGAATTTACCAAAGACAGGTTTCCCCGATGTCCGACAGCAAAACAAGCGTCTCCTTAACCCCAGAGACCATCCAGCGTAAAGCCGCCCTGCAGCAAGCAATCAAAGACCGCATCCTGATCCTCGATGGCGGCATGGGCACCATGATCCAGGGCTACCAGCTGCAAGAAGACGACTACCGTGGCGAGCGCTTTGCCGAGTACCACATGGACATCGCCGGCAACAACGACCTGCTGTCGATCACCCAGCCACACATGATCCGCGACATCCACACCGCGTACATGGAAGCCGGCGCGGACATTATCGAGACCAACACCTTCAACGCCACCCGCGTTTCCATGTCTGACTACGACATGGAAGAGCTGGCCCATGAGCTGAACGTCGCCTCTACGCGTGTTGCTCGCCAGGCCGCCGACGCCATGACCGCCAAGAACCCAGCCAAGCCACGTTTTGTCGCCGGTGTTATTGGGCCGACAAGCCGCACCTGCTCCATCTCCCCCGATGTGAACGACCCAAGCGCGCGCAACGTCACCTTTGACCAGCTGGTTGAGAACTACATTGAATCCTGTGACGGTCTGGTAAAAGGCGGCGCCGACATTATTTTGATCGAAACCATCTTCGACACCCTGAACGCCAAAGCGGCGATCTTTGCGGTGCAGGAGTACTTCGAGCGCGAAAACCTCGAGTTGCCGATCATGATTTCGGGCACCATCACCGACGCTTCGGGCCGTACGCTTTCCGGCCAGACCACTGAGGCCTTCTACAACTCGCTGGCCCACGCCAAGCCGCTGTCGATTGGCTTGAACTGTGCACTGGGCGCTACCGAGCTGCGTCAGTACGTGGCTGAGCTGTCGCGCGTGGCCGAATGCCACGTATCGGCTCACCCGAATGCTGGCCTGCCGAACGAATTTGGTGAATACGACCAAACCCCTGAAGACATGGCGCCTATTATTGAAGAGTTCGCCTCAAGCGGTTTTCTGAACATCATCGGCGGCTGTTGCGGCACCGCGCCAAGCCACATCAAGGCCATCGCCGACGCCGTTGCCAAGCACGCGCCGCGCGTACTGCCCGAAATTGAGCCTGCCTGTCGCCTGTCCGGCCTTGAGCCGTTCAACATCACCAAAGATTCCCTGTTTGTGAACGTCGGCGAGCGCTGTAACGTCACCGGCTCGGCGCGTTTTAAGAAACTGATCATCGGCGAAGATTACGACACGGCGCTGGAAGTGGCGCTGGAGCAGGTTGAGAACGGCGCGCAGATCATCGACATCAACATGGACGAAGGCATGCTCGACGCCAAAGCCGCCATGATTCGTTTCTGCAACCTAATTGCCGGTGAGCCGGACATCTCGCGTGTGCCGATCATGGTCGACTCCTCTAAGTGGGACGTCATCGAGGCCGGCCTCAAGTGTATTCAGGGCAAGTCGATCGTTAACTCCATCAGCATGAAAGAAGGCGAAGAAGAGTTCATCGCCAAGGCCAAACTGTGTCAGCGCTACGGCGCCGCTGTGGTGGTCATGGCCTTCGATGAAACCGGACAGGCCGATACCGAGCAGCGCAAGATCGAAATCTGTGAGCGCTCCTACCGTATTTTGGTTGATCAGGTGGGTTTCAACCCTGCCGACATCATCTTCGACCCGAACATCTTCGCCGTGGCGACCGGCATTGACGAGCACAACAACTACGCCGTCGACTTCATCAACGCCACCCGCTGGATCCGCGAAAACCTGCCCCACGCCGGCATCTCGGGCGGCGTATCGAACGTGTCCTTCTCGTTCCGCGGCAACAACCCGGTGCGCGAAGCCATTCACTCGGTGTTCCTCTACCACGCCATTAAAGCCGGCCTCAACATGGGCATCGTCAACGCCAGCCAGCTGGCTGTGCTCGATGACCTGCCGGCTGAGCTGCGTCAGAAAGTCGAAGACGTCATCAATAACGCCAAGTTGGAAGGCCAAAGTGAGAGCGTCAACCCAACCGAAGCCCTGCTCGACATAGCCGAGAAGTACCGCGGCGATGGCAGCACCGGCGAGAAGAAAGAAGACCTCGAGTGGCGCAGCTGGCCTGTGGCCAAGCGCCTTGAGCACGCACTGGTCAAAGGTATTTCAGCCTTCATCGTTGAAGACACCGAAGCCGCTCGCCTTGAAGCCGAGCGCCCTCTACACGTCATCGAAGGCCCACTGATGGACGGCATGAACGTCGTTGGTGACCTATTCGGTGACGGCAAAATGTTCCTACCCCAGGTGGTTAAGTCTGCCCGTGTTATGAAGCAGTCGGTCGCCCACCTGAACCCGTTTATCGAAGCCGAGAAGTCTGGCGCCGCCGCCAAGAGCAACGGCAAGATCCTGATGGCCACCGTAAAAGGCGACGTACACGACATCGGTAAGAACATCGTCGGTGTGGTGCTGCAGTGCAACAACTTTGAAGTGCTCGACCTCGGCGTGATGGTGCCCTGCGAGAAGATTTTGCGCACCGCGGTGGAAGAAAACTGCGACATCATCGGCCTTTCTGGTCTGATCACCCCGTCACTGGACGAGATGGTCACCGTGGCCAAAGAGATGGAACGCCAGGGCATTAACCTGCCGCTGATGATTGGCGGCGCAACCACCTCAAAAGCCCACACCTCGGTGAAAATTGACCCGCACCTGAACATCAACCAAGTCGCCTATGTGGCGGATGCTTCACGCGCCGTGGGCGTGGTGACTAAGTTCTTGAGCGATGAGCTGCGCCCTGCTTTTGTCGCCGAGACCGCCGCCGACTACGTCAAGGTACGTGAGCGCAACGCCGGCCGTAAAGCCCGTGGCGTTATTCGCACCTACGTAGAAGCTATTAACCACGGCCCCAAATTCGACTGGTCAAGTTACACTCCGCCGGTACCGACCTTCACCGGTACCCGCGTATTTGATGACTACCCGCTGGAAACATTGGTCGACAAGATCGACTGGACGCCATTCTTCATCTCTTGGGATCTGGCGGGCAAGTACCCGAAGATCCTCAAAGACGAAGTGGTGGGCGAAGCCGCCACCAACCTCTTCGCTGACGCGCAAGCAATGCTGAAGAAGATTGTCGACGAGAAGCTCATCAAAGCGCGCGCCGTCATCGGCTTCTGGCCAGCGAACACCGTCGACGCCGACGACATTGCGCTGTTTGAGTCCGAGGCCCGCGATGTTGAAATTTCCAAGCTGAGCCACATTCGTCAGCAGCAGCAAAAACCAGGCAATACACGCCCGAACACCTCTTTGGCCGACTTTGTTGCGCCGAAAACCTCAGGCGTGGCCGACTATATTGGCGGCTTTGTCACCACCGCCGGTATTGGCGCCGAGGAACTGGCCAAGGGCTACGAAGCCGACCTCGATGACTACAACAGCATCATGGTCAAAGCCCTGGCCGACCGCCTAGCCGAAGCCTTTGCCGAGCACATGCACGAGCGTGTTCGCAAAGAATTCTGGGGTTACGCCAGCGATGAGAACCTCAGCAATGAGCAGCTCATTAAGGAAACCTACAAGGGAATCCGCCCGGCGCCCGGCTACCCTGCCTGCCCAGATCACACAGAGAAAGCCCCGCTGTTTGAACTGCTGGACGCTGAAGCCAAGATTGGCGTTGAACTGACCGAAAGCTTCGCCATGTTCCCGACGGCGGCTGTGTCCGGCTGGTACTTCTCCCACCCAGAGTCGCGCTACTTCGGCACCGGCAAGATCCAGAAGGATCAGGTCGAGTCTCTAGCAACGCGCAAAGGCATGGACTTCGCCACCATGGAACGCTGGCTGCAGCCCATTTTGGGCTACGACGACTGATGGTCTAGAGGTGCCCCTGCAGCAGAAACAGAAAAGCCGCCTTTGCGGCTTTTCTCGTTTTTGCGTGACACTTGCGCCAATCGTTGACTTTTTAATCAAAATTAATAGAAAAAACCAATAAGAACGCTAGACTTAAATCTGGCACAATAGTTGGCCAGAAGAGCCCTATAAGCTATTCGCAGCCTCACCAAAGACGATACATCAATCACATAACAAGTGATGCTCAAAAGCCCCACAAGGGCTCAGCCTAATAAGCACAGACGTGAGCAGATCACACCGATAACCCAGGGAGATCCCCGCGTGGAAATATCAGCAAGCAGCTTCAATCCAGCCAGCGTACAACGTCCACCGGTTAATCAGCAGCCAACAGAGGTTCAAGAGCCGGTTCAGGCCAGCCCTCGCACCAGCGCCCAAGAACTGGGCGATGGCTTGCGAGCGCCAGAGCGTCCGCAACAGCCAGATCAACCCCAGTTGCGTAACGAGCTTTCGCCAGAAGAAAAAAACAACGTCTCCGATGAACTCTATGATCGCTCCAACGAGATCAAAGCCGATAAACAGGAAGACCGAGACAGCGTGCGCGCCACGGTCGTTCAAATCAGCGTGCAGCAGCAGCAAAAAGCGAACCTTGAACTTTACATAGAGCAGAGTACTGGCGAAGAGATTGACGATTCCGCCAGTGTCAGCCCGCAAGACGTGATTGAGTTTTCTCAAAAGCAGCAACGCAACGAAAACATCCAGGCGGTGGCCGACAGCGGTATTACTGAGGGAAAAATTCTGGAGCAGCGCCAACAAGACCAGCGCCAATCCCTACTGGACAAAATTTCGCAGGCACTGGGCGACAACAGCAACCCACCCAGCATTGACCTCAACGTCTAAGAGCTCACCGCATACAAGAGTGAGTCTTGCTGAAACACCTCTTTTCTAGTGAAAACAGACAACCGCCAAAAGGCCGTGTTAGTGTTGAAGCACGAATAGGCAGGAGAGAAACGTGAACTCGGCAGAAGACAAAACCACCGAAGAAGACACAAAACCACCCAACTTTGGCAGCATACTATTAAGCACCGCCGCGGCGGCCTTTGGTGTACAGAGCAACCGCAACCGAGAACGCGACTTTAAAAACGGTAATATTTGGGTGTTCATTGTCGCCGGCATTGTTTTTACTGGGCTATTTGTTGTGACCGTCTTCAGTATCGTAAAAACAGTACTCAGCAGTCAGGGGCTGTAAGTGAAAACCAGATACGAGATTCGAGGCGCAAGCAGAAGCGAGGTATTATTACTGCCTCGCCTCTAGTATCTCGCTTTTTCTAGTATCTGCCCTTATCTAGTATCTGCCCCTACCTAGTATCTGCCTTTCTCTCGTATCTAGCTTTTTCTAGTATCTGCCCTTATCTAGCCTCTGCTCGACTCTGCCCCACTCTAGCCTCTGCCCCTCCCTAGTACCTGCCTTTCAAACATGCTTCCAAGTTGTAGATGTATCAACACCACCCGCTCGCAGCATCTTTTGTAAATTACCCTTAAGTGCTCGGTACTCCGTGTTGTGTAACTGACTCAGAAATTTTTTCTGATGCTCACCCGCCGATTGATCGAGCTCTTCAACCATTGCCTCGCCCGCACGCGTTAACGTGATCTGAATCGAACGACGATCCAAACCATCCTGCGCACGAGCCACCAAACCTTTCTTTTCTAAACGATCAACTAAACGTGTGATCGCCGAACGATCAACCCCTAAATTCTCTGCAATTTGCGCCGGGGTTTCGGCCAGCTTATGCGCCAAAACGTTCATCACCATCCATTGCGGCCAGGTCACATCCAGCGACTCAAGCTCCTTATTAAACTGATCCTGCATCACACTGGCCAGGCGTGAAATCCAAAATGTAAAACTGTTGTGCAACTGAAAATCCATTACAACATCCCTTTAAATGCTTAAAAATTGGGACATCGTTCAGAAAAACGGATTACCCCCAAATTGGTTGCACAAGTTATAGTGAACTAGGCAACAACTGTCAAATTAGAGGTGTTAGATCAGAGCGGTTTGAGAGGCGTATAGGCAGGACAAAAGCGAGGTTGTCGCACCAGAATGTGTGCAGGGGAAAGTATTATGGCAATGCAGCCTGAATGATTTCAGGCAATTCATTAAACAAAGGCTGCCATACCATACGGCAGCCTTTATTGATCGGCTATCAACTGCGGCCGTAGGTATCTTCAAAGCGCACAATATCATCTTCACCGAGATAGGAGCCTGACTGAACTTCAATCATCTCCAGGTCAATCGCACCAGGGTTTTTCAATCGATGTTTGGTGCCTAACGGGATGTAGGTTGACTCATTTTCCGACACCAAGAACACATCATCGCCACGGGTAACTTCAGCCGTACCACTGACAACAATCCAATGCTCTGCGCGGTGGTGGTGCATCTGCAAACTCAAACAACTGCCCGGTTTCACAACAATACGCTTAGCCTGAAAGCGTTCGCCATGGTCAATACAATCGTAATAACCCCAGGGACGAAAAACCTTGCGGTTGGCAACCGCTTCCGCCCGCCCGCCCTGCTTTAACTGAGCAACAATCTTTTTCACATCCTGTACACGGTCTTTAGCCGCAACCATAATAGCGTCGTCTGTTTCGACCACCACCACATTGTCGAGGCCAACCACCGCGACCAACTTACCCTGCGAGTGCAGCAGGCAGTTACGGCTGTCTTCCAGTAAT
>Ga0209826_1002203_pt1 | contig 12998 bp, 10 predicted proteins | sample GOMGulsemesocosm_5_FD_184637 | JGI IMG/M metagenome (GOLD analysis project Ga0209826, IMG submission 184637) | Methane-oxidizing microbial communities from mesocosms in the Gulf of Mexico - GOM15C Gulf of Mexico (SPAdes) (version 2) | ecosystem: Environmental > Aquatic > Marine > Cold seeps... | reverse complement strand
AGTGAGCTGCATGATAAAGGTGGGCGATGACTTTGATGCTGATCGGATTACAGAGCGACTGAAACAAGATAACATTTCAACTGCTTGTGTTATTCGTGCGAAAGATGGCTGTACAGGGCGTGCCGTTTTAGTGGACGGTTATACACACAATCCAACCATATATTCATCAAGAGGCGCGAATACTCTCCTGTGTTGGGATGATGTCAATTCCCATTGGCACGGTAAGTGGGATTCCGTCCATATAGCCCCTTTAAGTGGGGAAGCTCGAGATATGTGTAATCAATTGATTGCACGTGCAAAGGATGATGGGGCATTTGTGTCCATTAACCCCGGTATTAAGCATATTAGCCAGGCTTGGGATAAACTTGAGCAAGGGTTGAGGCAGGTTGATCTACTTAGTCTGAATAGGACGGAAGGTTATGCCATGTTAGCAAAAATTCAAGAAGGCATTACCGAAATGAGACCTGAGGAGCTTGCAAGCGAGTTGTTAAAGACTGGCGCGAAAGCTATTACCCTGACAGACGGTGAAAAGGGGGCATATTTTGCAACTGCTGAAGGCGTAATAAGAGCACCGGTTCAAAAAAGAAATGTTAAAGGGACTGCAGGAGCTGGTGACAGTTTTTCAATTACTTTGGCACTGGCGCTTGCAAGTGATGTCGATATTGAAACGGCTTTGAATTACGCGCTTCAAAATGCAGGAAGTGTTGTCGAACACCGAGATACTTTGTCGGGGCTAATATTTGCAAAGGATTTAACCTGATATATTTTCTTTACTACACCACTTAGTTCAGTAATGCTTTTCACCTACAAATGCTATTTTGAAAGAAGCAATGTGTCCTTTAATAAATTAAAACCTATTCCACAAGAAGATACAACCGGTTGTGGTATCGCTAGCGCGGCATGGATCACGGGGAATTCATATGGGAGTGTAAAAGCAACTGCGGAGCAACTGGGGATATCAATATTGGATCCTAAACTGTGGTCAGACACAGAATATGTTAGATCCATATTGTTTGAATTAGGTGTGTCTTTAAGTTCGGTAAAAGTCGATTTTTCCAACTGGGCGTCTCTTCCTAAATATTCACTTCTTGCTACTAAATATCATTTAGAGAAAGATATTCCGTTCTGGCACTGGGTGGTTTCAGTCAATCATGGAGAAGATAAATTTGTTATGGATCCGAAAAAAACGCTCCGAACTAACATTCGTAAAGATTTTGGACGCATGAAACCCAAATGGTTTTTCGAGATTTTGAACGATGCAAAATTTTAACCTATTCCAAAGAAAAAGGCGGTTCTGTTTACGCAAAACCGCCAATATTACTAGTCATTGTTAATTTTAGTTATGCCTAAAACCGTTTGGTTGAGCAACCCAGGTAACAGCTTGCACAGGTATTTGACCCGCTTGATTTGAAGCTTGATACTGTGTTCTATAACCATCCGATACTGGCCGGTAAATTATATTTTGGGCAGCGTTTGTCGCAGCCTGTGCTTGCTCACTTTCTTCTGTTACTGCATATAACTCGTTCACCAAATCTACGTGAGGAGTGCCGAAGCCAACACGTTCTGCTCCAAATGGATGAGGAACGGCAACTGATTTCATTAACTCATATAGAGCCTGCGTCCTATCCACAGATCGTGTATTCAACGTGGTTTTGAACATAGGATGATGAGCTAGTAAAACAGCAGCAGCACCTGCAATATGTGGAGCTGCCATAGAAGTTCCAGATTTTGCATCATACGCTTTATTTGGAACCGTTGATATTATGGCAACACCAGGGGCGCTGATGTTAATTTGCGGCCCTGTACAAGTAAAGGTTGGTGAAAAAGTACCATCAGGTGTCAAAAATTCTGACTGCACAGTCTTCGCATCCCAGGAATCAGCAGGATATTGATTGAGCAACCCAATTGCAGATACAGCCATGGTATAGGTTGAAATTGCGGGGAACTGAACAGGACCACCAGAATTACCTGCAGCGGCAACAAGGAAGATACCGTGCATATAGGCTTCTTCCAGTTTTTGCTCAACAACCTCTGATGCATTGGGACTACCAAGGCTCATATTCACAACATCGATATCGTTTTCAATGCAATAGTCCAAGGCTTCGAGAAGGCTACTGAAACGGCCGCCTGGGAACACTTTAAGCTCATGTATTTCAGCTTCAGGTGCAAAGCCACGTAACATGCCTTTTTCACCAGAAGCACCAATGGTGCCCGATACATGAGAGCCATGGCCTACTGTATCTTTCGTCCATGACGTTGCCGTTGCGCCTTCTGTTAAATCCTTACCATATTTAATATGTTTTAGAAGTGGATGGTCTGTTGCTGCTCCTGAGTCAATAACTGCAATCTTGACACCGGCACCCGTAATTTTGGGTGAGATTTTATCCAGGCCCATTCTTTGAGCCCCCCATCCAAACGGATAGTTTTTTGGAAAATTGGGGACGGTAGACGTCAAGGATTGTATTTGTATGGTATTTATCTGGTTTGGATCTAGTCTCGGATTAGTTATAAACCGGTTCCAATAATTGTCAGTTGGAAGTAGGAAAAGGGATTTAGCGCCATTACCTGGCATCGCAAACAAATCCAGTTCTACTTCACCATTGGCGTTTGTCAAACCCTTCGATGGAAACGCATCCCCGGTTAATATTGCAGAGATGTTTGGTACGGGTTTTCCATCCTGATCAAGCACTTGAATGGCAATTTTTTGTCCTCTAGCAGTACCCGCAGCATTTAGTTGCAGCGGACTTTGGATCGGGGCTCTATTTGTAACGGCGTCCCCATATTCCAAGTGATGGTCTGTTTCGATAATCAAATGGGCAGGCGCGCTTTGTTTAACAATATCCAACATGTCAGGATGGATACTTGCTACATGACATTCGCTTGCCTCATCGCCAGTAACGGCGAGCGGCGAGATTTTGCTAGTTGTAGATTTAATGGTTTTAAGGATTTGTAAGCCCTGGATTTGGCTAAGCTGGGATTTAAAACCAACAGCAGACAGTGGTTGGATGTTGGCTTTCATAGCGTTCGCGCCACGTCGGGGTGCAATAAGGATCCGGGCCTGATCGGCACCGGCCTCAGCATAACTCTTTCCACTGGCAACCGGTTGTTCCGGGGCTGTGCCTTTGTTGTTCTTTGAAGTCATTGATAGAAGTCCCTTCGGAGTCATACTCGGGGATTTAATACATCAGGTCAGAGTCCGGCTCGATTATGAGTTGCCCATCATATTTCTGGCACAATTCTAAATGTGTTTTTTCGTCCATTAAGGCTACGAACCAATTGCTTGTCTGTGCCGCATTGGGATCAGAAAGAAATTCAACGCTATTAATAGCCGCATCTTTTAAGAAGTTATTCAAAATCATTTGCCTGTTTGTGTTTGATTTTGAACGGACGGAAATTATGAATCTGGATTTTGACACTTTGTACTTTTTCCCCTTTAAGTGAGTCTGGTTCGCGAACGCCTATCCAGTATCAGATTAGGACGTCCACGAACCAAGTTTCAAGATTAAAAATTAATAAAAAGAACTGCGTTTAATGCATGGTTACCATAGTTGGTTGACCATACATTTGTTGTGGTCCAGCACTAAAAGGCAGAAGCTTTGCAGCCTGACCGGCTGCATTACCCGCAAGACCACCAAGAATAGGTTGTCCGAGGAAACCGCCGGCAACCGTACCCGCGACTGGTGCAACAACACTTAAGATATCACCGAAGATACCTTGAGGCGCGTATTGAACCTGACCTGGACCTGCTGAAAAAGGAATAAGACCACCGAGCTGGCCAGCTACATTTCCAATTGTTGATCCGGCTTGTTGGTTGCCCAGAGCGCCACCGATAATGCCACCAGCCACAGGAGCTACTGTTTTCACAATGTTGCCCCAGAACCCTTGAGGTGCATATTGTGCTTGTTCAGGACCCGCTGAGAAAGGAATGAGACCGCCAAGTTGTCCGGCGACATTGCCGATTGTTGATCCAGCTTGTTGATTACCAAGTGCACCACCAATGATGCCCCCCGCAACAGGTGCCACAGTCTTCACAAGATCACCGAAGAACCCTTGAGGCGCGTATTGAGCCTGTACAGGACCCGCTGAGAAAGGAATGAGACCACCAAGTTGGCCGGCGACATTCCCGATAGTTGATCCAGCTTGCTGGTTACCCAGAGCACCCCCAATAATTCCGCCAGCCACAGGAGCCACAGTCTTCACAAGATCGCCGAAGAACCCTTGTGGTGCATATTGAGCCTGTACAGGACCCGCTGAGAAAGGAATGAGACCGCCAAGTTGACCGGCGACATTACCAATTGTTGATCCAGCTTGTTGATTACCAAGTGCACCTCCAATAATTCCGCCAGCCACAGGAGCGACAGTCTTCACAAGATCGCCGAAGAACCCTTGCGGCGCATATTGAGCCTGCGCGGGACCCGCTGAGAAAGGAATGAGACCGCCAAGTTGACCGGCGACATTACCAATTGTTGATCCAGCTTGTTGATTACCAAGTGCACCTCCAATAATGCCACCAGCGACAGGTGCAAAAGTTTTCACAATGTCCCCGAAAATACCTTGAGGAGCATATTGTACAGGTGCTGCTACAGGAACAGGGGCTGCCACAGGAATTTGTCCCGGCCCTGTAGAGAATGGGAGAAGACTGCCAAGTTGTCCAACAGCACTACCAACTGTAGAGCCAAATTGTTGATTGCCAAAAGCTGTACCCAAAGCATTACCAGCTACAGGTGCCACGTGACTGATTACATCGCCCCAAATACCTTGAGGAGCAAGCTGTTGCGGACCCGCGGAGAAGGGCAGTAGTCCGCCAAGTTGACCAACAGCATTACCAACGGTAGATCCAAAATGTTGATTGCCAAACGCGGTACCAAGAGCGTTGCCAGCGACAGGAGCTACCTGACTGATGACATTGCCCCAAATACCTTGAGGAGCAAGCTCTGGTGGGTAATGTGGAATGCCTTGTGTCGCTACGGGTACATATCCTGTTGCATAAGGGTTGTGCATTATAGTCTCCTGATGAGATTGAAATTTTGCATAAAAGTAGAGTTTTCGGAATTATAAAAATTCCAAATTACAAATAAAAACAATGACTTAAAGGTAAAAATATAAACAATTACTAGACAAGTAGACGCATTTTTTACGGGAAAAAATCCCCTTAAAAGTCGTCTTCCTCTAGAACAATCAAAAAATGCGATGTACAAATTATGACTGCGTTAGAAATACTACTTAAAATAACCGTAAAAATTGTGAAATGTTATTTATGATTTGACTAGTAATTTACATCAAATGAGTAGGAGGAAAGTATTAGCACAAAAACTCTGACGCACCAGTCAAAAATCAAGTTTTTCTAATATATTTATTCTAATATTCATTTTTGTGGGCGTGATGAATACGGGTGGTTGAATATTAGTAAAAACATATATTGCTTTCACTCAACTACTTTACATTTGATCTCCATTATTCTCGTTTTCGAAAAGTACGGGCCGAATCTGACAAAGCTAAAGGAATATCAAATAAGGTGGGAGGCAAAAATTAAACTCTCTCAAGGACGCCTATAAAGTGCGTAATTTTGCCATTGTTGTCTGTCAGGGGACAGTCAACAGATTCAAAGTTTATGTGGTCTCTATCAAACATCCTCAAATCTCCAGAACACCTATAGGCCTGTCGATCTCTTAAAACATCTGTCAAGTGCAGGGCGAGAGCTTTGTCTCCAACGTCATCACTAATCGTTGAAATTGGGTGCAAATTATATGACTTTCCGACAAGAGTCGCGACTTCGTCGCCATTCAAACGATAGATGAATTCGTCAGGACCCACCACAGACATAAGAAAGACATGGGGCGCTAACGCCGTATGTTCCGCTATATCGAAATCAGACCTTTTCGGTAGATTTGGCTGAAAGCTCTTCCACCATTGAAACAGCTGACGAGTGTGTGTCGCCGTCAAATTTTCTACATCTTTTACAATAGCGCGTGAAATTTTTGTAAAATTATCGGAACGGTTATTGTCTGTTTCGTATTTGACTGACACAGAGGCCTCACTACACTTGGTTTTACGATTAATTTTTATTTTAAGAGGTTTCTTTGGTGACCACTGACACTTTGTGCTTCAATAAAGAGCCTTTTCACATAACTAAATTTGTTTTTAATTTTTTGTTCTAGCTCTGAAATCGTTAACTCCACTTCATTTGAAGATAGACTGCTAGAGAAGTCTACACTTAAGTTTAACAATATATCATCAGGGCCTAAATGCATTGTTAATAGCTCGTTTAGGGCAATAATTCGACTGTCGCTTTCAATTATTTTTGTAATACCATCGGTAATGTCCTTTGAAGCGCTTTCGCCGATCAGAAGACCTTTGCATTCGATTGACAGGATGAGCGCGACGGAGGCCAATACGACACCAATAATAATTGATGCTATCCCGTCAAGAATAGGCAGGTTAAGTGTATCCGCTAGATAAATTCCGATCAATGCCACAAGAAGACCGATCATAGCCGCCGTATCTTCTAGTAAGACCGTAAAAATTGTGGGGTCTTTACTACTCTTTATCGCTGTCCATAAAGATTTGTCACCAGTGGTTTTTTTAAACTCTTTAAAGGCGACACGCCACGCCCAACCTTCAAAAAGAAGACCGAGGCTCAAAATAACATAGTTCCAAAAAGGATCTTGTATTGCTTTAGGGTCTTGAATGGAGTGGAGACCTTCGTAAAAGGAGATGCCAGCCCCAAGTGCAAAAATAAGAACGGCGACCATAAAGGACCAAAAGTATATTTCCATCCCATAACCATATGGGTGAAGAGAGTCCGGCTTTTTTTTTGATCGTTTAAGGCCCCAAAGCATGAGGCCCTGATTTCCGGTATCGACAAGGGAATGAACCCCTTCGCTTAACATGGCCGAACTTCCTGTAAAAGCGGCTGCACTGAACTTGGACACTGCTATAAGTGCATTCCCTGCAAGCGCTGCGTAAATTACTTTTTTAGAACCGCTGGCCACATCAATCTCCAACTCTTGAAGTCAGTTTAAAACCTGCAGAAGGTAGAGCGCTTAGCCATATTTTGCAAATTATACGATAGGCTAAAAAATATTGAGGTTTTATTGGTCATTCGATCATTGCCGCCCGGCTAAAACTAACCTAAACTCGCGTCTCTTTTGCGTTAACTGGTCAGGAAAAGCTCATATGCTCAATACAAATAATAATCCTCATAACCTTAATGATCCCGAGCTTTTTCAACAAAAAGGGTTAATCAATGGTGTTTGGAGTGATGCTGATAGTGGCAAAACAATCAATGTTACTAACCCAGCGACAGGCGACGTCATTGGTACAATTCCTGAAATGGGAGGGGCTGAAACACGACGGGCTATTGAGGCTGCAAAAGCTGCAATGCCCGCATGGGCGGGTCTTACAGCAAAAGCCCGTTCAGTAATTCTGCGCAAATGGCACGATCTTATGTTGGAGAATACGGAAGATTTAGCGCGCTTGATGACCATTGAAATGGGCAAACCACTTGGAGAGGCTAAAGGGGAGGTGGCCTATGCCGCTTCATTTATCGAATGGTTTGCAGAGGAAGGGAAACGTATTTATGGCGACACAATCCCTGAGCATCAAAGTGATAAGCGGATTATCGTAATAAAGCAGCCAATCGGTGTCACTGTCGCAATTACGCCTTGGAATTTTCCTGTTGCGATGATCACACGAAAAGCGGCTCCTGCGTTGGCCGCTGGTTGCCCTATGGTAATCAAACCATCAGAATTGACACCATATTCTGCATTCGCAATGGCCGTTCTTGCAGAGCGTGCCGGAATACCGAAGGGAATTTTAGGCGTTGTTACAGGAGTTCCGCAAGCGATTGGCGGAGAAATGACAGGTAACCCTGATGTCGCTAAACTGACCTTCACAGGGTCAACTGCCACAGGTAAAATCCTCATGGAACAATGTGCAGGGACTGTTAAGAAAACATCAATGGAGCTAGGCGGGAATGCCCCATTTATTGTTTTTGATGATGCAGATCTGGATGACGCTGTAGAAGCTGCACTTGCCTCTAAATACAGAAATGCGGGTCAAACATGCGTTTGTGCAAACCGTCTTTATGTACAAGAAGGTGTTTACGACGAATTTGCTACTCGCTTGGCTGCTAAAGTAAGCGCTATGAAAGTCGGAAACGGTTTGGACGATGGCGTAACACAAGGACCGTTAATCACAGAAGCTGCGGTTAAAAAGGTCGAAGAACATATTGAGGATGCGCTTTCTAAAGGTGCAAAAATATTGATTGGCGGCGAACGTCATGAACTCGGCAAAACTTTCTTTGAGCCAACTATTTTGACTGGTGCTACGCGGGATATGAAAGTGGCGCGTGAAGAAACATTTGGTCCAATGGCTCCGTTGTTCAAATTTAAAGATGAAGCTGAAGTCATTGCCTATGCCAATGATACGGAATTTGGCTTGGCGGCTTATATCTGTGCCCGGGATATTGGGCGTGTCTGGCGTGTGAGTGAGGCTCTTGAGTATGGCATTGTCGGTGTTAATACTGGTATTATTTCAACAGAAGTAGCTCCTTTTGGTGGCGTAAAACAATCTGGTTTGGGCCGAGAGGGTTCAAAATACGGAATTGATGACTATCTTGAGATGAAATACATCTGCTTAGGTGGTTTAGACAAGTAATTTGGGCGCGCAAATTTTTAAGGATAATGTTCAATTGACTTACGATTATGACCTTTTTGTTATCGGTGCTGGCTCTGGCGGCGTTCGCGCTTCCCGTATTTCATCTTCAATGGGAGCGAAAGTTGCTATTGCAGAAGAATTTAGAGTGGGTGGCACCTGTGTGATCCGTGGCTGCGTCCCAAAGAAGCTCTTTGTATATGCCAGTCATTTCTCTGAAGATTTTGAGGATGCGGCAAATTATGGTTGGACAGTCCCAGAAGTTAGTCATGACTGGAAAAAACTTATCGCTAACAAAGATAAGGAAATTGACCGACTAAACGACATTTACCACACTATCTTGTCTAACAATAATGTGGAGTTGTTTCTAAACCGCGCAGAAATCATTGACAAAAACACTGTACGTGTTGGCGACAAGACTGTAACGGCCAAATACATCCTCATTGCTACGGGTGGTACGCCTGTCATGCCTGAGGTTCCGGGCATTGAACATGCGATCTCTTCCAATGAAGTATTTCATCTGGAAGATTTCCCAAAACGCGTCGTTGTTGTTGGCGGTGGTTATATTGCCGTTGAATTTGCGGGAATTTTCAACGGTTTGGGAGCTGAAGTTGTGCAGCTTTACCGCGGTGAACAGATTTTACGCGGTTTTGACCATCATGTGCAGAACATGGTTGCTCAGGAAATTACCAAAAAAGGGATTGATCTTCGGACGAAATCAAATCCAGCCAAGATAGAAAAAACAGCAACAGGTTTGCTTGTAACTTTGGAAGATGGATCAACGTTAGAAGCTGATACGGTTATGTATGCCACGGGTCGGCGTGCGAATACGGATGGTCTTGGACTTGAAGAGGTCGGCGTCCAGCTAAAAGGCAACGGAGCTGTTGCGGTCGATGAATATTCCAAGACAACAGTCGATAACATTTATGCTGTGGGAGATGTCACCGATCGTATCGCGCTTACCCCTGTTGCAATTCACGAAGGGATGGCCTTTGCTGAGACCGTGTTTGGTGGCAAGCCTCGTGCCTTTAATCATAGTGATGTTCCATCGGCGGTCTTTTCTCAACCTCCTGTAGGGTCCGTTGGTTTGACTGAGGCAGAGGCGCGGGCGCAATACGGGAATGTTGATATCTATAAATCTGAATTCCGTCCTATGAAGCAAACCCTGACATTGGGCAGCGAGAAAGCGATGGTAAAGCTTATTGTCGAACCTAAATCTGACCGGGTTGTCGGCGTTCATATTGTGGGTGCTGATGCTGGTGAGATTATCCAAGGTATCGGTATTGCGGTTAAATGCGGTGCAACAAAAGAGCAGTTCGATGCAACTGTTGGCGTGCATCCTACTTTGGCTGAAGAAATTGTAACCATGCGCGAAAAATACACGGGCGAATGATAAAACACTTGGTTTTTGCACCCAGAGCACGGTTTTTGGGTGCAAAAGCAAGGTTTTGTGAGAGAAATCACTGCTTAACGATTGCATTGAATTAAAAAAAATGTAGAAATTACAAAATGCATGTTGCAGTGCAAATATTGAATTAGGGAATGGAATAATGTTGAATAATTGGACACCTGGTAGCTGGAGAAATTTACCAATCAAACAGGTGCCTACATATCGTGATGCGGGAACCTTGAAATCTGTGGAAGAGACGCTGGGAAATTTCCCTCCATTGGTTTTTGCAGGTGAAGCGCGCCTTTTGAAAAAGAAACTTGCTGAAGTGTCAGAAGGACGTGGTTTTCTTCTGCAAGGCGGCGATTGCGCTGAAAGTTTTGCAGAATTCCATCCGAACAATATTCGCGATACATTTAAAGTCTTGCTACAAATGGCTGTTGTTCTCACCTTTGGTGCGAACCGCCCTGTGGTTAAAGTTGGCCGTCTTGCCGGTCAATTTGCTAAACCGCGCTCAGCAGATATGGAAACGATCGATGGTATAGAGCTTCCAAGTTATCGCGGTGATATCATCAACGGTTTTGACTTTACTGCTGAAGATCGTATTCCTGATCCTAAGCGTATGTTGACTGCCTATTCACAAGCAGCATCTACCCTCAATCTCCTGCGTGCCTTTGCACAGGGTGGTTATGCTGATCTAAATCTGGTTAATCAATGGAATATGGGTTTCGTTGCCAGCCGCCCTCAAGGTGAGCGTTATAAGGAAATGGCAGACCGCATTCAGGATGCCTTGGCATTCATGAAGGCATGTGGTGTTAATTCTGAAAACACACCAGAGATGGCTAAAACTGATTTCTTTACATCCCATGAAGCACTTTTGCTTCCTTATGAAGAAGCGCTTACGCGGGTGGATAGCACTTCAGGCGAATATTATAATACGTCTGCCCATATGCTGTGGATTGGGGATCGGACACGGGATCCTGATGAAGCACATGTCGAGTTCCTTCGTGGTGTCGCCAACCCAATCGGTGTTAAAGCAGGCCCAAGTCAAGATCCTGAAACCCTTATTCGTTTGATTGATAAGTTGAACCCAACGAATGAAGCAGGGCGGATTACAGTTATTTGCCGCTTTGGTGCAGGTGAAGTCGAAAAGCATCTTCCTGCGCTTATCCGCAAAGTTGAACAAGAAGGCCGAAAAGTTGTGTGGTCTTGCGATCCAATGCACGGCAACACGATCAAGTCTTCTACGGGCTACAAAACACGCCCATTTGATCGAATTCTGTCTGAAGTTCGTGAATTCTTTGGCGTTCACAGGGCTGAAGGCACTCATGCCGGTGGTGTTCATTTTGAAATGACCGGTAAAGACGTAACTGAATGTCTTGGCGGTGCCTTCGAGATTACTGAAGAGAAATTAAGCGATCGCTATCATACAGCTTGTGATCCAAGGCTAAATGCTAACCAAGCCTTAGAGCTTGCGTTCTTAATGGCAGAAATGTTGAAAGACGAAAGAGGGAACGGGCTTGCTGCAGCAGCGGCTGCATCTTGATCCATTCATAATATGAACGAACAAACCGCAAAAACCAGGATATCCGCAGTGGACCAAGCCATTGCGGATCACACTGACCAGTATTTTAACAAAACCAAACAAGTCGTCTCCAAGTTTGGAGACAAGACGGTTACTTACGCCGTGTTTATGCGCAGGCCTGTTTTGTTTTGTCCAAAATTACTCCTCGATTGGCTGGAGGAGATCAATAGGCTTCGTGGTCAAACCTTTGAAGTCGAGCCTTGTTTTGAAGAGGGTGACTGGGTTGGTGCAGGCGAACCGCTTCTATATATAACAGGTAGCTTTGTGGACTTGGTCGATTTAGAGACTTTGTATCTTCAAAAATTGGGACCAGCCTGCGTTGCGGCAAATAACGCCTATCTCATGAGCTGCCATATGCCCAATGCGGCTTTTCTTGCAATGGATGCCCGTCATTGCGCAGGTTCTGAAATGGCGGAAATGATGGCTTACGCAGCCTCCGTTGGTAGTAAAGCTGCACAGAATGAGCATGACGCAAAAGGTTTTGTTGGAAACGCGAATGACAGTACCGCTCATTTTTTCGGAAATGAAAAAGGACTGGGCACTATGCCCCATGCGTTGATTGGATATGCGGGGGATACGCTTAAAGCCGCAGAAATGTATGTCGAAAGTTATCCAAATGATCCAATTACGGTTCTGGTGGACTATTTTGGAAAAGAAATCACGGACGCTCTCGCTGTTTGCAACCGTTTTCCCGACTTAGTTGAAAAAGGCATGATGTCTATTAGATTGGATACTCATGGTGGGCGGTTTATTGAGGGTTTGGACACTGCAAAATCATATGCGGTACTTGAACGCAATATGCCCAAGGGAATTCGGCAATATCGATCAGAACAGGAATTGAAATGGATGGTCGGGACGGGCGTGTCTGCCGCAGCAATTTATTACATGCGAGAAAAGCTTGATGCGGCTGGTTTTAATAAAGTTCGACTCGTAGCATCCAGTGGTTTTTCCGCAGATAAATGTAGAGTAATGGGCAGCTTAAAAGCTCCCATTGATGTTGTTGGGACAGGCTCATATTTACCCGATAGCTGGCAAGAAACATACGCAACGGCTGACATTATTGCATATGACGATGTTCCCAGCGTCAAATTGGGACGAGAATTTCTACTTAAAAAGGGCTGATAATACCCTTTGTAATTACTGGTTACTTCAATTCTCTTTCACTGAAGGGGAATTTGGGGGCGTGACCCAAAATAGTCTTTAAGACTGCATTTAACGTAGACGGGTCGTTGTCAAAGCCAACGTGGGATTTAGCTTTAGTCAGTCCCGATTTTCCATTTGAATAATGAAAATCGGGCAGGTTTAGTCCTGAATTGTACTTTTCAAGCCCAAGAAGTGGTATATCATGCCCTCGTTCAAAGGCCTTGGAGA
>Ga0209826_1002200_pt1 | contig 13011 bp, 9 predicted proteins | sample GOMGulsemesocosm_5_FD_184637 | JGI IMG/M metagenome (GOLD analysis project Ga0209826, IMG submission 184637) | Methane-oxidizing microbial communities from mesocosms in the Gulf of Mexico - GOM15C Gulf of Mexico (SPAdes) (version 2) | ecosystem: Environmental > Aquatic > Marine > Cold seeps... | reverse complement strand
AGTGGCAAACGACTGGTGCGTTTGAAGTAACAGAAGATGCTAATAAAGAAAAATATTATTGTCTGTCGATGTTTCCGTACCCCAGTGGGCGTTTACACATGGGCCACGTGCGTAATTACACCATTGGTGATGTGATTAGCCGTTACCAGCGAATGAAGGGTAAAAACGTGATGCAGCCGATGGGCTGGGATGCGTTTGGTTTGCCGGCTGAAAATGCGGCGATGAAACACGGTGTGCATCCGGGCGATTGGACCCGCGATAATATCGACTATATGCGTGACCAGCTAAAGCAACTCGGTTTTGGTTATGACTGGAAGCGCGAATTAGCCACTTGTAACGATGATTATTACCGTTGGGAACAGTGGTTTTTCACTCGTCTATTGAAAAAAGATATGGTGTACAAGAAGACGGCACCGCTGAATTGGTGCCCAGACTGTAACACCGTGTTGGCTAACGAGCAGGTGATTGATGGCTGTTGCTGGCGTTGTGATAATGAAGTGGAAAAGCGTGAAATTTCACAGTGGTTTATGCGCATTACAAAATATGCCGATGAATTACTGGAATCACTGGAGCAGTTAGAAGGCTGGCCTGAGCAAGTTAAAACCATGCAGCAAAACTGGATTGGTCGCTCTGAAGGGGTTGAGTTTAGTTTTGATTTAGAAAACGGTGGGCAGGCTTTGTCTGTGTATACCACCCGACCGGATACGCTAATGGGTGTTACTTATGTAGCGGTTGCTGCTGAGCACCCGATTGCTATCCAAGCGGCGGAAAATAATGCTGAGATCAGCGCTTTTCTTGATGAATGTAAAACCATGGAAACATCGGAAGCTGCGATGGAAACCATGGAGAAAAAAGGCATCGATTCAGGCATTAAAGCGATTCACCCATTAACCGGTGAGGTTGTTCCTGTTTGGATTGCGAACTTTGTGTTGATGCATTACGGCACAGGCGCGGTGATGTCGGTACCTGGGCATGACCAGCGTGATTTTGAATTTGCCAACAAGTATGGCTTAGCGATTAAGCAAGTGATTTCGAGTGATAATGCCGATGAGGTTGATATCTCAAAACAAGCCTTTACTGGCAAAGGGCGCTTGGTTAATTCAGCGGAGTTTGATGGACTAGATTTTCAGCAAGCGGTTGATGCGATTGCCGAGGCCTTGAGCGCGAAAGGTAAGGGCGAGAAAAAGGTTAATTACCGTTTACGTGACTGGGGTATTTCGCGCCAACGTTACTGGGGAACACCGGTACCGGTGGTCTATTGTGATAGCTGTGGCACGGTGCCCGTGCCGGATGATCAATTACCGATATTATTGCCAAAAGACGTAGAACTTGAAGGTGTTGGTTCGCCGTTAGCGCGACACGAAGCCTTTATTCATACCGATTGCCCAAGCTGTGGTGGGAAGGCAAAAAGAGAAACCGATACCTTCGATACGTTTATGGAGTCGTCATGGTATTTTGCACGTTATTGCTGCGCCGATAATAGCGAAGCGATGTTGGATGAACGCGCTAACTATTGGTTGCCTGTTGATCAATATATTGGTGGTATCGAACACGCGATTCTGCATTTATTGTATTCACGCTTTTATACCAAGTTACTACGTGATGAAGGTCTAGTGACGTGTGATGAGCCGTTTAAAAACTTATTAACACAGGGCATGGTGTTGAAAGATGGCAGCAAAATGTCAAAATCGAAGGGTAACACCGTCGACCCGCAAGGCTTGATTGAAAAATATGGTGCCGATACCGTGCGCTTATTTACCATGTTTGCCGCGCCACCAGAGCAATCGTTGGAGTGGTCTGATAGTTCAGTTGAAGGCTCATTCCGTTTTATCCGTCGTTTATGGCGACAGGTAAAAGAACACGTCGATGCGGGCTTGCCGGGCGCTTACTCGGTGGCTGATTTGAGCAGTGAAGAAAAAGTTTTACGTCGTCAAATTCACGAAGCTTTAAGTAAGGTAGAAGATGACTACGGCCGTCGTTTAACCTTCAATACGGCGATTGCGGCGAATATGGAATTGTTGAATGCGGTTTCAAAATTTAAATTCTCTACAGATGCGTCAAAAGGTTTGAGGCAGGAATGTTTAGATAGTATCGTGTTGATGTTGTCGCCGATTATTCCTCATGCTTGTGACGCCTTATGGCAAGCATTGGGACACAGTGACGAATTGCTTGATGCGGCGTGGCCAACGTTTGATGCCTCGGCTTTAGTGCTTGATGAGATACAAATGGTGGTGCAGGTGAATGGTAAGCTACGCGGTAAAATTACCGTGGCGGCCAGCGCAGACAAACAAAGTATCGAAGAGCTGGCGCTGGCGGAAGAGAATGTTTGCAAGTTTATTGCTGACAAGGCGGTGCGCAAGGTGATCGTGGTACCGAAAAAATTGGTTAATATCGTAATCTAAGGGAATGTCTATGATCGACTCACATACTAAATTTTTCCGCGCCTCTCGTGCGGTATTGTTGTTAACTGTTTTGGCCGTCGTATTGACCGCCTGTGGTTTTAAATTACGCGGGGCGTTCAATTTACCGGCTGAGTTACAGAAGATTTATGTTGTGGGTGGCCAAGGTGCTGATTTACGAGATGACTTAAATGAAATGTTAGCGTTTTCTGCGGAGGTGGTGAGCAGAACCGCCGATGCCGATGCGATCTTAACGATCAATAAAGAAGAGTTAGACAGCCGCACCCTGAGTGTGGATTCGCGCGGCAAGGTGCGAGAGTCTGAAGTAGAGTACTCGGTGGTGTATAGCCTAGTTATGGCTGATGGTACGGTTTTGCTTGATAAGGAAGGTTTATTGTTAACCCGTGATTTTATCGACGATGAAAACGATGTGATTGGTCGTTCAAATGAGTCAGATATTATTAAGCGTGATTTAAAGCGTGATGCCGCACAGCAAATTTTACGTCGTGTGCAGGCGCTGAACGTTAACGCGATACTTCAAGAGCAGCGTTAACGACACCGATTAGTGTATGCAATTAGAGCTTAAGCAGCTAACAGCGGCGGTTGATAAACAGCTGGCACCGGTTTATTTTGTCTCCGGTGATGAACCCTTGCAGCAGGGGGAGGCGGTTGACTACATCCGTAAAAAAGCGCGGGCAGCGGGGTTTCTTAATCGTGAAGTGTTTCATGTTGAGGGGCGTTTCGATTGGAATCAATTGATTGCGGCCTGTTTTAGCCAATCCTTGTTTGCCGAACGGAATTTAATTGAGTTGAACCTACCGACGGCAAAGCCCGGGCGGGACGGTTCTAAAGTTATCGAGAAAGTGCTGGCCGAATTGTCGACCGATAATCTATTGATTATTATTGCCGGCAAGTTGGATAAGGCGTCAAAAAACACCAAGTGGTTTAAATCAATCGACCAGCACGGTGTGGTGCTGCAAGTGTGGCCTTTACAGGGGCAGAAACTCTACCAATGGTTGCAGCAGCGTCTGCAAACAAAAGGGCTCAGCTCTGATCAACAAGGCATTAAAATATTGGCCGACAGCGTCGAGGGTAATTTACTGGCCGCGGCGCAGGAAATTGAGAAATTACACGCCTTACACGGCGGCGTGCGTTTATCGGCCGACGATATTTTAAGTGCCGTCGCTGATAACGCACGTTACGATGTTTTTGCCTTAGCCGATAGCTTATTAGCCGGTGATTTGGTGCGCACCGTGCACGTGTTAAGAAGCTTGCAAGGTGAGAAGTTAGCGACGCCGGTTATATTATGGGCCTTGTTGCGCGAGTTACGGATACTGGTCAGTTTAAGTTTTGAGCGGCAAACTTCAGGACGCAGTGACGCAACATTTAAAAAACACCGTGTGTGGGAGTCTAAAAAGGCGATTTACAAAAAAGCCTTATCGCGTGGGAGCTTATTGCAATGGCAAGGCTTGATACAAGCCTGTGCTCAGGCCGAACGGGTCAGCAAGGGTGTTGGCAAAGGTGATGAATGGTTGTTGATTGAACAAATATGTTTGGCCTTTTGTGAGCCAAAAAGAATCGAACAATACCGTCTTGTTGCAAGATGAAACTTTAAATACGGGTAATAACATGAGTGAGTTAATTGAATATATGCAAGGCTTGGGGCAGCGTGCTAAGGCCGCGGCGAGAGTCATTGCGAATGCCAATACAGGCATGAAAAATAAGGCGTTAAACGCCATTGCCGATGAGATCGACGCTCAGCAAGACGTTATTTTAGCGGCGAATAAACAAGATATGACGGCTGGGGTTGATAACGGGCTGGATGCCGCGCTGCTGGATCGTTTGGCGCTGAACGAGGAGCGCGTACAAGCCATTTCTGAAGGCCTTAGACAGATCGTCGCATTGCCTGACCCTGCGGGAGAAATTAGCCAAATAAATTCGCGCCCATCGGGTATTAAAGTAGGGCAGATGCGAGTGCCTTTAGGGGTTATCGGGATTATTTATGAATCTCGGCCTAATGTAACTGCCGACGCGGCGGCGTTATGCCTTAAGTCAGGTAATGCGAGTATTTTACGCGGTGGTTCGGAAGCAAAGCACTCTAACCAAGCGATAGCAGCTTGCATCGCGAAGGGTTTGGTTGAGGCGGGTTTGCCGGCGGATGTGGTGCAAGTAGTGACCACCACCGATCGGGCGGCGGTAGGTGAGTTAATCCGTATGGATGAATTTGTCGATGTGATTATTCCTCGTGGTGGTAAGGGGCTGATTGAGCGCATTAGTAAAGACGCTCGGGTTCCGGTTATTAAGCACCTGCACGGTGTTTGCCACGTATATATCGATGATAAGGCCGATAAAGAAATGGCTAAAGCGATTGCCTTTAATGCTAAAACACAGCGTTACGGCACCTGCAATACGATGGAAACTTTATTGGTGGCGGAAGCTATCGCAGAGACCGTCTTGCCTGAATTAGCGGGTCTATACCAAGCCGAGAATGTTGAACTTCGAGGCTGTGAGAAAACCCGTAAAATTTTACCGAGTTGTGGGGTGGCGCAAGATGCTGATTGGGATGAAGAATATTTAGCGCCGATTTTATCGATTCGTATCGTCGCCGATATGGATGCGGCGATGGATCATATTCATCTGCACGGCTCGGGGCATACTGAATCTATTATTACTAGCGATTATGCTAAGTCGATGCGTTTCTTACGTGAAGTGGACTCCAGTTCGGTGATGGTTAATACATCAACACGGTTTGCCGACGGTTTTGAATATGGTTTAGGCGCGGAAATAGGTATTAGTACCAATAAATTACACGCGCGGGGCCCCGTCGGTTTGATTGGTTTGACCACGCAAAAATATATTGTGTTAGGTGACGGACATATCCGTCAATAAAGCATGTGTTTAACGGCTGCTCCACGGAGTAGGGCTCGGTGAGCTCGCATTCAATCGGCATTTATGGCGGCACCTTTAACCCTATTCATTTGGGGCATATTGGCGCGGCCTCCGAGGTACAAGATTACTTGCAGCTGGATGAACTCAGAATGGTTTTATCCGCCACGCCGCCGCACCGCAAGCCACCAGAGTTGTCGGCGGCAGACAGGTTTCAGTTACTGCAAGCGGGACTGCAGCAGTACCCGCGGTTAATCGCCGACGATTGTGAGTTACAGCGGCAAGGTCCGAGTTATATGGTTGATACCTTGTTGGCGATTCGCCAGCAAGCCGCCCATCGAGATAGCAGTTTGTTGTTAATTTTAGGCGCGGAAGCGTTTAGTAGTTTTATGTCTTGGCAGCGCTGGCAGCAGATTATTGGGTTGGCGCATATCGTGATCACTACGCGGGCGGGGTTTTCTAATCAATTGGCTGATAAGCTCAATGATTATATAGAACCCTATATCACGACCGATAAGTCGCAACTAAAACAGCAAACACATGGTAAAATTTACCAGCTTCCAGTCAGCGCGGATGATATCTCTGCGACAGAAATAAGGCGGCGATTGAAAACAAGCGAGCCGGTTGAACAAATGCTCCCAGAAAATACTTGGGCTTTGATTCGTCAACACGGTTTTTATACGCGTTAACATTAATAAATATAGGACTTAAACATATGAGTGAGCAGTTGCTAACGACGATCACAGATGCCTTAGATGATAAAAAAGGCCAGCAAATTGAAGTGATCAATGTGACAGGTAAGTGTTCGTTTGCCGACCAGATAGTGATCGTTACTGGATCATCGAGCAGACACGTCAAATCACTAGCCGGCGAAGTAGGTATTATTTCGAAGAAGAGCGGCTTAATACCCTTAGGCGTAGAAGGTATGGATGCGGGAGAATGGGTACTCGTTGACCTAGGTGATATTATTGTGCACGTGATGCAAGCGAAGATTCGTGAATTCTATCAGTTAGAAAAAATATGGAACGTAGAGGCGCAAGCTTAGGGTTCATTTCTGGTTCAGCTAATAGATGTAGGATAAGTTTATTTTTTAATGCTGGGGTGGGCGGTGCTCATTGTTAGCTATTTTTTACAAAATAGGGATATATTATGAAAACAAGATATTTATCAATCGGTGTGGTCGCAGCGTTATTATTATCACTCACCGCGTGTACGACGGTTAATCCATATACCGAACAGCAGCAAACCAGTAAGGCCGCTATAGGCGCGGGTATAGGTGCAGTAGGTGGTGCGATTATCGGGGCCATGAAAGGCGACCGGAAAACGGCGTTAAAAGGTGCTTTATTAGGCGCGGCGGCCGGCGGCGGTGTTGGTTATTATATGGACGTGCAAGAGTCTAAGTTACGCCAGCGTCTTAGAGGAACAGGGGTCAGTGTTACTCGTGTCGGTAATCAATTAATTTTGAATATGCCGGGCAACGTCACTTTCCGTAGCGATAGCGCCAGCATTAATGCCGGTTTTTACCAAGTGTTAGACTCGGTGGCGATTATTCTTAAGGAATACAGTGATACCTCGATTACCGTAGTTGGGCATACCGACAGCGTGGGTGATGCACAGTATAACCAAGGTTTGTCTGAGCAGCGCGCACAGAGTGTGGCGAGCTACTTACGTTCACAAGGCATTATGGGGCAACGCTTTAATGTGATGGGTGCGGGTGAGCAAAACCCCGTTGCGAGTAACTCAACACGAGAAGGTCGTGCACAAAATAGACGTGTAGAAATAACCTTAACTGCGCAGTCAGCTCGTTAATAGCGATCGAAAATCGATAGTCTTTAATTTATTGATTCATCTAAGGCGGCTCAAATGAGCCGCCTTTTTTATACCAACAACAGTACTTTATATGAAACTAAAAATTCTAGCGGTAGGGCAAAAAATGCCAGCCTGGGTCACTAGCGGTTACCAAGAGTACGCCAAACGGATGCCTAGAGAGTGTTCTTTAGAACTGGTAGAACTAGCGCCCGGAAAGCGTACGAAACAAAGTCATTTGGCCAAAGTGGTTGAAGATGAAGGTAAACGGATTCTTGCGACGCTTAAAGATAGCGATTACGTGGTGGCCTTAGAAGTTAAAGGTAAGCAATGGTCAACCGCTGATCTTGCCGCTAAACTTTCCAACTGGCAGGGTGTTCATGGGGTGATTGTATTAATTATCGGCGGCCCCGATGGTTTATCCGAGGCCTGTTTGCAACGAGCAAATCAACAATGGTGTTTATCGGCGTTGACGTTTCCGCACCCTCTGGTACGAGTTGTCTTGGCTGAACAGTTGTACCGGGGCTGGAGCTTGATGAATAACCATCCTTACCACCGAGAATAGGTTTCCTTGATGAAATTAATATTGGCTTCGGCCTCACCACGGCGCGCCGAGTTATTACAACAAATGGGGCTTAAATTCGACATTAAAGCGGTTGATATCGATGAGAGCGTGGATGCAGGAGAATCGCCGGAAGCCTATGTGCGGCGGCTGGCTTTACAGAAGGCTCGAGCGGCCAAGAAATTTTACCCGGCAGCCGATACCTTGTTACTGGGGTCAGATACAGCGGTTATTGTGGATGCGGATATTTTGGGTAAGCCGACGGATAAACAACACGCACTCGATATGCTAAGGCGTCTATCGGGGCGCAGCCATACGGTATTAACCTCGGTGGCGATCATCGGCACCGAAGAACTGTGTATCGTGTGTCAGAGCGAGGTGAGCTTTAGTACGATTGATGAGCAACAGCTCGAGTGGTATTGGGCGAGTGGTGAATCAACCGGCAAGGCCGGTGCGTACGGTATACAGGGCAAGGCGGCGGTCTTTATTCAGCGAATAGAGGGTAGCTTTTCAGGCGTCATGGGTCTACCTATTTACGAGACAAGTCAGTTACTAAAACAACAGGGTTTTAAGCTTTAATAGCTCTGTTTTCTTGTAGTATGGTTGTTGGCTCTATGAGTTCTTGTTCGGCCTTCTGGATTCGCCTAGAAAATTCAGGCGGATACTATCTTGTCGCCTCACTGAGGCAATAACGCCTTGTTTAGCATGAAGGGTTTAATATTTATTTCGTCGACAGATTACTCAATACAACCTTGTAATAAGAGTAAGATCGATAGGCTAAGTATTTTCAGTAACGATGCTCGGCTTAGCCGAGTAACGTAACACCTAATAATTAAAATAAAAAATCTTCGGGGAAGGGAATGAGTGACGAAATTCTGATTAATATTACGCCGCCAGAAACACGGGTGGCGGTGTTAGAAAATGGTGTGTTGCAAGAACTCATCATCGAGCGAGAACGTAAGCGAGATACCGTTGGTAATCTGTATCGTGGTGAAGTTTGTCGGGTGATGCCCGGAATTCAAGCCGCTTTTGTTGATATTGGTTTGCCGAAAGCTGGTTTTTTACACGCGACCGATGTGTTGGTGAATGGCGAAGAACCGAGTGAAGAGAAAGGCATCGAGCGCTTCTTGCAACAAGGGCAGCATATTGTGGTGCAAGTCCTCAAAGCGCCGCTGGGCACCAAAGGTCCGCGTTTGACGATGAATATATCGATCCCTTCACGTTATCAAGTTTTTTTACCCTATTCAGATAAGCTGGCGTTGTCGCAGCAACTAGAAGATGAAGAGGATCGTGAGCGTTTATTGAGTTGCATGGAGGTGTTTAAAGCCCAAGGTTATGAGGGGGGCTATATCGCCAGAACCGCAGCCGAAGGCGTGGCAGAAGATAATATTCGTGCGGATATGTTGTTTCTCAATAAATTATGGGAAGTCATTGAACAGCAAATAAGCGAAGTTAAGCGTGGTTTGATTTATGAAGACCTTCCCTTAGCGTTGCGAATTCTACGGGATTTATATCAGTCTTCGATTAGCAAAATAGTGATCGATTCGAAACTTAATTTTGATCGCATGCTCGAGTTTTCGACTAAATTTATGCCGGAAGTGGAGCCGTTGCTAGAGTTATATAAGGGGGCTAGACCCTTATTTGACTTGTACAGCATCGAGAGTGATATCAAGGCGGCGTTGGAGCGTAAGGTCTATCTTAAGTCAGGTGGTCACTTAGTGTTTGACCAAACCGAGGCGATGACCACGGTGGATGTTAATACCGGCAGTTATTTAGGCCGTGGCAATCAAGAACAGACCATTTTTAAGACCAATATGGAGGCGGCGCAAGCGACCGCTCGTCAGCTTAGGTTGCGGAACTTAGGCGGTATCATCATCATCGATTTTATTGATATGCAGGATGAGGAGCATAAAAGCGCGGTGCTGAACGCTTTAGAAAAAGCGATGAATAAGGATAATACCAAGTATACGATCAGCAATGTATCCGAGCTAGGTTTGGTTGAAATGACCCGTAAACGGACCCGTGAAAGCCTAGAACGGGTGATGTGTGAAACCTGTCCGACCTGTACCGGTGCCGGCATGGTGCGTACCGCTGAAACCACTTGTTATGAAATCTTCCGTGAAATTATTCGCGATGCACGACAGTATGAAGCAAAAGAACTGTTGGTGGTGGCTGCTAATGACGTGGTTGATATGTTGTTGGACGAGGAATCGACCAACCTCGCCGATTTAGAAGCCTTTGTCGGCATTAATATCCGTTTTAGGGCCGATAACCAGTACAGCCAAGAACGTTATGACGTGGTGTTGGTATAGATTTTGGTGTGTATAAATGAGTAAGGTACGTTTAGTTAAACACTCCGTATTATGGTTAAGCACGGTGTCTCTCGTCAGCTTGGCCGTGATCGTGTTATTGACACGGTTTTTTCTATTGCAATTGCCGAGTTATAAACATGACTTGGAGCAGTACTTAGGCGAAGAAACGGGGTTGCACCTCAGTATTGGCAAGATGGCGGCGCGGCTAGATGGCTTTAAACCGCAAATTAGCTTAGCCAACATTCGCCTCGATAAATTTAAGCAGCAAGCGAGCACCTTGAACATCGGTGAGATTCGTTTGTCGTTTGATTTATTTGATCTATTATCAGGGCGCATTAGTCCGTATAAAACGACGATTATTGATACAAACTTATCGATTAGGCGGTTTGCCGATGGGCATTTATCCATCGAAGGTTTGTCGCTTGATGGGCAAGCCAGCGAGTCCTCGGCAGATTTTTCGTGGTTATTGGCGGAGGGATTGTTTGAGGTTAAAAATAGCCAACTGATGTGGCAGGATGATACCCGTGATGTGCCGAATCTGAGTTTACGCAATGCACAGGTTTTATTTCAAAATAGCTCCGAACAACATAACTTGGGCTTGAGCGCAGAACTACCGCAAGGTGGTTCCTTCAGCTTGTCGATTAATGCGATGGGTGATGTTTTGTCGGGCGATGATTGGCGCGCTGAAGGTTATTTCAAGGCCATGAACGTCGATTTGCAGACGTACTTTTCGCGTTTACAACTCGAGGGGGTTAGCCTACAAGAGGGGCATGCTGACGTTGAGCTATGGAGCCGTTGGCAGGATGCTCGTTTAACGCAGGTGAAGGGCTATTTGCAGCTTAAGCAAGCGAATATGGCGGTGGCCGGTGCTAAATTGGTGTTACACGATATAGCCAGCCAGTTGTTTTGGCAGCAAGCAGAGCAAGGTTGGGATTTGCAGCTGGATGATTTTATGTTTCAAGCCAATGGCGTGGTACAGCCAAAAACGGCGCTGAACTTCAGTTATCGTCAACCGACAGCTCAGGCGCAAAACTTACGCTTCGCAGCAGATACCGTGAACTTGCAAGCGCTATCGTATATTGCGCGTCATGCCGGTTTATTGAAACCCGAGACGAGCGCTATGCTGGCACAATTAGCACCTAGTGGTGAATTCAAAAAAGTGGAGTTCAAGCTGAATAGCTTAGGTGAGCACACGGCTTGGTCGGCCTGTGGTCGCTTGCATAAGGTGTCGAATACCGCGGTGGCTAATATTCCTCAGCTGAAAAACATTAGCGCAGTGGCTTGTTCAAGCGAAGAGCTTGGCTGGCTGGATATCGATACCGAGTACGGCAGTATTTATTTTCCCGGTTTATTCCGCGACCCGATAGCACTGGATGCCGCCGAAGGGCAGCTGCACTGGCAGCGTAGCGCGCAGGGTTGGCTGATTGATAGCAAACACTTAACCGTGGCTACGCCACACCTAAAAACGAATACTCGGCTAAAGGTTCAGCTCAACGCTGACGGTAGTCAACCGCAGGTCGACATGCAAATGAACTTTGCACAGGCGGATGCACGTTTTACGCCGTTATATTTGCCCGTTGGTATCATGGGGGAGAAGGTCGTGAGCTGGTTAGATCAAGCCTTTCCGGAAGGTCGTATTAGCGGGGGCGGTTTCTTATTGAAAGGGCCGCTTGCTGAGTTCCCCTATCGAAATAAACAGGGCCTGTTTCAAGTGTTATTTAATACCGAAGAGGTCGCGCTGCGGTATGCCGAGGGTTGGCCACAAGTTATGGGGGCCGCGGCTGAGGTTGAATTTCACAATAGTAGCCTCACTATACGTGCCAATCAGGGCACTATTTCGGGTAATAAAATTAAGCACGCCACGGTCAGTATTGATGACCTAAAAACAGCACAACAGCTGCATATTCTGGGACGAATTGATGACGATATCAGCGGTTTATACCAATTTTTTGCGCAATCGCCGCTGAATGAAAGAATGCAGGACTTACTGCTGCATACAACGGTGTCGGGGCCTGCACGTATTGATTTAGATATCTCTGTCGGTTTGCAAAAGCAGTCGCAGAGCTCGGTTTATGTGAACGCAAATTTGTCCAATAATAGGATGTTATTTCCAGGCTTAGATCTAGTGCTGGAAGGTATCGACGGTCGGCTTCATTACGACGATACCGGGTTAAAGGCGGACCAGTTGAGCGCGAGTTTTTTCGGTGAAAAAGTTGCAGTGGCGATACAGACGGCTAAGCAGCAGACGCAGATTACTGCGCAAGGTGAGTTTGATGTGGCAAGCCTAGCGGATAAATACCCCGCGGCGATATGGCAGAAAGTGAGGGGGCGTAGTGTTGCTCGACTGCAGCTAAAGCTGCCTTATGCCAAGCCGAATACGCCGGCAAGCTTAAGTCTCAGCAGTGAGTTACGCGGCATCGAGATTAATTTACCCGCGCCGCTAGGGAAGGATGAAAACTCCACCCGTAGGCTTAAGCTGGAGACCCACTTGCGGGCTAAAACATTACCGCTGATGGTGAACTATGGTCATGATGCGAAAGCTAGGCTTCTTTTTATCGATAAACGCGATAAGGGGTTTAGCCTCGATAAGGCCGATATACATTTTGGCAAAGGCAAGGCCATTTTGCCACCTAAAGCGGGTATTCGTTTATCGGGTAATATTAAAAGTGTGCAGTTAGCGGCATGGAAAGATGCCGCTTCGTTTGAGGTAGCTAGCCCCTCGACAAATAAAGGGCTTAACCAGTTGGATTTGACGGTGGATACACTGCATTGGTTAGACAGCCAGTTTACGAGTATCAAGCTCAGTGGAGAACATAAAAATTCGGCATGGTCAGGAAAAATAAGCAGCCCTATCATTCAAGGGCGATACCACTTACCCGATACTCTATCGGCTAAACAGCGAATTAAGTTGGATTTAGAAAGGTTACGTTTGGCGGAGCCTAGTAGCCTAGCTAGTGAGTCTGAGGCATCGCCCTTAAGTCCCGCGGAGGTACCGGATATTGACATACGAAGTCAGCAGCTTTTTATTGGCGATAACAACCTAGGC
>Ga0209826_1002199_pt1 | contig 13013 bp, 10 predicted proteins | sample GOMGulsemesocosm_5_FD_184637 | JGI IMG/M metagenome (GOLD analysis project Ga0209826, IMG submission 184637) | Methane-oxidizing microbial communities from mesocosms in the Gulf of Mexico - GOM15C Gulf of Mexico (SPAdes) (version 2) | ecosystem: Environmental > Aquatic > Marine > Cold seeps... | reverse complement strand
AATACCGGCGTAACATCTGTCTGGGATCATCGCTTTAGTATCTTTTAATGTCCCATCTACTCCCCACATTTTCCCAGAAGAGCGAAGCATTGCTGGCATTGAAGCATCAACAATTACGTCACTTGGAACATGTAAATTGGTTATCCCCTTATCTGAGTCAACCATGGCAAGCTCAGGACGATTGACAAAAACTGCAGCTAAATCGGCTTCAATTTCTGCTTTTTTATCACTAGGCAAGCGAGATATTTTACTATAAACATCACCAATACCGTTGTTAGCATCAACACCAAGCTGATCGAAAATTTCATTGTGTTTTTCAAATACATCTGCGTAAAAAACTTTAACCGCATAACCAAAAATAACCGGGTCTGACACCTTCATCATGGTGGCTTTTAAATGCAAAGATAATAATACATTTTCTTTTTTAGCATCTTCAATGGATTGTTGATAAAACTCAACCAAAGCTGACTTACGTAATACCGATGAATCAATCACCTCTCCTGTTAACAAAGCTAAATTTTCTTTTAACACTTTAACGCTACCATCTTGAGCAACAAACTCAATTTTTACCTTAGTAGCATAGTTAACCGTTGTTGATTGCTCAGACTGATAAAAATCATCACCTGACATACTGGCAATGTGCGATGTAGACTCACTTGACCAAACGCCCATTGAATGCGGGTTTTTACGGGCATATTGCTTAACAGAAGCGGGTGCACGTCGGTCTGAATTACCTTCACGTAAAACAGGGTTTACCGCGCTGCCTTTAATTTTATCGTAAGTGTATTTAATTGATTTTTCAGCATCATTGTGTGGTTCTTCGGGATAGTTAGGTAAATCGTATCCTTTGCTTTGCAATTCTTTAACAACGGCCTGTAGCTGAGGTACCGAAGCACTAATGTTAGGTAGTTTGATAATGTTCGCACCAGGGCTGGTAACCATTTCACCTAATTCTGCTAGCGCATCATCAATGCGTTGTTCTTTCGTTAAGTACTTAGGGAAATTTGCTAAAATACGGCCTGCTAATGAAATATCACGGGTTTCAACATTAATACCAGAAGATGCTGTATAGGCTTGAATAATAGGTAATAAGGAATACGTTGCTAAGGCCGGTGCTTCATCGGTAATGGTATAAATTATTTTAGAGGTGTCTGTGCTCATGAGCTTCCTACTTTTTTGATTAGCGTAAATTGTTAGCTGAAAAATTTAACTCGCTTAAGTCGATTAACGAATCATTGGTTAACCGTTATTATTTAACATTCATTTTATCGCGCGATATATTATAATAATTCATAGCATAGTTAAATAGCTATGTATAAGCACTAATTGCTTTTACCACAAAAACCCAAGGCAGTAATGAACAATAACAACGGTAGCATAAGACGTAGCACAAGAACGAGTACTAAGGTACGACCAGCGATAGAAGATCGCAAATTAGTGCTTTTCAATAAGCCATTTGATGTTTTATGCCAATTTACTGACCAAGAGAACCGTCAAACATTAAAAGACTTTATCCAGATAGAGGGCATCTACGCTGCAGGTAGATTAGATAGAGACAGTGAAGGTTTGCTACTGTTAACTAACGACGGTCAATTACAACATAAGATTGCCCATCCAAAAAAGAAAACCGCAAAAACTTATTGGGTTCAAGTGGAAGGTAGGCCACAGAAAAATGATTTAGATAAGCTTAGGCAAGGCGTTATGCTTAAAGATGGTATGACGCTACCCGCTAAAACCCGCATCATAACAACGCCAAATATTTGGCCTAGAGTACCTCCTATTAGAGAGCGCGCTAGCATTCCCACGACTTGGCTTGAAATCATTATTACTGAAGGTCGAAATAGGCAGGTACGTAGAATGACGGCTAATATTGGCTTTCCAACCTTGAGATTAATTCGCTACGCCATAGGACAATGGACTATCGATAATATTGACAACGGTTGTTATAAGATAATTAAATAACTAATCTCTTCTCACTATTTCACCAAACTAATGCGCATGGTATAATTTTGCGCCTTGTTAATTAGCACAATAACTAAAATGTCTCTCTCATCTTCAAATTCACAATCAAAATCCTTACCGCATTTTTTACCACAAGACCCTTCTCCGCAAGAAAAGAAGGTCATCGTTGGCATGTCAGGTGGTGTCGACTCCTCGGTATCTGCTTACTTACTAAAAGAGCAAGGCTACCAAGTGGAAGGTTTGTTTATGAAAAACTGGGAAGAAGATGACACCGATGAATATTGCGCTGCTGCCACCGACTTAAAAGATGCTCAAGCGATTTGTGATAAATTATCAATAAAATTGCATACCATTAATTTCGCGACTGAATACTGGGATAATGTTTTTGAGTACTTCTTAGCAGAATATAAAGCGGGTCGTACACCAAACCCAGACATCATGTGTAACAAAGAGATTAAATTTAAAGCCTTTTTAGAGTTTGCCTGTGAAGATCTCGGCGCAGATTACATTGCCACAGGCCATTATGTACAAAAAGAAAGTAGAGACGGTCATTGGAAAATGATCCGCGGTTTAGATAACAATAAAGATCAAAGCTATTTTCTCTACACGCTAGATGAAAAACAGCTTGCTCATACTTTATTTCCTGTTGGCCATATTGAAAAACCTGAAGTACGTGCTATTGCTGAACAAGCAGGTTTAGTTACTCATAATAAAAAAGACAGCACAGGTATATGCTTTATTGGAGAGCGTAAATTTAAAGATTTTTTAGGCCAGTATTTACCCGCACAACCCGGCATTATAGAATCTGCTGAGGGTGTTGAAGTAGGTCATCATGACGGATTAATGTATCACACCTTAGGCCAGCGAAAAGGCTTACGTATAGGTGGTTTAGCTGCTGCTGGCGAAGAGCCATGGTATGTCGTTGAAAAAGATTTATTGCGCAATGTACTCATTGTCGGTCAAGGGCATAACCACCCTCGCCTGTTTTCAAAAGGTCTGATTGCTAACCAGTTGCACTGGGTTGATCGCCAAGAATTATCAACGCCAATTAGATGCACAGTAAAAACCCGTTATCGACAACAAGATGTCGCTTGTACTGTTTCACCAATAGATACACAAGCAAGTATAAACGAATACCAAATAGATTTTGATGAACCACAAAGCTCTGTAACACCCGGGCAATCAGTCGTTTTTTATCAAGATGATGTTTGCTTAGGCGGTGGTATTATAAATACCCTTGTCCGTTAAAAAACAATCGCAACTTATACAATCAACAAAACAGTTTAGAGCATAAATGAAAGATCAAACTATAACTTTTGCCGCTATATGCCAAGTAGCATATCTTGTCCAACAAATTTCTCGCCATGGGCTTTCTCTTGCAGAACAAGAAAATCACGATCTAGAAGTGCTATTGCAGAGCATAATCGAAACATCACCAGAAAATACTTTAGCCGTTTATGGTGGTCAATTAATCAATATAAAACGGGGCCTGCAATTACTCATTGATCATTTAGGTGATAATTCGTCCAAGAAAAATAAAGTTAAAGACCCTGAATTTACTCGCTACCTTATTAGCTTGATCAATTTAGAGCGAAGATTAATTAAACAGCCTAAGCAACTTACCCAGCTTGGTGAACGCATTGAAGCCAGTAAAAGGCAGCTTGAGCATTACTCAATCACCAGTGAAACATTGGTATCAAGTTTTGCTAGTATATATAGTGACATCATTAGCCCTCTTGGTGCACGTATTCAAGTAACTGGCGAACCAAGTATTTTAAAACAAACGATAAATCAACATAAAATAAGAGCCTTACTACTTGCGGGGATTAGAGCTGCCGTTTTATGGCGCCAAGTTGGCGGTAAACGTAGAACGGTTTTATTTAGCAGAGCTAAATTAGTAAACACCGCAAAACAGCTCTTAAATACAATTTAGCTAACATAATTTAATCAACACAATTTAACAATATTACTTTTAGAATTACTTTTAAAAAATAATCAACCTAGGAATAAACTATGGAACTTTCAGCGTTAACAGCCATATCACCTGTCGATGGTAGATACGGTAGTAAAATAAGTGACTTGCGCCCTATCTTTAGTGAATTTGGCCTAACCAAATACCGCGTTACTGTTGAAGTACGTTGGCTGCAAAAGTTAAGTGCTACAAAACAAATTGAAGAAGTTCCTGCTTTTAGCGATGCTGCCAATCAAGCACTAGATAACATTGTTAGCGAATTTAATGAGCAAGACGCACTACGCATCAAAAAAATTGAAGCAACGACTAATCACGACGTAAAAGCGGTTGAATACTTTTTAAAAGAAAAAATTGCCGATAACGCAGAGTTAAATGCGGTCACTGAGTTCATCCATTTTGCTTGTACTTCAGAAGATATTAACAATTTATCACACGGTTTAATGTTAAAAGAATGTCGTGAGCAAGTTTTATTACCAGCCATGGATGATATCTTAACGCAAATTAAAGCGCTTGCTGTGGAATATAAAACTATACCTATGATGTGCCGTACCCACGGACAACCCGCTTCACCAAGCACCTTAGGTAAAGAAATGGCCAATGTTTACGTACGATTAAAACGTCAACGTCAACAAATTGCCAAGGTTGAGTTATTAGGTAAAATTAACGGCGCTGTAGGTAACTACAATGCTCACCTAAGTGCTTATCCAGAAGTAAACTGGCACCAATTTGCTGATGAGTTTGTAAGCTCATTAGGGTTAACTTGGAATGCTTTTACCACACAAATTGAACCGCATGACTATATTGCTGAATTATTTGATGCGGTTGCCCGTTTTAATACCATTTTAATCGATTTTGATCGTGATGTTTGGGGTTACATTGCCCTTGGCCACTTCAAACAAAAAACTATTGCTGGCGAAATTGGCTCTTCAACGATGCCGCATAAAGTTAATCCTATTGATTTTGAAAATTCAGAAGGCAACTTGGGTATTGCCAACGCATTATTTAGCCATCTGGCTCAAAAATTGCCAATTTCTCGCTGGCAGCGTGATTTAACTGACTCAACAGTACTACGTAATTTAGGCGTTGGTTTTGGTCATGCACTAATTGCTTACCAAGCAACACTTAAAGGCATTAGCAAATTAGAAGTGAACGAAGCAAATTTAGCTAAAGAGCTTGATAACAATTGGGAAGTATTAGCCGAGCCAGTACAAACAGTGATGCGCCGCTACGGCATTGAAAAGCCTTATGAGAAACTTAAAGAGCTAACGCGCGGTAAGCGTGTTAATGGTGACTCTATGCGTGAGTTTATCAATAACCTTGAGCTGTCTGATGCGGTAAAAGCGGAATTATGTTTACTAACACCTGCCAGTTATATTGGCCGGGCAGTGTCATTTATTGATGAATTAGATTAACTCGAATAATTGCTAACTTGTTATTGGTAAAAAGAAGACTTCGGTCTTCTTTTTTTGTTTCATTACTCATCAAATTCAAGTCGATCATGCCAGTGAGTATAATAATAAATAAAAAACGTTTATATCGTTTGAAAAACAACCAAACATGAACTAGGCTTAAGTAAGGTTTACGATTTTCACACCCAACAACAATAACTATTCTGAGTATCGTTTCACCTAATAATGTTACCTTTAAACTAAGTTACCCTTAAATTAAGTGAACATTCGCTAGTGTTAACTAATATTAACTAATATCAGTTAAGTTAAATCATAAAAAAGAATGGTTATTGAGTATGTCCTACAGTGTATCTAGGGTGGTGTGGCAACAAGCAGCACCACTATTAAAAAATGTTCGTGAAAAAGTTTTTGTTTGTGAAAGGCGTATTCCGAAAAGAATAGAATTTGATGTCAATGACCGAACTGCATTTCATATGCTAGTGTGTGATGATAATTCTCAAGAGCCCATTGCAACAGGGCGTATATCGTCTTCTGGTCAAATTAGCCGTATAGCTGTAGTCAAAGAATATCGACAAGCAGCCATTGATAAAATAGTTATGCAAGGCTTGTTTCGTATTGCTGAAGAATTAGCATTAGCAGAAGTTTATATATACAGCCCTTTAGAGCGTGTAGCCTACTTTAGAGAGCACCACTTCTATCCTGTTGGTTCAGTTTTCATGGAAGCAGGTTTGCCAAAGCAGCAAATGGCGTGTGCTATAAATGCGGCTAGAGCAGATGTTAGCCAAGCAAAATATTATCTCAATCATTAAGCCTAGCTATACCTAAACCACTAGCGTAATCTATAAGGTATAAAGCATAGTCAATAAAGCATAAGCTATAAAGCATAGGCGATAAAGTATAGATTATAATGCCTAGGCTATAAACCGCAGGCATAAGCCAAAGCTTTATTTTTGATGGTACTATTAACAACAGGTAATTTATTAATCGCGAACAAACTTATATTTCGTAATAACTTTACTAATGGTGATGGGTGGCTAAAGCTAAAATATAAAGCATCCATGGTTGATTGCATTAATAAATTGTCTTTACGTCTCATTTTTTCATAGTGAGCTAACACCTCAACATTATGCCAACATTTGCCCTCGGCAATCGCTGAAGCAATAACATGTTGCAGAGCAGTAACATCTTTAAAACCTAAGTTAACACCTTGACCCGCCATCGGGTTAATAGTGTGAGCCGCATCACCAAGCAACAAGACTCTATTATTTTGATAACTATTGGCATGTCGACGAGTAAGCGGAAAAGCGGCCTTATCAATAACGTTAATCTCACCTAATCGCTTGGGGAAGTGAGCTAAAACTTCTTGTTGTAACTGGGCATTTGATAATACTGATAAACGTTTAATTTCATCACGCTGGTGATACCAAACTAATGAAGCATAACCAACATTCTTTGTCTGAACATCTTGTTTACTTGCAAGCGATTGCTTTGATAAAGGTTTTGATAACGGTTTGGACAGAGGCAAAAAGGCAACAGGTCCAGTAGGAAAAAACTGCTGCCAAGTAATATCTTGCTGCCCAAGTGTCGTTTCAACATTAATCAACATGGCTGATTGCTGATAATCCCATGCGGTAATGCCAATATCAACGAGCTTACGTACTTGTGAATTTGCCCCATCAGCGCCAATAACCAATTTTGCGGTAATCGTATGTTGTGAGAGCGTTAACGTCACCTTGTCATTATCTTGCACTAAATCAACTAAGCTTTCAGGGCAAAAAAGGCTTACGCGGTCATGTTTTGCAATTTGTTGCCATAAGGCAAGTTGTATTAGTCGATTCTCGACAATATGCCCTAAATGTTTTTGCTTTATATCTTGAGCATTAAATTCTGTATAAGAATATTCTTGCTCCCAAACACCTAAACGCTTATAAGGGCAGACACGCCATTCTTTTACTTGCGACCATGCACCAAGTTGTTCAAGTAAATATTGAGACGATAATGAAATAGCCGACACTCTCAAATCTAATGCTTGTTCGTTGGCAAAGGTATCAGGCTGATGTTTCTCAATAACCGCAACTTTCAAGCCTTGCCCTGCCAAGGCTAAAGCGCTAGCAGCACCAACCATTCCCCCGCCAATAACAACACAATCAAAATCACTCATCAGTTTATCGTTACCACATTTTATATGAAAATATCATTCTACCTAACGACATTAAGTAAGCCTATCAATTAATTGATTTTTTGCTTGTTTAAAAAAAAATATTCGCTATATTAAAAGAGCTTTGTTTTAAAAGCACTTCAATATTTAATCACTTTACACGGTAAAAAGGAAAGATTATGACTGCAGTAAAAAAAGAAGAATTAAGACTACATGATGATATAAAACTAGTGTACGATTTAACAGAGAAGCCGAATAGAACGAATTTAAAATCTCATCCAGATAGAGCCGTTGTTGCAAAACTACGTGCCGATTTAGTACTGCCATCGAATAAAATTTTAACGGTAGATATAGATTTTGACACAACAAGTGGCTACCATAACAATGCCATTATGGTAATGGACGATTTTGGCGTTGAAATGCTCGCCATCGCCTTTGAAACAAAATATGGAAAGGAACATGCTGAAAAGATACGTCAAGCATGGGCAAATAAAAAATACAGTGACTCACCTAGAAAACCTACCTACTTGTTGGTGCAAAAGCCAAACGAAGCAGAGCAATTACCAAAAGTTTTTGCCGCTTGTGGCGATCGAGATCATGATAATAAAGATAAAAGTATTATCTAAATCGTTTATCTCTTTTAAGTGGCAACACTTCTTGCCGCTTATTACTTTTTTATTTGCTTTTAATAGCTCTTTCTTACTAGCAAATGACACGTCACCTATTAGGACTATGGCTAATGTCAGTAGTCTAGTACAAGACAGCAAAGGCTTTATTTGGCTTGCTGGTCAGCAAGGTTTAACTCGCTTTGATGGCAATCAGACTATCACCTTTTCGTCAAACAACCAGTCATGGCCATTAGAGTTTAATTGGCTGCATGATGTTGCTATTGATGGAGAAAATTTATTACTAGCCACAGAAACCGATGGTTTATGGCGTTTTAACCCTGAAACGGGACAAGCAAATAAAATACTTACTAATATTGAGCGTAAAAGTTTCTATGACGTAGCTAGCTTTCAAGGGGGTTACTTTATCAACGCTCCTGACAAGCTTTATCGTTATCATATCGATACCAAAACAACCTCCCTCATTAAAGATAATATTAAAATAAGTACGTTAGTACATAATAATAAGCACCTTTACGTATCAAGTAAAAAAGGCCTATACCAGTTAAACAACTTGGATTCAAATAACAAACTAAAGCAACTACTAGCAGAGCCTATTCTAGCAACTGTTGCTCTTTCTTCTGGCGTTATAGCAATAGCTAAAACACACATTTATCATTTTGATCATCAAGGCAATAAAACAGCAATAAAATCGTCACATAATATGTCTGCTGCAACAAAAGAGTACGGTAGTGATAATTTTTTTACTATCAGTAGCCTAGGTACAGTCGATAAGTTTTCAGGAGAAACATTAGCGCAACTCCCTCATAAGTTTGGCAATACAAGCCCCGTCAGGGCAAGAAGTTTTCTGCATGATAGTTCAGGTGTGCTTTGGGTAGTAAGTAGTCAAGGAATCGAGAAACTCATTGAAAACACAATTAAAAACTACCCTAAGACCTTTGATATCAATATCAATGCCAATGAGTTAGCATTATACAATGATGAAATTATCATTGGCAGCTATGGCACAGGTCTGCAAAACTTCAACAAACCTATATTTAACAACAATGTAAATAAAAAATTTAGCAAAAATGGTCTACGAATCACTGACATTGAATCCATTAATGGTAAGCTATATATAGCAACCTTTGATGGACTATGGCATTTTGATTCTGATACCCAACAAGTGAATAAATTAGATATCCCTGATAACAATAAACTCATATTATGCATGAAATATAAAGATGACTTACTCTACATTGGGACAAACAGTAATGGCGTATATATATATGATCTAGCAAAAAAATTATTAATAAAAAACATCACATCTGAACAAGGGTTAAGTTCTGTTGAAATTATTGATGTATTACCGCTTGATAATGACACAACTTGGTTAGCAACAACAACAGGTATTGATGTTATTAATACTGATAATAAAGTAATTAAGAATTTAGACTTACCTGGTATTAATAAGGTTGTCTCTTTATTAGGAACCGATAACAAAATATTTGCCTCTACCATGGGTGATGGTATTTTTGCTTTGAATAAGAAAGGTGAATTATTAGCTCAATTTGGTCAGGGCATTCATTTTAGTAGCATGATGCTTGTCAATGATGAAGTTTGGGTTAGTGCAAGGCCAGGTTTATATCGCTTTAACCCGAAAAACTATCAACTCAGCATGATAGAAAACACTGAGAAGTACTCTTTTGTCGGTAGTAATCTATTACATAATAATACTGTTTACGCTTCCCATTACGGTGGCGTATTATCTTTAGACTTAGCAGCAAAAGATCAATTTAATCCTAAAGTTTACATTAGTAAAACGACTATTTCAGGTCAATCTTATTTACTCAATAAGACCATGTCAATAGCCAGTGGTAACGATGTGATCACCTTAGACTTAGCAAGCTTAGACTTTAGACCCGGAGCGCCAAAACAGTTTCGTTATCGTTTAAATAATAGCACTTGGAACCAAATTAATGGCAATCAATTAACATTAACTGGCTTAGCATCAGGTGAATATCACATCGAAATAATGGCCACTAATAGCTTAGGTCAATGGAGCAGCTTTAAAGCCTACACTGAAATTGATGTTGCCTTCCCTTGGTATTGGACACCAAAAATTCGTTTATTTTATGCCCTTCTTCTATTTTGTGTGATTGGTTTAATCGTTTGGTTACTCTATTTACGCAGTAAGTCGATTGCCTATATTCATGATGTTTTAAAGAACGACATCAATAATTACGGCAAAGTAAGCTTGCAAGTAAAAAGAAAATTAACTCTGGTACAAGATTTAATAAACCAAGACGAAGTAGAGCAAAGTAAACCATTGTTAGCACAATGTCTTGATGATTTAAGTAATCATCAAGCATCACCTGAGCCAAATACACTGGATGGCAAAACTTTATCTATCGCGTTGCCATTTTTCGTCAATTACTTGCAGCACAAGTATCAAGTTAATTTAACTTATCAACTGAATGTTCAAGACAACAGCCTTAACTATGAATTACAAGCCGATCTTTACCGGATAATATTTGAAGCCATAACTTGTGTGGTAATAAAAGGCAGTGGTCGAAATTTTAAAGTGTTGCTACAAGTGTTTAAAAACAAAGTTTGGCTAAATATTTATGATGACGAGCAAGGTTTTATTCATTTTGATAGCAAAATAAAGTTTGATATCTCTATGTATTATATTCGTCAAATAGCCAGTAAACATAAAGGCTCAATCAACACATTTCATGAACAAGACAACGGTAGCCAATTAATATTAAGTCTGCCATTAGAGCAGAACAATTAATAAGCTCGAAATACACTGCAATTTAATATAAAATACGCCTCCTTTTATTTATCGAGTATCGAAGCGGCTGTAAGCTTTGTCGTTCGGTAAGTGATTTCATACCAGTAAATAAAACGCGTAAAGAGTGAAGTAAATGACTAAGAAGTTATACATCAAAACTTGGGGCTGTCAGATGAACGAGTACGACTCGCAAAAGATAGCTGAATTATTAGACTCAACTCATGGTTTTGAGCTGGCCGAAGAGGCCGAAAGTGCTGATGTTATTTTGCTTAACACTTGCTCTATCCGAGAAAAAGCGCAAGAAAAGGTTTTTCATCAGCTTGGTCGTTGGAAAAACTTAAAAAACAATAAACCAGATCTACTCATTGGTGTTGGAGGCTGCGTTGCTTCACAAGAAGGCGAAGCCATTCGTCAACGCGCCCCTTTTGTTGATATGGTTTTTGGTCCCCAAACCTTACATCGCTTACCTGAGATGCTTAACCAGCTTTATCAAAGCAGTAACCCTATAGTTGATGTAAGTTTTCCTGAAATAGAAAAGTTTGACCGTTTGCCTGAACCGACGGCCGATGGACCCAGTGCTTTTGTATCTATCATGGAAGGTTGTAGCAAATATTGTACTTTTTGTGTCGTACCTTATACCCGCGGTGAAGAAGTTAGCCGTCCTCTTGACGATGTGCTTTATGAAATAGCCCAATTGGCCGAGCAAGGTGTACGCGAGGTTAATTTGCTTGGGCAAAATGTTAATGCTTATCGCGGTGCAATGCACGATGACAGTATTTGTCGCTTTGCCGATTTAGTACGCTTGGTTGCAACGATTGATGGTATCGACCGTATTCGTTACACCACATCACACCCAGTGGAATTTACTAACGATATTATTGAGGCTTACGCTGATGTACCTGAATTGGTAAACCATCTACACTTACCCGTACAAAGCGGCAGCGACAGAATATTAACGCAAATGAAGCGTAACCATACTGCTTTAGAGTACAAGTCACAAATTCGTAAATTAAAAAAAGTTCGCCCTGAGCTTAGCATGTCATCTGATTTTATCATTGGTTTTCCTGGTGAAAGCGAAGACGACTTTATGGCCACGATGAATTTAATTGAAGCAGTGAATTTTGATTTAAGCTTTAGTTTTATATACAGCGCTCGCCCCGGAACACCTGCCGCTGATTTACCTGACGATATTAGCGATGAAACGAAAAAACAGCGCTTACAAATTTTACAAGACAGAATTACTCAACAAGCGTTACGCATTGCCAGACAAATGCTCAACACTGAACAACGTATTCTTGTTGAAGGCCCTTCAAAGAAAAACCCGATGGAATTACGAGGTAAAACAGAAAATAATCGTACCGTTAACTTTGTCGCTCCACATTCAGTTATTGGTCAATTTGTTGATGTAAAAATTACCGATGTTTATGCAAACTCTTTACGTGGTGAACTAATTCGCCAAGAAAGCGATATGGGATTGCGTATTGCTCACTCCCCTGCTGACATATTAGCGAATAGTCACCATAAATCATCTAAATCAATCATCAGTAACGTGGATGATTTGGGCGTAGGAACACATACCCCTTAACTTTTGAAAATGACTGGAAAACACATTGAGCGCAACAACTAAACAGCAAATATTAAAGCAGGCAAACCATCAATTAACGCTTTCACCTATGGATAATGAGCGTCAAGCCAACTTATGTGGGCCAATAGATGATAACCTTAAAACTATTGAGCGTCGCTTAGGTGTTGAAATTAGTTACCGTGGCAATCAATTTAAAATACTGGGCAGTGATAAAAATTGCCAAGCAGTGATTAAGCTATTAAAGAATCTTTATATTGAGACTGCTCCCGTCAAAGGACAAAGCACTCAGATCACTGGCGAAATGGTACACCTTGCCATAATTGAAGCGAATGTGCTTGAACAAGACTTGCCAACAAGCAAAGAAGCTGCTGAACTTGGGGCAAATTATGACAAAATGGTAACCATTAAAACTAAGCGCGGTATGGTGAAACCTCGCAATGGTAACCAACAAGATTATGTGCAAAGTATTTTAACCCATGATATTAGTTTTGGTGTTGGTGTTGCTGGTACAGGTAAAACTTATCT
>Ga0209826_1002198_pt1 | contig 13017 bp, 10 predicted proteins | sample GOMGulsemesocosm_5_FD_184637 | JGI IMG/M metagenome (GOLD analysis project Ga0209826, IMG submission 184637) | Methane-oxidizing microbial communities from mesocosms in the Gulf of Mexico - GOM15C Gulf of Mexico (SPAdes) (version 2) | ecosystem: Environmental > Aquatic > Marine > Cold seeps... | reverse complement strand
TACTGTTTCTAGAGAAATTAATAAACTGTAAATGTAATTGTTTACCACCGAGCCGCGCTGCTCCACAGAGGGCTCTTCGAACCTACACAAAGGCTTTATTTTCTAGGTGTGGTGACCTCGGTGTTATGCGCAGCAGGCCTACATGGATGTTGGCCACTTAGGTTATGCATGGAGCATATAACCTGCCTCGGTGAGCTCTGTGGTAAAAATTTTTAAGCTGAATAAATACCTGTAAACTAGTGTTTTGAGCAATGTGTGTCGAGTGAATAGGGCAGCACAGTTGAGTGTCACCTAAATAATTTTTATTAGTTCAGACAAGCACTGTTATTTATTCAAAAAAATCATTATTATCAAACTATTCAGTTTTTAAGCTCGTTAACATGCACCCGTAAAGTGCGATTAAGCAAAACATGGCAATAATCAAAAAAAAACGTTTAGACAAATTAAAAAGTAAAGCCAGTGAGTTGTTGAATAGAACCTTTGATCAACACATCAATTTAGCCGTAACGGGTTTAAGCCGTAGTGGTAAAACCGCTTTTATTACCTCACTGGTCAATCAACTCATTAATGAAGGCAATGGTCAGCAACTCAGTTTTTTTGATCCCGTTCATCATGGTAACGTCATTGACCAATGAAAGCCCATCATGGCCTGAGCCTACTCATGGGATTAGTGAACTACGTTTAGCCATTCGTTATCAGCCAAAAAAATCCTTGTTAAAATATACTGCTGACATGGCAACATTAACGTTAGATATTACCGATTACCCAGGTGAGTGGTTACTTGATTTACCCATGCTAAAACAAACTTATGAGCAATGGTCGGAGCAAACGCATGCGTTATTGTTAACTAAGCCGCGTCAGCAACATGCGCAAGATTTTTTAGACAAAGTGGCGAAAATAGACCCTTTCGCTATTGCTGATGAAGAACAATTGGCGCAGCTGGCACAAGAATATACCCAGTTATTGCATACTTTTCGCCATCAACTTGGGCTTTCGGTGATACAGCCGGGGCGTTTTATTTTACCGGCAGAACTTGCTGGCGCGCCGATATTAGAGTTTTTTCCTTTTCCTAACCTTAGTGAAATAGATGGTAATGACTATCAAAATGCTAGTGATGACAGCTTTGTTGGTATGCTCAGGGCAAGATTTATAGAATATAAAGAAAGTGTGGTGAAAAAGTTTTACCAACAACACTTTATTCGTTTTGACAGACAAATTGTCTTGGCGGATTGTTTATCGCCGTTGAATGCCTGCTCAGCAAATAGCGGTCCTGAAAGTTTTGCTGATTTACAACTAGCCATTGATATGATTTTAGCAAGTTACAGCTATGGTAAGTCAGGGTTATTAGCGCGATTATTTTCGCCAAAAATTGACAAGTTATTGTTTGCTGCGTCTAAGGCAGATCATGTCACCGCAGAGCAACATGCTCCTATGGTATCTTTACTAAATCAATTAATTTATCAAAGTAAACATAAGCTTAATTATGAAGCCATAGACATGAAAACGCTTGCTATAGCCGCGATTAAAAGTACTCAATCAGGAAAAACCCTGCATCAAGGTCAGCAAATTTCAGTGATTCAGGGTAATAGATTAGTGCCAAATAGCGCTGATGTGCAAGGTGAAAGGATCACCGTTTTTCCAGGATCTGTTCCCGATAAGTTACCGGATCAACAGTATTGGCAAACAGCAGCGTTTAATTTTATCAATTTTGCACCCCCTCGCGGCATGACCAAGCATCAGAGCTTACCGCACATTCGCATGGATCAAGTGTTACAGTTTTTATTGGCAGATAAAATGATATGAAAAATATAAAGACAGCAGCAATACCACCGGCTGAGAAAAAACATGCTGACGTACAGCAACAGCAAATTTTGTTTGCTGAAAATGAATTAACAAATAGTCAATTTGATGCGCCAAGTGATGCACCAAGTAAAGCGGCGGCAGATGGCAAACAAATATTGTTTGATAACCAAGATTATTTAGCCATTGACGAAGGCAATGACCTGCCTATTGGTTTAGAAGAAGCCTCGCTACCTGAAGAAGGCATAGCAAGTAAGCGTAAACCTCGTTGGTTATGGCGTATTATGCTGACTTTATTCGCCGTGGTTATTGCTGTTGAAACGGTTGATTTTTTTATCAATGGTTTTAGCCAAGCGCCTATCTTAACCAGTATTTACGGCATAATATTAACGTGTTTATTGGTGTTAGCGTCATCATCACTACTCAGTGAGTGGTCAACATTACGACAATTTAAACGTCGTCAAATACTAAAACAACAGGCTCTGCAGCTATTGCAGCAAACAGAGCCGATTCCCGGACAAAGTACTGAGCAAACTAGTCAAACCATAGATGTTGCAGAGTTTTGTCAAAAAATAACTGATAACTTACCCTGCGATCTCGTTGCTGAGCAGGAGAAAAACTGGCAAGAAGCATTGAAGGGTGAGCACTCTTCAGATGAATTATTGCAGTTGTATTCTCGCTTGGTATTAACAAAAGTGGATGAAAAGGCCATGCGTGAAGTGGCTAAGTTTTCCACTGAGTCTGTTGTGCTAGTAGCGTTAAGTCCTGTGGCACTCATTGATATGTTGATTATGTTATGGCGTAATTTACGTATGATTAATAAGGTTGCTGGCTTATATGGTTTAAAACTGGGTTATTGGAGCCGGATAAAGCTGATCCGACAAGTTTTTGTCAATATGGTTTATGCGGGTGCAAGTGAGCTGATTACTGACTTTGGCACCGACATGATAGGCGCAGACCTACTTGGGAAGCTGTCTGGCAGATTAGCACAAGGTTTAGGTGCCGGTATGCTTACCGCACGTTTAGGGATTAAAACTATGCAGTTATGTCGGCCAATTCCTTTTGACGATAAGCCTAAGCTTGGTCATGTTCGCAAAGAAATGCTCACCACTATCAAAAGCTTACTTAGTAAAAAGCCGAGTAAAAAAACTTAGTAAGCTTATCTATTAGAAAAGCTACTAGAAAAAATCTATTCCCGTTCTCCCTCCGTTGTCGGCGGGATTTTAATCATCCTCTAAACAGCCTGTAATCATTTTTTTACAATAATAAAATCTGCTGCTTTTTTGTCCGCTTGGTTTTGCTTCCCTTCGGTTAATTTTTTGTCTTATCATAAATGTAACTACTAGGTGTATATCACCATAGTGTCTTTAATAAAACCACATAATTGTTCACCACCGAGCCGCGATGCTTCACAGAGGGAGCTTCGAGCCGACACAGAGGATTTATTATTCTCTGTGTAATGCGCAGCAAGGCTTACATATATGTAGGTCACTTAGGTTACGCATGGAGCATATAATCTGCCTCGGTGATCTCTGTGGTAATGATTTTTAAGCTGAATGAATGAAAGCAACAAAGACAAAAAAGAAGGTTATTACCATGGCAAAGCACACTAAGTATGTGTCTAAAAATGTTGACGAGCAAGGCAATATTGCCTGGACTGCTCAGGAAAATAAAATATGGCAACTATTAATTACTCGCCAGTTAGCACATATAAAAAATAAAGCCTGCGATGAATATATTGACGGCTTAGCAAAGTTACAGTTGCCAACAGATAAAATTCCACAATTAGAAGATGTTTCGAAAGTGTTACGTGCAACAACAGGTTGGCAATGTTATCCCGTACCAGCACTGATCGGCTTTGGTGAATTTTTTAAATTATTATCAGAAAAAAAATTCCCTGTCGCCACCTTTATTCGCAGTGAAGAAGAATTAGATTATTTGCAAGAACCTGATATTTTTCATGAAATTTTTGGTCACTGCCCATTACTTCTTAATCCATCATTTGCTAACTATACTCAGGCTTATGGCAAAATGGGCTTGAAAGCGAGTAAAGAGCAACGAGTATTTTTGGCGCGTTTATATTGGTTTACCGTTGAATTCGGTTTGCTTAATACCCCAGAAGGTTTGCGCATATACGGCGGTGGCATCATTTCGTCACCCAGTGAAACCAATTATGCACTCACTGATAAAAAAGTTGAAAGAAGGCTACTTAATAAAGAAAACGTGATGGATGTGTTAAGAACACCTTATCGTATCGACATAATGCAGCCAGTGTATTTTATGCTAAATAAAGTCAGTGATTTGGATAGTATTAGAGAATATGAAGTTGAAGATATTATGGCTTTGATTGAAGAAGCCAAAGCTTTAGGCTTATTTGCAGCGAAATTTTCACCTAAAGCAGTGGCTTAAGCTAATATCCTCAATGTCGAAACGATTAGGATGATAGTAGCCGAATAGAAACAAAAACAGTAACTATTCACCACCGAGCCGCTATGCTCCACAGAGGGCTCTTCGAGCCTACACAAGGGTTTTATTTTCTCGGTGTGGTGCGTCTCTGTGGTAATACTTTTAAGCTGAATAAATACCAAAAACTAAGGAATTAAAATGAGTAAAGAATTATCAACACAACAGTGTCAAGCGTGTCATGTCGATGCCCCTAAAGTCAGTGATGAAGAATTGAAAACCTTATTAGGGCAAATTCCAGACTGGGTGCCACAGGTTAGAGATAGCGTCATGATGCTAGAAAGAGCATATAAGTTTAAAAATTATAAACTTGCTTGGGCGTTTGCCAATAAAGTCAGTGAATTAGCCGAAGCTGAATTTCACCATCCTGCCATTTTACTTGAATGGGGAAAAGTAACGGTAACGTGGTGGACGCATTCAGTTCATGGCTTGCATAAAAACGACTTTATTTGTGCTGCCAAAACCGATGAACTACTGTAATTCAGGATAAATTGCATAACATTGCAAATGTCTTGTAACAAAACAAAGCAAAAGCCTTAACTACTTTTTGAAGTATTAAGGCTTTTTTATTGTAAAAAATAGTTTACAATAGTTTTTTCTTTGATCGAAAGGGCTTGTTACATGCGTTTGGAAATCACCTGTCATGACCGCGTTGGTATGGGGCAAAAAGTTTTAGGCATTTTTGTTGAACACGGTATTAATGTGCGTGGCATAGAATTAAAACAAGCAGGGCGAATTTTTATTAATATCCCTGATTTAGAATTTTCTGATTTGCAAACTTTTATGCCACAACTACGTTTGATTGCAGGAGTGGGCGATGTTAGAACTGCCCCTTTTATGCCATCAGAACGAGAGCGTAATGAATTGGTAACCTTGATCAAAACCTTTCCTGATCCCTTTGTTTCAATTGATGTTAAAGGCAATATTCGCATTGTAAATAATATCGCCGCCAATATTATCGGTGCTGATGAAGCAAGTATTAAAGGGCAGCATGTTAGTCAGTGGTTGAAGGGTTTCAACTTTACTCGCTGGTTAGAAAGTGAAGATGTGCTGGCACAAACTCGTCGTTTGAAGTTTCAAGGAGAGGATTTTGTCGCTGATATTATGCCGATAAATGTTGCTGGCGAAAATAACCTCAATGGTGAAGGTAGCAAGCAGATTTTAGCTGGTGCGGTACTCATTTTAAAATCTGAAGCGCGTTTGGGTCAACAAATTAATGCTTTTAAGCAGCCGAACGAAAACACCTTCTCTGGCATTCAAGCGAGTAGCAGTGCCATGCGAAAAGTGATCAGAGAAGCTAAGCGTATGTCTCAGCTTGATGCTTCTATTTTGATTATTGGCGAAACGGGTACCGGTAAAGAATTACTGGCTCGCGCTTGCCACGCGGCAAGTGAACGGGCTGAATTGCCCTTTATGACTTTAAATTGTGCGGCATTACCTGACGATGTTGCTGAATCTGAGTTATTTGGTGTTGGTGAAAAAGAGCAAGAAGCAAGTAAACGTGGCATTTTTGAGCTAGCAGATGGCGGCAGTGTTTTTCTGGATGAAGTCGGTGAAATGTCGACAAAATTACAAAGTAAGTTGCTTCGAGTCATTCAAAATGGCAGCTTTAGACGAGTAAATTCAGAGCAAGAAATTACCGTCAATGTGCGTATTATTAGCTCTACCAACAAGGATCTCCTTAATCTAGTCTCCATCGGTGAATTTAGAGAAGATCTTTATTATCGTTTAAATGTTTTTGGTTTGAATATTCCACCGTTAAGAGAAAGACGTAATGATATTTTGCCATTAACAGAATATTTTATTACTCATGCTGGCCAGCGCATTGGCCGTAGTAATTTAAAGCTTACCGCTGAGTGTCGCGATTTTATTGAACACTATCCTTGGCCGGGTAATGTTAGACAATTAGAAAATGTGCTCACTAGAGCTGCTTCTTTGCTTGAAGGGGATGAAATAGACGTTGATCATTTGCAGTTACCCGCTTACACCCGAGAGCATGGTTATCTTGAGCAAGAATTTGAAGGTACACTGGATGCGGCGGTAAAGAGCTTTGAAGCCGATTTATTACGAAAGCTTTATCCTGCGTACCCAAGCACTAGACAATTAGCGAAGAAACTTGGTTTGAGCCATACCGCTATTGCCAATAAATTACGAGAGTATGACATCAATAAAAAAACGGTAAAAATCTAAGGTCTTATTTTAGCTATATAAGGAAAATAGTTTAAATATTAACGCACAAATGGATAGTTGCCGCTATCCATTTCAAATCTTTCCTATTGCCAATATCTATTTTTATTTCTCCTTCAATTTCTTTACAAAACAATATAAAGTAAATTTCTGCTACAAAAAGTTACATTTGTATTGATCTTTTTTACCGATGCTTTATTATTGACGAATCGTCAGTGACGTTTCGTCACTTAAGCTTACTGATTACTTGTTGAACACTTGTTGAATTAACTCATGACCCCAAGAATATTAGATGAAACGGCCTTAAAGGCTAGAGAGCAACAAATTATTGATGCCGCTATTAGTTTAATTGCTCAATTAGGTATTGAAAATTTAACCATGGATAAGGTTGTTGCGCGAGTGCCATTTTCTAAAGGCACCGTTTATAAGCATTTTTTAGGTAAAGAAGATTTATTATTAGCCATCAGTAATCAAGCCATTGGCATATTATCGAGCTTTTTTTGGCGAGCTTTTGAAGCTGAGGGCTGTCCTCGTGAGCGCATGCTGTTATTAAACTTTTCTTACCTATTATACGCCATTTTATATCCTGAATTATTTCAAACGGCTATTTGTGCAAAAGCACCTAATGTTATAGGAAAGTCCAGCGAGCAGCGTATTGAAGAGCAACAGCAGCTAGAAATGAAATTATTAGGTGCTATTCATGGCATTATTGAAGAGGCCATTAACAATGAAAATTTAACTTTACCAGAACACATGACCATTCAACAATTATGCTTTGCTAGCTGGTCTATGTCGTACGGAGTAATTTCGTTACTTTCAGATGAGGTTGAGCAGTGTAGCGGCCGAACTGATTTGGTAGTCGAACGAGAACTTTTCAATCAAAACAATTTATTATTTGATGGTTTGCAATGGCAGCCTCTAACCAAAGATAAAATCTACAACATTGCCCTGAGAAAAACATTAGCACAAGTTTTTCCTGATGAGCTGGCTTTGATAAAAGAAAAAGGCAGGGAGCTTCAGTTTTAATTATTATTTATACCTATAACCAAACAACTTAAGAATAAACAGATAGTACGGTGTTTTCACCGTATTTTTTAAAATATAAGATGACGATTCGTCATAAATAAAAAGAGTAACGGAGAATAAAGCATGAGAGATAAACTCAATAACTTTGTCAGCAAATATCCAATATGGGTAATACTTGCTTGCATTACCCTAGTGGTCTTTGCTGGGGCGGGAGCGCAAAATCTAGTTTTTAAAAATGACTACAGAGTGTTTTTTGGTGAAGAAAATCCACAATTAACAGCTTTTGAATCCATGCAAAAGATATACAACAAAACTGATAGTGTCGCACTTATTGTTGTACCTAAAGATGGTAATGTTTTTACTAGCGAGCATTTAGCGGCGTTGAAATCATTAACTAAAGCAAGCTGGCAAGTGCCTTTTTCAACCCGTATTGACTCGGTTACCAACTTCCAATATACCTATGCGGAAGAAGACGATATGATCGTTGAAGACTTAGTGATGAGTACCAACAACTTGTCAGCTGAAGCGCTTGAACGAATAAAGCAAATTGCTATTGCTGAACCTTTACTAGTAAACAAGGTAATATCTAATACTGGTCATGTTTCGGTTGTCAATGTAACCGTTCAGTTACCCGGGCTTGATCCGTTAACTGAAACGCCGCAAGTAGCACAAAGTGTTAGAGAAATTAAAGAAAAATTTATAACACAATATCCCGGCACAGAGGTTTTTCTGTCAGGGATGATCATGATGAATACTTCATTTACAGAATCAGCACTCAATGATAGTTCTACCTTAGTACCTTTAATGTTTTTAGTCGTTATCATCACTATTGGCTTACTACTGCGTACCATTACTGGCACTATCGCAACGGTGATAATTATTATCGTTAGTATAGTGACCACCATGGGAATTGCAGGCTGGTTAGGTTTTTATTTAACAGGCCCGTCATCTTCTGCGCCGACGATGATTTTAACGTTAGCGGTAGCTGATTGTATCCACATTCTGACCACTATGTTCTATGAAATGCGTCAAGGAGCAGATAAAAAAACGGCGATTGCTAAAAGTATTAAAATTAACTTTCAACCCATCTTCTTAACGAGTATCACCACCGCCGTTGGCTTTTTGAGTATGAATTTTTCTGATTCACCACCATTTAGAGACTTGGGTAATTTAGTGGCTATGGGTGTTATGCTCGCCTTTGTGTTTTCCATTACTCTTTTCCCTGCATTGTTAAGTATTCTGCCTATTCGAGTTAAGAAACAGCAAGATAACAAGAAAGATATCATGGCCAAGCTTGCCGATTTTGTTATCAGCAAACGTAAAATATTGTTATTGCTTACCAGTGTTTTTATACTTATTTCAGCATCATTTATTCCTAACAATGAATTGAATGATGATTTTGTTAAATATTTTGATAAGAGTGTTCCGTATCGTACTGCTACTGATTTCATGCAAGATAACCTGTCAGGTATGATGTCTGTGGAAATATCGGTGAAAACAGGTGTTCCCAGTGGTATAAACGCTCCGCAATATTTACAGACGGTATCTGATTTTAGTGACTGGCTACGTCAAAGACCCGAAACGGATCATGTTAGTACCATTACCGATACCTTAAAACGCTTGAATAAAAATATGCATAGTGATGATCCTGCTTGGTATAAACTGCCTGATAGTCAAGAGTTATCAGCGCAATATTTATTACTGTATGAAATGTCTTTACCGTATGGTTTAGATTTAAACAACCAGCTTGATGTTGATAAGTCATCTTCAAGAATCGTCGCTACTTTTAAAAACATAACGAGCAATCAATTAATTAATGCTGAAACAGCAATGAGAGCATGGTTTACTGAGCATGCGCCGCAGTATGAAGTTGATTTTGCTAGCCCTACTTTAATGTTTGCTCATATTGGTCAACGTAATATCACCAGTATGTTAATAGGCACCACATTAGCGCTAGTGCTGATTTCAATTCTATTAGGCATTGCATTAAAAAGTGTCCGTTTTGGTTTAGTGAGTTTATTGCCTAACCTTGTTCCTGCAGGTATAGCTTTTGGTATATGGGGCTTGTATAGCGGCCAAGTAGGCTTAGGATTATCGGTTGTTATTGGTATGACTTTAGGTATTGTCGTTGATGATACAGTGCACTTTTTAAGTAAATATTTATATGCTAGACGAGAAAAAGGTGCGGATACAAAAGCGGCAGTACATTACGCCTTTGACAATGTCGGCCGAGCATTATGGATAACAACATTTGTTTTAGTGGCAGGTTTTAGCGTACTGGCGCAGTCATCTTTTAGTATGAATGCTGAAATGGGCTTGCTAACCGCAATGACTATTTTTATCGCCCTTGTTGTTGATTTTATCTTTTTACCGCCGCTGTTGATGTTGATTGACAAAGACAAGGCGTAAGCAGAAATATAATTTTCATCACTGAGTCGTGATACTCCACAAAGGGTTATTATTCTCTGTGAAGTGCGTACACCTTGGTGCACTCGGTGGTGAATGTTTTTAAACGGATTAAATACCAATAAATTACTTTTTAAAATTTGGATAATATTATGTTAAATAAAAAAATGCTCATGAGTTCATTGTCAGCAATAGCACTAACATTGGTCACTAATGTTTCTTTGGCGTTAACACCGGCCGAGCAAAAAGGCTTGGATATATCAACAGAGTCGAAAAAGAGAGACCTAGGCTGGCAAGACTCTACCGCTGATATGTTAATGCTACTTCGAAACAAACAAGGGCAAGAGAGTATTCGAGAGATTAAAATTAAATCGCTTGAAGTTGATAACGATGGCGATAAGAGCTTAACTATCTTTAATAAGCCTAGGGATGTTAAAGGTACGGCCTTTTTAAGTTTTTCTCACCCTGTAGAAGCTGACGATCAATGGTTATTTTTACCCGCTTTAAAACGAGTTAAGCGTATATCTTCACGTAATAAATCAGGGCCATTTATGGGCTCTGAGTTTGCTTTTGAAGACCTAAGTTCGTTTGAAGTTGAAAAGTATCGTTATAAATATCTTGCTGATGAAGAAGTGAATGGTTTAATGACTTTTAAAGTTGAACAATTTCCCATTGATGAAAACTCAGGTTACACCAGACGAATAGCTTGGCTTGATAAGCAAGAGTATAGAATTCAAAAAGTTGAGTTTTATGATCGTAAAAATTCTTTATTAAAAACCCTTAACTTTAGCCAATACAAACAATATTTGAACAAGTACTGGCGTGCCGATGTGCAAAATATGGTTAATCATCAAAGTGGTAAAAGTACTGAATTGCAATGGAGTAATTATCAGTTTAAAACTGGCTTAAAAGAGAGTGATTTTAATCGTAATTCACTAAAACGAGTTAGATAGATGTTGCTTGAAAAAAATAAATTTAAAGCGGCTAAAATAGCTCCACAACTAGCTTGGTTAAGTGCGTTATTTTTTACCTCTGCAGGCGCGGTAGAATTTGATATTTCAACTAAGTTAGCGGTTGAGCAACGATATTTTTTCAAAGATGCCTTATATGAGCAACAGTTTGACCATAGTCAGGTATCAGCTTTCATTGAATCAGAGCTATATTGGAGCTGGAATGATGGCTTTGACAGCATAGTATTTAAGCCTTTTTATCGCGTTGACAGTCAAGATGATAATCGTCAGCATGGTGATATTAGAGAGTTTGCTTATGTACATGCTGCTGATGATTGGGAATTACGGCTTGGTATCCGTAAAGAATTTTGGGGCGTTACTGAATTTCAGCATTTAGTGGATGTTATTAATCAAACCGATGGTGTTGAAGACTTTGATGGTGAGGATAAGCTTGGTCAGCAAATGGTTAATCTATCGCTAGTGAAAGACTGGGGCACAGTAGATGTTTTTTTATTACCCGGTTTTAGAGAAAGAACCTTTGCTAGTGAGCAGGGCAGGTTACGGCCTTCTTTAGTTGTTGATAAAGATAATGTCACTTATGAGTCATCGGCGGGGCAGCAACATCTCGATTTTGCTATCCGTTGGGCTCATAGTATTGGCGATTTTGATATCGGCAGTTATTGGTTTCATGGTACTAACCGAGAGCCAGTACTAACGCCTTCAAGCACACCTTCAAAGCTTGGCGAAGAGCTTGTTCTTCAACAACATTATAATCAAATGGATCAGCTAGGTGTTGATGTGCAAGCTACATTAGGCTCATGGTTATGGAAATTTGAAGGTATCTACCGAAAAACCAGCGATGACAGTTTTGTGGCTAGTCAATCGGGCTTTGAATACAGTATTACCGGTGTTTTTGATAGCAATTTAGATTTAGGCTTGCTAACTGAATACGCTTGGGATTCTCGTGGTGAGACAGATCTTGGTAATTCAGGAGCAACATTTCAAAATGATATCTTTTTAGGAGCACGGTTAGCATTTAATGATGCGCAAAGTTCAGAACTATTGGTAGGGATAGGGACAGACTTAGATCACAGTGCGGATAGCTTTTTACTTGAGGCAAATCGACGATTTGGAGATAACTTTAAGGCCAGTGTCGATGTTCGTTTACTACAAAGTAGCGATCGCTTTGATAGCACCTATACACTTAGGGACGATGATCATGCCCAAGTGTCAGTAGAATGGTATTTTTAATAGCCTATAACTTGTTCTAACTATTCTAACTGTTTACCACCGAGCCGCGATGCTACGCACAGGGCTCTTTGAGCCTACACAGAGAAGTTATTATTCTCTGTGTGGTGCGGTGATCTCAGAATTTTCTAAAGTGGAAAAAAGTATGTAAAGATTTTTTTCCGCGCCTTAACAGCCTCTATTTACTGATAAGTTGTGACAATGTGTAAAAAGCTCGTAAAATTCAGCTATTACACATTTTTATACAGTTTATTAATACTTAGACAGTTAAGGTTTTTTCATGAAATTAGCTACGTTAAAAAATAATACCCGTGATGGGCAATTAGTGGTTGTTAGTCGAGCGCTTGATAAAGCTGTCGTCGTGGCAGATATTGCCAATACCCTGCAAAATGCGCTAGATAACTGGCCTGAAACTGCACCTAAATTAGCACAAGTGTATCAAGCGCTAAATGCTGGTGGAGTGAGCAATGCAATCAGCTTTGAGCAAAGCCAATGTGAATCGCCATTACCACGAGCTTATCAATGGGCTGATGGCAGTGCGTATGTTAACCATGTAGAATTAGTGCGAAAAGCGCGTAATGCCGAAATGCCAGCAACCTTTTGGACCGAGCCTTTGATGTACCAAGGCGGTTCAGACGCATTTATTGGTCCACGAGATGATATTAACGTTGCTTCTGAAAGCTACGGTATTGATTTTGAATCAGAAGTCGCTGTTATTACTGACGATGTGCCAATGGCTGCATCAGTCGAGCAAGCGGCAAAACATATTAAACTTATTATGCTAGTTAATGATGTTTCACTACGTAATTTAATTCCCGGTGAACTTGCCAAAGGCTTTGGCTTTTTTGGCTCAAAACCATCAAGCGCATTTTCTCCGGTGGCGATTACGCCAGACGAGTTAGGCAGTGCCTGGGATGGAGAAAAACTACATTTACCC